>MDSV01146511.1_pt1 | contig 36763 bp, 38 predicted proteins | sample 810851 | NCBI WGS metagenome assembly MDSV01 (sample SAMN05326640, study PRJNA326480) | marine metagenome | isolation source: seawater | place: Atlantic Ocean: North East | collected 2012 | reverse complement strand
TATGTAGAGACAAATGTGAATGATATCATAAAAATACAGACAAATGATCAGCTTAGATATTTAGAAGATAAAAAAAATCACGGTATTATTCCGTATATTAATATCAGGGATGATATGTTCGCTGTCTTTACTAGATCGTGTATGCTTGATTTGATAAATTATTGTGATCATCATGACTCCAAAAAAGGGGAGATTTTTGGCTTTTGGAGTAATAAGAGATTATTCCCAGTTGACTTGATTGAAGATTGATAATTCAAAAAAATGATTTCTATGGACTACTCAAGAAAATTAATAAAAGACATGCCCCATTTTGGAACCCAACCATCAACAAGTGAGCCTGATGCAAAATATTACTCTGTTGTTGATGGCATCAAATATAGAAATTCTGCAGTACTGGTTCCTCTTATTGAGGGTAGTGATGGGGTAGAAATTATTCTTACCATTCGCTCTAATGATTTACCATCACATGCAGGTCAAATATCTTTTCCGGGTGGAAAAGTCGAAATTGAGGATAAGAGTCCAGTTGATACAGCTTACAGAGAAGCTTATGAAGAAATTGGTTTATCAAAGGACCACATTGAGAAGCTTGGTTATTTGGATCTAGCAACCACAGGAACAAATTTTATGATATTACCTGTTGTTGCTCAAATTGCTCTAAATTTCTCACCACAAATAAATAGAAGTGAGGTTCAAGATATCATAAATCTACCATTAGAATTTATAGAAAATAAAAAAAATTTGAGGTTTATAGATAAAGAATTCAATGGAATAAGAAAATCGTTTTATTTATATGAATACAAAGAGTACTCTATTTGGGGAGCAACTGCACGCATTTTAAAATCACTTTCTGAAAGGTTATTTCAATAATGGCAAAGTTAATTATATTACATCTACTAATTCTATCTATACCTTTTGTATTTACTGGTCTTTTTTATATCTTGAGCGGCAGAGTAAATGATCTAAAAAAAATACCAAAAGTTTATGGATATAAGTTGCTCATATTAGGTTTATCAATTTCAATTCTAATTTTTTATCTAAACCCTATATTATCTGGAGTATCTCGAGATAATAATTATACCCCTCCCTACCTTGAAGATGGAAAAATTATTTCCGGAAATGTGAATGAGAATTAGAAGATATTTATGGGAAAAATCCTATCGATAAATAAATATAGCACAAGAAAACTAGACTTGGGTGATATATTAAATAATGATATTTGTCAGCTAAACACCATCTTTAATCATAATGGATTTAATTTACTTATTGCTGGTGGGGCGGTTAGAGATATAATATTGAATGAAAACCCAAATGATTTTGATTTTGTAACAGATGCAAAACCTGATGAAATTCTCAGAAAATTAAAACATATTTCAAATTTTCGTATTGTTGATTTTGCAAAAGATTACGGTTGTATCTCTTTTGAGAAAGATAAAAAAAAATATGAAGTTACATCCCTTCGGGAAGATGTTAAAACGTTTGGGAGAGCAGCTAATGTAAGATTTACAGACGACCTCTATAAAGATGCTATGAGGCGTGATTTCTATTGTAATTCTATGTATCTCTCCTTTAACGGTACGCTTTATGATCCATTAAATGCATATCAAGATACATTAGACCGCAAGGTAACATTTATTGGAGATGTCTCTGATAGAATCCAAGAAGATCATCTGAGAATATTAAGGTATCTCAGATTTTCATCCAAATTAAATACCACGAAAATAAGAACTGCAGAATTAGAGGTATGCTATACAGAAAAAGCATTACTGCTCCGGATATCGAAAGAGAAAATAAAAGAAGAAATTATAAAGTTAATTAGTTCAATACAGTCACCTGAGTTAATTTCTAGGTTTTCACTGAAGAGGTTTTTGGATCTCTTTGATTTAAAGGTAAATGACTTCAAGCATGCACCAAAGCTTGCATTAATCAAAGAAGAGTTTGATGATTTATTTCAAAATCCTCTATTTGAATTTACTCTTGCTTTAGACAATTCAATTTCGGTAGATAGTATTCTCAGAACTTTGCATAAGCTGAGGTTTACAAATAATGAAATTAAGCACATCAAAATTTTTTTGGAGCTAATAAATAGTCGTAAAACTTCATTTGCAGATAATATTGATATGTATATTTACAAATACGGGCGAGAATTTACGAGATATGCTGCAGTGATTTTTTGGTTGTTTGGAGTAAAAAATACACAAAAAAAAGATTTGATAAAACTATTAAATATTGTGGGTAAAAAAACCATTCCTGTTTTTCCGGTTGAGTCAAAGGATATATTGGATTTGGGAGTGAAACCAGGAAAAGTTATGGGGGAAATGATAAAGAGGCTTGAGAAAGAATGGCTATTAAGTAACTGTCAGCTGGGTAAAATTGAACTCCTTGCGATATTAAGCATCTAATTACCACCTGACTAGAGGTGGTAGGGATGAGAGAATTGAGTCGATGTTACCTCCAGTTTTTAGACCAAACAATGTCCCTTTATCATACATTAAATTAAATTCTACATATCTACCTCTGAAATGTAATTGTTCATCCTTTTCACTTTCGGTCCAAGTTTTATCAATGTTACTCTCTATAATTTCCTTATATGCACCAATGAAATTTTGGCCAACTTTTTTTAGAAAAGATAAATCTGTATTTGGATCCTTTGACTGGCAATTATCAAAAAAAATACCACCCGTACCCCTATTTTCATTTCTATGCTCAATATGAAAATAGGTATCACAATTTTTTTTAAATTTATTATAGTTATATTGGGGTGAACTTTCACATGCAGTTTTTAAATATTTGTGAAATAGAACTGTATCTTTGTCCTTTTCTGACCTCTTAATTTTCAGCATGGGCGTTAAGTCAGCGCCGCCTCCAAACCAATATTTATCCGTTACGATCATTCTTAGGTTCAGGTGTGCGGATGGTATGAAAGGACTGCTGGGATGAATAATTACTGAAATTCCTGACGCCCAAAAATCCATGGCCTCACTTTTCTGATCGCTGATTGCTCCAGCTGGTAACACACCATAGACCGTTGAGAGATGCACTCCAGCCTTTTCGATAATAGATCCTCTTAAAATACTTGAAATTCCACCACCACCATCTTTTCTGACCCATTCATTAATTTGAAATGTCTGATTGGCACTCACTGAATTTGTTTCATATGTCTCTAAGGTTGTACAAAAATTATCACGTAAATTTGAGAAAATTGTTTGTGCTTCACCTCGAATTGGTATTGTATCTTTTAGGATTTTTTCATGAATTTTTTTTTGATATTTCATATCACATCAAGCTGAGATTTGTCTAATTGCTTCGCTCATAATTATAGCGCAAGAGTTAGATACATTAAATGATCTTATATTGTTTTGCATCATGATTCTAATTCTAACATCTGATTTATCATGAACTTTGTCAGGTACACCAGAGCTCTCTCTCCCAAAAATTATCACATCATTCGGTTGATATTCCACATCGAGATATGATTGACTTGCTTTTGTAGTCGCTAATAGAATTCTTTTCGACTGTGTTCTTGACCAAGAGTAGAATTTATTCCAGGATTCGTGCCTTACTAATTCAAGATATGCGACATAATCCATTGCAACCCTTTTTAACCTTTTATCATCAATTAAAAAACCTGCTGGCTCTATTATATGCAGTGTGAATCCAAAGCAAGCTGCAAGGCGCATAATTGAACCAGTATTTTGTGGTATATCGGGCTGATAAAGTGCTATGGAAATTTTATTTTTATGAATCTTGCTGCCCAATCTGTTTAAAAATTATTAAATATTCTTATATATATAAAAAAGGAGTTTAAGTTTTTGTAATTTACAACAAAAAATCAATTAATAACATGTATAAATGTATAGCATTTTTTTTTAAATCAGTATAAATATATAGAGGAATTAAGAGGACAAATTGTCAGACAAAGATCCAAAGCAACCGTCAAGAAGAGATTTCATTTTTTTAGCTACAGGGGCCTTCGCAGCAGTTGGTGCTGCCAGCATTGCTTGGCCAATAGTTGATCAAATGAATCCTGACGCAACGGCTCTTGCGCTTTCAAAAATTGAAGTCGACATTAGTCAACTCGAGATAGGTCAAGCGATAACAGTTAAGTGGAGGGGAAAACCTGTTTTTATTCGAAGGAGAACCGAAGAAGAAATCCAGAATGCCTCACGCGTCGATATCAACAGTTTACCTGATAAAAATGCTCGAAATTATAATCTGAGCTCTGACTCATCTGCAACAGATGAAAACAGATCACTCGATGAAAATAGAGAATGGCTAGTAATGGTTGGGGTTTGCACGCATCTTGGTTGTGTGCCTAAAGGTCAGTCTCTTGGGGACTCAAAAGGGGATTATGGGGGCTGGTATTGCCCCTGCCATGGTTCTCATTATGATACTGCTGGTAGAATAAGAAAAGGCCCAGCAGCAAAAAATCTTGATATACCAATGGCAGAATTTATAAATCAAAACGTTATAAGAATAGGTTAGTAACATAATGAGTAAAGAATCTACATATATTCCAAAATCAGGCTTCTCAAAATGGTTTGATCAGAGATTGCCTCTCCCAAGAATGCTTCATGACAACATAAATGCATTTCCTACACCCAGAAACTTAAATTATTGGTATACTTTTGGCGGTATCTTAACATTCTGTCTAGTGACGCAAATAGTTACAGGGATAGTTCTTGCGATGCACTACACCGCCGATGCAGGGCTAGCATTTGCCTCCGTTGAGCATATTATGAGGAATGTAAATTATGGTTGGCTAATAAGATATATACATGCCGTTGGAGCCTCGATGTTCTTCTTAGCTGTTTATGTTCATATTTTCCGAGGGTTATATTATGGATCATATAAAGCGCCAAGAGAGATTCTATGGATTCTCGGTGTTGTAATATATCTATTGATGGTTATTACAGCTTTTATGGGCTATGTCTTACCATGGGGACAAATGAGTTTCTGGGGTGCAACAGTTATAACCAATCTGTTCTCTGTGATACCAGTTGTGGGCACAACAATCACCGAATGGCTATGGGGAGGATTTGCTGTCGATAATGCGACATTAAAAAGATTTTTTAGTCTGCACTATTTAATGCCCTTCATGATCTTTGGTGTAGTCATTTTACATATTTGGTCACTTCATGTAACAGGTAATAATAATCCTGTTGGGGTAAGCGTAAAAGAAAAGCAGGATACAGTGCCATTCGCACCTTATTACACTGTGAAGGACGCATTTTCTTTGGTATGTTTTTTGATCTTATTCGCTTGGTTTATATTTTTTAATCCGAACATATTGGGTCATACGGATAATTACATAATGGCCGATCCATTAGTAACACCAGCTCATATTGTCCCAGAGTGGTACCTATTGCCATTCTATGCAATTCTCAGAGCGATACCATCTAAACTTGGTGGGGTATTAGTGATGGGTGCAGCAATAGCAATATTATTCATATTGCCATGGCTTGATACATCAAAAGTGAGGTCTGCCACTTTTAGACCATTGTATAAACAATTTTACTGGATATTTGCAGTGAATTGCGTTGCGTTGGGATACCTTGGATCACAGAATCCAGAAGGTTTATTCTTGGTAGCATCAAGAATATGTACAGCATACTACTTTATTCATTTTCTTCTAGTACTTCCTATATTAGGGTTGGTTGAGAAGCCAAAGCCAATCCCCGAGAGCATAACAAAGGCAGTTCTTGAAAAAATTGAAATAAAGACAATGAAAGAAAAAACCGCGGAGGCATAGCTGAAATAAAATGTTCAAATTATCGGGATATAATTTCAAGTCTTTCATTTTTTTTCAAATTATATTTACCTTTCTTTTTTCAGTGAATGCATTTGCCGCTGGGGAACAAAAAAGAGTCCAAAAGCATGATTGGACCTTCGCAGGTATATTTGGACACTATGATGACGCGCAACTTCAACGTGGTTTTCAAGTGTATCGTGAGGTATGCTCCTCTTGTCACTCAATGAATTATGTATATTACAGAAATTTAGCAGAGGAGGGCGGTCCAGGCTTTACTGTAGAAGAAGTGAAGGTAATCGCATCTGAGGACATGATAATTGATGGACCTGATGACTATGGCGAAATGTTTGAAAGACCCGGAAAGCCCAGTGATATTTTTGTTTCGCCATACGCAAACCAAAATGAAGCGCGTGCATCAAATGGTGGTGTCTATCCACCAGATTTTAGTGTACTAGCAAAAGCGAGAAGTACACTCAGAGGTTTTCCTTGGTGGTTTGTTGACCTGTTTACAGGGTACCAAGAGCAGGGTGTAGATTACATTTATGCTCTCTTAAATGGATATAGTGAGCCTCCAGAAGATTTTAAGTTACAATCTGGTATGAATTATAATGAATATTATCCAGGTAACCAAATAGCGATGGTCCAGCCACTCTATGAAGATTCCGTTGAGTATGCCGACGGAACCATAGCAAGCGTCGAACAGATGGCAGAAGATGTCTCCGCATTTATGATGTGGGCTGCTGAACCAAAGCTTGAGATTAGAAAAAAAATGGGTTTTAAAGTTGCTATATTTCTATTTGTTCTTGCCGGCTTGCTGTATTATTCAAAGAAAAAAATATGGGCCCGAATTGAGCATTAGAACCTATAATTGTAAGTCCATTGAAAAATAATATAAATTTTCTTAAAAAAAAAATTAGAGCGATAAAAGATTATCCTAAACCGGGTATTATTTATCAAGATATAACACCTCTATTAAGGGATCAGTATGCCTTTTCGCTTGCTATTGACCTCTGCTGTGAAAAAGTAGATGTAGATGTTGATTTAATAGCGGCAATTGATGCAAGGGGGTTTATTCTAGGTTCAGGCATTGCATATAAGACTGAAAAAGGTATTATCCCAATTCGTAAAATGAATAAGCTGCCATACGATGTTATAGCTGAAAAATATTCACTTGAGTATGGCGATGACCAAATAGAATTGCATACTGACTCCATAGAGAGAGGGCAGAAAATTGTGTTAGTGGATGATGTTTTGGCAACAGGTGGAACAACAGAAGCTGCAATTAAGCTAATTGATAGGTTGGGGGGGCAGATATCCGCGATTATATTCTTGCTGGAACTTAGGGACCTGAATGGTCGTAATAAGCTAGCGAAACATGCTGATAATATTCACTCTTTAATCGAGCTTTAATTATTACTCCTAAAGTGCATTATATCTCCGTCTTGAACAATATATTCTTTTCCTTCCAACCTCATTTTACCAGCTTCCTTCGACCCTTGCTCACCATTATTTTTACAGAAATCGTCATATGATATTGTTTCAGCTCTTATGAAACCCCGTTCGAAGTCAGTATGAATGACGGAAGCCGCTTTTGGTGCGAATGTATTTCTTTTGACTGTCCATGCCCGTGTTTCTTTCCGGCCGCTTGTAAAGTATGTTATGAGGTCAAGTATATAATAGCCTGTTTTGATGACTTTAGTGAGCCCCGTTTCATTTAGGCCAATACTTTTTAGATATTCATACTTCTCCAACTCAGTAAGTATTGATAGTTCGGATTCCGTCGATGCTGAGATAGTCAAACAGGGGGTGTTTGATTTTATTGCATAATCTTGGACTTTTTTCGAAAGTGCATTTCCAGATGCTGCATCAAACTCTTCAACATTACATATGTAGAAGATTGGCTTTGATGTCAGAAGATTTAATTCAGCATAAACTTTTTTATATTTATCATCTACATTGAACTCCCTCACTGGTTTTCCGGAATCTAAAAAAAATATAGTTTTATCAATAAGCTCGTAAGTTAATTTTGCGAGATCATCATTACCCTTTATTTTTCTCTCTAGTCCATTTTTTCGATTTTCAAGATTTTGTATGTCAGCAAGAAGTAATTCAGTCTCAATGGATTGTATGTCGGATATGGGATCTATTTTATTATTTACGTGGGTAATATTGTCATTCTCGAAGCATCTTACAACGTGCGCTATTGCATCTGTATCTCTGATATTTGATAAAAACTTATTACCAAGACCTTCTCCTTTCGAAGCACCCTCAACCAATCCCGCTATATCCACGAAATTCAATTTAGTTGGTATTGTATTTATTGAATTTGATATTTTACTAAGATTTAAGAGCCTTTCGTCAGGAACTGAAACCTCCCCTATGTTTGGCTCGATAGTACAAAATGGATAATTGTTAGCCTCAGCATTTGCAGTCTGAGTGAGTGCATTAAATAAAGTTGATTTTCCAACATTTGGTAATCCCACTATGCCACATTTAAAACCCATTATTTTCTCTTATTTAAATAAATCTAAAATTTTTCTTAAGGGATTAATCTCTTGGTTCTGGACTTCTGTTAGTGCAAAGTTAATACTAAATTTCTCTTTCTTATTTAAAATTTCATTTACGTTATTTGTTAAATAATTTAGAATTTGACTGAGATTATCTTTTTCAGGTCCTGAGAAGTTACCCATCACATGACCATTAACCATTTCTTTTTTTCCTGGATGTCCAATACCAAGCCTTACCCTTGTATAATTATTATCGATTTTATTAGTGATTGATTTCAGTCCGTTATGACCTGCATTGCCTCCGCCAATTTTAATTCGGATTTTTCCGAATGGTATGTCTAGTTCATCATGTAAAACAAATATATCTTTTGAATTTATTTTATAAAAATTTGCAATTTGGTAGACTGCATCACCCGAATTGTTCATGTATGTTTCAGGTTTTACAAGAATTATTTTATTATTATCAATTATTACTTCATAAATAATAGAATTAAATTTATTTTTAATTTTATAATTAAGTTGTGCCGAAATAATATTTTCGATTGCCATGTATCCGATATTATGGCGTGTGTATTGGTATTTTTTTCCCGGATTACCGAGGCCAACTATTAGTTGCATCACACTATTTATTTTTATTCTTGGCTATCTTCATCATCAGAGGCTTCTTGTGTATCACTATCATCAGTTTCCTCTGTTCCATCAGCTTGCTCACTGATACCTGCTGGAGCTGCAATTGTAGCGATTGTAAAATCTCTGTCAGTAATTGTAGGCGTAACATCCTCAGGCAAAATCACTGCTGAAATATGAATTGAGTCACCAGTATCAGCTTCAGAAAGGTCAACCACTATATTTTCAGGTATCGCATCAGCTGGGCACGATAATTCAACATTATAGCGTACAACATTAAGTACACTACCCTTCTTAATTCCTGGGCAAATATCATCATTTATAAAAGATACAGGGACTTCTACTACAACTTTTGCTTCTTTTGATAGCAGGAGAAAATCAACGTGTAGAGGGGTGTCTTTCACTGGATGAAGTTGAACATCCTTTGGTATTACACGTGTTTTTTTCCCATCCAAATTTAAATCATACAACGTCGACAGGAACCTACCAGTTTGGAAATGCTTAACAAGTACTTTTGTTTCAACTGTTATATTTATTGGATCAATACCAGTGCCATATAGTATCCCTGGGGTATTGCCATCTCTTCTAATTGCTCGCGAGCCTCCAGTACCAATTTGGTCTCTTACTTTTACATCGATTTCCTGTATGTCAGCCATTTTAATCTAAATATTTTTTTATGAATTAATTATAAATTTAATAAGTATTATCTATAAATAATTTTTAAACAAAAAGAAAGATTTTTTTGTTTATTATATGAAAAGGCTTGATACAGACTCTTCATTTGACGTTCTCATTATTGCATCGCCTAATAATTTTGCGACAGAAATTATTTTAATTTTTTTAGACCCATTCCCGACTGCTTCGTTGTAGATTGTATCGCTAACAACAAGATTTTTTAGATCAGAGCTATTTATTCTATCTACAGCTTCACCTGATAAAACGCCATGAGTAATATAAGCACTGACTTCTTTTGCCCCTGAGTCCAGTAGTTTGCTGGCTGCATTACATAATGTTCCACCTGAGTCTACAATATCGTCGACGAGAATACAGGACCTTCCTTTGACATCACCTATAATATTCATAACTTCCGACTGACCCGGTTTATCTCTTCTCTTATCAACAATTGCTAATGGTGCACCTCCTATTCTTTCGGCTATGAGACGCGCTCTTACAACACCTCCAACATCTGGAGAGACAACTGTAATTTCTTTGACATCGAGCGTGTCTTTTATATTTGACACGATGACAGGGGCAGCCGACAGGTTATCCGTTGGTATATCAAAGAAACCTTGTATTTGACCTGCATGAAGATCAATAGTTAAAACTCTATCAGCACCAGCATTAGTAATAAGGTTTGCAACCAATTTTGCTGAGATAGGAGTTCTACCTGACGTTCTCCTATCTTGACGGGCATATCCATAGTAAGGAATTAAAGCGGTAATTCTGCGCGCTGAAGACCTTTTTAGGGCATCAATAAGAATTAATAACTCCATTAGATGGTCGTTTGCGGGATATGATGTAGATTGAATGACAAAAACATCCTCACCTCTAACGTTCTCAAGAATTTCAACGAATACTTCCATATCAGCAAATCTTCGAACGTTACATTTGGTTAGGGGTATTTTAAGGTAATTTGCAATATCATCAGCGAGCCTCAAATTTGAGTTACCTGCAACGATTTTGATGTTTTGATCTTGTTTCTTCATACTAAAAAAGTAGATTTATCTAACTTTACAATAACACGTTATTAAAATAAGTAAATATTAAGGTCCTCTTATAGAATACATTTATTTACTTATCGTGATTGCGTTTGCCTGTCTCCCGTAATCGATTTCGTTAAGATGAAGAGATCTTCTAAAAGAAAAAAATTCATTGCTATTTTCATATGTGCATTTATTTAAATTATCAATTTTTTTAATACCACAATTTTTAATTTTATTTATGCAATATTGCGGTAAATCAAAATAGTATCTTTGGCTCTTTTGTATAAAGAGTTCTCTATTTTTTTTATCATCAAGAGTGAAATTCTCAAAAAATTCATTTCCGACTTCATAAGATTTTTGCTGTATGCAAGGTCCTATTACAATTGATATATTTTCTTTCTTTCCTCCCAATTCTTGCACCTTTATTATTGTATTTTCTATAATATTACTTTTTGCCCCTTTCCAACCTGCGTGAATTGCTCCAATTATATTTTCCTTTTTCTCATGAAGTAATAGAGGGACACAATCTGCCGTCAGAATGCAAAGAATTAATTTCTCACTTTTTGTAACCAGGGCATCTGCTGTGATATTTTGAGAGTCTTTGTCGGTAATTATTTTGCATATATTCGTATGTTTTTGTATCGGTATGACCAGATTACCGTCTTCTTTATCTAACTCTTGCAAAACTTTAGTCCTATTTTTACAGGTATTGATATTTGAGTCACCCGATCTGCTACTGCAATTCAGGCTTTTATAAATACCTTCAGAGTATCCCCCATTACGGGTAAAAAAACCGTAGCTACAGCCTTTCAAGTAATTTCCTTTTGATTTTATAAAATTCTCTCTCATTTCATTTTTTCTGGAACGGAAGACCTATTATTTGAAAAGTATAGAACCTTAAATAATTCGCCCATTTTATCAGAGTCAATCAAACGGTGATATTGTCTATATAGTGTGCTTTTATGTTCATCACTTATATTTGATTTCAACATCGTATACCTTTCATGAATACCTAGACTCAACAGAAAGTCACTTTGATTAATTGGACCGAATGAATTTATATTCATAGTTTTTGCAATTTCGATGTATCTTTTCATATCTATCAAGCAAGTTAAGTCAGTATCACCAGGATCATCGAAAATAGATTTTTTTTTATGAGCTGAGATTGCTTGTAATGTGTCACCTGCACCACCATTTATTTTTGCATAATCTATAATTAAAAGTCCTCCATTTTTTGATATACTTTTAAAAATAATTTTTAATATATTATCTTGTTTTGGTGAAGTTTCATAAATTATATCTTCGCTTAACCCATATCCGAGAAGGTCTAAATCTGTCAATTCTTCATTTTTCGTGTCTAGAAAAGAATGGGTAAATTGACCTGTATCGTCAATATCAATAGCCCTTTCTATCCAATCAGAGCCTTTATAAATAAATTGTTTTATCGGAATGGCATCAAAAAATTCGTTTGCAATAAAGAAGTTTATACCATTAGGTAACTTCTCCAGTGTATTTATTCTCTTGAAAACATTACCTATATTTCGGGATTGTTCAACTGCAAGAGTCTTACTTGTATCATACAACCAAATCTTAATTGACTGATAAAAATCAGGAAACCTTTTTGAAACTCTTTGAATATCGTCCATCATATAGCCATTTCCTGGACCTAATTCTATAATATTAATTTTCTTCTTTCCAATTTTTTGCCATGTTGTGATTAGCCAGAGCGCAATCATTTCACCAAACATCTGACTGACTTCGGGTGCTGTTATAAAATCTCCATCAGCTCCAATTGGTTTCTTGTATTTATAATAACCATATTCTTCATCTTGGAGACACATGGACATATAATCTTCGATCGTAATTGGCCCATGTTGATAAATTTTTTTTTTAATTTTTTCTTCTAAATTTTTATATTTTTTTTTCATTTTCTCTATTAAATAATATTATTCCGAGAATGACCATAGGAAGAGAAATAATCATACCTATTGAAACTTGACCAAAAATATACCCAATTTGTTCATCTGGCAGTCTAAATATTTCCGATATTATTCTAAAAACCCCATAAAAAATAAGGAATATTGCTGATGCATTACCTGGGGATCTAAGAACTAGATATTTTTTACAAGCAAATAATAATATAAAAAATAAAACTAAACCTTCGAGTATTGCCTCATATATTTGAGATGGATGTCTAGAAATTAGCTCCCCAGTTGGATATATTACAGACCAAGGAAGATCAGATGGTTTACCAATTAACTCATGATTTATAAAATTTGATATTCTGCCAAAGAATATACCTATCGGCGCTGAAATTGCGAGCAGATCCATTATAGATAGATAGTTTAACTTATGCTTTCGTGAAAAGAAGAATATTGCAAGAATTACCCCTAAGAGCCCGCCATGAAAAGACATACCGCCATTCCAGATTTTGTATATTTCACCAAAATTTTCTAAAAAATACCGAAGATCATAGACCAGTACATACCCAATACGCCCCCCAATTATAATGCCACAAATTATCCATGGTAGTAGGCTACTGATAGCATCTTTTCCGACAAATCTATCAGCGGAGTAGTAGCAAATGAATTTAGAAGATATATACATCCATCCGAGTAATAGCCCCAAGCCATAAGATAACCCATACCAGTGTATATTAATTGGTCCAATTTGAATAGCAACAGGGTCAATGAAGGGTAGAAGCATTCCAATTACATACATGAATTATATTTACCTTTGATTTTTAATTTTAATATATCATAATTAGCAAAGAAAATATCTACAACAATGAATGGAGAATTTATGAGTGAGTCAAGCTCAAAGTTATTTAGCAAATTAACAGATATGCTATCCGAAACAGCTGGAGCTGCAAGCGGGGTAAAAAAGGAAATTGAGGTTATAGTAAGATCTCAAGTTGAAAAAATTTTGAATGATTTTGAAGTTATTCAGCGAGATGAATTTGAGGTAATAAAAGAAATGCTAATCAATGAAAAAGAGAAAAATATGGCTCTTGAAAAAAAATTAAATGAATTGGAAAACAAATTAAAAAAAACCAAGCAAACAAAGTAGTGGATAAGTATCCAAATTTAGCGAGATAAAACCTCTCACCTCCTTGCGTAAATAAAAAATTAATTATTTAGCTTAAAATGGTAAATGAAAGAATTTTTTTTGTGCAATGGAAAATCTATTATTTTTAAATAAGAATACCCACCCTCTCGACGTGATTGAAGAGATTATAGATACACAGAACTATACATTTAGTAGATCTTTTCAGGATGAGCTCGACTTATGGATTTCAAGTAAGCGTACAAATTTTCGTATGAATTTTAACTGGAATAGTAAATTAGAAGGAATTCACATTATTGTTTTTTTTGAAACAAAAATACCAGAATATCGCCAGAATGAAGTGTTCAAGCTAACTATAAAAATTAATCAGCTGATTTGGTTGGGGCATTTTGATATCTGGAGTAATGATCTCATGCCTGTTTTTAGATATAATTTACTATTATCTGGAGGTTTACTACCTACTGATATTCAATTCAATTCTTTGCTTAAGCACGTCACGGACACTTGTGAAAAATTTTTTCCATCATTCCAATACGTAATTTGGGGAGGGAATGATGCGGATGAAGCAATAAAAAATTCAATATTTACAACAGTTGGGGAATCTTGAGTTTACAATCACTAAAAAAGCTATGTCTAATTGGTATGGGAAGAATGGGTAAGTCCATGATACACGGGTGGTTAAATGGTGGGCTTAGCAGTGGCTCCTTGCAGATCATCGATCCAAATATTAAGACTACAGACAAATTCTTAACCGAAAACAATCTTAAGATGAGCTCTATTGAAGAAATTGACTTAACGCAAGGTAGTATAGTGGTAGCTGTGAAACCTCAGTCTATGGAAGACGTGCTAAGCACTTTAAAAGAGAAAGTTACTTCGCAAACTACAATTATCTCGATTGTAGCAGGATACACAACCCAAGATATCAGGAGATACATTGGCACCGAGCCACAATTAATTAGAACAATGCCAAATACGCCTGCTGCAATTGGAAAAGGTATGACGGCCATCTTTTCTGATGGCAAACTTACTTCGAATATACGGTTAGAAGTCGAAGAGCTTTTCAGAGCAATTGGAAAGTATTGTTGGATAGAAGAGGAAGACTCAATGCACCTAATAACAGCAATATCTGGAAGTGGGCCTGCCTATTACTATTTACTAACAGAGTACCTCATGGATATTGCTACAAGTAAAGGACTTGATCCGGATATTGCAAGGCTACTTGTTCAACAAACTTTCACAGGTTCGGCATCATTGGCAGAAAATTTTCCAAATATTTCCCCTTCACAACAACGCAAAAACGTTACTTCACCTGGTGGAACTACAGAAGCGGCATTGAAAATATTGATGGAAGATGATAAATTAAAAGAGCTATTTAATGAGGCTATAAATAGTGCAACCGAGAGAAGCAAAATTCTCTCTAAATAGATTATCATTTTTGAGGTCAATGACTTGGGAAATTCAAATAAAGAACAGATACTTGCAGCATTTTTGGATATTTTAAAAAGAAATAATTATAACTCTATAACAATTGAAAAAATTGCAAGGAAAGCAAAGATTAAAAAAGAGGTAATTATGTCTGAGTTTATTGACGTTGACTCGATTGCATTTCAATATCTAAATGAAGTTGATATAGAGACACTGCAGCTCGTTAAAGAAGATAGCGATTCAAATAACCCTCGTGATATCATGTTTAATATTATAATTAATAGACTTGAGATTTATGACAGGACACGTGCATCAATTCTAAATCTATTGGATAGCAAATCGAAATTTAATATCAAATACTTAGCTACAACGCCAAGACTAATAAAGCTCTTTGATATTATTTACAAAAATGAAAAAAGTTTAATTTTGAACAAATTATCTAGAGATGCGGGTTTTTTATTAATTTATAAGCAAGTTTTACGCACTTGGAAGACTAACAATAACATATCAGACCTTATGTCACTAACTGATAAAAAGTTGAGAAAGGCAGGTGATATATATAGTTATGTCAACAAACCTGTTTCAATTATAGACAACCTATTATGCAAGTCGTTGAAGTCTAGAAATAATTAATAATTAAAACAAAAATATATAGATTTTTTCTTCCAGAAAAGTTAACAATATTGTATATACTGCATATAAATAATTCAAATATAGAGTAAATTTATGGTTCCACATTTTGATAATAGAGAGGGTTACATCTGGCTCAACGGTGATTTTGTAGAATGGGCGGATGCTAAGTTGCATGTTCTGAGCCACGCACTCCACTATGCTAGTTCAGTATTTGAAGGTGAGAGGGTCTACAAGAGAAAAATATTTAAGCTTGAAGAACATACTGAACGGCTTTTTTATTCAGCAAATAAGATGGATATGGAAATCCCCTTTACGATGGATGAAGTAAATGATGCGTGCAACACTACTGTCAATAAGAATAACATTATCGATGGTTATGTGAGGCCAATCGCTTGGAGAGGTGCAGAAATGATGGGGGTGTCAGCTCAAAACACCAAAATAAATTTTGCGGTCGCAGTTTGGGAATGGCCATCATACTTTGATCCAGACGAGAGGTTAAAGGGAATACGTTTGTCGCTATCCAAATGGAGAAGACCGTCACCTGAGACGATACCTTGCGATACCAAAGCTGCAGGTTTATATATGATCTGCACTCTTTCAAAACATGACGCCGAAAAAAACGGGTATGCAGACTCATTAATGCTAGATTTTGAGGGTTACATCGCGGAAGCGACAGGTGCTAATGTTTTCTTCATAAAAAATAATGAAATTCATACACCAAGCCCGGATTGTTTTTTGGATGGTATAACACGAAGAACAGTTATTGAGCTAGCGAAGAAAAGAGGTATATCAATTATTCAGAGAAAGATATCACCCGATGAAATGAATGATTTTACTGAATGTTTTTTGACAGGAACTGCGGTTGAGGTTACCCCGGTATCACAAATTGGTGATTATAATTTCGAGCCTAGTCAGATCACAAAACAACTAATGGAAGATTATATAAGTCTTGTTAACAGCTAGATTTCTCGTTTAATCTGATAATACTAAATCTTGTTCCATTCATATAATTTCTCTAAGTCACCTTGATTTTGTTCGATCCATATTTCTTTATCAGAATATATTTCTTTCTTCCAAAATGGTGCTGCACTCTTAAGAAAGTCCATAATAAATTCGTTTGCTTTCATGCAGTCAGAGCGGTGCCCCGATCCTGTTATTACTATAACTATATTATCATTCGGTTTTAGTAACCCATATCTGTGTACTACTGTGACAGCATCCAAACTCCATTTGGCAGATGAAATCTTAGCGATATTCCTAACCTCTTTTTGTGCCATCTCTGGATAGCAGTCAATTTGCATACTCTTGAGATCTTGTTCAGGCCTTACTTTGCCAATAAAAATTGAGACTGCGCCATGATTTGAAATATTCTGATTAAATTTATATAGTTCCGCGTTGACATCAAAGTCATCTTTAGTAATATTAATATGCATATTAACCGCCGGTCATTGGTGGGAAGAAAGCAATTTCATCGTTTCTTGATATCAATTCATCTTCATCCACTAAAACTTGGTTTATTGCGAATTTGATGCTTTTTCTTCTTTCAAAAGCATCGGCATAGACCGGATCAATTGTAGACAGAAAGTCTATAAGTTGACCTATTGTCTTTATTTGTGGAGGGATTTCTAAAATTTCTTCGCGTTTATCAATAATTTCAGCGATCCATGCAAAGTACTTAAGTTTCATTACTCTTCTTTCTCGTAATACTTCTATAAACAGTTTTAACATACATAATTAGAGATATTAAACTTACAATTGCTGTGAGTAAGATAAAAGAGTTTGTGAGATTCAAAATTTGAAGATTCGAATTTCGTGTGAGTGAAACCAAGAAAAGCATTGCTAGTGAGATGAATTGTAAAGTAGTTTTTAGCTTCGAAAGCTTAATCACATCTATCATAATTCCCTGATGTGCTGTTATTTCTCTCATTGTCATTACAATTATTTCTCGAGCTGTAATGATTAATATTCCAATTGAAGTGAAAATATTTAGCAAATCTGAATTTATAAACATCATAAAAACTAATATCACGAGAAGCTTATCTGCAATTGGATCAAGGATTTTTCCAAGAATAGATGTTTGGTTCAATTTTCTTGCAAGATATCCATCGAGAAAGTCAGAAATTGATGCTAGAATAAAGATTATAAAAGCCAATAATTGCAGAGTATATATTCCGGACAAATAGAATATTATAATAAACGGTATAGAGAGCAGTCTAGCGTATGTTATTAGGTTTGGTATTAAATATATAGAATTTTTTTGCATATGCATCTTATGTATTCTTAAATGATGAATGAATATCTTTTGCTAGTTTTTCACTTATTCCTGGAACTTTAATTATATCGTCAAAGCTTGCTTCCCGAATAGATTTTAGACTTCCGAAATACTTCATCAACTGCTGCTTCCTTCTTAGACCAATTCCTTCAATATCGTCAAGCTTTGAATAATTAATTTGCTTAACCCGCCTTGTTCTGTGGCTTCCAATTGCGAATCTATGTGCTTCATCTCTTATACGTTGTAAGAAAAAAAAGACTGGATCGTTCTTGTCTAATACGAAAGACCCATTTTCTTTTGAATGTATTTTTTCATTACCATATGTTCTGTTTTTATCTTTTGATATACTAATTACCTCAATATCTTTTATCTTATTTCCCATTATTATATCAATGGCTATATTTAATTGACCTATTCCACCATCAATAACAATAAGATCAGGAGCGCGGTCTTGGAAATCTTCTTCTGATAATTTTGCAAACCTTCTCGTAAGTACTTCCCTCATCATTGCGTAATCGTCGCTTGTCGAGATATCCTTGGACTTTATATTAAATTTTCTATAATTTTTATTATCAAAACCATTTTGACCTACAACGATCATGGCGCCAACTGGAAAACTACCTTGTGTATGGCTATTATCATAAACTTCAATTCTTTTTGGTATCTTACTTAAATGCAATTTTGTTGCGAGACCCTCAAGTAGACTCTTTTGATCTTGCATTTGATTAACTTTTCGGTTTAGCGCTTGCTCGGCATTCATAAGAACTTTTTCAATAAGTTTATATTTTTCACCTTTTTTAGGCTGGCTTATTTTAATTTTTCGTCTATTTTTTTCTGATAAAGCACTTGTGAGTAGCTTTTCGCTTGGTACTTTATCAGATACAATTATATTATTTGGGCATGGATGAGTTGTATAAAACTGTGCAAGAAAAGAGTCAAGGATTTGTGGATTTGTATCAATCTTATTTGCAATTGGGTAGTATTCTCGATTTCCCCAATTTTGACCAGCCCTGATAAAGAATACTTGTATGCATGTGATATCATTCATTCGTTTGATACCAAAGATATCCGCATCACCAATATTTGAATTATTCATAGATTGCTGTGATATAATTTTATTTATTGTCTCCAATCTATCTCTGAGTTTTGCGGCATTCTCGTAATTGAGAGCGTTGGACTCTTTTTGCATATCATTGTATATCTTGTCCTTGATATTATGTACTTGACCATTCATAAACTCATTTAAGTCATTAATTAGATAATCATAGTTGTCTCTTGTAATTTCTCCAGTACACGGGGCGGAGCATCTATTTATTTGGAAAAGTAAACAAGGCCGGGATCTATTTTCAAATACATGATCACTGCACGTTCTTATCAAAAAAGCTTTTTGTAAAGTATCAATAGTCTTATTAACAGCCCCAGCTGATGCAAATGGCCCGTAATAATTACCCTTCAATTTATTATCACCTCTGTATTTCATCAATCGTGGAAAATCATGCTCTTTATTAATGAGTATTTTTGCAAAAGATTTATCATCACGCATTGCAATATTATATTTTGGTTTATTTTTTTTAATCAGATTTGCTTCTAATAAAAGAGCTTCAGCCTCAGAATTAGTTATTGTAAATTCCATCGATCTCGTCTCCGAAATCATCTTTTTTATTCTATATGTATGATTATTGAGGTTTGTGTAGCTTTTAACCCTATTAAATAAGTTTTTTGCTTTCCCGATGTATAGTATTTTATTACTGATATCGAGCATTTTATATACACCTGGTTTTTTAGTTAGCTCCTTTGCGTAGCCCTTGATCGTTTGAATGCCTGTCTCAGTATTTGTTAGCTCTCTCTTCATGTGATTCTAATTTTCTATGAAGTCTGGCGTCTTCCAAGATAAATGTTGGCCTGAGTCGATTGCAATTATTTGCCCTGTTACTGACTCTGTATTCAATAAAAAATTAATTGCATTTGATATATCTTTTATATTTGGTTGCTTTTGGAGTGGAGTATTATTCGCTTCAGTTTCAAACACCTCATCTGATTGGTCATGGTTCGCTAATATTGGACCTGGTGCAATTGCATTAACTCTGATCGATGGACTATATTCTTGGGCTGTCATTTGTGTCACACCCCATAATCCAAACTTACTAATTGAATAGCTAAAATAAGACGGGTTTAACCTCATCACGCGTTGGTCAATTATATTAATTATGTTATTATCACGATCTTTTCGATGAGTCTTAAATAAATACTTTGAAAGTAAGATTGGCGCCAAGAGATTGGTATTCATGTGTCTCGAGAAGTTTTCAACCTCAATGTTTCTGGCGCTATCATCTTCGAATATTGATGCACAATTAATGATTGTATCCAAATCTGTTCCGACATCTTTTGAAATTTGCTCAAGCATATTGTTGATATCACTTACCTTTGATAGATCTGCCTTGTAAATAAATGTCTCTATTTGTTTATCTATCAAATCATTTTGTAATTTTTTAGCATCTTGGTCTGAATTATTGTAATGAATAAGTATTCGATTATTTTCACAGCCGAGCTGTTCAGTAATTGATTTACCAATCCTTTTTGCGCCACCTGTTACTAATATCGTTCTCATAGCCCTCTCCGGTATATCAGTGATTTTCATCTATAAGTAGATTTCTGTTGCTCACCTTTTTAATCTCATCCCTGATTCTTGCAGCCTCTTCAAATTCAAGGTTTGATGCGGCATCAAGCATTTCTTTTTTTAATCTTTCTATTTTCTTATCAAGATCTTCTTCCTTTAACTCTATACTACTATCTATTCCGACATTATAATAATCTTTTTCATAGATCGAGTAATCGAGGTCGTCAACATTACTAGATATTGTTTCTGGCGTAATATTATTCTCATCGTTGTAAGATCTTTGTTTTCTTCTCCTCCTTTCAGTTTCAGTAAGTGCATTTGAAATTGAGTTTGTTATTTTATCCGCATATAGGATTACCCTTCCATTTATATTTCTAGCAGCTCTCCCAATAGTTTGTGTCAGGGACGTCTCAGACCTTAGAAATCCCTCTTTGTCAGCATCAAGTATTGCTACGAGTGAGCATTCGGGAATATCAAGGCCTTCTCTAAGTAAGTTGATACCGATCAATACATCAAAAATGCCTTTCCGTAGATCTCTTATGATTTCAATACGTTCAATCGTGTCAATATCTGAATGTAAGTAACGTACCCTGATTCCCTTTTCGTGCATAAATTCTGTAAGATCTTCGGCCATTTTTTTAGTGAGAACCGTAATCAATACCCTTTGATTACCTGTTACTGCATTATTAATTTCATCAACAACATCCTCCACTTGATTGTTTACAGGCCGTATCTCTGTAGTTGGATCAATTAGACCGGTCGGCCTAATAATTTGTTCAATGAATTTACCATTGGTTTGACTCAATTCCCACTTACCAGGTGTTGCTGATACATAAATAGTTTGTGATCTCATTCCATTCCATTCATCAAAATTTAGAGGTCTGTTATCTTTGCATGATGGCAACCTAAAGCCGTATTCTGATAAATTTTCTTTTCTACTTAAATCGCCCTTATACATTGCACCTAATTGAGGGATTGTAACATGACTCTCATCAATAAATACAACCGTATCCTTTGGCATAAACTCAAAGAGTGTTGGTGGGGGATTACCCTTTTGCCTCCCCGACAAATATCTCGAGTAATTCTCTATACCAGCACATGTTCCTGTTGTACCAATCATCTCAAGATCAAATATTGTTCTTTGCTCTAATCTTTGCGCTTCAAGTAACTTATTTTCGTTATTGAAGTACTCTAGACGTGATTTTAGATCAGTTTTTATCTGCAGCATCGCAGTTTCAAGAGTCGGCTTCGGTGTAATATAGTGAGAGTTTGCAAATATTGTTATTGAATTAATATTTTCGAAAATTTCTCCAGTTAAGGGGTCAAATTCTTCAATGGACTCAACGTCATTACCAAAAAAGGATATTCTCCAAGCTTTATCGTCATAATGGGCCGGAAAGATTTCAAGAGTATCTCCCCTAACCCTGAATGTACCTCGATAAAAATTTAGATCATTTCGTCTGTATTGGAGTTCAACTAATCTTGTAATAATCTTTCTCAGATCAAGGTTCATGTTAACGTCAATTTTTTCTGTCATATCTGCATAAACATCAAGTGGCCCAATACCATAAATGCATGATACCGATGCAACAATTATGAGATCTTTCTTTTCAATCAAAGATCTTGTAGCTGAATGTCGCATTTTATCTATTTGCTCATTAATTGAAGCATCTTTTTCAATATATGTATCAGTCCTTGCAACATATGCTTCTGGTTGATAATAATCATAATACGAGACAAAATACTCGACAGCATTTTGTGGAAAAAAAGATTTAAATTCACCATAGAGTTGAGCTGCTAGTGTTTTATTCGGCGCTAATACAATTGCAGGTCTCTGAACTTCCTCAATAATCTTTGCCATTGTATAAGTTTTACCTGAGCCGGTAACGCCCAGTAAAACTTGGTCTTTAGCTCCATTATTCAAGCCCTGAGTCAGTAATTCTATTGCATGCGGTTGATCACCAGACGGTGAAAATTTGGATTGGATCTTAAACTTACTTTGGGCCAAATCTTGAAACATTACTAACTATCATATTTATTGTTATTTCCTATAAATAATTATTATGTTTATATTTAAATTTCAATATTTATAAACTATATTTTTTCTTACAAATAAACTATATTTGTGTTAATTGATTGATGGCTATCTAATATTTTGGAGTGTTAGTGATGATTATCGTAATGGGAGAGTTTAGGCTAAAAGCTGAAAGTGTTGAAAATTTACGTCCTGAAATAAATGAAATAATTAAAAAAAGTAATCAAGAGAGTGGATGCATTTCATATAAATTTTCTGAAGCCTTGGATGATCCTGGCTTGATTCGTGTGTCTGAAAAATGGAAGTCAATGGAGGATCTTGAGGCACACTTTACCACAGATCATATGAAAAGGTGGCGCGAAGTAGTCGGCAGTAATGGGGGTGCAACGGATCGGGATGTATCCGCATACGGAGTTGTGCTTGAAAAGGAATTATAATATGGCAATTAATGAATTTCTATCAAAGCAGGTGCAAGCTATAAAGCCATCTCCAACAATTGCTGTTACTCAAAAGGCGAGGGAGCTGAAATCTCAAGGTATGGACGTCATTGGGCTGGGGGCTGGTGAGCCTGATTTTGATACGCCTGACAACATCAAAGAAGCGGCGATTGATGCAATAAATAGAGGTGAAACCAAATATACAGCAGTCGACGGAATACCAGAATTGAAGAGGGCGATAGTCAATAAATTTAAAAAAGAAAATAATATCGATTACACAATAAATCAGGTTTTCGTTGCTCCTGGGGGGAAGGCAATAATTTATAACGCATTCATGGCCACAATAAACGAGGGTGATGAGGTCGTAATACCTGCTCCATATTGGGTCTCTTACCCTGATATAACACAAATGGCTGGAGGAAACCCCGTCATTATTCAAGGAAACCCAAAAGATAATTATAAAATAAGTGCAGAACAATTAGAAAGTGCGATAACGAACAGAACAAAGTGGTTTATTTTTAACTCACCTTCAAACCCAAGTGGTGCTGCATACTCAAAATCTGAACTAAAAGCGCTGACAGATGTGCTAATTAGAAACGATCATGTCTGGTTACTTACAGATGATATCTACGAACATATTCTCTATGATGATTTTAAATATTACACACCTGTTCAAATTGAACCAAAATTATTTGATAGAACTTTAACTCTTAACGGTGTTTCTAAAGCGTATTCTATGACAGGTTGGCGTATTGGCTATTGCGGGGCACCTGAAAAATTAATTAAACCTATGCGAACAATACAATCGCAATCTACTACCAATCCTACATCAATTAGTCAATGGGCTTCAGTAGAGGCCCTGGAAGGAAGCCAAGATTTTATTAAAGGGTGGGTAAAAGAATTTAAAGAGCGAAGGGATCTTGTGGTTGAACTTCTCAACCAAGCCGAAGGAATTGAATGCGGTGTGCCTGAAGGCGCATTTTACGTATATCCTAATTGCTCTGGGTGTATTGGAAAACAAACTGCTAGTGGTTTTCTTATTGAAACAGATGAAGATTTTGTAACTCAATTGCTAAATACTGAGGGGGTTGCAGTTGTTCATGGTGAGGCATTTGGCACAAGTCCTTGTTTTAGAATTTCATATGCAACATCAATGGAGCAATTGGAAGAAGCGTGCACTAGAATTATAAGATTTTGTGCGGGCCTTTCATAAAAAAAACTGAACTCTGGGGTAGAATTCAGTTTTTTTGTGTGATGTGCTAGTGTATATGTTATTTAAGGGAGGTGTCATATACAATAGGTGTAACTTAATCAATTTATGCATGCAAATCTATACATAATAATGCAATATAGACATGCATTTTTTGCAATTCTAAAATGACCATTCCTTACCTTTTTCAATAATAAATTCCCTAAAGACCGCAATACGCTTCGAATTTCTTCTTTCCTCTGCATAAGTCAGATAGGTGTCAATCTCAGGTAGTTTCTCGTTAAAGGATATTCTTATTAAACTATCATCTTGCCCTATGAGATAATCTGGAAGCATTGCAATTCCAATACTATTAGAGACTGCCATGTGCAATCCCTTGATGTTACCAATCTTTAGTATTGGTTTTATTTTATATTCCTTAGTTATTTTTTCCAGCCAATTTATCTCTTTAAGATAATCAGGCGCTCTTCCATATGTTACAATCTTATGATTTTTTAGATCGCTCGCCTTACTCGGGGTACCAAATTCATCGAGATAATCTGGTGACGCATATAAGTGAAAATGAACAGTAAACAATTTACGCTGAATTAAATCTAATTGTTGCGGTTTATGAAATCTGATTGCGATATCAGCTTCTCTCATCCCAACATCAAGTTCTGCGTCGGTTAATCTGAGCTCTAAATTAATTTCAGGAAATCTTGATGTGAAGTCCCTGAGCCGGGGGGTTAACCAATTTGTGCCAAGACCAACTGTTGTTGTCACAGATAAATCCCCTGATGGTCTTTCTTTGCTATCTATTAATTCAAATTCTGCATCCTTTATTATATCAACAATATTTCGTGTTCTTTTGTACAAAAGTTCTCCTTGCTCTGTAAGGATTAAGCCGCGTGGGTGTCTATGAAATAATGGAATTCCAACCTCATATTCAAGGTTTGAAATTTGTCGACTTATGGCCGATTGACTGGTATTAATTTCTTCGCTTGCATGAGAAAAACTGCCAGCATCCGCCACTATATGGAAAATTCTTAACCTATCCCAGTCCATTTGAATTCTTATTTGCTAAAAAACTTTCTGCATCTAGAGCGGCCATGCAACCCATACCTGCGGCAGTTACTGCTTGGCGATATTTTTCATCTGTTACATCGCCAGCTGCAAAGACACCTGATATTGAAGTTTTTGTAGATCCGGGTGTTGTTATTATATACCCATTCTTAGTATCCAAATCATTTGTGAATAAATCAGTTGCCGGCTTATGTCCAATTGCAATAAAAACACCATCTGTGTCAATGTGTTCTATCTCATTTGATTTTGTATTTCGTATATTTATTCCGTTCACAGAATTTGGGTTTTTAGTGCCCTTAATTTCTTCAACGACACTATCCCAAATTATACTTATTTTTTTATTATTAAGTAATCTATTTTCTAATATCTTTTCACATCTGAGCGTATCCCTCCTATGAATAAGGGTTACCTTACTAGCGAAATTAGTTAAAAATAAAGCTTCCTCGACAGCTGTATTTCCACCTCCCACCACAACAACAGACTTATCCTTATAAAAGAATCCATCACAAGTTGCACAAGCTGAGACACCAAAACCCATGAAGGTTTCCTCAGTTTTTAAACCGAGCCATTTTGCTTGAGCCCCGGTGCAAATAATCAGACTTTCTGCCAGATACTCTATGCCTGAATCACCTTTCATTTGGAATGGATACTCGACGAGATTACACAGATTAATATGATCATTTATGACTTCTACGCCTGTATTTTTAGCCTGTAATCTCATTTGATCCATTAACCATGGACCCTGAATGATATCTGCAAAACCAGGATAGTTTTCTACATCAGTTGTTATCGTGAGCTGGCCACCTGGTTGAATACCTTCAATTAAAATTGGCTCTAACATCGCACGCGCTGCATAAATGGCAGCAGTATATCCTGCGGGTCCTGAACCAATAATTATTACTTTGGATTTTTTTGTAGTCATTTATTTACTATTTGCTGTATCGGGAATGTGCTCACTTTATGCGTACTTAATCTTAATAATTTCATAACTCTTACCCCCGCCTGGCGTGGCCACCTCAACGCTATCTCCAATAGTTTTTCCTATCAAAGCTCTGGCTATTGGTGAGCTTATTGATAATAAACCTTCTGATATGTTAGATTCGAATTCACCAACTATTTGGTATTTAGCCTCTTTTTCAGTATCTTCGTCTATAAGGGTAACCATTGCACCAAATTTAACTATGTTACCTGATAATTTAGTTATATCAATGACATCAGCTCTGGACAGCTTATCCTCAAGATCACTTATCTTAGCTTCATTCATTGCCTGTTGTTCTTTTGCGGCATGGTATTCAGCATTCTCTGACAAATCACCGTGTTTTCGTGCCTCAGCTATTGCTGCAATAATTTGCGGCCTCTCATTTGTCTTCAAGCGCTTTATCTCTGCTTGGAGATTTTCATAGCCATTAATTGTCATTGGTATCTTGTCCATCAATTTTCCTCTAAGGCTTCATTTTTTCAGTTTAAGACTACATTACTAAATATTTATTAAAAATATTCTTGCAAGGATTTAATTTGACCTAATCCATTTTTATATCTCTCAATGGCAACCACAGCCGCCAATGCACCGGATAAGGTAGTATAATAAGGAACCCTATTTCTCAGCGCTGCTTGCCTGAGTGATTTACTATCTGATAGTGCTTTACTACCCTCTGTAGTGTTAATGACTAAGTCTATATTATTATTATTCATCGAGTCAACAATGTGCGGTCTTCCCTCTAAAACTTTATTGACTCTATCGACCTTTATTCCCTTATCCATTAGAAAGCGTTGTGTTCCTCCTGTTGCAAGGATATGAAAGCCAAGATTTTCTAATATCTTTACAGAGTCTACGATGTGAGTTTTATCTTTATCTTTCACTGACACAAAAACATTCCCGTGTTTTGGGAGGGGTACATTAGTTCCTAATTGGCTCTTTGCAAAAGCGATTCCAAAGTCATCCCCAATTCCCATCACTTCCCCTGTTGATTTCATCTCTGGGCCTAATAAAACATCTATCCCGTCAAACTTTGTAAAAGGAAAAACTGCTTCTTTTACCGCGATATGGCCCTGACTCATACTATTTTTTGGCGGTGTAAAGCCTTTTCCTGTGATTATTTGAGTAGCTATTTTTGCGATAGGGTAGCCAGTTACTTTCGCGACAAATGGTATGGTTCTACTTGCTCGCGGATTAACCTCAATTATGTATACTTCATCATCCTTGATTGCAAATTGTATATTAATGCAGCCAATAATTTTAATTGACTCACTTATTGCGTCTGTTTGTTTTTTAAGTTTATCGATAATGCTTGGCTGAAGTGAATAAGGTGGAATGGAGCAAGCGCTGTCTCCCGAATGCACACCTGCCTCTTCAATATGCTGCATAATTCCACAAATATGGACTTTCTTTCCATCCGAAATTGCGTCCACGTCCACCTCGATTGCATCTGATAAGTATCGGTCTAAGAGTAGGGGGTTATTTTTTAAAAGTAGATCTATTTGTTTTTCTTTATTTTGCGGGTATCTTGACTTAATATCTTCGGGAATTAGGTCCGGCAAAGTATTTTCGACATAGTCATCATAATCATTTTCATCTCTTAGAATTACCATTGCTCTTCCACCTAAAACATACGAGGGTCTTAAAATAATTGGCAAGCCAATGTCTAGGATTGATCGCCGTGCTTCATTTATTGAGTATGCTATTTTGTTTTCGGGCTGCTTTAACTTTAGGTCTTTTATTAATTTTTGAAATCTATCCCTGTCTTCTGCAAGATCAATTGTGTCAGATGAAGTACCAAGAATTTTTATCCCTCTTTTTGACAGTTCTTTTGATAATTTTAGTGGTGTCTGTCCACCGAACTGGACAATGACACCGAGTAATTTACCAGTTTCTTGTTCTGATTTGATAATTTCAAACACATCTTCTGTTGTTAGTGGTTCAAAGTATAACCTATCTGATGTATCATAATCCGTGGATACTGTTTCCGGATTACAGTTTATCATTATTGTTTCAATGTCCAGTTCCTTTAGTGCGAAGCATGCGTGGCAGCAACAATAATCAAACTCGATACCCTGCCCAATTCTATTCGGCCCCCCGCCTATTATAATTATTTTATCATTATCACTTGGTTTTACTTCGCAATCCATATCATTTTTACCATTATAGCTATATGTGGAATACATATATGCCGTCAATGAATGGAATTCAGCCGAGCAGGTATCAATGCGCTTGAAAACAGGTTTAACGTCGAATTCTTCTCTTACGTTTCGAACATATTGCTCATCTCTACCAATTAAGTTTGCAAGTCTTGCATCAGAAAAACCATATGATTTTAATAGGTGAAAATTTTCTGGATCATCTGGAAGTCCAAAAAGTTGAACCTTGTTTTCTAAATTTACAATCTCTTGAAGTCTATCTATGAACCAAGGATCAATTTTACATGATTGATGAATTTGTTCGTGTGATATACCAAGTCTTAGGGCTTGGGCAACTTTTAATATTCGGTTTGGTGTTGGCTCACCTAATTCAGCGCGCACTATATTCTTTTTTGCATCTTTTCCAATATCAGTAAATTCAATTGGGTCTAGACCAGTAAGTCCAATTTCAAGCGATCTTAATGCTTTTTGAAGACTTTCAGCAAATGTTCTACCAAATGCCATTGCTTCCCCCACTGATTTCATTGATGTCGTTAACAGTGGCTCTGCATCCGGGAATTTTTCAAATGCAAATCTAGGTATTTTGGTTACAATATAGTCAATTGTAGGCTCGAAAGATGCAGGTGTTTGTCCACCTGTAATATCATTAGAAAGTTCATCCAGTGTATATCCTAGAGCCAATTTTGCTGCCACTTTGGCAATCGGAAATCCTGTTGCCTTCGAAGCGAGGGCAGAGGATCTTGAAACTCTCGGATTCATCTCAATCACAACCATCTCCCCATTATCAGGATTAACTGCAAATTGTACATTTGACCCACCTGTTTCCACACCAATTTTTCGAAGAATTGCGATAGAGGCATTTCTCATAATTTGATATTCCTTGTCAGTAAGGGTTAACGCCGGCGCTACGGTAATGGAGTCACCAGTATGGATACCCATAGGATCAACATTTTCTATTGAACATATTATTATGCAATTATCATTTTTATCCCTTACAACTTCCATTTCATATTCTTTCCAGCCTAAAACAGACTCTTCAATTAAAACTTCAGAAGTTGGTGAGGCATCAATACCATTCTCAACTATTTTAATAAACTCCTCACGTGTATAGGCTATCCCACCACCCGTTCCCCCAAGTGTAAATGAGGGGCGAATTATTACAGGGAGCCCCAATTCTTTCAAAGCATCGAGTCCCTGTGAAAGGTCGTGTGCGAGCAGTGATTTTGGTGTTTTTAATCCTATTTCACTCATGGCCTCTCTAAAAAGCTCTCTATCTTCAGCCATGTCGATGGCCTCCGAGGAGGCTCCTATCATTTCAACATTATACCTATCAAGTATACCTAGTTTTTTTAGGGAAAGTGTTGTATTGAGAGCAGTCTGTCCACCCATAGTTGGCAATATTGCATCTGGTCTTTCTTTTTCAATAATTTTTTCTAAAAGCTCAGGTGTTATTGGTTCAATATAGGTGGCATCAGCTAACTCAGGATCTGTCATTATTGTGGCTGGATTCGAATTTATAAGAATAACTCGAAAACCCTCTTCTTTTATTGCTTTTAGCGCTTGCGTTCCTGAGTAATCAAATTCACATGCTTGCCCTATAACAATTGGTCCAGCTCCAACAACGAGTATAGTTTCTATGTCAGTTCTTTTTGGCAAAGGCACCCCTATTTTTATTTGATTCTGCAGCTTTAATAAATTTTTCAAAAATATAGTAACAATCTTGCGGTCCGGGTGATGCTTCAGGGTGAAATTGGACTGAAAAGATTGGCTTACCCTTGACTTCAAAGCCACAGTTTGAATGATCAAAAAGTGAACGATGTGTCTCATTCACATTATCGGGTAGAGTTTTCATATCAACAGTAAAGCCATGGTTCATAGATGTTATTTGTACTTTCCCATTCTTTAAATCTTGAACTGGATGGTTTGCACCATGATGACCAAAAGACATTTTTTTTGTTTTGCCACCTAAAGCAATTGCTAATATCTGATGACCCAGGCAGATACCAAATATAGGAATATTTATGTTGATAATATTCCTAATTAATTCACGGCTATATGCCGATGTAGCCTCTGGATCGCCCGGGCCATTGGATAAGAGAATCCCATCTGGCTTAAATTTCATAAGTGAATTTATATCCGTTTTTGGTGGAAATATTTTAGTTTCACAATTGAATGTATTGAGCATTCGAATTATGTTTGTCTTGATACCATAATCAATTAATGCAATCTTTATTTTTTTAATTTTACTAATTTTGTAACCCTGATCCCATTCCCATATTTTTGAGTTTAGCTCATAAATGCTATCGGTTGATGCCTTATTGGCAAGATCCAATCCTTCCATTTTTTTTACACTTTTTAATTTATTGATTAATTTAGGCACATCAAATACACCGTCAAGTCTATGCTCAATAAGACAGCTCATCATACCTTCATCTCTGATAAGTTTTGTAATATATCTTGTATCAACCCCTGATATACCAATGATTCCTCTTTTCTTCATCCATTCAAACAGAGTAACTTCAGAACGGTAATTTGATGGTTTTTCAATTTGAGAGTGTGTTATGATTCCAGAGATGTGTATTTCTTGATCTGGATTTGCCGTCTCAATATCTTCATTATTTGCTCCGACGTTGCCAATGTGAGGAAATGTAAAATTAACGATTTGATGTGCGTATGAAGGATCGGACATAATTTCTTGATACCCGGTTATCGACGTATTAAAACAAACCTCGCCAGAAGTTACTCCCGTTCTTCCCAAACCAAAACCGTGTCTAATCAAACCATTGGAAAAAAGGAGAATGGCTGTTTTTTTGACCGGTTGCCACCCAGGTGTTTTGTTAGCAGCATTCGTACTTGCTATTTTCGATTCACGCATGTTATGTTTATTTAATGAATATTCGTATAATATATACATCATTTATTTGAAATATTCTCGAAATTCGTGCATAATTTATCACTTTTCCAAAGTAAATTTTATTCATAAATAAAAAAAAATGAATATAATGGAAATATTATAAAGTTAGCAAATTCCAATGAGATAAAAATATGATAAAAGATATTATAAATAGTGAGCTAAAAAATTCAATGTTAAGTTCCACTAAGGAAAAAACGTCAACCTTGCGTCTCATGCTTGCGGCAATTAAGGATAGAGAAATTATTGCACGAGAGAACAAAGAAAATATCAACGATACGATTGTCATGGATGTGCTCTCTAAGATGGTTAAACAACGCCTCGAGTCAGCAGAAATATATAAAAAAAATGACAGATTGGAATTGGCCAAAAAAGAAGAGTATGAAATCGAAGTTATACGCCAATTCTTACCAAAACAGTTAACCGAGCAAGAGATTAGAGATATAATTGTGAAAATTGTTCAGGAAACAGGCTCAACTTCAATTCGAGATATGGGTAAGATTATGGGGGAGTTGAAATCTGAATATGCTGGCCAATTAGACTTTGCTCTCGCTGGGAAATTATTAAAAGAGCTACTATCAAGTCAGTAATTAAGTCAGAATTCCATGAACACAAATAATACACCAAATAATATTACAGATGAAATCAAGTCAAAACTTTTACTCTCAGATATTGTACAAAAGTACGTAAGCTGGGACAATAAAAAATCAAATCCAACTAAGGGTCAATACTGGGCCTGCTGTCCATTTCACAGCGAAAAGACTGCATCATTTACGGTAGACAACAATAAAAATTCCTTTCACTGTTTTGGATGTAATGCACATGGTGACGTATTTAAATTTATTATGGATAAAGAAAATATAGATTTTCCAGAGGCACTTAGAAGACTTGCCAATCAGTCGGGCGTAAATTTACCAGAAAGAATTAATTTTGATCCAATCGAAAAACAAAAAAGAGAAATACTTTTTAAGGTTAACGAAGAAGCAAAAATTTTTTTCATTAATGAGTTAAGCAAACCAGAAAATAAGAGAGTTTTTAATTATTTACTCGAACGCGGCCTTACGGGAGATGACATTCATCAATTTGAGATTGGTTACACTTCAAAGCGCGGAGATTTGGTACTCCACTTGAGTTCCCTTGGCTACAATGATAGGCAAATACTTGACGCGGGGTTGTCTGCTAAAAATGAAAGTGGAGAATACTACGAAAGATTTATAAATAGAATCACCATTCCAATTAATGATAAAAACGGCCGAACGATTGCCTTTGGTGGTCGCGACTTTACAAACAAAGCACCGGCAAAATACTTGAACTCGCCTGAAACTATATTATTTCAAAAAAAAAATATTGTTTATAATTATCACAACGCACGAAAATTATTGGGAAATGAATCTCAATTAATTGTTTGTGAAGGCTATTTTGACTGTATTGCATTGTCAGTAAATGGGTTCCATAAAACTGTAGCAACAATGGGAACAAGCATGTCCCAATCGCAGATACAATCACTATGGCAACTATCAAATCTTCCAATATTATGTTATGACGGGGACACTGCCGGAGTTAATGCAGCAAATCGGATTATTGATATTATTTTTCCAATATTAAAACCAGGTTTTTCAATGAAATTCATTTTTCTTCCAGATGGTATGGATCCAGAAGATTTATTAAAGAGACTTGGAAAAAATGAAATGAATAATCTGATTACTAAGGCAATTCCGTTAATTGATATTTTTTGGGCTTATTTCATCACATCAACTGATTACGGGACACCAGAGGATAGGGCAAATACTGAAAATCAGCTGAACAAAATGATGGATAGGATAGAGAATGCCGAAGTTAAAAAACAATATAAGAATGAAATTAGGGACAGGCTAAGTGCATACTGGAAATCAAAAAGTTTTGAGTCAAACCGAGTTTTTTTTAAGACTGTAACGAAAAAGCCAAGCACTCAATTATTAAAAAAATTTAAAGCAAATTCGCAGGAGAGTGATGTTACGTGGCAGGACTCAATGTTCATTTTAGCACTAATAGAGTGTCCAGAATTAGTCTCTGAGTTTATGGAAGAAATTAGTACAATTAAATTATCAAATGATCGGATTTTGGTCCTCAAAGAGGAAATATTGCAATTCGTTATAGCAAATAAGGTCAAAAATGATCAATCTGTCTTACTGCAGAACCACCTCAAAGAGTCAGGTTATTCCGAGATCATCAAGTCACTAGAAAAGTCCTCTAGTCAGAAGAAATACTTAAATATGTTAGGTGCAGTTAACCCGAATGATGTTAAAATTAAGTTCAGAAATATTTTAGAAGAGTATAAGAAACATCGGCTTATTAATGATATAGAAGACGCGAAATTATCATACTATGAAAACGCTACGGACCTAAATGAAAAGAAAATTTATGAATTAAAGAGACAACTCGATGATTTAAACTATCGTGAAACTGCAATATATGGGAAGCCGCAACATATTGATAAGAAGTTCGATAAATGGTATGAAGAAAATAAATTGAGATTAGAGAGAAAAGATTAAGAGAAAACATTCACTCAAAAAAATAATCAGAAATACCTAGTAATTATAATGTAAATTGACTATATAAAATAGGTTACATTGCTTCTTAAAAAAACTGTAACAACCTTCGGAAAAAAACTATAACAAAACAGAGTATAATGGTACCAAGAACGAAAAAAAATGCGAATGAAACTGAAGACGTGGTTGAGAGTAAAAAAGACTCCCCTCTTATTGACACGTCGGATCGAACTGTTAAAAGCTGGATCCGGCTTGGAAAAAAACGTGGATACATTACATATGACGAATTGAATGAGATACTACCTTCGGAAGAGGTCTCATCTGAGCAGATAGAAGATATTATGGCAATGTTCTCAGATATGGGCATTAACGTGATTGAAAATGAAGAAGCCGATGAGCAATTGGGTTCTGAGTCAGAGGGACAACTTCCTGCAAAAATAGAGCAATCGGGATCCACGGGCGCGGATAGGTCAGATGACCCTGTGAGAATGTACCTGAAAGAGATGGGATCAGTTGAGTTACTATCTAGGGATGGTGAAATTGCAATCGCAAAAAGAATAGAGGCCGGAAAGGAAGCCATGATGCGTGGTCTTTGTGAAAGTCCACTTACATTTCAAGCAATTATTATTTGGAGGGATCAATTAAATGAAGGTGATGTTCTTTTAAGGGACATTATTGATTTAGAGGCTACATATTCAGGGCCTGATGCGCAGGAGATGCCAAAAATTGACATGATTGACGATGTAGAGGAACCGGAACAAAGCAACCAAGATGAACAATTGGAAACTGAAGGAGCGGAAAAAGAGATTGAAGAAGAGCAAGATGATGAAGAAAATGAAAATAATCTATCACTCGCGGCGATGGAGTTAGCTCTAAAGGACCAAGTTTCATCAAGATTTAATAAAATTGCTAAAGAATATGCAAATCTTGAAAAATTAAAAAAAGCAATTGAGAAAAAGAATTCAAATACAAAAAATTTTACAGCATCTGAGGAAAAGAAATATACAAAAATTCGAACAACTCTAATCGAAGAGGTGAATGCTTTATCATTAAATGCAAACAGGATCGAAGCGTTAGTACACCAATTATACAATATCAACAAGAGACTTATGTCTTTAGAAGGAAAATTGATGCGGTTGGCCGAAAGTTATGGTGTTGACAGGAATGAATTTATAAAGCAATACCACGATAACGAACTTGAACCAAATTGGGTAAGACGTGTCTCGAGGCTGAGCGCAGCAGGATGGAAGGATTTTACTTCATCGGAAAAAGTAGAGATAAAGAATCTCAGAGAAGAGATATCTTCACTGGCATCAGAAGCAGGGCTTGAAGTAAATGAATTTAGGAATATTGTTCACATGGTCCAAAAAGGAGAGCGAGAGTCACATTCAGCAAAAAGAGAAATGGTGGAAGCGAACCTTAGGCTGGTCATATCGATAGCTAAGAAATACACAAACCGAGGGCTACAATTTCTTGATTTAATACAAGAAGGAAACATAGGCTTGATGAAAGCTGTAGAAAAATTTGAGTATCGTAGAGGTTATAAATTTTCAACCTATGCCACATGGTGGATTAGGCAAGCAATAACAAGGTCCATCGCCGATCAGGCAAGAACTATAAGAATACCTGTTCATATGATTGAAACAATAAATAAGATTGTCAGGACTTCACGACAAATACTGAATGAAATTGGCAGAGAACCAACACCAGAAGAAATATCAGAAAAGCTCGGCATGCCCCTCGATAAAGTAAGAAAAGTAATGAAGATTGCTAAAGAGCCAATTTCTCTTGAAACACCTGTAGGTGATGAGGACGATAGTCATCTCGGAGATTTTATAGAGGATAAGAATGTAATATTGCCCATCGACGCTGCAATACACTCGAATTTAAGGGATACCACGACGAGAGTACTCGCAACTTTGACTCCAAGAGAAGAGAGAGTGCTGCGAATGAGGTTTGGTATCGGTATGAATACAGACCACACCCTTGAGGAAGTTGGGCAACAATTTTCTGTCACAAGAGAAAGAATCCGTCAAATCGAAGCAAAAGCGCTCAGAAAGTTGAAACATCCGTCAAGAAGCAGAAAACTTCGAAGTTTCCTTGATAGCTAATTAAAATCTCTCCAATAACTTGATGCTAGCCATTATTCACATACTTATAATTGTGGCTTTACTTATCACTAATCTAGTACTATAAAAAAATTAGGGCGATTAGCTCAGTTGGTTAGAGCCCTCCGCTCATAACGGAGTGGTCCCAGGTTCGAGTCCTGGATCGCCCACCAGCTTGATATTATGGTCTTGCGTTAAATTGTGATTAATTGTCCAGGATTCCAAACGGGTGCTCCGAATAATTGAATTAAAATAAAAGGAGTTGAATAATGATTGAAAATTTTAATGGTATATTTTTCCTAGTTATACATATTCTTGTTTTGATAATGATAAGTTTTTATCTTATTCGTATCATATTTGCACCGCGCGGTATCGCTGAAGAGTTTGGTGTAGATAAATCAGGGATTTATATTACAAGAATATTGGGGACGTTTGTCGCACCGTTATTTGCAATAGGTGCTTATATCGTATTCCGAGATGGTGGACCTGCCGGCTGTTGGATATGGTATGTTACTTTAGCAACAACATCAATCCTCCAACTTAGTTATGAAAGCTGCTTTTATTTTAAGAAAATTGATACTGATATTGGTGCAAAAAATAAGTTATTAGATGTGATCGTATCCGCTATTTTTACGATTATATCAGTTGTCCTCATTGTGGGTTTATCAGATAAAATATATTTATAGTATTTCCTATTTTTTTTTCACAAATGAGATTGCATTAGTCTCTATTTCTGTG
>MDSV01145990.1_pt1 | contig 36777 bp, 34 predicted proteins | sample 810851 | NCBI WGS metagenome assembly MDSV01 (sample SAMN05326640, study PRJNA326480) | marine metagenome | isolation source: seawater | place: Atlantic Ocean: North East | collected 2012 | reverse complement strand
GCGTGTCGCCGATCCGGAGCGCGCCGTGGTTCGGAATGCCGACGACATCGCCGGCATAAGCGGTATCGGCGAGCTGGCGCTGCGAGGCGAAGAAGAACTGCGGGGCAGTGAGGCCCATCTGCTTGCCGGTGCGGGCGAGCCTCGCCTTCATGCCGCGCGTCAGCGTGCCGGAACACACGCGCACGAAGGCGATGCGGTCGCGGTGGTTCGGGTCCATATTGGCTTGGATCTTGAACACGAAGGCGCTCATCTTCGGGTCGGTCGCCTCCACGGTGCGGACATCGGCTACCTGCGCGCGGGGCGCGGGCGCGAAATCGGAGAGCGCGTGGATCAGGTCGCGCACGCCGTTATTGCGGAGCGCCGAGCCGAAATAGACCGGAGTCATATGGCCTTCGAGAAACGCCTTCCGGTCGAAGGCGGGGTAGCCGTCAATGGCAAGCTCGGCCATTTCCGCCCAGTCCTGACGCTCATGCTCCGGCAGTTTTTCCGACACGACTTCGGGGCCGTTCACCTTGGTCAGCTCTTTCTGGCTGTCGCCATAGCGCACGGCGCTGTCCTTCAGGTGATAGGTGCCGGCAAAGCTCTTGCCCTGGCCGATCGGCCATGTCATCGGCACGGTGTCGAGCGCGAGCTTCTCCTGAACTTCTTCGAGGATTTCGAAGGTGTCGCGGGCCTCGCGGTCCATCTTGTTGACGAAGGTGATGATCGGGATATCGCGCAGCCGGCAGACCTCGAACAGCTTCAGCGTCCGGGGCTCGATGCCCTTGGCCGCGTCGATCACCATGATCGCCGCATCCACCGCCGTCAGCGTGCGGTAGGTGTCGTCGGCGAAGTCCTCATGGCCGGGTGTGTCGAGCAGGTTGAAGACGGTGTTGTCATATTCGAAGGTCATCACCGAGGTGACCACCGAAATGCCGCGTTCGCGCTCGATCTTCATCCAGTCCGAGCGGGTCTGGATGCGGTCCTTCTTCGCCTTCACCTCGCCGGCAAGCTGGATCGCGCCGCCGAACAGCAGCAGCTTTTCGGTCAGCGTGGTCTTCCCGGCGTCGGGATGCGAGATGATCGCGAAGGTGCGGCGGCGGGCAACCGCCTCGGCAAGCGTTTCGGGCATCGGTCGAATATCCTGTTGATGGCGGCCTATGTAGCGATTTGGGCCACAAGATGCAATTGACCTGTCGGCGTCTGGTGGCGAAGGATGCGGGCGAAATTGACGAGGACCTCACAATCACCAATCTCCCCCCTTGAGGGGGAGATGTCGCGAAAGCGACAGAGAGGGGTGAACCCTTTCAACGAGCTCAGAGCTGGCGGCTTTCGCTGCACCCCTCTCTGCCCTGCCGGGCATCTCCCCCTCAAGGGGGGGGAGATCGGCCAGAGGTGAGGCGGCCGTGTAACGTGACAGGTCCCGGGGTGACTGCAATGAACATGGAAACAAAAATGACGCTGAAGCTGAAACGCCTCGAACATGCCGAGGGCATCGAGCCACCTGCCTACGAAACCTCCGGTTCCGCCGGCATGGATATCCGCGCCGCCGTCGACGCGCCGATGACGCTTGAGCCCGGCAGGCGGGCGCTGGTGCCGACCGGTTTCATCTTCGAAATTCCGCAAGGCTTCGAGGCCCAGATCCGTCCACGCTCCGGCCTCGCCTACAAGCACGGCATCACCTGCCTCAACACGCCCGGCACCATCGACAGCGATTATCGCGGTGAGGTCAAGGTGCTGCTCGTCAATCTCGGCGAGGAGACCTTCGTGATCGAACGCGGCATGCGCATCGCCCAGGTCATCATCGCCCCGGTGACGCAGATGCCGGTGACCGTGGTCGACGACCTGACCGAGACCAAACGCGGCGCCGGCGGATTTGGATCGACGGGCGTGTGAGGCGCGGTTTCCGGGCGTCTGTAAATCGGCGTATTTCCGCATTCTTGCCTGTGGTGTAGGCTTCCCGGAAAGCTGGCGCAACGCGGCACGGAGGCTTTGCCCATGGACATGATGGAGGCGTTTCAGCGGGTTGGTCTGGCGCTGGCGATCGGGCTCCTGGCCGGGATCGAGCGCGGCTGGCAGGAGCGCGATCTGGCCGACGGGCAGCGGGTGGCGGGCATCCGCACCTTTGCGCTGGTCGGGCTTCTGGGTGGGCTGGCGGGCTATCTCGGCGTTGAGACCGGCCCGATGGTGCCGGCGATGCTGGCGGCCGGGTTGACGATCGCCTTCGTTGTCTTCGAGTATCTGGCCGCGGGGCCACGGCATGATTTCAGCGTCACCGGCGTGGTTGCGGCGCTGGTCGTGTTCGCGCTCGGCATTGTTTCCGTTACGGGCGATATGCGGCTGGCGGCCGCCGGCGGGGTGGTCACCACCGTGCTGCTGGCCGCCCGCCACGCGCTCCACGGTTTTCTGAAGTCGATGACATGGGTGGAACTGCGTTCTGCGCTCGTGCTTCTGACGATGAGCTTCGTGGCGCTGCCGCTTCTGCCCAACCGCGCGATCGATCCATGGGGCGGATTCAATCCGTTCTCCGTCTGGCTGATGACGGTGATGATTGCCGCACTCTCCTATGCCGGCTATGTGGCGATGCGCATTGGCGGGCCGGAGCGCGGCATCCTGTTTGCCGGCGCCACCGGCGGCATCGTGTCGTCAACGGCGACGACGCTCTCCTTCGCGCGCATTTCTGTCGGGCAGCCGGCTTTGTCGCGCAATCTCGCGGGCGCGGCATCCATCGCCGGCGGGCTGTCGCTGGTCCGCTGCTTCGTGATTGCCTCGGTCGTGGCGCCGGCTCTGATGGCGCCGCTGCTCGTAGTCCTTGCGCCAGGGCTTTGCGCCTTCATCCTTGCAAGCCTCGTCCTGAACCGCAGCGGCGGTAACGCCCGGCCGGAGACCGAGCTTCAGCTTTCCAATCCGTTCGAGCTGCAGTCGGTGTTGCGGTTCGGCGCATTGCTCGGCGTTATCGGTTTTGCCGCCAAGGTGCTGGTCAGGTTCCTGGGGCCGGCGAGTATCGTGTTCATTGCACTCGTCTCCGGCATTCCCGATCTCGACGCCATCACGCTTTCGACCGCGCATCTGGCCGGAGGGGCGGTTCCGGTCCATACCGCGGCGATCGCGGTGCTGACGGCGGCGGTCTCCAACCTGATCACCAAGGTGGTGCTGGCCTATGGCAGCGGTACGCGGGAATATGGCCGGCTGCTCGCCCTGGTGACGCTGGTGGTGATCATGGTCGGCGGAGCCTGTTTCTGGCTCTACAGCGCGGTTTTGCAGTGACGCGCGGGCTTGCAGGTCGCGCCTGAAATGAAATTCCTTCGGAGGGGCTATAATTGGAACTGCATTCCTCAAGTCCGGAGTGCATCGCCGGTTCGTGCCTCGAATTCGGTCGCCTTCGACCCTACCTAGATTGTAACGAATTCAAGGGAGCACAGTCATGGAACAGAACGGCAAGCCCGGACGCGGGAAGGTATACGGATCCATCCTCGAGACGATCGGCGATACGCCGCTCGTGCGTCTCGACAAGCTGGCGAAGGAGCATGGCGTCAAGGCCAACCTGCTCGCCAAGCTCGAATTCTTCAATCCCATTGCCTCGGTGAAGGACCGTATCGGCTTCGCCATGATCGAGGCATTGGAAAAGGCCGGCAATATCACGCCCGGCAAATCCGTTCTGGTCGAGCCGACCTCGGGCAATACCGGCATCGCGCTTGCGTTTGCCGCCGCCGCCAAGGGTTACCGGCTGATCCTCACCATGCCGGAATCGATGTCGATCGAGCGCCGCAAGATGCTGGCGCTGCTCGGCGCGGAACTGGTGCTGACCGAGCCGCCGAAGGGAATGAAGGGCGCGGTCGCCAGGGCCGAGGAAATCGCCGCCGAAACCGAAAACGCGGTGATCCCGCAGCAGTTCGAAAACCCGGCGAACCCCGAAATCCACCGCAAGACCACGGCCGAGGAAATCTGGAACGACACCAATGGCGATGTCGATATCTTCGTCTCCGGCATCGGCACGGGTGGCACGATCACCGGTGTCGGCCAGGTGCTGAAGCAGAAGAAGAAGGACGTGCATGTGGTGGCCGTCGAGCCCACCGCCTCGCCGGTTCTGTCCGGCGGTTCGCCCGCGCCGCACAAGATCCAGGGCATCGGCGCCGGCTTCGTGCCGGGCGTACTCGACACCTCGGTCTATGACGAGATCGTACAGGTCGAAAACGACGATGCCTTCGCGCTCGCCCGCGAAGTGGCCCGCCTTGAAGGCGTGCCGGTCGGTATCTCCTCGGGCGCCGCCCTGAAGGCGGCGATCGAGGTCGGCTCGCGCCCCGAGAACGAAGGCAAGACCATCGTCGTCATCATCCCGTCCTTCGCCGAACGCTATCTGTCGACAGCGCTGTTCGAGGGGCTCGGGCAGTAACACTTCCCCGCGCGGGAACAACCGACGCATTGATTATAAGGCTCATTTTAAGGCCGGAGACATGGCGAGTGCCATGTCTCCGGCCTTTTCGTTGCGGCACATAGTCGCTTCCTCACAACCGCTGTTGACAAGCTTCAAATTTATATGTGAAATAAGTGATCATATATAAGAGCCCTTTTCGGAGGAGGGCCCAGTGATCCTCAGGAGGAAAGTCAATCATGAAATTTGCTAATGCCGCTCTCGTCGCGGCTGGTTTCCTGTTCGCCGGTTCGGCCATGGCGGCCGACTACACCATTCGCCTCGCCAGTTCCCTGTCGCCGGGTGAGCCGACCATCGAGGCGGCTGAGTTCTTCGCCGATGAAGTTGCCAAGCGCACCGACGGGCGCGTTGAAATCCAGGTGTTTCCGGCCCAGCAGCTTGGCAGCGAAAAGGACGTCAACCAGATGATGCGCCAGGGCGCGCCGATCATCTCGGTCACCTCGTCCGGTTACCTCTCCGATTTCGTGCCGGATATCGGCGTGGTCGAAGGCCCCTATCTGCTCGACAATCCGGAGCAGTTCGAAAAGATCGCAAGCTCCGACTGGTTCGCCTCCGTCAAGGACCAGTTCAACGACAAGGGCATCACCTTTCTCGTTGACGATGCGCTTTTCGGCGCCCGCAACATCCTGGCCGACAAGCCCGTGCGCAGCCCGGCCGATGTCGATGGCATGACGATCCGCGTCCCGCCGAACACGGTGTTCGTCAAGACGTTCGAGGCCATGGGCACGCGCCCGGCAACTGTCGAGTGGTCGGAAGTCTATAGTGCTCTTCAGCAGAACGTCGTCGAAGGCGCAGAAGCCCCGCTCGGCTCGCTCTGGGGGGCGAAGCTACACGAGACCCGCGATACCATCTCGCTGACCCAGCACTTCACCGCCTTTACCTTCTGGGTGATCAATTCCGACTATTTCAACAGCCTGCCGGAAGACATTCGCGATGTGATGATGGAGGTCGGTCAGGAAACCGGCGCGCTGGCCACCGAACTGACGCTGAAGCGTGACGAGGAGTACAAGGACATGTTCCGCGATGCCGGCGTCACCATCGTGGACGATGTCGATATCCAGGCCTTCCGCGACAAGACCGCCGGCGTTTACGGCGAGTTCCCGAACTGGACGCCCGGCCTCTACGACCAGATCCAGAAGATCCTCGCCGAATAAGCGCGTTCGAAAGCGACCGGAGGCCGGGGCATGTCGCCTCGGCCTTTCGGTGTCCTCATACGATTTTCAAGGCGGGAAACGATGTCGAAGCATTCGCAAGGGTCCGGTCTGCGCCCATTCCATTATTTCGAGGAAGTCATTGCCGGCATCGCGCTTGTCGTGCTGGTGGCTGCCGTCTGCTGGGGCGTCGTGACCCGCTACATCACGGAAACGCCGGCGGCGTGGACCGGCGATATCGCCTCAGTTTCCTTCGCCTGGTTGATTTTCATGGGCAGCGCGGCGGCCTTCAAATATGGCATGCATATGAGCATCGATCTGGCGTGGATGCTGATTCCGGCCGGTCCCCGGCGTATCCTCGGCGCTCTCGTCGATCTCCTGATCCTCGCCTTTCTTGCCTATGCGACCTGGCTTGGCGTCAAATTCTGTCTGAGCACGATGGATGATCCGATGCCGATCCTAAGATGGCCGCGCGCCATTCTCTACGCGGCGCTGATGTGCGGCTTCGCCTGCATGTTCCTGCGCTATGCCGGCATTGCGCTGCGCAAGTTCAAGGGCGATACGGAGCCCACCCACCGTCTCGCCGAAACTCCGGACGAAGGAGGCGCGGGATGGGCCTGATACCGGTTGCCATCATGCTGGCGCTGTTTCTGCTGAACACGCCGATCGCGCTTGGCATCGCCATGGCCGCGCTCAGCTTCTTCCTGATGTCAAGCGGGCTGCCGATCAGCTCGTTCATCCAGAAGATGGCGTCCTCCACCGAATCCTTTCCGCTGCTTGCCGTGCCGTTCTTCATCTTCGCCGGCACGATCATGAACCATGCCGGCATCACGAGGCGGCTGCTCGGCTTTGCCGATGCGCTGGTAGGCCACACCATCGGCGGCTTGGCGCAGGCCAATGTCATGCTGTCGGCGCTGATGGGCGGGCTGTCGGCCTCGGCCAACGCCGATGCCGCCATGCAGGCCAAGATGCTGGGCACGGAAATGGTGCGACGCGGCTATTCGCCAGGCTTCACTGCGGCGGTGTGCACCTGCTCGGCCGTCATCACGCCGATCATTCCGCCGGGCATCGGGCTCATTCTTTACGGCTTTCTCGCCAATGTCTCCGTCGGCAGGCTGTTCATCGCCGGCATCGTTCCCGGCCTCTTGATCATGCTTGCGCTTATGCTGGCCGTCAGGCTCCGGGCCAAGAGCCGCAAGTACAAGCCGACGCGCGTCAAGATGGCGACAGGCCGCGAACTCTGGAAAGCCTTCGTCGAATCCCTCGGCGCGCTTTCGATCATCGCCTTCATCCTGATCGGCATCCGCCAGGGCATCTTCACGCCAACAGAGGCGGGCGCGATGACGGTGGTCTATGCCTCGATCATCGGCTTTTTCTGGCACCGGGAGCTGAAGCTCTCGTCGTTTCCGCTGATCATCACCGAAACCGTTCTGGCAACCGCCGTCGTGATGCTGATCATCTGTGCGGCCGGCGCGTTCGGCTTCTACATGACCTGGGAACAGATCCCTGCGAAGGGCGCGGCGCTGCTGCTCGGCATCACAGAAAACCCGTTGATGCTGCTGTTGCTGATCAATGTGCTGCTGCTGGTGATCGGCATGCTCATCGAAGGCACGGCGGCGCTGATCCTGCTGACGCCGATCCTGGTGCCGGCGATCACCAAGCTCGGCATCGATCCCTTGCAGTTCGGCATCGTGATGGTGGTCAACCTGACGATCGGCGGCGTCACGCCCCCCGTCGGAACGCTGATGTTCACCTCGTGCTCGGTCCTCGGCGTCTCGATCGGCGAATATATGCGCGAGGCATGGCTGTTCTTCGTGGCCCTGCTGGCGGTGCTGCTGGCGCTCGTCTTCTTCCCCTCTATCGTGACATTCCTGCCGGACATGATGATGGGGAAATAGCCTCCTTGTCCCCGGCCTCGCATTGCGTGAGGCCAGGGCGATGCTCACATCCCGTGCAGCACATAAGCCGCCTTGACGGCTGCGGAGGCGCGGTTTTCGACGCCGAGCTTCACATAGATGGTTTCCAGATGCTTGTTCACCGTGCGGGTGGAAAGGCCGAGAATTTCGCCGATGTCGCGGTTGGTCTTGCCCTTGGCGATCCAGGCCAGCACTTCGGATTCGCGCGCCGTCAGCGGAAATTCCTTGCGCAGCGCCTCGTCGTCGCTGACGGGGTTGGCGGGCGTGACGCGGAACAGGTATTCGCTGGTTCCGGTCTTTTCCAGAAAGGCGAGCTGGAACAGTTTTTTGCCATTTTCGGTGATCGGAAGAATGGCATCCGGGCTGGCGGACGGTTCGCCGCCGGCAAGCCAGTCGGCGAGTTGGCGGGTGATGAAGCCGAGGTCGGCGCCGGCGCCGACCGCGTCGTGGATCAGCCGGCTTGCCTGCGGCGTCATCCAGCGCAGCCCGCCCCCGGCGTCGCAGGCCAGCAGGTGGCGGCCGGTGGCGTCCAGCGCCACCCGCGCGCTCTGGGTCGAGCGGGCATTGGCGAGATGAACCCGGATGCGGGCGCGCAGCTCGTCGATATTGATCGGCTTGGTGAGGTAGTCGACCCCACCCGATTCCAGCGCGTGGACGATATGTTCGGTCTCCGAAAGCCCGGTCATGAAGATCACCGGCGTTTCGGCGGAGGGCCCGGCCTTCAGCCTGCGGCAGGCCTCGAAGCCGTCCATCTTGGGCATCACCGCATCCATCAGCACGATATCGGGCGTAATCCGCTCGACGATCGAAAGCGCGCTCGCGCCCGAGGTCGCGATCAGCACGGAATAGCCGGACGCCTCCAGCGCCTCGGTCAGGAAGCTCAGCGCATCCGGACTGTCATCGACCAGGAGAACGATTTCCTGTGGCTCAGCCATTCCCGTCCCCTTCGGTCGGCAGCGATCTCATGAAACGCAGGAAGCCATCGAGATCGAAACGATCGACGAAACCCGTCGCCTCCTCGACAAACGGCTTGTGCGTGGCGGCAAGTGCGGCGAGCTTGTCCTTGATGCCCCGGTGATAGCCGATCTCCGCCAGACGGATCAATTCCTCGCATTCGGATTTCGGGGGCGGGACGAGCCGTTCCGGCACTTTTGCCGCTTTGACCGGCGCAGCATCCGCTGCCTGCCGCCATGTCAGCCCGAGATGCATGCCGAGCACGTCTTTCAGCCGTTTCAGGTTGACGGGCTTGGACAGCGTGTCGTTATGGCTGTCATCGCCGTGGCCGATCTCGGCGTCATCGCCGATATTGGCGGAGAGCATGATGATCGGCCGCGTCACGCCGCGTTCGCGCAGCGCTGTCGCCAGTTGCCAGCCGTTCATGCCGGGCATGCGGATGTCGAGCAGGAACAGGTCCACCGGTTCGATTGCGGTCTGTTCGAGACAGGCCGCGCCGTTTTCGGCCAGCATCACGTTGAAGCCGAGCGGTTGCAGGATATCGGCCATCATCGCGCGGTGATCCTCATTGTCGTCGACGACCATGATCGTTCGGCGCGGACCATCATAGACGCCGGTGTCCGCGCCGGCTTGCGGGGGCGTCGGGCGGTCGACGGAGGCGAGCATCAGCCGCACCGAGAAGGTCGCGCCCTCGCCGGGGCGGCTCTCGACCGCGATATCGCCGCCGAGCGTGTTGACCAGAAGCCTGGTGATTGTCAGGCCGAGACCGAGGCCCGGCTTGTCGCGGGTTCCGCCGCGCTCGAACGGTTCGTAGATCCGGCCGAGATGCTTCTCGTCGATGCCGCTGCCGGTATCCGTCACGGTGAAGGTGGCCACCTGGCTGCGATAGCGGGCATCGAAGGTCACCGTGCCCGTATCGGTGAACTTCACCGCGTTCGACAAGAGGTTGACCAGGATCTGGCGCAGGCGCTTTTCGTCGGTGCGGACATAGGCTGGCAGGTTCCGGTCACGACCGTGGCGAAAGGCGAGGCCCTTGGCGCGGGCTTGGGTCTCGAAGATATCGACGATCTGGTCGAGGAATTCGCCGAGATTGATCTCGTTGGAATAGACCTGCAGCCGGCCCGATTCGATCCGGGAAATATCAAGCAACCCGTCGATCAGGCCCGAAAGATAATCGGCGGAGCGCCGGATCGACTGGATCGCCGGCTGGCGGGCCTCGGGGATCGTCGGATCGCGCTCCAGCAACTGGGCATAGCCGGAGACGGCGTTGAGCGGCGTCCTGAGCTCGTGGGAAAGACCCACGACATAGCGGCTCTTGGCGCGGTTGGCGGATTCGGCGGCTTCCTTGGCGGCCTGCAACGCCGCATCGGTTTTCTCGTGCGCCGCGATTTCCTTGAGCAGCAGCGTGGTCTGGCGCGAGGATTCTTCCTCGGCGACCTTTCGGCTGTCATGGGCCAGCACGAAGAACCAGGCGACCACGCCGGTAATCAGCGCGAACACGAAGAACACGATCAGCGCGGTGTTGTAGACCACCACCTGGGTTTCCGGCGCCGCCCGCGCGGTCTGATAGGCGATCATCGCCAGGATCGCGCCGATTGCGGTGATCGAAAGCGCGAGCGTTATGCCGTAGCGCCCGAGCCTTGTGGCAAGCTGGGTGACGATCCGCGCCGGCAGCAGCTTGTGGGCGACGGTACCAAGCTGCGCCTCGAACTTCGCGTTCGGCTTGCAGAGGTCGTGACAGCGGCTGTCGAGCGAGCAGCACAGCGAGCAGATCGGCCCGGCATATGCCGGACACCACGCCATATCCTCCGGCTCGAAGGCGTGTTCGCAGATCGAGCAGGTGATCGCCGTCTTTTCCTGCCAGCCCTTGCGCTGGCGGCGGGCGAGGTAGTAACGCCCGCCGGTGGCATAGGCGAGCGTCGGCGAGGCGATCAGCGCAACGGCGAGCGCGATGAACGGCGCGAAGGAGACCGCCAGCGCGCCGAACAGGCCGAAATGGGCGGCAAGCGCCACCGCGCCGGAGAGGAACATCGCGCCGAGGCCGACGGGATTGATGTCGTAGAGATGGGCGCGCTTGAACTCGATGCCGGGCGGCGACAGGCCGAGCGGCTTGTTGATGAACAGGTCGGCCGAGATCGTCGACAGCCACGCCATGGCGACGATCGAGAACACGCTGAGCGCGGCCTCCAAGAGCCGGTAGATGCCGAGCTGCATGAGTAGAAGCGCGATCGCGACATTGAACACCAGCCACACGACCCGGCCCGGATGGCTGTGGGTCAGGCGCGAGAAGAAGTTCGACCAGGCGAGCGAGCCGGCATAGGCGTTCATCACGTTGATCTTGAGCTGGGAGACGACCACGAAGGCGGCCATCAGCATCAGCGCCGCCGTCTGGTTCGGGATCATGTAGCCGAAGGCCGTCAGGTACATGTGGGCGGGATCGGCGGCCTCGCTTGCCGGCATGCCGGTGGAAAGCACGAGCACCGCCAGAAACGACCCCGCCATCAGCTTCGGCACGCCGACCACGACCCAGCCGGGACCGGCGAGGAAGATCGCGATGCGGTGATGCAGCTTGCGCTTGCCGGTCGCGGGCAGAAAGCGCAGGAAGTCGACCTGCTCGCCGATCTGCGGCATCAGCGCAAAGATCACGCCGGCCGCCGCCGCAAAGCCCGCCAGCGTGAACGGCGCCGCCATGCCCGGTTCCGCGGCGGCCGCGTTCAGTCCGCCGAAGGCCCGCCACAACTCGAATTTCTCAAAGTCCATGAAGGCGATGAAGATGAACGGGGCGATGTTGAGCACGATCCAGAACGGCTGGGTGATCAACTGGAACCGCGAGATCATCTGCACGCCATAGGTCACCAGCGGGATCACCACCACGGCGGAGATGATGTAGCTGATCCACAGCGGTATGCCGAAGGCAAGCTTCAGCGCGCCGGACATGATCGAGGCTTCGATCGCAAACAGGATGAAGGTGAAGCTCGCATAGATCAGCGAGGTGACCGTGGAACCGATATAGCCGAAGGATGCGCCGCGCGTCAGAAGATCGATATCGACGCCGTGGCGGATCGCATAGCGCGCGATCGGCAGGCCGGCCAGCAGCATTACGACAGAGGCGACGATCGCGGCGTAAAACGCGTTGGTCGTGCCGTAGGAGAGCGTGATCGTGCCGCCGATCGCTTCCAGCGCCAGAAACGAGATCGCGCCGATCGCGGTCTGCGAAATCCGGCTCGAGGAAAACCGCCGCGCGCTCTTGGCGGTGAAGCGCAGCGCGTAGTCTTCCAGCGTCTGGTTGGCGACCCAGCGATTATATTCGCGCCGGACCGGAATGATGCGTTGGCGTGGTGTCATCAATCGCTCGCAAAGGGAGATCATGCCAAGGATCAGGCAAATGTTTCGGCATAGCGGGCGCTTGGCAAGCAAAAACGCGTGGATATCGGCTCTCCCTGCCGCACTTTTTCCTTTTTTGTTACAATGTTATGCTGCTGGCGTGCAGGAAGGACCGATGCACAGCATAAAAGGGGGCGTCATGGCAAAAGCAGAGACTGAAACCGCCGATCACGGCCAGACCTTCGGCACCGAAGGCATCACCCCCATGGAACGGCCGAGCGCCGTCACCCGCTTCTTCATGGGCATCGTCAACTGGGCCGAAAAGCTCAATCTGAAATATGCCATTCATGGCAATCCGCCGGTCTATGACAACGCCACCTTCCCGTGGTCGAAGGAGATCGAGGCGGCCGCGCCCGAAATCCGCGCCGAACTCGACAAGGTGCTGCTGCGCCAGGCGGAACTGCCGAGCTTCCAGGACATCTCGACCGATGTGAAGACGATCTCCGACGACAACCACTGGAAGACCTTCTTCCTGCTCGGCTACGGGCTGAAATCGGAACAGAACATCAAGACCTGCCCGAAGACCTGGGAGGCGATGCAGAAAATTCCCGGCCTCACCACGGTGATGTTTTCGATCTTCGAGCCCGGCAAGCACCTGCCGGCCCATCGCGGTCCCTATAATGGCGTGCTGCGCCTTCATCTCGGCATGATCGTGCCGGAGGCCGAGCCCGATCAGCTCGCGATCCGCGTCAAGGATCAGATCTGCCACTGGGAAGAGGGCAAGGTGCTGATCTTTGATGATGCCTATGAGCACGAGGCCTGGAACCACACCGACAAGACCCGCGTGGTGGTCTTCGTCGATTTCGTAAAGCCGACCCGCTTCCCGGCCAAAATGGTCAACTGGATGCTGATGAACCTCGCCGTGTTCACGCCCTTCATCCGCGAGGGGCTGGACAACCACAAGGATTGGGAAAAGAAGTTCTACGCCGAGGCCGAGGCACTCCGGAACCGGTCGTGAGGAAGGGGTCTTGCTTTTGCAGCGGCAGGATACACCTTTCCGGCGCTGCGATGTTGTTCAGAACGTGCGGTTTTCGCCAAAGCCTCGCCGCCCGGTAAACGATCTCTCCCCTTGAGGGAGAGATGCCCCGACAGGGGCAGAGAGGGGTGAACCCTTTCCGAGAGCACGGAGCTTGCGGCTTTTAGGGCTTACGCCCTTTACCCCTCTCTGTCGCTTTCGCGACATCTCCCCCTGAAGGGGGGAGATTGTTGGCTGAGAGGTTTTAAGAATAACGACTCCCGGAAGTTCACTGAAATCGGACAAACCGTAACGGTTCACAGCCGAGCGAGACGAACGGCAACCCGGACTGCGTGCCGACACGCTTGACTTGCGACCATCACGCAGGCTAATTGCCCGCGGTTGCTGACGCCTGCCGCCCGCGCGCCTCAAACGGCGATGGTGAAGTCAGTTCCGACTTCGGTTTTTCGTGTTCTCAACGACACTCGAAGCTTCCGGCAATGCGGGTACCGAGCATGGCTGCTCCGGCGGCGTGAGTGTCCTTGAAGGGCAACGAAAATGTCTGACGTCGTTTCGCCGCGGGCGAACCCCTATCTTTCCGGCCCGGTCTGGCCGCTGTTTCTCAAGACCGCCGCTCCCATCGTTCTGCTGATGCTTGTCAGCGGGCTCTACACCGTTGTCGACGCGATCTTTCTCGGCCTGCTGGTGGGACCGCGCGCGCTGGCCGCCGTCACGCTGGTCTTCCCGATCTTCATGGCGGTGGCGGCGTTGTCGACGCTGGTTTCCTCCGGCATGGCCTCGATTCTGGCCCGAAGGCTCGGCGCCGGCGATGATGATGGCGCGCAGGCGGTGCTGCAATCGGCGATGATGCTGTCGCTGCTCGTTGCCGTGCTACTGATGGCGTTCTACCTCACGCTCGGGATCAGGCTTGTCGACTGGTTTTCCGAGGGCGACGCCGCGCTGGCGGCCATGGCGAAGACCTATCTGGCATTCGTGATTTTCGGCAGTCCGCTGCAATTCGTGATCTCGATCCAGGGCGACGCCTTGCGCTCGGAAGGCAAGCCGGGGGTGATGGCCGGGATCGGTGTTCTGGTCACGCTCGCCAACATCGGCTTCAACTATGTCTTGATCGCCGGCCTTGGCTGGGGCGTTGCCGGATCGGCGATCGGCACGCTTGCGGCGCAGGCGGTTGCCATGGGCGTCGTCGTCTGGCTCCGGCTTTCCGGCCGCACGCCGCTTGCGCTTGCCCGCCGCACCGGCCACCGGCTGACGGAGGCGTGGCCGCGCATTCTGGCGCTTGGCCTGCCGCCGTCTCTCGGGCTTGCCGGCACCAGTCTTTCGGCGGGCTGCTACATTATCGGCATCGGCATATGGAGCGGCGACAACCACGATGTCGCGATCGCCGCCTATGGCATCGCCTCGCGGCTTCTGACCTTCGCCTTTCTGCCGCTCCTGGGGCTGAACTTCGCCTGCCAGTCGATCGTCGGCAATAATTTTGGGGCGCACCTGTTCGGCCGATCGGACCGGACGCTGCTTGTCGGCCTCGCCACGGGACTTTGCTACGGCATTGCGGTCGAGTTGGCCTTCATCTTCGGGGCAAGGCCGATCGCGTCGCTGTTCGTAACCGATCCGGCGGTGATCGCCGAGGCGGTCCATATCGTGCGGATCGTGACCGCCGCCTATGTCCTCGTCGCACCGCTGATGGTCCTTGCCGGCTATTTCCAGGCGCTGGGCATGGCCAGCCGGGCGGCGGCGATCACGCTCGGGCGGACCTATGTGTTCACCCTGCCGCTGATCTTCATCCTTCCGTTCATCTTCGGCGAAACGGGATTGTGGATGGCGGCGCCGATCAGCGATCTCGGCATGATGGCGATCGCGATCACGGTGCTGTGGCTGAACCGGCGCGGGGCGCGGCTCGGCCTGTTTTACGGAAACCGGGAAACCGTAATCGCGGTGGAGGCGGCCTGAGCCGCCCCAAAGCCGCGGGCGCGGGTCAGGCCTTCAATACCTTGTCCGGGTTCATGATGCCGGCGGGATCGAAGGCCTTCTTGATCCGCTGCATCAGCTCGATCTCGATCGGTTCGCGAATGCGCGCCAGCTCGTCACGCTTCAGCCGGCCGATGCCGTGCTCGGCGGAGATCGAGCCGCCATGGGCGAGCACGATGGCGTGGACGATTGCGTTGACCTCGCCCCAGCGCGCCAGGAAGGCCGCCTTGTCGGCGCCTTCCGGCTGCGAGATGTTGTAATGGATATTGCCGTCGCCGAGATGGCCGAAGGCGCAGATGCGCGCGCCCGGCACGGCCGCCATCACCGCGGCATCCGCCTCGTGCAGGAAGGCCGGCACGGAGGAGACCGGGACCGAGACATCGTGCTTGATCGAGCCGCCCTCCGGCTTCTGCGCCTCCGACATGGTTTCGCGCATATGCCAGAGCTCGGCGATCTCGGCCTCGGACTTGGCGATCACGGCGTCTTCCACCAGACCCTGTTCAAAGGCCTCTTCCAGCAAAGCCGTGATCATGTCATCGGCCGATTGCTGGCTGTCAGAGGTCGAAACATCGATCAGCGTGTACCAGGGGTAGGGGCTCGACAGCGGATCGCGCGCGCCCTCGGTATGCTTGATCGTGAATGCGAAGGCCATATGGGCCATGAGCTCGAAGCCCGTCAGCGCGGAGGCGCAGCAGTTTGCGGCAAGGTTGAACAGGTCCAGCGCTTTTTCCGGGGAGGCGACCCCGGCAAACGCCACCTGATGGCCCTTAGGGCGCGGAAACAGCTTCAGCACCGCGCCGGTGATGACGCCGAGCGTGCCTTCCGCGCCGATGAACAGGTCGCGCAAATCGTAGCCGGTATTGTCCTTCTTCAGCGAGCGCAGCCCGTTCCAGACCTCGCCGGTCGGCAGCACGACTTCAAGGCCGAGGCAGAGATTGCGCATATTGCCATAGGCGAGCACCGCCGTGCCGCCGGCATTGGTCGCAAGATTGCCGCCGATCCGGGCCGAGCCTTCCGAGCCGAGCGACAGCGGGAACAGCCGGTCATTGTCGGCCGCCGCCTTTTGCGCCTCGGCAAGAATAACGCCGCCATCGACCACCATGAAATTGCCGGCGGTATCGATCTTGCGGATACGCGTCATCCGTTCCAACGAGAGCACGATATCGGTACCCTCCTCGCGCGGAACCGCGCCGCCGACATGGCCGGTGCGCCCGGAGGCGGGCACGACCGGGGTTTTCGTCTCGCTCGCAAGCGTCATGATCGCGGCGACCTCTTCCGTGGTGCCGGGTTTCAGCACCAGCGCGGTCGCGCCGTGAAAGAGCCCGCGGGTCTCGGTGAGGTAGGGCGCGATATCGCCGGGCTCGGTCAGGGCGTGGCCCGGGCCGACGATTTCGGCAAAGCGGGCGATCAGGTCTTTCTCAGGGCCGGTCATTCAGTCGTAGTCCTTGGGGCGGGGGGCCGCGGCGCGGGCGAGCCGGTCGTTGATCGCCTCGCCGATGCCATCATGCGGAATGGGCGTCACGGCGATCGCGCTGGCGCCGCTCTGGTCGGCCTGTTTCATCACGTCGTAGAGCCGGCTTGCCGCCTCCGCCGTGTCGGCCGTTTTCGAGAGCTGAAGTGTGACATGGGCGGCCTCGGCATTGTCGATCAGGGGCGCCCCGAACATGATCAGCGCCTCGCCGGGCTCGACATGGCTGGCATTGAGGCGGACGGCGGCGTTCGGCGCGTAATGCGAGGCCATCATGCCGGGCGCCTCGATCGCGCCGGGGGTGGCAGGCCGGGTCACCGAAAGCCCCGTCAGCCGCTCGACCGCCTCGGCGGGAATGCCGCCCGGCCGAAGCAGGGTGATGGTCTCGCCCTCGACCTTGAGGATCGTCGATTCGACCCCGACGATCGCGGGGCCCGCGTCGATGATCAGTTGCAGCCGGTTGCCGAGATCGGCCTCCACATGGCCGGCCGTGGTTGGGCTCAGCCGGCCGGAGCGGTTGGCGCTGGGGGCGGCGAGCGGGCGGCCGGTTTCCGCGATCAGCCGGCCGGCAAAGCCGCGCGGCACCCGGACGGCCACGGTGGCAAGCCCGGCGGTGGCCGCGGATGCGATCCCCGCCTCCGGTTTCAGCGGCAGCACCAGCGTCAGCGGGCCGGGCCAGAAGGCATCGGCAAGCTCGCGCGCGAGCGGCGAGAAGTCGGCATAGCGTTCCGCCATGGCAAGGTCGGCCATGTGGCAGATCAGCGGATTGAAGGATGGGCGGTTCTTGGCGGCGTAGATCCTGGCGATCGCGTCGGCGTCGGTGGCATCGCCGGCAAGGCCGTAGACGGTTTCGGTCGGGATCGCGACCAGTTCGCCGGCGATCAGTAACCGCCGACCCTCCGCCATCGCAAGCTCTTCCTCCCGGCTGATATCGATGATCCGCGCCATGGTATTCCCGCCCTTCCTGTTCCATCATCGTTTAAAACAACCCAAACGCTGAACAAAGGATTTTCTGATGCGACGGATTTTCTCGGGCGGAATTTATGAAAAGAAGGTCGGCTATTGCCGCGCGGTGGTTGCCGGCGGCTTCGTACATGTCGCCGGCACCACCGCGCAGGGCGTCGATATTCCCGAGGATGTCGAAAGCCAGTGCCGCTCGGCGCTGGCGGCGATCGAAAAGGCGCTCGGCGAGGCCGGCTCCGGCTTTCCCGATGTCGTGCGAGTCACCTACTACCTGCCGCATGCGCCGGATTTCGAGGCCTGCTGGCCGCTGCTCGCGGCAACCTTCGGCGACAATCCGCCGGCGGCGACCATGATCGAATGCGGCCTGATCGACCCGAAATACCGGATCGAGATCGAGGTGACGGCGTTGGCGCGGGCGTGAGCGCCCAAACCTGCGTGTCGTCTTTTCCGAAAGTCATGTCGTGAATGGAATGCATGCCGGAGGGCGCGGGTGATTAAATGATAATTATTGCCCGTCTTCGCCCCGGAGGCCGCCATGACGATACGCCAGAAAATGCTGGAAGAGCTGAAGAACCGCCGCGACGGCTTCACGCTCGCCCGGCCGTTTTATACCGACCCGGACTATTTCCGCGTCGACATGGAGAATTTCTATTACCGCGACTGGCTGTTCGTCGCCCATGACTGCGAGCTGCCGCGTCCGGGCAATTACCTGACGATCCAGATCGGCGATTATTCGGTGATCCTCACGCGCGGGCGCGACAAGGTGATCCGGGCGCTGCACAATTCCTGCCGCCATCGCGGCTCGCGCGTCTGCGCCAATGAGAAGGGCACGACCGCCAAGCTCGTCTGTCCCTATCACCAGTGGACCTACGATCTCGACGGTTCGCTGCAATATGTCCGCCACATGGGCGAGGATTTCGACAAGGCGCAATACGGGCTGAAACCGGTGCATTGCGAGAGCATCGAGGGCTATATCTTCATCTGCCTCGCCGAGCATGCTCCCGATATAGCGCCGCTGAGGGACACGATCGCGCCCTATATCGCGCCGCATAATATCCGCGAGACCAAGGTCGCCTTCAAGAGCTCGATCGTCGAGAAGGGCAACTGGAAGCTGGTCTGGGAAAACAATCGTGAGTGCTATCACTGCGCCGCCAATCACCCGGAACTGTGCCGCACCTATCCCGAGGCCGCCTCCGTCACCGGCGTCCAGGGCATGGCGGATGATCCGGAAATCCAGGCGCACTGGGCCCATTGCGAGGCGGCGGGGCTGGAGGCGAAGTTCTTCATCAACCCCGACGGCCAGTTCCGCATCACCCGCATGCCGCTGATCCCCGGCGCGGAAAGCTACACCATGTCGGGCCAGCGCGCGGTGAAGAAGCCGATGGGGCCGAAGACCAACGTGGCCGGCATCGGCGCGCTGCTGCTGTTTCATTATCCCACCACCTGGAACCATTTCTTGGGCGACCACGCGATCTCCTTCCGGGTGCTGCCGCTCGGGCCCGAGGAAACCGAGGTCACCACCACGTGGATGGTGCCGAAGGATGCGGTCGAGGGGATCGACTACGATCTGGAGGAACTGACCCATGTGTGGACCTTCACCAATGACCAGGATCGCCAGATCGTGGAGGAGAACGCGCGCGGCATCCGCTCGCCCGCCTATGAGCCCGGACCTTATTGCGAAGAGGATGAGGGCGGTGTGATGCAGTTTGTCGAATGGTACGCGAACACCTCGATTTCGCGGCTTTCCGACACCGCCGCACCGCTGTCGATCGTTGCCTGATATGATGAAGTCGAAGACCTTCAAGCATATCGATGAGATGGTGCCGTGGAATGGCCGCGAGCACATGCTCGAATGCGTGGCCTGGACGCCGGAAGCGCCCGACGTGATGACGTTCACCTTCAGGGCGGAGAAAGAAAACATCTGGTTCCGCTACATGCCGGGTCAGTATATCACGCTGGAGCTCCCGGTCGGCCCGGAGCCGATCCTCAGGACCTACACGATCTCGTCCAGCCCGACCCGGCCCTTTACCATCGCCGTGACGGTGAAGGCGCAGAAGGACAGCATCGGCACGCGCTGGATGTTCGAGAACCTGCACCCCGGCATGAAGCTGAAGGCAATCGGCCCGCTCGGCGATTTCTCCTACGTCACCAAGCCGGCGGAGAAATACCTGTTCATCTCGGCCGGTTCCGGCATCACGCCGATGATGTCGATGACGCGCGATCTCGGCGACCGCGACCCCGATACCGATATCGCCTTCATCCACTGCGCCCGCTCGCCGAACGACATCATCTTCCGCTGGGAGCTGGAGTACAAGGCGCGCTACATGCCGTTCTTCAATCTCGGCTTCATCGTCACCGAGCTGGAGCGCACCCAGCTCTGGTCGGGGCTGAAGGGCTTCATCGATCGCGCCAAGATCGCGCTGCTGGTGCCGGATTTCCTGGAGCGGCGGGTGTTCTGCTGCGGGCCGGACCCGTTCATGGCGACGGTCCGGGATTCGCTCGAAAGCTCCAGCTTCGACATGGAAAACAATTATTTCCAGGAGACCTTCAAACCGGAAGCACCGTCGCCTGCCGTCTTTGTCGGCGAAAGCGCGGATGAGGACAAGCGGCTGGTCATCGAATTCGCCGATTCAGGCGTTCGCGCCGAGGTGCCGCCCGGCTTCACCATTCTGCAGACAGCCCGCAATGCCGGGGTCCGCATTCCCGCCGCCTGCGAAAGCGGCATCTGTGGCACCTGCCGCACCATGTGCAAATCCGGCAAGGTCGACATGCAGCATAATGGCGGCATTCTCGATGACGAGATCGAGGAGGGCTATATCCTCGCCTGCTGCTCGCGGCCGTTGACGGATGTCGAGGTGGAAGCCTGATGCCGAAGGCTCAGGGTTCCGACAGGCAATCGCGGATCAGCGCGACAAGCTGATCGCCTGCGGTTTCAAGAGCCCCGGAATTATCGATCGTCACGACATCGAAATCGCCGTGAACCGCCATGGTCGAGCGGGCCAGCCGGGCGGTGATCTGGTCGCCGCTCTCGCGGCCGCGCGCGGCAAGTCTTTCGGCAAGGATTTCAGGCCTGGCGGTGACATTGACCACCGTGAGCCGGGCAAAGGCCACGCGGAAATCGGCGAGCGCCTTGCGCGAACCGTTGCACAGCGTCACCCCGCCATTGGCGACAAAGGCGCGATGTTCTGCCGGAATGCCATATTCAAGGCCATGCGCTGACCACACTACCGCAAAACCGCCCGCCGTCCTCCGTGCTGCAAAGGCGTCCGGCGACATGGTGTCGTGGATTTCGCTGTCGTGGTCGCTCGGCCGGGTGATCACGCGGCGCACCACTGCAAAACGCGGTTGACGGCAAAGGGCGGCGGCGTGGTTGATCAGGCTGTCCTTGCCGGCCCCGCTCGGGCCGACCACGACGATTATCCTGCCCGCCTCCGCCATCAAATCAGGCAACCCGCTTGCCCGCCCGCCAGACCGCCCGCGTCACCGGCGCGCCAGAGGGGCGGTGAACGCGCACAAGATCGGCCCTCAGCCCCGGCGCGATCCGCCCGCGATCGTCGAGCTTCACGGCTCTCGCCGGCGTCGCTGTTACCATCTTGAGCGCGCGCGGCAGGCTGATCGTCTCGAGCGTATCGGCGAGGATGAACGGGGCGTAGAGCAGGCTGAAGGGCACGTAATCCGACGACAGCACATCCAGCACGCCGCGTTCGGCCAGATCGCGCGCGGCGATATTGCCGGAATGCGACTTGCCGCGCACCACATTGGGCGCGCCCATCAGCACCGACATTCCGGCCTTGTGCGAGGCGTTCGCGGCCTCGAGACTCGTCGGAAACTCGGCAACCGCCACGCCATGGCCGATCGCCTCTTCCACATGGGCAAGCGTGGCGTCGTCATGGCTGGCGATGGCAATGCCGCGGGCGGCGCAGTGGTCGGAGATCATCTGTCGGTGCCGCCCGGCATATTTTTCCGACTGGCCCTGGCGCTCCGCGACGAAAGCCGCGAAGGCTTCGTCGGAAAGCCCGCGCTTCGGCTTGTAGAAAAGCTCGTATTGGGAAAGATCGGTAAACTGCCGCTGGCCGGGCGCGTGGTCCATCAGCGAGGTCAGCCTGACATGCGGATCATTTTCGAAGCCGGCAAAATGCTCCATCACATTGGCGGCGGAGACCTCGCAGCGCAGATGCAGAAAATGCTGGGCCTTCAGCCGGTTCTCGCGCTCGGCCTGCTGGATCGCGTCGGCCATATCGCGCATCTCGCCGAGATCGAAGCCGTCGTCGCCGTCGGAACCCATGCGCAGGCAGTCGAAAACGGTGGTGATGCCCGATGCGATGATCTGTCCGTCATGGGCCTGAACGGCCGCGATCTTGTCCCAGCGCACGCCGGGGCGTGGCGCATAATGGCCTTCGAGATGATCGGTATGAAGCTCGATCAGGCCGGGGATCAGATAGTCGCCCTCCATGTCGTCGCCATGGCGGGTCGGGTGTCCCGAGATGTCGGCGATTTCGCCGTCGCGCACCATGAGCGCGCCATGCACGATCTCGTCCTCAAGCACGATCCGCGCATTGGTGAAAACGGTTTCGGCACTCATTCCTCGGTTTCTCCGGCCCCAGTGTCACTCGTCCCAGTTTCCCCTATCACTGTTTCTTCGGCCCCGAAAAGCGTGGTTTGGCCGCCCGTCAGCGGCTGCCAGCGGCGGATCACGAAAGGCGCGCCGCGCCGCTCCTCCATGAACAGCGCGATGCCGGAAATTTCAAGCGGCTTGCCGACGAACGGCGCGAAATAATCCTCGATCGCGGTCTCGATCACATGCATGTCGGTACCCGTCACCGGTCCCGTCAGCGTCATGTGGAAGCGGAAGTCATCGAAGACGTAAGGATAGCCCCAGCGCTCCAGATTGTCGCGTTCCCTCTCGCTCAGTTCCTCCGGCTTGCGCCGCGCGATCTCCTCGTTGGCAAGCGGCGCGCGCATCGGCTCGAAATAGCGCACGACATCGGCTGCGAAATCCTGCAGCGTATCGCTCTCTTGCGCCGGGACAAGGGCGTGAAACTTGCCGAGCTTGCCGAGCTTCAGCTCCGGAATGTCGAAGGGGCTGTGCTTGCGGCAGAACACGTCGAAGGCGGCCTCCAGCGCCGCCGGCGTGGTGTTGTCGGCCAGACGGAACGGCGCCTTCAGCGTGGCGTGGAAGCCGTAACGTGCGGCCGCCGCCGTCACGGCGCTCATCCGGCCGGAGGCAAGCGCGATACCGTCTGGAAACGGCCGTTCCTCGCCGGCAAAGGCGTCGTAGCCGAGCCAGCGGCTGGCGGCAACCGTGAGGGGATGGTCGATGGCGGGAGTGAAATAGATGGCGTAGCGCAAATCGTTTTCCTTGCCCGTGGTGAAGGGAGGATGAGGAAAGTGCAGGGATTCGCCGGTCTTTGCAAGGCGTCCCGACTTGTTCAATGCGCAGTCGGAGCCGTTGGTTCCGCGCGCGGTGATGTCACACGCGGTCAAAGCGACAATGGCAGCGGGTCGCTCCGGTTTCCCTCGCCGAGCGGGCGCTGCATGAATACGGTGTCCAGCCATTTTCCGTGCTTGAAGCCGGTTCCCGTCAGCCGGCCCGCCTCGGTGAAGCCAAGCGCCGTATGGAGCGCGATCGAGGCCGGGCTGGCCCCGCCGATGACCGCGACCATCTGGCGGAATCCGCGCGTCTCGCATTCCGTTACCAATTGCGAAAGCAGGCTTTTGCCGACGCCCTTGCCGCGCGCCTCCGGCGAAAGATAGACCGAATTTTCGACCAGCCAGCGATAGGCAGGCCGCGTGCGGAAGGCGCTGGCATAGGCATAGCCGATCACGCGGTCGCCCTCGATGGCGGCGAGATAGGGGTAGCCGGCGGCGGTGATCGCGGTCATCCGCGCTTCCATTTCGTCCCGGCCCGGCGGCTCCAGCTCATAGCTTGCCACCCCGTTCAGCACGCATTCGGCATAGATTTCGGTGATCGCGGAAAGATCGGCGGGCGAGGCGGGGCGGAGGGTGACGGTCATGGTCCGGGTCGGGGCAGGTGGAAGGGTAACGGGAACGATAATCCGCTTTCGGCCCGCAGGGAAGCGGGCATGAAAAAGGCGGCCCGAAAGCCGCCTCGATCAGTGTTCCATCATCGTCCGGATCAGTTGCGGTTGCCGAGCAGGCGCAGCATGAACAGGAACATGTTGATGAAGTCGAGGTAGAGCGTCAGCGCGCCCATCACCGCCTTGCGGCCTGCCACTTCATGGCCGTCGCCTTCATAGTACATTTCCTTGATCTTCTGCGTGTCCCAAGCGGTCAGGCCGGCGAATATCAGAACGCCGAGAACCGAGATCGCGAAGCCGAGCGCGCTCGACTGCAGGAAGATGTTGACGACCATGGCGATGATCACACCGAACAGGCCGATCACCATAAACGAGCCCATCGCCGACAGATCACGCTTGGTGGTATAGCCGTAAAGCGACAGCGCGCCGAACGAGGCCGCGGTGATGAAGAAGGTCTGGACGATGCTCTGGCCGGTATAAACCAGGAAGATCGTCGACAGCGAAATGCCGGTCAGCGCGGCATAGACCCAGAACGCCGTCTGTGCGGCGGCGACGCTCATCTTGTTGATGCGGAACGCCAGGAAGAAGAAGGCGATCAGCGGTGCGAACATGACCAGCCACTTCAGCGGCGAGGCGTACATGACCTGACCGAACTGGGTAAGCTGAACCTGGCCGCTGGCATCGCCCGATACCGAGGCCGTGAAGATTCCGTAAGCCGCGATGCCGGTGATCACGAGGCCGAGAGCCATGAGATTGTAGACGCGCAGCATGTAGGCGCGCAGTCCCTGATCGATTGCAGCACTCGCCTGGGCTCCCGCCTGCGCGTGATTCTGATAGTTGCGAAGATCAGCCATTGAGTTCCTCTAAAAAAGCCCCTCGTTGTTCACGGTGTCGGGCGTCGCAGCAGGGCGACAGCCCAGGCGCCGCTGGGGGGCTCCAGCAAGCCTGACGATAATATGAGGGGAATGGCAACGCGATACAAGGCATATCCGTTTGGAATCCGTCGGCAAATCCTCAATTTTTCGTAAGAAACGCGCCGGCGGCCTGCAAAACGGCAATCGGAAGCACCATTTCTCCTGCAAAGTCGCTACATCCGGCAATAATGCCGACCGCAAGAAAAGAGGATATTCATGCGCTATTTCATCGCCGTCATTCTGCCGTGGCTTTCGTTTTTCACCATCGGCAAACCGTTTTCCGGCATTATCTGCTTGATATTGCAGATCACCCTGATCGGCTGGCCGGTCGCCGCGCTCTGGGCCCTGTTCGCCGTCCAGAACTACTGGGCCGACCGCCGCAACGCCGAACTGATGGACGCGCTGCGCCGGGGCGATCGCCGGTAGATGGGCACAACGCCCGATGCGTAGATTCAATAGGTTAGAGCGTCCTTTGTGTATCCGAATGGATGCACGGCGCTCTAGTCTGGCGGGCGTTGTGTCGGGTGAAGGGGCGACAGTGCGAGACTATCGGACGCTGTTGCCCAAATCGACGATATGGCGGACAATCAGATTGGCTGCCGCTGTGCCGAAGCTGCCGGTCAGGTTGTTGTTTATCTGAAGAGTGTTAACGTCCTGCCCTTTGAAGCAGTCTTCGAGGAAGTTGGGGTTCTGAGGGGTGTCGCCCGATGAGCCGTCAAAGGCGACCCAGTACGCCTCGAACTTCACCGCAGGCTCAAGAGCAGAGAGCTTTTCAGAAAGCTGGGTGCACAGTGGAAGGCTGTTGATGCTAGCAGCGTCGGCGTTCTGCATAAAACCCGGTGAAAGGATGAAAATCATGGCGGCTCTGAAGTCGCTCATGCCTTCAAGGGTCGGCGTTATTGGCGTAGCGCCATTGGATTTAGGATTAGCGGTTCCGGAGCTCGAATTATATTGAAGCTGTGCCGCATAGAGAAAGCTCGCTGAAATATTGCTTGATCCGGAAACCTGGTTAAAATTACTTACCCTGGTAGCCAGGTCCATATTAGACAGATTTTCCCACCAAAGAGCAGATACATTATTCGGGGCGGCGCTGGATGGTCCATCTTCAAACAGCGTTGCATCGAACATGTCGGCCGTTGTTACGGGAATTTTGTCCGAATTTATAAGAGGTTTGTCTTCCGTTGCCTCAAAGACAGAAATATGGCCATTTAAGCTGGCAGGATTATTTCCTGGATTTGAAATCGTCAGAGGCTTCAGTTTTGTAATAACCGAGCCGACCACGAATTGCTCGAACGACCACCCATCGGCGGTTACCGCCTCCGAACCGTCCATAACGAAAACAACATATGGCATGTAGTTCACGCTGTCTGCATGGCTCTCGGTCATTGCGCCAAAAACAGAAAATGTCGCTGTGCTAAGAATCGTGAATATTCGAAACATAGGTTGCATGATCGCTGCCTCCATTCAGATGACAGCGACTATAGATATATTTTTAAATAAATAAATAATACTAGTAAAAATATGAATTTATACTTGTAGAGTAACGCTCTTTTTCGGTGTATTTTCTGTAATTAAGGCTTTTTTTCTACAAGGCGGGACGGTAATATCCTTGAATGTTAAAGCTCGCGCAGGTAGAGCGCGGGCTTCTGGCCGAGCAGATGCCAGGTGCCGGCGAGGCCGATGGCGACGGTGACGATCACCGCGCCGAGCACGGTGGCAAGCGCCACCGCCGGCAGCAGGGCGAAGGGCAGCATCATGATCTTCGTCAGCGCATACCATGCCGCGGCCGAGCCGGCGGCGAGCGCGAAGACGCCGGTCGCCAGTCCCAGCAGCAGATATTCGTAGACGAAGGCCCGGATCAGCGCCGGGCGGGTCGCGCCCAGCGTCTTCATCACCACCGCATCATGTCCGCGCCGGCGATTACCGGCGGCCAACGCGCCGGAAAGCACCAGCACCGAGGCGATCAGCGCGATGGCCGCGGCTGCCCGGATCGCGGTCGCAAGCTGGCTGACGAGATCGCCGGCAATCTCGAGCGCCGCTTTCACTTCGATTGTGGTGACGGTCGGGAAGGCGCGGGTGACGGCGCCCAGAATGTCGGCGTTTGTGGCGGTGTCGGAGCCCGGATCGGTGAGGGTGGCGAGCCAGGCATGCGGCGCGCCGGCGAAGGTGTTGGGCGAGAACACCATCACGAAATTGATCGACAGCGAATCCCATTCGACAGTGCGGAAATTGGCGATCGTCGCGGTGATATCGCGGCCGAGCACGCTGATGGTCACGGTATCGCCGAGCTTGAGGCCGAGTTCCTTGCCTTCATCGGCGGAAAACGACACCAGCGGATCGCCGCTATAATCTTCAGGCCACCATTCGCCTTCGGCCAGCGCCGAGTTTTCCGGCAGGGTGGCGTCATAGGTGATGCCGCGATCGCCCCTCAGCACCCATTTCGCGTCTTCCGAGGGGGCGTCCCATTCGCTCGCCCGCGTGTCGTTGAGGGCGAGGATGCGGCCGCGCAGCATCGGCACCAGCGCCAATTCGCCGTCGGGCGCCTCCTCGTTTATCAGCGCCTTGAAGCCTTCGACCTCGCTGCCCTGGATATCGACGAAGAAGAAATCGGGCGCGCGCTCGGGAAGCGAGCGCGACAGCTCGCGGTTGAGATTGCCGTCGATCAGGGCGAGACCGACCAGCAGCGTCAGCCCGAGGCCGAGCGAGAGCACGACCGAGCCCGTTAGCGCGCCGGGGCGGTGGATGTTGCCGACCGCGAGCCTGAGCGAGGGCGCATGCGGGCGCGGGGCCCGCGCCGCCAGCCATTTGATCGCGAGCGCCACCAGCCGCAGCACCACGAAGGCGCCGGCAACGGAGGCGAGGAACACGGCCGCGACGAAGCGCTCCTCGGCGGTGAAGATCGCAAGTGCCGCAAGCAGCGCCAGCGTCACGCCGGTGGCCGCCAGGAACGGCCATGCCGGGCGGCCGCCCTCGTCGAAACTGTGCTCACGCAGCAGCGCGGTTGCCGGCACGTTGCGGGCGGCGGCCAGCGGCAGGATCGCGAAGGCGAGCGCGGTCAGGATGCCGAACAGCGCCGCGAGCGCCAGCGCCCACGGAAAGATGCCGGCGGGGATTGCGATTTCGAGCAGCGATGAGAGCAGCGGCAACGCGATCAGCGGAATGATCGCCCCGAAAACCAGACCGATCGCGATCCCGATCAGCGCCACCAGCATGATCTGCAGGAAGTAGATCGCGACCACCATGTCGGCTGGCGCGCCCATGCATTTGAAGGCGGCGATCGCCCGTCTGCGGCTTTCGAGATAGGCGCTGACGGCATTGGCGATCCCGACGCCGCCGGTGATCAGCGTGGCAAGCCCCACCAGCGTCAGGAATTCCGACAGCCGGTCGACATTCTCGCTGAGCGAGGGGGCGGCGCGGTCGCTGGTGCGGATCTGCCAGCCGGTATCGGGGAATTTCTCCTCCGCCTCGGTTTTCACCGCCTCCGGCGTCATCGCGGGATCGGCAAGCCGCACGCGGTAGCCGTATTCGGCAAGGCTGCCGATCTGGACGAGGCCAGAGGCCTCCAGCGCCTGTCGGCTGATCAGGATGCGCGGAGCGAAGGCGAAGCCTTCCGAAAGCGCGTCGGGCTCCTGCGCCAAAGTCCCGGAGACCATGAGTTCCGCATTGCCGAGCAGCAGGCTGTCGCCGGGGGCAAGCCCCAGCCGCTCGGCCAGGAGCGGCGCGACCAATACGCCGTATCTGCCGTCGGTCTCGGCCAGCGCCTCGCCGACGGGCATGGCGGGATCGGATATGACCTCGCCATAGAGCGGGTAGGCCCCGTCGACGGCCTTGATCTCCGCCAGTGACTGGTCGGAGCCATCGGGAAGCCGCGTCATCGAGCGCATCGTCACCGATTGCGAGGTCGGCCCGAGCGCCTCGATATAGGCGAGTGCCTCGCCGGAAAGCGGCTCGTTGTCGCGCTCGAAGCGGATATCGGCGGCGAGAATCTCGCGGCCGCGTTCGGCGATACCGGCGTTGACGGCATCGGACACCGAATTGACGGCGGCGATCGCGGCGACGCCAAGCGCGATGCAGGCGAGGAAGATGTAGAAACCCGAAAGCCCGCCACGCATTTCGCGCAGCGCAAATTTCAGCGCGAGGAGAAGGTTGAGCCGGTTCTGCCTCATTGCGCTGCGGTTCCGGGCGCCACGGTTTCCGCGGGCGCGACGATTTCGCCGGAACGCACGTGAACCTGCCGGTCGCAGCGCGCGGCAAGCGTTGCGTCATGGGTGACAAGCACCAGCGTGGTGCCCATCTCGCGCTGGCGGGCAAACAGAAGATCGGCGATCTGCGCGCCGGTGTCGCCGTCGAGATTGCCGGTCGGCTCGTCGGCGATCAGCACCGCCGGTTCGGGGGCAAGCGCGCGGGCAATCGCCACCCGCTGCTGCTCGCCGCCGGAAAGCTGGCCCGGATAATGGCTGAGGCGATGGCCGAGGCCGACGCTTTCAAGCGCGGCGCGGGCGCGCTCGAAGGCATCCCGCCTGCCGGCAAGCTCCAGCGGGATCGCGGCGTTTTCAAGTGCTGTCATGTTGGCGATCAGGTGGAAGGACTGGAACACGATGCCGACATTTTCGCCCCTGAAGGCGGCGAGCGCATCTTCCGAGAGGCCGGTAAGCGGCGTGCCGAGAATGGTGATCTCGCCGCTGTCGAGCCGTTCGAGGCCGGCGATCACCATCAGAAGCGTCGATTTGCCGGAACCGGAGGGGCCGAGAATGCCGACGGACTCGCCGCGGCCGATTTCAAGCGACATGCCCTTCAGCACATGAACGGCGGCGGTGCCCCTGCCTAAGGTCAGGTGGGCGTCTTCAAGTGCAATCAGATTTTCGGACAAATTCGCTTCCCGCTTTGAAATTCGACGCTTGGCTCAACACATAAAGGAATACGCAGCATCGGTCCCGATGGACCGGGTAGAAAACTGGATTTAGGAGTTCGACCATGCGATTAAAAGCGACAGCGCCGATTGTTTTTGCCGGTCTGGCATTTGTGGCCACGACGGCAAGGGCCGAAACGCCGCTGGAAATCGTCGTGCTCGGCGACAGTCTGGTGGCTGGTTACGAGCTCGCGCCCGGCGAGGATTACCCCACGAAGCTCGAAGCCGCGCTCCGCGAAGCGGGCTACGATGTCGCGATCTCCAATGCCGGCGTTTCGGGCGATACCACCAGCGGCGGGCTGGCCCGGCTTGATTGGTCGGTGCCCGACAGCGCCAACGCCGTGATCCTGGAGCTTGGCGCCAACGACGCGCTGCGCGGTCTTTCGCCCGATCAGGCGGCTGAAAACCTGTCGGCGATCATCGAGCGGCTGCGGGATCGCGAAATTCCGGTGATGCTGATGGGCATGATGGCGCCGCCGAACATGGGTGCCGATTACGCCGCGGACTTCAATGCGATCTATCCCGAACTCGCCAGTGAATACGGGCTCGACCTTTATTCGTTCTTCCTCGATGGCGTCGCCACCCATGCCGAATATCAGCTTGCCGACGGCATGCATCCGAATGCCGAGGGCGTGGATGTGATGGTCGAAAACACCCTGCCGAGCGTCGAAGCCTTCATCCAGTCGATCAGGCCACAGAGCGGGGGACAATCAAATTAACGCTTGCCTCATGGCGGGTTAAATGATTCGCTGAGGTTACGACTAGCAGATTCGGGGAGCTCGCCATGCCGAGAATTTTCACCGCCCTCGAAATCCCGCGCGAACAGGCGTTAAGTCTTTCGCTGTTGCGCGGCGGCCTGCCCGGGGCCCGCTGGATCGATGTGGAGAACTACCACATCACCTTGCGGTTCATCGGCGATGTCGACTTCCGCACCGCCGACGAGGTCGTTCACTGGCTTGACCGGATCGAGCGTCCGTCCTTTCGCCTCAGCCTCGCCGGAACCGGCCATTTCGGCTCCAAGAAACCGCATTCGATCTGGGCCGGGGTGTCGCCCTCGCCAGAGCTTGTCGCGCTGCAGGCCGATATCGACCGCATCTGTCAGAGGCTCGGGCTGAAGGCCGATCCGCGCAAGTTCATGCCGCATGTCACGCTGGCGCGGCTGCGCGGCGCCAAGGTTTCCGATGTCGTCGATTATCTGGCCGCCCGCGGCAATTTCCAGACGCTGCCGTTCACGGTCGGGCGCTTCGTGCTGATGTCGTCGCGCGATTCCGTCGGCGGCGGGCCCTACAAGGTCGAGGAGGCGTTCGATCTTTACGATCCGCAGGACGCCTACAGCTTCGACAGCAGCGACTGGCAGCCCGCCAACAGCATGTGGTAGACGGTCTCGAAACCGTCCTCCGCGTCATAATAGGGGTCGGGGATCTCCTCGCGGCGACCGAGCGTGTATTCGCTGAAGAGCGCCACTGTCGCTTCCGGATCGGGACCGGCGAGACGTTTGAGCGCCGTGACGTTGTTGAAATCCATGCCGAGGATCAGCGTGAACCGGCTGAAATCCTGCCGGGTGATCTGGCGGGTGCGCTGATGGGCGATATCGAAGCCATGGCGGATCGCCGTTGCCCGTGAGCGGGGATCCGGCAGTTCGCCCTGATGCCAGTTGCCGATGCCGGCGGAATCCAGCCTGAACGCGTCGCCCCGTCCGGCATTCTCGGCGAGGTGGGCGAACAGGCCCTCGGCCAGCGGAGAGCGGCAGATATTGCCGCTGCAGACGAACAGGACGGCGTGTTTATGCGGTTGTGCCATGATGTTTGCGCAATTTCATGAACGATATTGTCGAAATGGAGGATGCCATGGATGACAACCGACTGGAACCGGAAGAACTGAGCGTAGCGCTTGAAGCGCGAGAGGGCTGGGCGCTTGCCGAAGACGAAACCGCGATCACCCGCGATTTCAAGTTCGCCGACTTTCGCGAGGCCTTCGCCTTCATGAGCGAATGCGCCCTTGCCGCCGAGCGGCTCGATCATCATCCCTCCTGGAGCAATGTCTATAACAGGGTCGGCGTGTCGCTGACCACCCATTCCTCCGGCGGCGTTTCCGCCCGCGACATCGAAATGTCGAAGATCATGGATGCGGCGGCCCGGCGCTATGGTATTTGACCGTACACGCCCTATATCGCCGGTAAAACGGAGTTTGTCATGAGCGATATCAAATATGGCGACATTCTTGAGCCGGGCGACGAGGAAACGCAGGCCGAAAACGAGCGGATCGTGCGCGAGGGCTTCTGGCGCAAGCTGACCCGCACGGCGGCCCGCATTCCCTTCGCCCGCGATGCCGTTGCCGCCTATTATTGCGCCACCGATCGCAACACCCCGCTCGGCGTGCGGGTGGTGCTTTATGCGGCGCTTGCCTATTTCATCATGCCCGCCGATCTCATTCCGGATATCTTCCTGTTCGTCGGCTTTACCGACGATCTGGCGGTGCTGACGACGGCGCTGACCATGATCCGCAGGAACATCGAGGACGCGCATTACGAACGCGCGGATTCGGCGCTGACGGTGCTGCGCAAGCACTGATTGGAATGCGATTCCCCCTCTGCCGCAATCTTGCCGTGATTGGCGGCATTTGTCGTGGCATAATCGTCAGGACGCACATAAGCGGGCAAGGCCGGAAACGCTCTGGTGTTGAGATTTTGGTAACCTCGCTTGCGTATGTATTTGGACAAGTCTCAAAGTCGCGGGGCGCGCATCTTTTTGATGCCGCGACCGGCCCAAAGCAGAGAAAATCGGCAGGATCACATGTTTGCAAAAAGAATCGTCCTCGTACTGGTACTTCTATTCACCGGCGCCTCGATCGCTTCCGCGCAGACGCCGACCCCCATTCAGAAATTCGATGCATGGGTCGCCTATTCCTATCAGTCGGATGCCGGCAAGGTGTGTTACGCCCTTTCGGTGCCGGCCAAGAAGGATCCGGCGAATGTCGATCACGGCGACAATTTCTTCGTGGTGACCAAATATCCCGGCCAGAACGTTTCGCTCGAGCCCCAGGCGATGATGGGCTTCACGCTCAAGGAAGGCTCGACCATCGACGTTGTGGTCGATGGCAAGAGCTTCCCGATGTATCACAAGGGCAAGGGCGGCTGGCTTGAAAACGCCGCGCAGGAGCCGACATTGGTCGCCGCCATGAAGGCCGGCCGCACCATGGAGGTGGACGCCACCTCCGCCCGCGGCACCAAGACTGCCCACACCTATTCGCTGATCGGCATCACCGCGGCGCTGAACAAGATCAGCACCTGCAACTGATCACGCGCTGACAGTCCCCAAAAGACCCGGCTCCGGCCGGGTTTTTGCATTTCAGCGGCCGCTTTCACAGAAATCATCAGTGGCATCGCCGGCGGCTTCCGGTCTATAAAACCCGCATTCTCGATTGAAAGGGCGATCTCATGATACCTGTCGACGATCTCGTTGGAATGAAGGTTCTGGTGACCGGCGCAAGTTCCGGCATTGGTGCCGCTGCAGCATCCGCCTTCTCTCGTTCCGGGGCCGAGGTGTGCCTGCACTATTACAGCGGCAAGGAAGCCGCCGAGGCGCTGGCGGCGGAGCTGAGGGCGGCTGGCGGCAAGGCCCATGTGGTCGGCGGCGACGTTTCGCGGGCGCCGGATACCGAGCGGATCGTCAAGGAAGCGGCCGAGCTGATGGGCGGGCTCGATTGCCTGGTCAACAATGCCGGCGCGATCGGCCGGGTCGCGGTCTCCGATTTCGACGAGGCGATCTATGAGCAGGTCTTCGATCTCAATACCCGCTCGATCCTCAGAATGGTGCGCCACGCAGCCCCCTGGCTCAGGGAAAGCGACCGGGCCTCGATCATCAATCTCGGCTCTATTGCCGCGCGCCACGGCGGCAACAAGGGATCGGGCGTCTATGCCGCGGCCAAGGCGGCCGTCCATTCGCTGACGCGCAGCCTTGCCAAGGAGCTGGCCGGCGACGGCATCCGCGTCAATGCGCTTGCGCCCGGCGTCATCGAGACGCCGTTCCATGATGAGACGCCGCACGCGGCCATGAACGCGGCGCTGAACGCGATCCCGCTCGGACGCCTCGGCACGGCGGAGGATTGCGCCTGGAGCTTCGTGTTCCTGGCCTCGCCGACCATGGCCGGCTTTATCACCGGTCAGATCATCGACATCAATGGCGGGCAATATATGCCCTGACCGGCGGATTCCGCGCGCCCGGGTTTCCGGACACGCTCCATTTTCAGTTGGGGCCGATCAGGCGCTTTTGACGAAGCGCTGATTGCGTTCCATCAAGAGGCCCCAGTTCTGGGCGGAGGCGAGGTGGAGCGCAATCGCGTCCGTCCAGCCCTTTTCCGTCCACTGCTTCAGGGTTCTTGCCGGCAGCGCGCGGTAGCGCTCGATATCGATGACGCTGAAGCCGTCGAGGCGGTAGCGCGACTTGTCCGGGAAATCCATGTCGACATGGCGGGCGACGAGGATATCCGCCTCGGCGATCGCCTTCAGGAAGGCGGTGTCCTGCGCGCGGTGCTGGTGATAGGCCTCGCACAGATGCAGCATCGGCTCGACGGCCTTGCTGGCGGTGCCGTCCTCGTTGAAGATCGGCGCTGCATCCGGCGCATCGGAAAGCGGCTTTATCCGGCCGCTCTCGCTGTCATAGGCGAGATAGCGGGTGTCCTGGTCCGGCGACTGCACCAGAATGAAGGGATAGCGGCGGATATAGGCCGGAATGTAGGTGTGGGCCGCCCAGGCGCCGTCTTCCTCGAGCATCAGGTTGCGGCCCTGCTTCAGCCCGACGATCGCGACCGGAGAGGGTTCCTTGTCCCCGACGAACACGATCGGATAATGCCGGATCGAAGGCATGAATTCACTGACGGACAGCGGGATTGCCGTGGCCTCGGCCGTGAACGAAAAATCCTGGCTGCCGACAAGCCCCATCGCCTTGTGGTCCTCGAAGCGCAGCACCTGCGGCTTCCTGTAGAAAAGCGGCAACTGGGTTTGGGTGGTCATTGAATTACGGTCTCCTCTCGGCCCTGTCCGGTATGACGTACCGCTCTCTTACATGGGTTGCCGGAGCGGAACAATCGCTGATGTTCCCGTGAACGGACCTCCTTTGAGTTGTGGTCTGTTTTTATTCTTCTCGTGGTTGACAGATGAGGGCAGGATTGAGAAAGTTAACTACTTGTTAATTTTAGCAAGTGACTGGAGAGGGACAATGAAATATCTGACATGTGTCGTGCTGGGCGCGGCCGCGCTTGCGGCTGGCTGTGGCAACAATGGCAATGATGGCATCGCGACCAACGCGCTTGGCTATTACGGGGACGTGAACTGGGACACGGGCCGGATCGACGGGTCGGGGACGGCAGAGGCCGGTATCCAGATCAACGACGATGACAGTGTGACCGTTCAGATCAACGAGGGTCCCTATGCCGGGGAAACCAGAACCTTCTATTACGACGGCGCGGGCGGCTATACGACCGACGACGCCGAGGCCTATCTGCAGCTCGGCTATTTCGACAATCCGAACGTCAAGGATGGCCCGGTGGTGGCCCTGATCGACGTCAATGACAACGACGAAGAGCTCACCCTGATGGCGCTTCGCTCGAGCAACGACATGCCCGCTGAATCCGACATGCCGGTCACGGGCTTTGCGACCTATACCGGCAGCCATCTGGGCGGAGCGACGATCCCGGGCCAGTATCTCGATTATATCGAGGGCGGTTTCCAGGCCAATGTTGATTTCGGCGCCGGTCAGCTTGCGGGCGCCATGCAAAGCGATCTCGGCGATATCACCTTCGATGCCACCATTTCCGGGGCCGAGTTCAACTCGAACGCCAATTCGATCGCGATCGGCAATGATTACGGCGTCATCAATCAGGGGGCTTCCGGCGTCGAGGGCGGATTCTACGGCGCTGGCGCATCCGGCATGGCGGGGACCTATCTGCTGAACGGTCAGGGGTCGCTGGATGGCGCAGGCGCCGTCGGCGCCTTCGTCGCCGATCGGAACTGACCCTCGCCGGAACGATCGCGGGCCCCTTTCGGCCCGCGGTCATTCATCGGGAGATATTCCGGTCGATGGAGCGATTTTGCCCTTTCGCCAAAGCGCGACCGTTCTCTCCATGTGTTTGAAGCCTTTTCGCAGACCTCGGGCGAAGCTATCCGGTCGCGAAACGCAGTGGTACAGAGTTCGCGGTCATCGGATGCAGTTCGCACGTCTCATTCTCGGTCTGAAACGCATGGCGGCTTCGGCCGCAGCGGCGCTCGTCGTCGCCGGCTTTTCCGGCGGCGCGGCGTTGGCCGACAACCCGTTTCCCGAGATCAAGATGCTGATCGAATCGGGCCAGTATGATCAGGCGATGGCGCTCTCGGCGCATCTGACCCAGGACCCGGAAATGTCCGCCCTGTCGCAGAAATTCACCTATGCGCTGATCCTGAAGCGCCAGGGGAAGCTGAAAGAGGCGGCGGGCATCATGCGCGCGATCCTCGCGGAAAAGCCGAACCTGTCACGGGTGCGCCAGGAACTTGCCCACACGCTTTCGCTGATGGGCGAGAAGAAGGCCGCGATCTATCATTTCTCGATCCTCGCCGACAATGCGCCGAGCGAGTCGCTGCGCTCCTTCTACGAGGATTTCATTGATCGCGTGAACCTCGACCGGCCATGGACGCTCGGCGGCTATGTGGCGATCGCGCCCAGCACCAATATCTCGAATTCGACCGATGAGGACCTCGTCCATATCGGCGGCATTCCGCTTGTGCCCGGCGAGAAGGCCGAAAGCGGCGTCGGGCTGAACTACGGCGTGAACGGCACCTATACGTTCGAACTGGTCGACGATCTCTCGCTGACCTTCGGCGGTTCGGTCACCGGCCTTGCCTACAAGGAAACCGCCTATAACCAGACCCAGTTCGGCGGCTTCTCGCAACTTTCCTGGCGCACGGATCCCTGGATATTCAGCGGCGGCATCGCGGCGGAGCGGGTGCTGCTGGGCAATGAGCCTTATCGCACCGGTTACGGTCCGGTGTTTTCCGTGCGCCGGTCCTTCGGGGCTTTCGGCGTGACTTCCGCCAATGTCTCGTATCAGTGGCTGGATTACGACGAGGTCGATGCCTTTGACGGCTACCAGGTCGGTTTCAGCCTCAATCATCGTTACGCGCTGACAGCGGCGAGCAGCATTCGCGTCGGCGGCGGATACAATTATGTCCATGCCGAAAACGACAGCAATTCCTATGACGGCTATAATCTGAACGCCAAATATGCACGCGAATGGTCGGGCGGTATCCTTACCGATATCGCGGTCTCGGGCACGCTCAGGGATTATGTCGGCGATTTTCCGCTGATGACCGAGCCGCGTCTCGACCGGCGCATCGATATCGAAGTCGGCGCGACGTTCCGCACGCTGGCGATGAAGGGCTTCGCACCCCGTCTGGAATATGCCTATTCGCAGAACTTCTCGAATGTCGAGCTCTACGACTACAACAAGAGCACGGTGTCGCTGTTCGTGACCAAGCAGTTTTAGCGGCTCAGCCCTGTCGCTGCGCGGCAGCCTGCAGGAACTCGACCTCGCGCCCCGGCCGGATGATGGCGGCGGTCAACCTGCCTCTGGCGTAGGCGCCGGTATCGATCGAGATCACGCCGTTCGCCATGATCGGCCTGTCGACCACGGTGTGGCCGTGAACGATCCATGTGCCGTCTTCTCGCGGCAGTTCGCCAAAGGCGGGGGGTCCCCAGG
>MDSV01031530.1_pt1 | contig 36798 bp, 42 predicted proteins | sample 810851 | NCBI WGS metagenome assembly MDSV01 (sample SAMN05326640, study PRJNA326480) | marine metagenome | isolation source: seawater | place: Atlantic Ocean: North East | collected 2012 | reverse complement strand
GTAAGTGATAACCTAAACGAAAAATATTATGATAAGATCCTATTACCCAAATACTTCCATTATCTTTTAAAATTCTTTTACATTCAGTAAGCCAAGAAACGGAAAATTTATCGTAATGTTTAAAACTATTAAATTGATCCCACTTATCATTTACACCGTGCACTTTACTGGCATCAGGCCGAGTTAATTTTTCTCCTATTTGCATATTGTAAGGTGGATCGGCAAAAACTAAATCAAAAGTTTTATCTGGAATTTTTTTTAATTCCTTTAAACAATCTCCATTTAAAATTATGTTAGAGAATTTAATCATTTTCTAGATTCAACCTTAAATTGAATCTAGGGTCAAACCATTTTAAAAGAAAAATGTACCTTCTTGTGTTTGAGATTCTTAACTCGACAATATCTTGTATACTGGTTTAAAACCTTTTCTATGGTGGGAGGTAACTCCAAATTTTTTTAAACCTTCTAGATGAGCTTTAGTACCGTAACCGAAATTCCTTTCCCAAGCATAATTAGAAAATTTTGTGGACAGTCTTATCATTAATCTGTCTCGATAAACTTTTGCAATAATTGATGCTGCACTTATAACTTTAACTTTTTCATCTCCATTTATAATTGTTTTGTAATTTTTTAAGCCTATAGGTGCAAAATTTCCATCTATCAAAGTCAAACTTGGTTTTACTGTTAGTTTTTCAATAGCTCTTTTCATAGAGAGCAACGATGCTTGCAAAATATTTAAATTTAAAATTTCCTCGACTGATGCAATACCTATTGAAAAATAAGAATTACATTTTATATGATCTGAAATTTCTTCTCTTTTTTTAAATGATATTTTCTTTGAGTCCTTTAAAAGTCTCAAATCTACACTTTTTTTTAATATCACAGCTGCAGAGACCACCGGACCCGCAAGACATCCTCTGCCAACTTCATCTACTCCAGCTGTAACAAATTCTTTCAATCAGATTTTTAGGTTAATTTTGTCTCTTATCATTTTTAAATCAATCCAAGCCATTTTTTTTTGAGCCGGCTGCCTCATCAAGAACGCAGGATGAAAAATAATTATTACTGATGTATTACAATTTCCAAATTTTTTTTCTATCCATTTACCTCTCATTTTTGAAATAACAACTTCACTTCCAATAAGTGCATTCATTGCAGTGCTACCTAGAAGTACAAGTATTTTTGGATTAATAATTTCAATATGTTTTGTAACAAAGGGTAAATATCTTTTTATTTCTTCTTCAGTAGGCCTTCGATTCTCAGGTGGACGATAATTAATTATATTCGATATATAAACTTTTTTTCTATCTAAATTTATTGCAGCTAACATTTTATCAAGCAGCATTCCAGCTCTTCCAACAAATGGTAAACCTTCCTGATCTTCATTAGCACCTGGAGCTTCACCAATAAGCATAATCTTTGATTTTGGATTTCCATCACTGAAAACAATGTTTTTAGCATTTTTCTTTAATTCACAATTTTTTAAATTGATAATAGATTTTTTTAAAAATTCTAATTTTTTAGCTTTATCTCCAGGTATTTCTAAATTGTCCGCTTTATATCTATTGATTGCCTTATTATTGTAAATTAAGTTGTAATTTATAAACTTATAATAATTAATTAATTTGAGAGAATTTAATATATTTTTTTTAAACATTTTTTATGAGTAATTTAAAACAATTTTTAAAGTTTACAGTACACATCTTATTTGTCATTAATTTTATTTTTTTTTCCACATCTCAAGCTAAAAACTTGGATAAGTTTGAAAAATCAAATAATATTTCGAATTACTTTTCTGGAATATTGCTTTTAAACGAAAATCAATACGAAAAATCCTATGAATTTTTAAAAAAACTTGAAGGACTAGAAAACACTCATTTCATTTATTCTTCTAAATATTTATACTCTTTAATTAATTCGGGGAATTTTAATAAAGCTTTTAACTACGCGAAGAAACTTGAAAAAGATCAAAAAGATATTTTTGAGAGTGATTTAGTTATTGGAGTTTATTTTCTAAAAAATTCTAAATTTGATCTCTCTAAAAAATATTTTTATAAAGCTAAGAATAGAAAATCTAGATCTATTTTGGAAAATTACTTGGCAGATTCTTTATATTTATTATCAAATTTGACTAATTACGAACTAGGTAAATCAATAAATTATTTAGAAAATTTTGACAGAAGATTTAAAAATTTAAATAAAATACAAAGAGTGTTCTTAAATTGTTTTTACAGCAGTTCAAATACCGAAAATTTATTTAAAGATTTAGTTTCAGATAAAAAAACTGATTTTTCAAGATATAATTATTTTTATGCAAAATATTTAGATAGGATTGGAAAAAATACAAAGTCAAAACAAATTATTGATAACGCATTAAAATCATATCCGAGAAATTTATTACTTAATACTTATAAATTTGATCAAAACTTTTTAAAAAAAAATTTTAGTTTTAATTGTAAAAATCAAAATCATGTCTCAAGTGAAATTATATATATTGCTGCAAACGCTTTATCATCACAAAATATTTATTCGTTATCAAATTTTTATCTAAATTTAGCAAAATACTTAAATAAAGATTTTCATTCTTACGATACTTTACTTGCTGAAAACTTTTACAAAATTAATGAGTATAAAAGTGCGAAAAAAATTTACGAAAAGTTAAGCAGAAGAGGTGAGTCATTGAAATGGTATTCAAATAAACAAATTTCAAGAATTCTAACTGTAGAAGACAAAAAAGAAAAATCAGTTCAATTACTTAGAAGAGCTTACGATGAATTAAGTTTTAAAGGTATATATGAAACATTCGATTACGCTGAATTCCTTAAAAATAATGAAGAGTTTGAAGAATCTATTAATTATTATTCAATAATCTTAGACCAAATAAATAATGACCATCCTCTTTTTCCAGAGGTAACAGACGGAAGGGGAATTGCTTACGAAAGAACAGGGCAGTGGGAAAAAGCTGAAAAAGATTTATTATCTTCTTTAGAAGCAAGACCAGATCAAGCTTACGTTATTAATTATTTAGCTTACTCGTGGATTGAGCAGGGGATTAATATTAATAAATCTTTAAATATGCTTGAGAGAGCAAATAAAATAAAACAAAACGATCCATATATTATTGACTCTTTGGGTTGGGCTTTATTTAAATTACAGAGGTTCGAAGAGTCTAAAGATTATTTGCAGCTCGCTGTTAGATTAATGCCAGCTGACCCAATTGTGAATGATCATTACGGAGACGTACTATGGAAAAATGGAGAAAGAATTCAAGCAAGATATTACTGGAAGTATGTTTTAAATCTTGAAAAAACTGAAAAGGATTTAAAGGAATCAATTAAAAAAAAGTTAATCAAAGGTCTTTAATTAATGCTCTTAAAATCATACGCAAAAATTAATTTGACTCTTCTAATAAATAGAAAATTGAATAATGGAATGCATAAAATACAATCATTCTTTTGTTTAATAAATCTTTTTGACAAAATATTTATTAAAAAGATTAATAAAAAAAAGGATACAATTTCTTTCACGGGACCATATTCGAAAAATGTAAAAAAAGATAACAATTCAATCCATAATCTTTTGGAGGTGATGAGAAAAAATAAAATATTATCTAATTATTATTTGATTAAAATTCATAAAAATATTCCAGTTTTTTCAGGTTTTGGAGGAGGGACTAGTAACGCCGCTACAATTTTGGATTATCTAATTAATAAAAAGGCAAAAAAAAACATATTTGATAAAATCACTAAAAAGGTTGGTTCTGATCTTCGATTGTTTAATCAAAAACAAGGCTATCTTAAGGATTTAAAAACAGTTGTAAAATTCAGAACAAAACATCAGCTACACTTTTTAATTGTTTATCCTAGAATAAAGTGTTCCACGAAAGAGATATATTCAAAAGTTAAAATATACAATGAGGCTGAAAAATTTTTAGCAAGGGATTTAAGAATAAAAAGAAAATTTATTAATTATATAAAAAATTCAAAAAACGACTTACAATCAATTGTAGAAAAAAAACATCCGGTGATAAAAAGGTTAATATCTAGTATTCAAAGAGCAAGAGGTTGCTATTTTGCAAGACTTACTGGCTCTGGTTCTGCATGTTATGGTTTATTTATTAATGAAAATTGTGCAAAAGCAGCGCTTAGTATAATTAGAAAAAAATACCCTAAATTTTGGTTATCAATTGCAAAAACTATTTAAATTTATTTATTTATGATATATCAGACACTTATTATTGGGGCATAGCCAAGCGGTAAGGCAGCGGTTTTTGATACCGCCATCCTAGGTTCGAATCCTAGTGCCCCAGCCATTATTTATGCTTAAGCAAAGTTTGAATTTTTATAAAAATATAAAAAATTTTTTCTTTCCTTTTTACAGAGATAAAGAATTAAAATTTGTATTTAACGTTCTGCAAAAAGGTTATCCAAAAGAAAAAATTGCAGCAAGGTTTGTTGGAGGTTGTGTAAGAAAATTTCTTTCAGGCGAAAAAGTAGATGATATAGATATTGCGACTATTTTAACAACTAATGAAATTAAAGAAAAGTTTAAAGGCTCAAAATTTAAAATTATAGATAGTGGTATTAAACACGGGACCGTAACTTTAGTCTCTAATAAACACAAACTTGAACTTACTACTTTAAGAAAAGATCTAAATACTGATGGTAGGCATGCGGACGTGGAGTATGTAAGTGACTGGAAATTAGACTCTGAAAGAAGAGACTTTACAATAAATGCAATCTATTTAGATATAAATGGAAATATTTTTGATCCTCAGCTAGGAACTTTTGATTTAAAAAACAAAAATGTAAAATTTATCGGAGATCCAAATGCTCGGATACAGGAAGATTATTTAAGAATTATTAGACTTTTAAGATTTGCTTTTCAGTATGACAGCAGTAACGATAAAACAACTATAGACTCAATAAAATCTAACTTAGATGGAATTAATAAAATTTCAAAAGAGAGAATATTTAGCGAGTTAAATAAAATGCTAAGTCTTAAAAATTTTGATAACATACTTAAACACCCAAATAAAAAAGAAATTTTTTTGTTAATTTTTCCAGAGCTTAAATATTTAAAAAGATTGGAAAAGCTAAAAAAAATTAAAAAATATTTAAAATTTAATAATGATAATTTACTAGCAATTTTAATTACAGATGACTCTGACAACTATGAATATTTTGGATATAAATTTAATATTTCAAATAACTCTAAAGATATTTTAAAACAATGTAATTCTTGTTATAAAATTTTGAAAAAAGATAAAAGATTTTTTAAGCAAGACTTATATAAAAATATGTATATTTACGGTAAAGAAAATATGACTTTTCTACTTACTTTAAATTTTACTGAAAATTCAAAAATATTATTAAGTGAATTTTTAAATATAAATAAAAAAATTAAGAATTATAAAATTTTAAAACTTCCTTTTGACGGTAAATATTTAATGGAAAACGGATTAAACCAAGGTGTTTTAATTGGACAAGTTTTAAGAAAAATTGAAGAAGAGTGGGTAGAGAATAACTTCAAAATTTCTGAAGATAGAGTAAAAGAAATAGTAAAATTAAATACGAATTAAATATACTCTACATTAATTATCTCGAAATTTCTTTCACCAGAAGGTGTGCTGACAGTAACCATTTCATCTTTATTTTTTCCGACCAAAGCTTTTCCAATAGGGCTTTTAAAAAAAATTAGATTTTTTTTAATATCAGCTTCATCTTGACCAACTAGACGATATGCAATTTTTTGATTTGACTCTAAATCCTTTAAATGAACAGTAGAACCAAAAATTACTTTACCATTATTTTCAATTTTTGTTACATCAATTACATTTGCTCGAGCAATTAAATCATTAATTGCAATAACACGACTTTCGATTAAAGCCTGCTGTTCTTTCGCAGCATGATACTCGGCATTTTCTTTTAAATCACCATGAGATCTTGCTTCTGCTATAGCCTCAACAACTTTTGGTCTCTGAACATTTTTTAAATTTTCTAGTTCAGACTTTAAATTTTTTAGACCATTAACAGTAATTGGTTCTTTGTCCATAATTATTTCCATTTAGCCTCAGGTGGAAGCGACATCAAAATTGATTGAACATTTCCACCTGAATTTAACCCAAACTTTGTACCTCTATCATATAAAAGGTTAAATTCAACATATCTCCCTCTTTTAACCAATTGTTTTTCTTTATCTTTTTTTGTCCATTTTATATTTTTTTTCTTTTCAATAATATTTTTTGAAATATCTATAAAAGCTAAACCAAGCTCCCTTATAAATTTAAAATTTTTGAAATAATTATTAGTTTCATAATCAAAAAATATTCCACCAATACCTCTAGGCTCTTTTCTATGGTTTAAATAAAAATATTCATCGCACCATTTTTTATATTTTTTATAATTTTTTTTGTTTTGAATGCAAATTTTTTTTAAGTATTGATGAAAATTTTTTTCCTCTTTTTTGTCTCTATGACTTGGAGTTACATCTATACCTCCTCCAAACCATTCTTTAGAAGTGACTATGAATCTAGTATTAAAATGAATAGCTGGAATTTTCGGATTTTTCATATGTGCAACTACAGAAATACCTGATGCCCAATACTTACCTTCTTTCTCTGCTCCTAAAATGTTCGACCTAAATTTTTTAGAAAAAACTCCAGAAACTGTAGATTTGTTCACTCCAACTTTTTCGAAAATTTTTCCATCTGATAAAAGAAATGAAGTTCCTCCTCCCTCTTTTTTTTTCTTTTTTCTCCAATCTCTTTTTATGAATCTAATTTTATTATTTTCTAAGCTTTCGAACTCTTTACATATCTGACTTTGTAGATATGAAAACCAATTGTCTGCCATTTTTTTTTTATAATCAGGAGTAATCATTTTATCTTAATTTAAAATATTCTTTTGTCTTAAAGCTTCAGAGGCAACGATGGCTACTGTCATAGCTACATTTAAAGATCTTGTTTTTTTATCAATCGGAACTTTAATTTTATCTTTAATTATTTTATGTAAATTTTCTGGAACTCCTGCGCTTTCTCTCCCAAATAATAGCATATCATTTTTTTTAAACTTAAAATTATAATATAATTTTTTTGCCTTTGTTGTCATCAGAACTATTCTTGATTTTTTATTTTTTTTTAAAAAAGCATCATAATCATTGTATCTTAAAATTTTACTCAAACCCATATAGTCCATAACAACTCTCTTAAATCTGGGATCGTTTAAATTGAAACCACACGGCTCGATTATATGCACTTTTAATTTTAAGCACGCACTTAATCTTATTATTGCAGCTGTATTTTGAGGGATATCAGGTTTATATAGAACTATGTGCATTATTTGAGCTTAATTTATGTGTCATTCTGACCCTAGAAATTTTTATAATATGGTTTTATTTAATAATTACATTATAAGCACTTACATAAATGAGCAAAGAAGAAAAAAAAGTAAATCGTAGGGATTTTTTATTTACAGCTAGCTATACAGTTGGAGCAGTAGGTCTCGGAGCAGTTATTTGGCCAATGATCGATCAGATGAATCCAGACAAAGCTCAGCAAGCTTTAGCTACCACAGAGGTGGATGTAAGCAATATTGAACCAGGGAAATCAATTACTGTATTATGGAGAGGGAAGCCAATTTTCTTGAAGAGAAGAACACCCGAAGAAATTGCTGAAGCCAGAGCGGTAAACTTGGACGATTTGCCTGATCCTCAAAAAGATGAAGATAGAGTAAAAGAGGGAAAAGATGAATGGTTAGTCATGTTAGGAGTGTGTACCCACTTAGGATGCGTCCCTTTAAAAGATAAAGGAGATTACAATGGATGGTTCTGCCCGTGTCATGGTTCTCATTATGATGTTTCAGGTAGAATTAGAAAAGGACCAGCCCCTACTAACATGGAGATACCAAAGTTTGAGTTCGTTGATAATAACACAATTAAAATAGGATAAAATAATAATGAGTGAACACGAATATATACCAAAATCAAAAGCTGGAAAATGGTTTAATGATCGTTTACCTTTATTAACACTTGGCGCTCATCTAACTGATTACCCAACTCCAAAAAATTTAAATTATTGGTGGACTTTTGGTGGAATTTTAACCTTCTGCCTAATTACTCAAATTGTTACCGGAATAGTTTTAGCAATGCATTATGTGGCTCATGCTGATTTGGCCTTCGCGAGTGTTGAACACATAATGAGAGATGTAAACTATGGATGGTTAATAAGATACATTCATAGTAATGGAGCATCAATGTTTTTTTTAGCAGTCTATATTCATATTTTTAGATCTCTATTTTATGGATCTTACAAGTCACCTAGAGAAGTAATATGGATTATAGGTTTAATGATTTATTTATTGATGATGGCCGCAGCTTTTATGGGGTATGTTTTGCCTTGGGGTCAAATGAGTTTTTGGGGAGCAACAGTTATAACTAATTTATTTAGTGCTATACCACTAATTGGAGATAGCATTACAACTTGGTTGTGGGGAGCTTATTCTGTCGATAATCCAACACTTAATAGATTCTTTAGCTTACATTATTTAATACCTTTTTTAATTTTAGGCTTGGTAGTTTTGCATATTTGGGCATTACACGTACCTGGTAACAACAATCCTGTAGGTATAGATATTAAAAAACCATCAAAAGATACTGTTCCTTTCCATCCTTATATAACTATTAAAGATGCTTTTGCTCTTCTCGTTTTTATGATCATATTTGCGGGTTTTGTTTTCTTTACACCAAACGTTCTAGGTCATTCTGATAATTACATTCCCGCTAATCCTTTAGTTACTCCTGCTCATATTGTACCTGAATGGTATTTGTTACCTTTCTACGCAATTTTAAGATCTGTTCCAGATAAGTTGGGAGGAGTTATTTTGATGTTTAGCGCTATATTTATTTTGTTTGTCTTACCATGGCTAGATACTTCAAAAGTAAGGTCAGCAATTTTTAGACCAATTTATAGACAATTTTTTTGGATACTAGTTATTGACGTTTTAATGTTAGGTTATGTAGGTGCAATGCCTGCCGAAGGGGTTTATTTAGTATTAGCAAGAGTAGGAACTATTTATTATTTCTTACATTTTATCGTAGTAATGCCAGTCGTTGGTTATCTTGAAAAGACAGATCCAATACCACTGAGCATCTCTGAGCCAGTTTTATCAGGTGGAGCAGAGCCATCTATAGCCAGAAAGACGAATGATAAAGTCTAAAATTCGATTATTTTTATTAATTCTTTTAATACTCATTTCAGTTAAACCAATTCAATCTGCAGAGATGGTAGATCCAATTAAAGTAAATTGGAGTTTCAAGGGTTTAACAGGGACTTTCGATAGAGCTTCATTGCAAAGAGGTTTTCAAGTTTATAAGGAAGTTTGTTCTTCTTGCCACTCAATGCAATATTTAAGTTATAGAAACTTAGGCGAGTCAGGAGGACCTGAATTTTCAGAGCAAGAAGTAAAAGCGATTGCAGCAAGCTTTGAAATACAAGACGGTCCGGATCCTCAAGGTGAAATGTTTACAAGACCAGGGAGACCGTCAGATAAATTTAAAAACCCATATCCAAATATTCAAGCTGCTACAGCTGCTAATGGAGGTGCATATCCTCCAGATATGTCAGTATTAGTAAAAGCAAGAAAAGGAGGTGCAAATTATATCTATTCTGTATTAGTAGGTTATGAAGATCCACCTCCAGGCGTTACTTTAGATGAAGGGGTTTATTATAATAAATATATGGTTGGAAATAAAATAAAAATGCCTAATAATTTAATTGATGGTTTAATCGAATATGCGGATGGCACAGACTCAACCGTTGATCAGATGGCCAAGGATGTTACAACTTTTCTAGCTTGGGCTGCTGAACCTGAATTAGAGGAGAGACATAAAACTGGGGTAAAAGTAATTATATATTTACTTCTTTTAACAATTCTTGTTTATCTAAGTATGAAAAAAATATGGTCAAGGATTGACACGGAAGTGTAAAACATCTCCATCTTTAACAATATAATCTTTACCTTCAATTCTGAGTTTACCATTTTCTTTACATTTTTCAGCACTACCGTATTTAATAAAATCTTCGCAAGTTACTGTCTCTGCTCTAATAAAATTCTTTTCAAAATCTGTATGAATAACGCTAGCAGCTTTAGGAGCAGGTGTATTTTTTTTTACTGTCCAGGCTCTGCTTTCCTCTGGACCAGAGGTAAAAAAAGTATCCAACATCAAAAGATCGTAACCTTCTTTTATGAGTTTATTAAGCCCAGTTTTACTTAAACCGATATCTTGCATAAAAGTTTCTTTCTCACTTATATCAAGACCTGAAAGTTGATCCTCAATATCTGCGCAAATATTTATTATTTTTTCATTTGGATACTTTTCCTTGACCTGATTAGTATAGTTGTTTCCCGATGTAAGATTTTCCTCATCAACATTACAAACTATAATTTTTGGCTTTATGCTTAACAAACCGATGCTAGACAAAACTTTTTCCTCTTCTTTATTACTAGCTATTGCTTCCTCACCTTTACTTAAAGTAATTAATTTTTCCTCCAAAATCTTGATTTCTTTGTCTTTAAGTAATTTCTTTTTACCTTTTTCTAATTTTTTTTGAATAATATCTATATCCGAAAGGATTATTTCAGTTTTTATTATTTCAAGGTCATCTGCAGGATTGATTTTTGAATTTACATGAGTAATTTTTTCAGAGTCAAAACATCTTACTAAGTGAATAATTGCATCAACTTCTCTTATATGAGACAAAAACTTATTACCTAATCCCTCACCTTTAGAAGCACCTTTAACTAAGCCTGCTATATCTACAAAGGTAATATTTGTGTAAATCTTTTTCTTTGATTTTGAGAGTTTAGCTAATTGATCTAATCTTTCATCAACAACATCTACAATACCAATATTGGGATCAATTGTACAAAAGGGAAAGTTAGCTGCCTCAGCATTTTTAGAAGCCGTTAAAGCGTTGAATAAAGTTGACTTACCCACATTGGGGAGTCCAACTATTCCACATTTAAATCCCATTAAGATTTTGATTAACTTTACTTGAAAAAAGATCTATTTTTTTATCTATTAAAGTTGGTATTTGTTTTACTATATTTTCAGTTATTTCTTTAATTTTTTCTTCTTCGTCTTCTTTAAAGTCTTCAAGCACATGATTATTAACTTTTTTTTTTTGTTTTGGATGGCCTATCCCAATTCTCACTCTTGAGTAGTCTTTACCAATAAATTTATCTATAGACTCAATTCCATTATGGCCTGCACTTGTACCACCAAACTTTGCTTTAATTTTTCCAAAATCTATATCCAAATCATCGTGAAAAACAATTACATCTTTAGCGTCAATTTTAAAATAATCTATTAATTCTTTTATGGCTGTTCCTGAGTTATTCATGAACGTTAATGGTTTAATTGCATAGATTTTTTTTTCGTCTATATTGCCGGTAGTGAGTAAGCCTTTAAACTTTGGTTTTTGTTTAGATAATTTAAAATGTACATTAATAGCATCTATAATTTTGAAACCAATATTGTGTCTAGTATTAGTATAATTAGAACCAGGATTTCCTAATCCAACAAGTAAAAGCATATTAATTATTTCTTCTCAGCAGGTTTTTTTTCAGCAGGTTTTTTATCTTCAGATTTTTTATCAGTAGTGGCTTCTTTACCTTTTTCGTCTTTCTTCGCCACCTCTCCGTCTTTAGCTGATGCCTCTGCACCTTCAGTTGGTGCTTCGCCATCTCCACCCTCAGTCGAAGCTTCTTCAGCAGGTTTCTCAGGCTCTTTCATAACTGTTGGAGCAGCAACAGTCGCCACCACAAAGTCTCGTTCAGTGATTGTTGGAATAACATTTTCAGGTAGTTTGACCGAAGATATTTTTATGCTCGTTCCTATATCTGTACCCGATAAATCGACAATGATTTCATCTGGAATATTTTCAGCTGGACATTTTAGTTCTACTTTTCTTCTTACTATATTCAATACTCCCCCACGTTTTAATCCTGGAGAGTCTGGATGATTAATAAACTTTACAGGTATTTCTAAAATAATTTTTTTTCCAGATACAATTCTCATAAAGTCAATGTGAATAGGTTCTTCTGAAACTACATGATAAGCTATATCTCTTGGAATGACTTTTTCTTTTTTTCCATCAACTTCTAACTCTAATACTTTAGATAAGAAGGTGTCCGAGTTTATAATATTGGATATTTCTTTTTTGCTGATAGATATGTTTTGATTAGGATCTTTTCCACCATATAAAATAGCTGGTATATATCCCTCAGCTCGTAATTTGTTATTAGAGCCGGATGTTAAGTTTTCTCTTTTTGTAGCTTTCAAGTTACTCATAAAATTATTGAAAAGGGTATATAACTCATGATTTATACTAAAACAAGTGTTAATTAAACAAATCTGAAACTGAATTAGAATTCGCTATTCTTTTAATTGCTTCTGACATTAATGAGGCAATAGATAACACCTCAATTTTATTATTATTCTTAATCTTTTGAGAATTATCAATTGTATCTGTAATCACTAATTTCTTAATTTTTGAATTTTTAATTTTCTTGACAGCATCACCACTTAAAACTGCATGTGTTATAAAAACGTAAACTTCATTAGCTCCTTTTTTTTTCAACGCATCAACTGCATTTACGATAGTTCCACCACTATCAATTATATCATCTACAATTATACAAGTTTTGTTTTTTACATCTCCAATAATATTCATAACTTCAGATTTTCCAGGCGCAGGTCTTCTTTTATCAATAATTGCAAGATCAGCTTTAATTCTTGTTGCCAATGCTCTTGTCCTTGCAACTCCCCCGACATCAGGCGAAACACAAATTAATTTTTTTGAACTTAACTTTCTTTTTATATATTTTGCAAAAAGGGGAGCAGTATATAAATTGTCCACTGGCATATCGAAGAAACCTTGTATTTGACCAGCATGCAAGTCAACAGTAACAACTCTTGTAGCACCAGCGTTCGAAATTAAATTTGCAACGACTTTTGCAGAAATAGATGTTCTTGGAGCAACTTTTCTATCTTGTCTTGCATAACCAAAATAAGGGATTACAGCTGTAACAGTTTTTGCTGAAGACCTTCTAAGAGCGTCTATAACAAGTAAAAGCTCCATTATATTATCATTAGCTGGATTAGATGTAGATTGAATTACAAATACACTGTTACCTCTGATGTTTTCATTTATCTCAATATAAATTTCACCATCCGCAAATCTTCTGATATTTGTGTTAATGAGTTTGAGTTTAAGGTTCTTAGAAATATCTTTGCTAAGCTTGAGATTGCTAGTTCCAGATAATATTTTCATGAAATGTCATTACTTATACAATTATTTTATAAAGTTTTCAAATTTTATCTAGATTAGTCTTATTACCGATATACACCTTCCATAATCACTCTGTTTTGACAATGTAGACCTTCTATAGCTAAAAAAGTTATTTTTTTCTTTAAAAGTGTCGCGATTTACATGATCAAAAGTCACTTTTAACTCTGATAATTTATCTGCAACGAATTTTCTTAAATTAAAAAATTTTCTATCTTTATTTTTATAGGAGAAGTATTTTTTATAATTTTTTGACTTTGATTTAAATCTCTTAAAAAACTCTAAATCAACTTCATAGCTTTTATTTCCTATGCATGGCCCCACACTTGCGTAGATTTTATTATTCTTGTTGAGTTTTTTAATTTTCGAAATTGTATTTTTAATTATACCTAAAAATGCTCCCCTCCAGCCAGCATGAATACATCCAATAACTTCATTTTTTTTGTCATACAATAAAATTGGCACACAATCAGCTGTTACAACCCCGAGCGCAAATCCTTTTTCCTTAGTAACTATTGCATCAGAGTTAATTTTTTTTTTATAGTTATTTTTTTTTATTTCTATAACTTTATTACTATGAGTTTGATGCATTAAAATCAATTTTTTCTTGTTAACAAACATTTTTCTTGAAACAAAATCTAAATTTTTTTTAATATTTTTTTTATTATCTTTTGATCCTCTGCCACAATTTAATCCTTTATATAAACCTTTTGAGAAACCATTTTTTCTAGAAAAAAAACAATGGCTTATTTTATTAAATTTCTTCAGTTTTTTTGAATAAAACATTTACTTCAACCTTAGTGATTACTATTATCTAATTTATAAGCTAAAAATACTTTAAAAAGAGTACCCATTAAAGCCGGACTTAATAATCTTTTTAACCTTAGATACAAATTTGCTTTTTCTCTAAAACTCATTTTTTTTGCTACAATTTCTGCTCTTTCATCTATTCCCATTTTTTTTAAAAATATTTTCTGAGAAATTATCTTTTTTACATTTAACCCACTTTTTTGAAAAAACTCTTTTAAAAGATTAAAATTAACATGAGACGTTACATCAGCTTTACCAAGATTGTTAAGTAAATCATTTTTTTTATGTTTCATTACAGATTGAAGAGTGTTTTGATTTCTAGCTTTTAAATAACCATAGTCAATTAAAAGAATACATCCATTTAGTTTTAAAATTTTTTTATGAATTTTATTCAATATTTCAAGACCTAATTTTGGAAATTCAATAAATTTTTGTCTTTTAAATTCATTAAAAGAATTTACTAGTTTCATGTCCTTATTCGAAGCTTTTACAAAAATTTCTTTGATTTTATAGTTTTTATTACATCCGTAGTGTTTTTCAAGTAAACTATTTTTATCACGTTTAAATTGTTTAATAGGTATTGCATCAAAAAATTCATTTCCAAAAAAAACTATTGGACCTTCTTTTATTTTATCGAAATTTTTTATCCATTTTATACTTTTATTTTTTATATTTTTTTTTTGTAAATTTTGTAATTTATCGCTGATTTCATATAAGAATATTTTTTTTGCCTCATTAAAAGCTGGAAATTTCTTAGATACCTGTATTAACATTTTAGTCAAGTCACCGTCGCCAGGACCTAATTCTACAATGTTAAATACTTTTGGTTTTCCAAAGTCTTGCCATGTTGAAATAAGCCAGATGGCAATAATTTCAGAAAATAAATTTGATATTTTGGGCGCTGTTATGAAGTCGCCCTTGAAACCAAAAGGTATTTTAGAATTATAATAACCGTTGTTTTTATCATATAGGACATTTTGAAAAAAAATATCAATTGGCAAACTTTTTGCACTTTTAAAAAATTTTAAATTAGATTTCATAATCTTTTTAAAAATTAATTTTTTTTATTTTCTTAGTATAGCGTCTCTTACCTTCTTATTTTTAATCCAGTCTAATAATTCTTTTTTTTTATTTATAATCACCCAAGGATTTTTTAAGAATATTTTTTCTCCAATTTTATTTAAACAAGAAGCTTTGATAGACTCTATGTTAAAATCTTTATGATTATTTTTCTTATAAGTTTTTGCTTTTTTTATGTGTTTTATGAATGGATAATAATTATAAACTTCACCCTTAGAATATAATTTTGGTAAAGAGTACTTTATTTCTTTACAAACAGAAATATATTTTGGACCATTGTACATTTTTCCATTAAATGTTTTAAAATATCTCCATGGAACTTGAAAATTTTCTTCAAATCTATGAAGGTAAGCACAGCCTTTGTTCCACGGAAGTCCGAGAGTACATATTCGCGCGTCATTTTTAGATAAAAAGTCTAAAATACTTCCCTCTCCCCATGAAGTTTTATGAGTTAATCTTTTGACAGGGTTAATATCCTTACCTATTATTAAATAGCTATGTAGAGGTTGAGGAGTTCTATAATATTTTCGCTTTAATGCTTCTTTCGGTATTATTCCAATATTGTCTATTGAATTTTTTAAATCAAATTTTTTAGACTTTATAAAACATTCTGCTGAAAATGACGGTAAAATTAATGTTCTTTTTCTACTAACGAAGCTTTCAATTATGTTAAGAATTTCTGAAGTTAAGTTTTTTTTAAAGGAAAATTTATTTAAGAAACTAGAGACCCCAGAGTAAATTACAATAATCTTATCATTCTTATCAATTACTTGTCCTAGCGATTTAACTAAATCGTTTTTTGTTATCATTTTAACTATCTGTAACCACCATCAACATTCAGGATAGCATTGTTTGTATATTCGGAACTTATCAAATAATTTATCGCTTTATAAATATTGCTTACTTTTCCTGTTTTTTTTAAAGGAATTTCTTTTAATATTTTTTTCTTAATCTTTGGGTCTAAGTTTAAAAACATACCAGTATTAAAGTTTCCAAGCTTGATCGTATTTGCAGTTATTGAGAATCTGCCAAATTCTTTACTAATAATATTAGTAATGCCATTGGAAGCTAATTTAGTTGATGTATAGGTTGTAGTACCAACATCACCTTTTTCACCACCAGTAGAAGAAACATTTATTATTCTACCCCAATTATTTTTAATCATTATCGGTATAAGCTGTCTAGAAATATTAAAATAAGACAAAGTATTAATCTTAAAATCTTTTATAAAATCATCATCTGTAATATTCAAAAAAGTTTTATTTGTTTTTTGTGATGCGAAATTCAAATAAATTATTTTATTATATTTTCTTATAGCTTTTATTTGTTTTTGTAAGTTAATTTTTTTAGCTAAATTTAATTTCACATAATTGATATTACTTTTTTTAATTAATTTTTGAGACGAGTTATAAATTGCGATTATTTTTTCTTTATCAAAATATCGATTTTTCAGTAATTCTTGAAAAATACTGCTACTTCCACCGCTAACAATAAAAATCTTATCTTTCATTTAACAATTTTCAAAATTGATGCGGTTACAGATAACCCAACCCCAAAACCACATATTAGTATTTTATCATTTTGTTTTATCTTATTTTTTTGTAAATATTCATTAATTAAATGAGGGATACTTGCAGAACAAGTATTTCCAATTTTTTTAATATTTGAAGGAATTATTATCTTAAATTTACTTAATTTATCTTTAATTAAATTTTCTACCGCTAGAGATGCTTGGTGGTTAAACAAAATTTTTATATTTCTATTTTTATTTATTATTGATTTCAACAATCTAATTACATCACTATTTACAAAATCATAAACTTTTGATCCATCCATAAAAAGATTATAATCCTTACTACACAAGTCTTTAAAACTATTTTTTCTAAAAAATTTAAAAGTTTTGATTAATTTGATATTTTTTTTGTTAAAATAAAAAACTGACCCACCATCACTAAAAATAGATGAGGTAGTTCTATCAAATTTACTTAAATGTTTTGAATAAGTTTCAGCGCAAACAATTAAACTTGAACCTTTTAAACCATTAGCTAAATCTAAAGCATCAACAAATCCAGTGCAACCCGAGTTCAAATCATATAATTTTATATTAGATTTTAGATTTATTAATGATGCAAATAAAAAAGAATTTCCAGGAAAATTAAAATTATTGGTTTCTGTAACAAAAATAAGATTATTTATACTTTCTTTTTTAAATTTAGAATTTTTTTTTAAGAAATTTTTGTAAGCGTCGGTAGCCAAATCCAAGGTAGTAATATTTTTTTCTGTATAAAAAACATTTTTTGGCCCGGTTTTAGAAATTGTTTTTTTAAAAAGTTTAGATGAATAATACTTTTCATATTGTTTTTTTATACTTACTTTCTTTTTTCCTAAAGAAACACCAAAATAACTTTGAATGATATTATTCATTTTATCAATTTATTTTTTTTTAAATTTTCATAAATTTGATTTAGAGACTGGCTAGAAGATAAATTTTTTATTTTTCCAGCTTTACCTTTCGTCTCTTTATCAATTTTTGTTAATATTTCTAAATGTCCCAGTGAATCCCACTCTTCTATTTCTCCAACTTTTAGACTCATTTTAATTTTACTTTTTGGCACTTTAAGTGCTTTAGAAATTAAACTTAAAAACTTATCTTTATTAAGCATTATTATCCTTTCAATTTTTTACAAACGGCCACTGATGTATAAGCTAAATATATTCCAAATTTTTCTTCATAATAAATAATCTTTTTTTTAAGAAGTTTATCAAATAAATTTATATTTTGCTTAAAAAACATTGGAATCGGCCAATAAGTTCTTTTACTTTCTTTAAAATATTTAAATTTCCTTTTTAAAATTTTTTTTAATTTAATAGTATTTGAAAGAGATATTAAAGGAATTATCAATATTCCACTAGGTTTCAAGTTTTTATTTATTTGACTAAATAATTTATTTAAATTTTTTAAGCCATCAATACCGCAGTTAGATACCACACCTTTATACCAAGAACTTTTGTCTGCTACCGGTTGACTTAAACTTGAAATATCAGATATCACTAAATCAAACTTTTTATTTTTCCAAGGTGATAATAAACTACCAACTTTAAAAATTGTATTATCATGACCAATTTTTTTTTTTGCTACGACAATAGCTTCTCTAGAAATATCACTTAAGTAAAAGTAGTGCTTTTTTTTTAGATTAGAAATGAGATAATTAGAAATATTACCATCACCACAGCCAACCTCACATACACTCTTTTTATTTTGTTTCTTTAAAATTTTAAGTGCTTGTTTTTGTAATAATTTACTTGTTAAGTTTTCTTTAAATATTTTATTTTTTTTCATTGTTCAATATTTGAACAAATACATCATAATTTTGAAATTGTAAATAAAATAAAGTTATTATTTAAATTTTATATTTTTTTTGTAAATAGGCATGTTTTTATTAATATCAGTTTTAATTTTTTTGCCTAAAATCTTAAAATAATTATCTGCGCTTATTCCGATAAGTGGGCGTTTTGTGATTATATCCTTATCTGAAATTTTTGTATTTTTTTTTATATCTTTTCTTGCAAATATAGACCTTCTTAATTTTAAAGAATTTTTTTCCGATTTTTTTATTTTATCAGTTGGTTTTCCAATTGATAAAAAAATCTTATCAGATCTAATTTTTAGTTCTTTTAATTGAGATGGCGTTAATGAAAATTGACTATCAGGAGATTTTATTTTATTTGAAATTTTGAAATGTTTTTCTATCACTTTGGCACCAAGTACAATTGAAGCTAGTGAACTATTTATGTCATTCGTATGATCTGAAATACCCAAAATTTTGTTAGGAAATTTTTTTCTTAATAAATTAATTGTATTTATATTAGCTTCACTTTCAGGAGTTGGATATCCAGACACACAATGTAAAATTATTATTTTGTTATGAATTTTTTCAATTTCTTTAATAGCATTAGAAATTTCTTTTAATTTTGCCATCCCAGTAGACAAAATAATTGGTTTCCTTCTTTTTGCTATTTGATGAATTAAATTTAAATCTGTTATTTCAAAAGAGGCCACTTTATATAAAGCAGGTTTAAATTTATCTAAGAATTCTAATGCTTTTAAACTGAATGGAGTACTAAAAATTGGAATATTAATTTTTCTTGCTAGTTTAAAAGCATCATAATGCCATTTGTAAGGTGTTTGAGCTGTTTTATAGAGATCCCATAAATATTTATTTTTCCATATACCTGATTTTATTTTAAAATTATTTTGTTTACTTTTGATAGTTAAATCATTTGGTTCATAGGTTTGAATTTTAACCAAATCTGCACCAGCTCTTTTTGCCGCTCTTATATGTTTAAGGAGAATATTTTTCTTACCACAATGATTTGCTGATATTTCAGCAATTATGATAGGTTTTGCGTTATTTTCTAAAACTAACTTTTTTGAAACTTTTATTTTCATTAATAATGTTTATTATATGCAGAAATGAGAAAAAAACATAACTTTAAATACTATAACAAGCTTATAAATCAAATAGAAAAAATAAGAAAAAAAAATAATAAAAACTGGATGGATCTTGTAAGAATTTCATTTAAGCATAATCCCAGAGAAGCAAAGTTAATTCTAAAAAATATTTTTGCTGACGATCAAAGAATTAACAAAATCGTAAAGAAAATTATCAAATAATCCTTAATATATCCTTTACAAATAAAGATAATTATTATAATTTGTTCAATAATTGAACATGAGTGATAAATTTAAAAAAAACGACGAAGAATTTTTAAATATTCTGATAAAGATCAAAAACAATCCTAATGTTTTGCAAAGGGCTTTGGCTAAAGATCTTGGGTTCAGTTTAGGTAAATTAAATTATTGTCTTAATGAATTGAGAAAAAAAGGCTTAGTAAAAATAAATAATTTTAGAAAAAATAAAAATAAACTAGGTTATGTGTATTTACTAACTCCTGCAGGAATTAAAGAAAAGACGAACATGACAATTAAGTTTATGAAAATAAAAATGCAAGAGTACGATAAATTGAAAAAAGAGATTGAGAAATAAATTAATTAATTTTTTAAATTGTAGATATGATACCTTACAGTAGACAACTAATAGGATCCAGTGAAATTAAAGCAGTAGTAAAGACATTAAAATCTAATTTTCTTACTCAAGGAAGTAATTTAAAAAAATTCGAAAACATATTATCAAAGAAATTTAGCTCAAAATATTCTGTAGGTTTTAACAGCGCTACAAGCGCATTACATATCTCTTGTATGGCTTTAGGAATAAAAAAAGGGGATAAAGTTTGGACTTGCACAAATTCGTTTGTTGCCAGTAGTAACTGCGCACTTTATTGCGGGGCTAAAGTTGAACTAATTGATATCGATCAAGAAAATTTCAATATAAGCTTAGCTGAACTTGAAAATAAATTAATTTATGCACAAAAAAAAAATAGTTTACCTAAACTAGTCATACCAGTTCATTTTGCGGGTTTACCTTGTGATATGAAAAAAATATATAATTTATCTCAAAAGTACGGTTTTAAGATTTTAGAAGATGCGTCACACGCAGTCGGAGCAAAATACTTTGATGAAAAAATTGGAAGCTGTAAATATAGCGATATAACTGTGTTTAGTTTTCATCCAGTAAAAATTATAACAACGGCTGAAGGAGGCGCGGCTTTAACAAATAATCCAAAATTAAATGAAAAATTAATACTTTATAGGAATCACGGAATTACAAGAAATAAAAAATTCTTAAAGAATAAAAAATTTCCGAAGTGGTATTATGAACATATTGGACTTGGTTTTAATTATAGATTAAATGAAATTCAGTCTGTGCTTGGAATAATCCAGCTTTCAAAGCTTAGTCATTGGATAAAAAAAAGACAAAAGATTTTTACGAAGTACTCAGAGGAGTTGAAAAATTTACCCATAATACTTCCAAGAAAATTTAAAAAATTGGTATCCTCAAATCATTTATATGTAATACAAACTCAAGAGAGATCTGGTAAAGAGAGAAATAAACTTTATAATTTTTTAATAAAAAATAAAGTTGAACCTAATGTTCATTATATACCTATCCACACCCATCCTTTTTACAAAAAATTGGGTTTTAAATATAGTAATTTTCCTAATGCAAATTTATACTATAAAAGGTGTCTGTCTATACCTTTGTACGCAGGGTTAAAAGATAACGATCAAGATAAAATTATTCATCTAATCAAAAAATATTTTAAATGAAATTAATTGTAGGTACAGGAAATTTTAATAAAGAATATATATTATCAAAAAATAATATAAAAAATAATTTTAAAAAAAATTTAATACGAAAAGTATGTTGTTTACGGGAAGCAATAATAGATACTGCGCCAGCATATAGCAGTGCAGAATATTTAATTGGGAAACATTCATCAAAAAATTTAAAAGTAATTACAAAATTAGCAAAGTTAAAAAAAAAAACAAAAGACCCTTTTAGATTTTTATTAAATAAGATCAATAAATCTCTGAATAAATTAAAACAAAAAAGCATTCACGGTATTATGCTTCATAGCTCTAATGATTTTTTGGAGCACAAGAGAATATTTATTAAATTAATTGCTTTATTAAAAATAAGAAAATATGCCAAGAAATTTGGCGTTTCAATCTATGAGACAAATGAATTATATAAAGTCATTAAATTTTGGATACCAGATTTTATACAAGTACCTTACAATGTACTTAATAGAGAGATTGAGAGTAAAAAATTCTTAAAATTAATAGCAAAACATAAGATCGAAATTCATGTTAGATCGATTTTTTTAAAGGGGTTATTATCCAAGAAAAATATTAGATTTAAGAAATTATCTCAATGGAATAAATATTTTCATAAATGGTTTGAATGGTGTGAAAAAAATAATATTAAACCTTATGAAGCTTGCTTCTTATTCGCAGACAATAATAGTAATATAAATAAAATTGTTGTTAGTTTTGATAATGTAAAACAATTTGAAGAAATACTAAAAATTCGAAAAAGAAAGTTAAAGTTTCCGAATTTACGAGTAAAAGATAAATATTTTTTAAATCCTTCTGTTTGGTAATGAAAAAAGAAAAAAAAAATAAAATTCAATCTAAAACTAGAAGAATGTGGCTCAAAGCCACAAAAGTTATCCCAGAAGGTAACTTAATGATTTCCAAAAATCCATCTATGTTTAGTGAAAAAAGATGGCCCAGTCATTTTTCTAAGTCAAAAGGTTGTTTTATATGGGACTTGGATAATAAAAAATATACTGATTGTTCTTTAATGGGAGTTGGCACCAATATTTTGGGATATTCTAATTCAAGAGTTGATAACAAAGTTATAAAAGCAATTAATAATGGAAATATTTCATCTTTAAATTCTTTAGAGGAAATCTCTCTTGCAGAAAAGTTGTTAAGTTTAAACACTTGGGCCAAAAAAGTGCTTTTTGCCAGAACTGGGGCTGATGCAAATGCTATTTCAATTCGTTTATCAAGATTGTATTCAGGTAAAGATAAAATTGCTATTTGCGGTTATCATGGATGGCATGATTGGTTTTTATCAAGTTCTGATAAAAATGAAAAAAAAATTAGAGAAAATTTTTTACCCTTTTATTCCAATTCAGGAATTCCAAAATCATCCTTAAATTCAATTTTACATTTTGAATATAATAATATCTCTAGCTTAGAAAAAATTCTCGCAACTGACAAAAATATTGGAACAATAAAAATGGAAGTGCTTAGAAATGAGCAACCAAAAGATAATTTTCTACAAAAAGTAAAAAAACTGTCAGTAAAATATAATAAAGTTCTGATCTTCGATGAATGCACTACTGGATTTAGGGAGACATTAGGAGGTATTTATAAAAAGTATAATGTTCAGCCTGATATTTTAATCTTAGGAAAGGCTTTAGGAAATGGTTATCCTATTACATGTGTCATAGGAAGAGACGATATTATGAAATTAAAAACAAAATCTTTTATTAGTTCTACTTTTTGGACTGATAGAATAGGGCCAGTCGCAGCACTTGAAACAATAAAAATAATGGAAAAATATAAGACCTGGAAAAAAATTACTTCAATAGGAAATAAAATTAGATCTATCTGGTCTACTAATTCAAAAAGGTATAAAATTCCAATTATCATCCAAGGTATTCCTGCTCTTTCTAACTTTAGTTTTTGTGATAAAGAAAATAATTCACTTTTTAGATCTTATTTAATAAATTCATTATTAAATAAAAATATCTTATCAAGTAACATATTTTATACTTCTATATCTCACACAAACAAAATAATAAAAAGTTACTCAGAAGCAATTGATCAAGGATTTTCAGAGCTCAAAGAATCAATTGATAACGAAAGTATTTTTAAACAAAAGAAAAAATTAAAAACATCAATTACCTTTCGAAAATGAAAATTGCAATTATTCCAGCTAGAGGAGGCAGTAAACGAATTCCCAAAAAAAATATTAAATTATTTAAAGGAGTTCCTATTATTTCTAGAACTATAAAAAAATTACAAAATTCAAATATTTTTGATTTGATTATTGTTTCTACTGACTCTCCTAAAATAGCTAAAATAGCAAAAAAAAACGGAGTTGAAGTTCCATTTTTAAGACCCAAAAAAATCTCAGACGATTACACTGATACAAAAACAGTGATTCAACATGCTATTAAATGGTTAAAAAATAAAAATATTTATACAGAATTTGTTTGTTGCGTTTATCCTACTTCCGTATTTTTAAGTCAAACAGATTTATTAACTGGATATAAAAAAATAAAAAAAAATAAATGGGATTTTGTTTTTACAGCAGGAAAATCTGATAAGTCGGCATACCAAGCGTTCAAAAAAAAAAAATCTGGATCAATCAAACTCTTATTCTCCAAATTTTCTCAAAAAAGATCACAAACTATACAAGAAACTTATCATGATGCAGGACATTTTTATTGGGCTAAAACAGAAGTATGGTTAAGTAATAAAAAAATTATTTCAGAAAAATCTTATCCAATTATTATTTCAAGATTTAGAAATTATGATGTAGATACGTTAGAAGACTGGAAAGCTGCAGAAATGTTTTGGAACCATAGGTTTAATTAAATTTTATGTACAAACTAGCAAAAAAATTATGGCCGATAAACCGAAGTCTAACTGGCAAAGGTGTAGACGAAACACTTTCAATAATAAAAAAAAATTTACCAATCAAAATTTTAAATTTTAAAAGCGGATCTAAAGTGTTTGATTGGGAAATACCAAAAGTTTGGGAAATAAAAAATGCTTGGTTAAAAAATGATAAAAAAGAGACAATTTTGGACTTTAAAGAAAATAATCTTCATGTAGTTGGATATTCAAAATATGTAAATCAAAATATTTCTTTTAAAAATTTAAAAAAAAAGATTCACTACCTTAAAAAAAAACCTCATGCCATCCCATATGTCACCTCTTATTATAAAGAGGATTGGGGTTTTTGTTTGGAATATAACAAATTTAAGAAACTCAAGAAAGGAACTTATAAAGCCTTTATTGACGCTAGGTTTAAAAAAGGTGACTTGAAAATTGGTGAGCTTGTTATAAAGGGAAATTCAAAAAAAGAAATTCTTCTTTCTACATATCTTTGTCACCCATCTATGGCAAATAATGAAATTTCGGGACTAGTAGTTGCTACAAATTTAGCAAAATGGTTAATGAAACAAAAATTGAAATATACCTACAGAATTCTTTTTCTACCAGAAACGATAGGTTCAATAGCTTACTTAAGTAAGAAAAAAGATTTACTTAAAAAAAATACAATAGGTGGATATGTTTTAACCTGTATTGGAGATAATAGAAATTTCTCTTTATTAGAGTCAAAAGATAAAAATTCATTGTCAAATATAATTGCTAAATTTGTTTTAAAATCAAAAAAAAAAGTTAAAATTTACAGTTGGCTACAAAGAGGAAGCGATGAAAGACAATTTTGTTCTCAAGGAATTGATCTTCCAATTGCATCCATAATGAGAACTAAATATGGTGAGTATCCAGAATATCACACATCATTAGATACAATTGGCAAAGTGGTTACTAAGGATGGATTAAAAGGCGGGCTTGATTTAGCAAAAAGAATAATCAAAGAAATAGAAAAACAGTCATTTCCAAAAGCTACAAATTTTTGTGAACCTTTTCTAACTAAAAGAAGAATGTATCCAACGACTAGTAAATTCGGAGCAGTAAATCTAAAAACAAAAAAATTGTTAGATTTTTTATCATTTTGTGATGGGAAAAATTCAATACTTCAAATCCAAAATTATACAAAATTAAGTCATTATGAAATTAAAGAAATAATGAAAAATCTAATTAAACACAAATTGATCGAAAACAGAAAATCACCTATTTGATAAATATATCGTTGCATATATTAAGGAATTGGTGAATACTGTTCAAAAAATGAACATAATTCGCTTTTAACATATTCTAGAAATTAAAGAGTATGTAAATAGAATTTAAAGAAAAATAATGAATAGACTTCTCAACTCTAAAGAAAAAATTTTATTAGTTTTTGTTATTCTAGCGATGATATTAGGTGCTTCTTTAGAAATAGTAAGCATAGGTTTTTTTTTACCATTTATTTCACAATTATTAGATTTAAATTATAGTGAGAACATAGAGTTTCTAAATAATTTCAACAATTTAATCTTTGATTTGTTTGGAGACTTAAGCATTATTCAAGTCTCAATACTATTTGCTAGTGTTTTTATTTTAAAAAATATAATTATTTACGCAGCACATTTTTTGAATTCTTATTTTTCTTTTAAAGTAACAGAAAGAGTTTCTTTTGCGGTATTTAATAGTTACTTAAGTAATCGATATCAAATTCTTCTTAATTCAACTAGATCTGAAAAAATAAATAATATTATAAACCATATAGAAACTTTTAGAGAATTTATAAATCATTTATTAATTATTATAACCGAAATATTAGTTTTTTCTGTTTTGCTCTTTTTTCTTTTATTTATCTCTTTTAATGAAATTTTATTTTCTTCAGTTTTAACATTCATTTTTGCTTTTGTGATTTATTTTTACTTAAAAACAAAAAATAGAAAATGGGGAAAAATAATTTCTATTAACCGTGAAGAAAAAATTGATTTAATAGTTCAATCATTTAATCTATTCAAAATCATCAAAGTTTTAAATAAGGAAAATTTTTTTAAAAAATATTTTAAGAATTTTAATACGAAACAATTAAAATATTCGCATTATACTTACGCTGTTTCCTCATTGCCTAGACATTTATTTGAAATTTACGGTGCAATTTTTTTATCATTATTTTTAATCTTTGCTTTTAATCAAAATTTTTCTAATCAAGAAATTTTAGCGATCTCATCAATTTTTCTTCTTGCTTTATTAAGGCTTTTACCAGCAACATCAAGAATTGTACAATCATCAACAAGATTAAATCTTTACAAATATCCCTTTGATAAAATCTATGAGGCATATTTTGAGACACAAAATTTGAAAATGAATGAAATATCTTTAGATAAGAAAATTCCATTTAAGTCAATTGAATTTAAAAATGTATCTTTTAAATATACTAAAAACTCAAAATTTATTTTTAATAATATTAATTTAAGAATATTAAAAAATAATTTTATTGGCATTCAAGGAAAATCAGGAAGTGGTAAAACAACCCTAGTGAATTTAATTCTTGGACTATTAAAGCCAACAGAGGGAAAAATAATATTAAATGATAAATTAGAAAATTTAAACAATTTTGAAACTACACCATTCAAAGTGGGCTATGTAACTCAAGAAGTTTTTTTAATGAATAAACCGATTATTAATAACATTGCCTTTGGTATAGATGCTAAAAGTATAGATATCCAAAAAATAGATAAAATTTTAAAGCTATGTAATTTAGAAAAATTTTCATCTAGCGAATATTACAAAGATAAAAACTTAGGAGATAGCAATCTTAAAATTTCTGGAGGAGAAAAGCAGAGAATTGGAATTGCTCGGGCCCTTTATAATGACCCAGATATAATAATTTTTGACGAATTTACTAGCTCATTAGATGATGCAACTGAGGAAGTTCTTATAGAAAATTTAAATAAACTTAAAGAAGATAAATGCTTCATTCTAATATCTCATAAAAAGAAACCTTTGAAATATTGTAAGGAAATATATAATTTCGAAGAGAATCAAATCAAAAAAAATATTCAAAATGTTTAAAAATAAAGAAATATTGATAACCGGCGGAACAGGGAGCTTCGGTAAGAAATTTGTAGATGCTCTTTTAAAAAGACATAATAATTTTAAAAAATTAATAATTTTTAGTCGAGATGAACTTAAGCAGTATGATATGGAGCAAGAACTTAAAAGAAAATACAATATCTCAAACGTAAGATTTTTTTTAGGCGATATTAGAGATAAATACAGATTAGATAGAGCTTTGAAGAATGTGAATATAGTTGTACATGCCGCAGCTTTAAAACAAGTTCCTGCGGCAGAATATAATCCTGATGAGTTTATTAAAACAAATGTTATTGGTGCACAAAATTTAATCGAGTCCTCAATTAGCAATAAAGTCAGTAAAGTAGTAGCGCTTTCAACAGACAAAGCAGCCGCACCAATAAATTTGTATGGTGCCACTAAGCTATGCAGCGACAAACTTTTCCTTGCTGCAAAAAATTATGCTGGTTCCAAAAAAATAAACTTTAGTATTGTAAGATATGGAAACGTTTTAGAGTCAAGAGGCTCTGTGATACCACTTTTTAAAAAACAAAAAAATCAAGGAGTGCTCAATATTACAGATAATAATATGACTAGATTCGCAATTTCTTTGGAAGAAGGAGTTCAGATGGTTTTATGGGTTATAAAAAATTCAATTGGGGGTGAAATATTTGTTCCTAAAATTCCGTCATTTAAAATTTTAGATCTAGCTAAAGTAATTGCTCCTAAAGCAAAAATAAAAACAATAGGAATAAGAAAAGGCGAAAAAATTAATGAAGATTTAATTACAATTAGTGACGCTCAATCAACGTACAATATAGGAAAATATTATGTAATAATTTCAAGTTCAGACGCAAAGTCTGTAAAAAATTACAAGTCTAAATACAAAGTTTTTAAAAAGGTAAATGAGAATTTTTATTACAATTCGAAAGATAACAAAGATTTTTTAAAAGGGAATGCCCTAGTAAAATATTTGAAGAAAAATTCTATTATCTAGAATTTATACTAATGCTTGATGTTGTAAAAAACCCAAATAAAAATATTCTTAATTTTATAATTAACAGTACTTCAAACAAAATTATTTATAAAAAGAAATATTTTTATATAAATAAATCAAATATTGACAAAAAGAAAAATAAATTAAAAAAAATTAAAAAATACGATTGTATTGTTTTAAGCAAAGATGACATAAACTTTTTTAAAATTATAAATTTTTTTATTTTTTTGTCTGTTGAGATTAAAATAAAAAAAAATTTTATTATTGTATATAAATTTCAAAATCATTTGACAGCTAACAATCTTTTACCAGATTGGCCATTGTGTTATCAAAATATGAATTTATTTAGTGCATTTTTAAAATGGCTTAAAAATACTTTAAAATTATTTTTTTTCTTTAAAAGGATTGAAGTATTTATTTTGGAGAAAAAATGACGACACTATTTAATTTTAACTTAGCCAAGAGCACTGGTGTTATATATTATTCAAAAAAAGACATAATAAGAAAATTTTCTCTGACTACTAATAAAAGAAAACTCTTAAATGAGTATAAAGGTTTTAAATGGTATTTTGAAAAATCAAAAATAAAGATTAAAAATAAAACACCATTAATAGAATATTTTAAAAAAGAAAATTATATTAATTTACCATTAATTAAGGGAAATAAAGTTCCTTTTTGGCATTCGATAAAAGAAACAAAAAGTTTAATCGAAATTTTAATTAACCACTACCTTAAAGTATGGCCAAAAAATAATATAACCCCATACCATGGAGATCTCACAATAGAAAATGTTTTATTTGAAAATTTTAATAATCCAATAATTATAGATTGGGAATTTTTTAAAAAAAACGAACTCTGGGGATTAGATATTTGCCACTTATTAATTGCTTCAGTAACGCTACCCAGTTTATCAAAAAAAAAAATAAAATACCTAATTCAGAATTAGAAGTGTTCGAAATATTATGGAAAAATTTTTTTAAACAAAAAAAAATTCACTATCTTAAAGAACCAATAAAATATTTGAGTAAAATAAATAAAACAAAACTTTTTAAAGAAAAAGAAAATGATTTCATAAGAAAAATTTCTAATTTTCAAAAAAATCAAATATTAGAAGTAATAAAAAATTAATGGAAAATAAAATAGCAATTTTAATTAACTGGCCAAGGGAAATCGATATGTATTATCGACTAATAAAAGCGATACCAACAAAAAAAATTGAAATTATTCTGAATGATATAAAATCAAGTGAAAAAGGTCGCCAAGACTCTCATAAGATCATTAAAAAAATCTTAATAAATAAAAAAATTAAATTTACATATTTCTCTAAAGTCTTCAAAAAAAGAAGATATAAAGTAGTAATAAGTACAGGTGAGACCTGTTCTCAAAAAATTACTTTAATTTCATTATTCAAGTTTTTTTATTCAAACACTTTTGGATTAATGATAAAAATTTCATATTTAGATAAATTATTTTTAATATTATTCAAAAAGCCTTTTACTGCAGAATTTCACAGGAGTAATTTAGGATCTATTTGGTATCCAGAAAGAACAATAGGAAAAAACGTAGTTAAATTCCCTGATGGAATGGACTTAAAAATTAAAAACTATCCTTACCCAGAGTATAAAAATATTTTTGATACCTATCTCACTTTAGGAAAATTTGAAACTAAGTTAATTAAGAAAAAATTTAATAAAAAAAATTGTTATGAAATTGGTTATCTCAGATATGAGAAATTAGAAAAGAGGAAAATTTTATACAATAAGATAAAAAATGAGTTTAAATTAGATAAAAAAAAAAGGACAGTGTTTTGGACACCCACACATATAGACGGAAAAGATGAAGCTGAAAACATAAATTTATGGATAAAAAAAATTAGAGAAATTCAAAAAAATTTTAACGTAATAATAAGGCCTCATCCTAAAACTTTAATGTTAAAGCCCAAAATTGTAAATGAATTAAAAAAACTTAATTATTTCGTCGATCAAGATCATAATCGAAAAATTGGTGAACTTTTTAAAGTATCTGACTTCATTATATCCGATTATGGAGGTACAATTTTTAGTGCAATATACTTTGAAAAACCAATTTTAATTCTTAATATTAGTCGTAAAAGTAAATTTGTTAAAAATTTAATAAATAATTTTTCCTTAGACATTAGTGTAAGAAAAAAATTAATCAATTTAAATCCAAATATAACTTCTGAAGAATTAAAAAAAACATTTAGATTATTGAAACAAAAAAATTATAAAAGAAAAATTCATAAATTAAAAAAATATTATTTTGGAGTTGCAAGAGGAGATAAAATTATTCGTCTTAAAAAATATTTACTAAAATATTTATAAAATGAAAAAAAAAAAGGAAATACAATTAATAGCTACAGACTATTCACCGAAAATTTTAAAAAATAATAATTTATTTTATTTAGGCTCTTGGTGTAGTGGCAAAAAAAATGAAGTAAAAATACAAGAATTTGTTTGGTCAAAAAAAAGAATTTTGGAAAAAGATTACTTGTATTTAGAAAAGTTGTTAAAAAGACTGACTAATAGCATTTCATGCTATCTTAATGAGTATCACAAAACCAGTTACCCAGGAAATTTTTGGAAATCTCTTACTTGGATTTGGCTTTGCTTCTATCTTAGCTCGAACTTTTTAAGATGGAAGACATTTAAGTCAGCAATAAAAAAAAATAAATCCAAGAAAATTAAATTTGTTCAAGTTGATCTAGGCTTATTAATTTGTGCTAAAGACACACATAGTTACAAAAATTTTGTTCAGGAGTCGGATATTTTCAACGAGTACATATATTCAAAAATGTCAAAGTACTTTTCAAATAAGATAAAAATAATAAAAATAGAAAAAAATTTAGATAAAAAGTTATACCAGAAGTTTGATTACAGCCTTAAAGAGAAAATTTATAGATTTATAAAAAAAATTATTAATTTTATTAAAGTGAAAATTCTTAGAAGCCATGCAATAGTGTTTCAAGGAATAAATATAAAAAATTTATTATACCTAAATTTTACTAGGTTCACTTTACCAATCTTCATAAATGAATTTTTTCAAGTAAAAGATATAGAATTGAAAAAACTTTCTGATATTCAAATTACGAAAAGAAAAGAAAAAAAAATAAATTTTGAAGTAAAAAATGATTTTGAAAAATATTTGTTAGAGTCCTTATCCTATGACATACCTATAAGTTTCTTAGAAAATTTTGAAAAATTTATGAACTATGCAAAAAATTTGAACATAAAAAATAATTTAATAATTTCAAGTATTGGCCATTATTTTAATGACAGATATAAAATTTGGGTATTCTTTAAAAAAATCTTTAAAAAAAATAAATTTATAGTGATTGAACATGGAGGTAATCATTCAAAATCGAGACACTCAACTTTTTTTAATTATGATAATATGATAAGTGATAAATTTATTCCCTGGAGCCATTCAGCAAATCTTCCTGCTGAGAAATTTATTGGATTTAATTTAGGCAAACAGGAACCCAAAAATTTATTATATATAGGTTTTGAGACAGATAAATTTCCCTCTAAAACAATAAATGAAATTACAACATTAGAGGATTTGGAAAACATACCAAATTTACAATATTTAAATAAAAAATTAAATAAAAAAATTATAAAAAAATTAGTTTATGTACAAAAAAAAGACAGAGAGAAAAGAATTATGTTTACCATTAATAAATTAATCGGTGAAAACAAAACAAGAAAAAAAGGAACTTTTTTAAGAGAGCTAAAAAAAACTAATCTAGCGATTTGTGATTATCCCCAAACCACATACTTTGAAAGCTTATTATCATGTCCAACAATTTTAGTAATAAATTATAAAGCAAGTTGGACTCCATTAAAAAAATATTTCAAACTTTACCAGGCCTTAGAAAAAAATAATATGTTATTTAAAGATATAAAGAAGGCTACAAAATTCATTAATAATAATTGGGATAATATAAATGATTGGTGGAACTCTAAGAAAATTAAGAATTTAAGAGAAAAGTTATTAAATGAATTTAGTATTGATACAAATAAAGACGGGATTAAGAAGTGGAGCAGTTTTATAAAAGAAAAATACAAAGAATAATATTAATATAAGTAAAAAAATAACAAAAAAAATATAGTATTTACAATTAATTTTTTATAGGTAGTATGTTCAAAAATTGAACAAAAAAAAAATTATAATGTACACAAACATAAGAATTTTAAAAAAAAATAAAGGAATTTTTTTTTTTATTACGGGTCTCTCTGGTTCAGGCAAAAGCTCAATTGCAAAAAAAATTAAACCTAAAATTCAAAAAAAATATGGTAAAACATTATTATTACATGGAGATGAAATAAGAAAGATTTTCTCATTAAACAAATATGGATATAAGGACAGAGAAAAAATTGCACTTCAATACGTAAAACTTTGCAAGAAAATCACTAATAATAATATTAATGTAATATTAGCGACTGTAAGTTTATTTGACAGTATTAGAAAATGGAACAAAAAAAATTTTTCAAATTATGTTGAAATTTATATACAAAGCAATTTAAAAAAAATAATTAAACAAAAAAAAAAATTTTTCTACATTAAAAAAACAAATAATGTGGTTGGATTAAATATTAGGCCGGAATTTCCGAAAAAACCAAATATTATTTTGCAAAATAATTTTGAAACAAGTTTAGAAAAATTGAGTGAAAAACTTTTAAAAAAATTGAAAATATTTTAAATATTAAACTTTGATGATAAATTTTAGGTTATTTAAAAATAAAAAGATACTAGTTACTGGACACACCGGGTTTAAAGGATCATGGCTTTGTTTATGGCTTCATATTATCGGGGCTAAGGTATACGGTATTTCAAAAAGTGTAGTTACTAATCCATCTCATTACCATTCAATCTTTTTAAATCGCAAGATCACAGAATTTTTTTTTGATCTACACAATTCTCAAAAAACGAAAAAAATTATTAATAAAATAAAACCTGATTATATTTTTCACTTAGCCGCCCAAGCAATAGTCAAAAAGTCTTATCAAGACCCATTAGAAACTTGGAAATCTAATCTTTTCGGGACTTTGAATATTTTACAGAGCTTAAGAAGTTTAAATAAAAAATGTAAGGTAGTTATAATCACAAGTGATAAAGTTTATAAAAACATTGAAACTGAGAGAGGATATCATGAAAAAGATATAATTGGAGGTGACGACCCATATAGCGCATCCAAGGGAGCTACAGAAATATTACTAAATTCATATTTAAAATCATTTATTTCAAAAGAAAAATCTAACATCTCTTTATCCATTGCTAGAGCTGGTAACGTGATAGGTGGTGGAGATTGGTCCGAAGGAAGACTAATTCCTGACTGTATTAAATTTTGGAGAAAGAAAAAAAAATTAATTGTAAGAAATCCAAATTCTACAAGGCCATGGCAGCATGTCTTAGAGGTCTTAACAGGTTATTTAATGTTAGCAGAAAAATTAAGTCAAAATAAAAATAAATTTCACGGAGAAGCCTTTAACTTTGGACCCAATAAATATTCTAAGTTTTCTGTGATGCAAATCTTATTCTTGATTAAAAAAAGATTAAAAAATATAAATTGGTCTGTAGAGAGAAAATCAAAATTTAAAGAAGCTAAGCTTTTAAAATTAAATTCAAAAAAAGCAAATAAATTTTTAAGGTGGAAATGTATTTTAAATACAAATGAAACAATATCAATGGTAATTGATTGGTACCAAAATTTTTATTCCAAGAATATTTCAAACGAGGAGTTTTCAAAAATGCAAATAAAAAACTATTTGAAAATTTTGAAAAAAAAGAAAAAATGAAAGTAGTAATCTTAGCAGGTGGAAAAGGTTCAAGGCTAAGTGAGTACACTTCAAGTATACCAAAACCTATGGTTAAAATTTCAAGAATTCCAATTTTAATCAGAATTATTAATTACTATAAAAAATTTGGTTTTAAAGAATTTATAATAGCAAGCGGATATAAAAGTAGAATAATTGAAACATATTTTAAAAAAAAGAGAAAAAAAATTAACGTAAAAGTTATTTTTACAGGAAACAATTCAATGACTGGCGGAAGAATAAAAAGATTACAAAAAGTTCTTAATAATGAGCAATTTTTGCTTACCTACGGAGATGGATTATGTGATGTTGATTTAGATAAACTTATAAAATTTCATAACAAAAATAACAATTACGTAACTTTAACAGCAGTGAGACCCCCAGCAAGATTTGGAGGAATAAAATTATTGGGAAGCAAAGTAAAATACTTTAAGGAAAAGTCTAGTTTAGATGAAGGTTGGATAAACGGAGGTTTTTTTGTAATGGAGCCTATTATATTTAAATATCTTAAAGATGATAAGACTGTATTAGAAAGATATCCACTTGAAAAAATTTCTAAACTTAAAAAGTTGGGTGCTTTTAAGCATTACGATAACTGGCAGTGTATGGATACAATTAGAGATAAAATTTTATTAGAAGAACTAGTTAAAAAAAAAATTTTTTAAATTGACTTACAAAATTCTTATTACTGGTGCGTCAGGTTTTTTAGGCGTTAATTTAATTTCAAGAATTTATAGAATTAGAAAATTTAAAATCCACGGACTGGTGAATAAGAATAAAAAAAACTTCAAAAGATTTAAAAATATAAAATATATTAAAGGTGATATAATCGATAAGAAAGAATTAAAAAAAAAAATTGATATTGATTATGACTTCATAATTAATTTTGCCGGAAATATTAATCATAAAGATAAAAAACAAACTTTAAATGCTCACTTCTTAGGATTAAAAAATTTAATAGAAATAATTAACTTAAAAAAAATTAAGCTATTTGTTCAAATTGGTAGCAGTTTAGAATATGGAAGAAAAAAGTCTCCGCATCAAGAAAGTGATAATTGTTTTCCAGTTTCCAATTATGGCAAAGCAAAATTATTAAGCACTAAATATATAATGAAAAAAATAAGTAAGCATATTATTTTAAGATTATATCAAGTTTATGGACCATATCAAAAAAAAAATAGGCTTATACCTATGATAATTGACTCGTGTTTAAAGAATAAGTCATTTGCATGCACAGAAGGTTCCCAATTAAGAGATTTTTTATTTGTAGAAGATTTAAATAATTTAATATTAAAGATATTAAAAAAGAGTAGAATTAAAAACGGTATTTACAATGTTGGTAGTAGCACACCTATTAAAGTTAAAGATGTAATTTACCAAATAAAAAATATCATTAAAAAAGGCAATCCTTTATTTGGAAAAATTAGTATGAGAAAAGATGAGAGTGAGTCTTTATATCCAAAAATTACTAAAATTAAAAAAACTTTTAGTTGGAAACCGAGCACCAAAATTTTAAAGGGTTTAAAACAAACAATTAAATTTTATGAGAAGTAATAAAACACCTTTAGTAAGTATTGTAATGAATTGCTATAACGGCGATAGATATTTAAGAAAAAGTATCAAAAGTATAATTTCTCAAAGTTACAAAAATTGGGAATTAATTTTTTGGGACAATAATTCTGAAGACAATAGCAAAAATATTTTAAAAAGTTTTAAAGATAAAAGAATTTCATACTTTAGATCAAAAAAATTTATGAAACTATATCACGCTAGAAATTTAGCTGTAAAAAAAACTAGAGGGGAATACGTATGTTTTTTGGACGTAGATGATTATTGGACTTCTGATAAACTTAAAAAACAAATTGAGTATATGATAAAAAATCAACAGTATATGATTATTTATACTAATCATTATGTTATCAATGAAGCAAAAAAAAAATATACATGAGATATAAACTAGGATCATTACCAAGTGGATATATAGCGCAGAAACTATTAGATGATTACAGAGTTGGATTTATTACCACAATGATGAAAAAAACACTTTTCAAAAAATATAAATTTAAACAAAAATACGATATAATAGGAGACTTTGATTTTATAATTAATATAAGTCTTAAATATAAAGTTGGCTGTATTCAAAAGCCGCTAGCATATTATAGGTTGCATGATTATAACTATTCAAAAAAAATTAAAATTCATATAAATGAATTATCTAATTGGATTTTTGTTAATAATAATTTAATGAATAAATTATCTTTATCTTTATCTCAGGTTAGAAGATTTATTTTAAAACTAAAAATTAAGAATTTATTAAATTCTTTGGGCGTATAGTTCAGTGGTAGAACGCTACGTTGACATCGTAGAGGTCATAAGTTCAATTCTTATTACGCCCACCATTAGGCCTGTAAAATAGTATTTTTCTGCTATTTACTTATTATTTTAAAGATAATATAAGAACCTGCCTGGTGATTATTGCGAAGGGGCCACACCCGATCCCATTCCGAACTCGGAAGTTAAGTCCTTCAGCGCCGATGGTACTTTG
>MDSV01057129.1_pt1 | contig 36808 bp, 33 predicted proteins | sample 810851 | NCBI WGS metagenome assembly MDSV01 (sample SAMN05326640, study PRJNA326480) | marine metagenome | isolation source: seawater | place: Atlantic Ocean: North East | collected 2012 | reverse complement strand
GGGCGGTAAAGGACTCGAACCTATGACCCTCTCGGTGTAAACGAGATGCTCTACCAACTGAGCTAACCGCCCCAAAATTTGTTCGACATATACAATATAATTCCTTTAAAGTAAAAATGTATTTATACAGTGACAAATAAGCTGTATTATTAATAATAATGATTCTTGAATGTAAATCTTGCGAAAAAAAATTTATTGTTCCAGATAATGCTATACCAAGTGCTGGTCGATTAGTTCAATGTAGTTCATGTGGCAATAAATGGACTCAATTTCCTGTAAAAAAACAAACAGCAAGTGTTTCAAAAGTAGTTTCAACCAAAATAAAAAGAGATGAAACTTTTAAACCTGTAGCAAAGAAAAAGAAAAAAATTCAAAAAAAAACTGGTCCATCGATTTATTCTAAAGAATATTTAGAAAAAAAACACGGCATCAAAATTGATGGCAAGACCTCAGGATTTTCAAAAAGAAAAACAGAAGGTAAATCTTCCCAGTCTTATTTTGGTTTTTATAGTTATTTAATTATATTTATAGTAACAATTTTAATGGTTATAGGAATTTTAAACCTAACAAAAAATACCATTATACTCAATTTTCCTTTTACAGAAATATATATTGAGTATTTATTTGAGAATTTAAATTATTTTATGATTCTTTTTAGAGACGCTTTTAATTTAAATTAACTTTCTAATTCCTTAATATTAATAAAATTTTTCGACAAGCTAGAATTATTTTTTTTAATATCTTTGAAGAAATTCCAAGCTAAAACGATCATAGTATTATTATTATTTTTAATATTCTTTTTACTTTTAATAGCTATTTTTACTCCAGGAACAAACTTATTATGTTTTAAAGAATTATCCTCAACTATGAAATCTATTTGATCAGAAATCCCATAAAAATTAAGTGCAGTTGTTGCTTTGGCTGGAGCGCCATAACCAATTATTTTTTTTTGGCTTTTTTTCAATTTTGCAATATTCTTTAAAATATTTGCTCTTATTTGATAAACTTTTTCTCCAAATTTTTTATAAGTTTCAAATTTTTTTATTCCAAATGTTTTTTCCTCTTGAAGTAGCTTAAATACACTCTTGTCAATTTTCTTATTCTTTTCTATTGAAACATAAATTCTTATAGAACCTCCATGAGTGTCGATTTTTTCAGCGTGATAAATTTTCGCATTTAAACTTTCAAAAAAATTTTTTAATGAAGTTAATGACCAATAATTATAATGTTCGTGATAGATGTTATCGAACGTCAAATCTTTTAAAGTATTAAGCAAATATTGTACTTCAATAACTATAGTTCCTTTTTTATCTAGCAATTTAAACATACACTCGGCCATTTCTTGAAGATTATCTGAGTGTGCAAAAACATTTGAAGCTAAAATTAAGTTTGCACCTTTTTTAATCTTTTTTAAATTCTTTTTTACTAAAAACCCATTAAATGTTTTAATCTTATTTTTGTTAGCAATCTTAGCTAAATTTTTGGCAGGTTCTACACCTAAAATATTTTTAAATTTTAAATCTTTAAAAGGCTTTAGAGCTACGCCATCATTGCTACCAATATCAATGATATAAGATTTATTTATTTTAAGCTTAAAATCTTTGACATACTTTTTTGCTGCTGTAACAAAATGATCCCTAAAAACTTTTGAAGTAGAAGATGTATATAAATAGTTTGAAAACATTTTTTTTGGATCAACTGCAACTGAGAGTTGGCAATTGTGACATTTTTCACAGTAATTCATCTCCAATGGATAAAGCTCGCTTTTTTCATTTTTACTTTTCAGCAAATTATTTGCTAGAGGTTGATAACCCAACGAAACAACTCTTTTTAAATTATTATTTCCACATGATCTACACTCAAACTTATAGCAATTCATCAATAATTTTTTTTCATCTTCATCAACAAAGACATGCTTAACAGTATGAGTTATTCCATAATTATCATGCTCTCTTTCTCCTCTTACTAAATTTAGAAACGTTGTGTCTTTTGTAAATACCATTGTGTGGGCTACATTCGGTTTTATAATTGACAATTCTCCTTCATTGACTACTTGTGTAATTTTAGGAGCATTTGGATTTATTATGTCCTGAAACACTTCAATTATTTGTCCTTTAGTGAACAAACATTTTTGTTCTTGCTGAGGATGATAATGATTGGCTCTTATTGTTCCTTTTTTTGAACTAATTAAACCAATTAAATTTATAGGCTCAGTTAATTCATGATTACTTATTTTCCCTCTTTTATCTACAAATTCATTTTGACCTTTTTTTACATACTCCAGGTCTTTAACTAAATTCTGGTTTGACCATTTTAAAATCATTTCTTTGATACTTTCATCGAGATTATAAAGAAATTTAAATCCCTTTTTTTTAATTTTACTATTAGATAATGAAAAACCTAAATTTGGTATTTCATCGTTTGTTTCTCTTAAAGTTACTTTAGGATTATATTTTTTACATATTTCGGCAACTTCTTTAACAGTCGTAGTATCTTTCGTTAAATTAAATAGCTCATTATTAATATCTTTTCTTTCCTCTATAAATTTAAAACATCTTGCAACATCTATTAAAGGCACTAAACTTTTAATTTGTTTTCCTCCAGAGAATAATTTTAAAACACCACTTTGAGAAGATATCTTTGAGAATAAATTTGGCATAATATCAATTCGCATTGTGTCAGTAGAATATCCGTAAACCGAACCTAGTCTTAATATAACATAATTTTTTCCAGATTTTTTTAGTTGTTTCTCATTAAAATCTTTTGATTTGGCATAAGATAGAATTGGAGAAGTAATTTCATCTTCCAAGATATCTTTTTTAATTTGATTAATTCCCTCATAAACTACATGGGTAGATGGCATAATTATTTTACAATTATTGGTCATTGCGTCTAGGATATTTTGTGTTCCTTGCTCTGCAACATTCTTTATTTCTTTATCATTATAATCATTGCTTTCATTTTTAACTCTTGGAACTTTTGTAATTCCGGCTAAATGATGGATAATATCTGCATCTTTACAATGATGGTTTATTAGATCCTTATCTAAAATATCACCTTGTACAAAATTAATGTTCCAATTCCTTAACTGATTTACTCTTTCGGAAACAAATCTGTTATCTATTACAGTAATATTATCGTTCCAGCTATAACCTGAGTATATTTTGCACAATTCAGTACCTATATAACCTAATCCACCAGTAATAATAATTTTCTTTCCCATGAGAAATGAATTTACTCTAAAAGTTATTTAGAAACAATAAGCTTGATATAAATGCTTAATTAATGGGTGCTTTTGACTCTTCTTTAGTTTTATTTTTTGATAATTGCTCAACTTCTACCCATTCCACTCTTTTTAAATTTTTAGTGAGAGCAATCTTTAAAACTTCGTCAACATTTTTTACTGCTATTATTTCCATATTTTTCTTGATAGAGTCAGGAACCTCAGCAAGATCTTTTTTGTTTTCTATAGGTATTAAAACCTTTTTTATTCCTGCTCTATGTGCTGCTAAAAGCTTCTCCTTTAATCCGCCTATTGGTAAAACTAATCCTCTTAATGTTACTTCACCTGTCATAGCGACTTTTTTATCGACTGGAATTTCTGTTATAGCCGAAACAATAGACGTTACCATAGCTATTCCTGCAGAAGGACCATCTTTCGGTGTTGCTCCTTCTGGTACATGAATATGAAAGTCTTTTTTATCAAATATTGGGGGGATTATACCGAATTCCAAACTTTTTGATCTTATATACGATTTTGCTGCTTTGACTGACTCTTGCATAACTTCACCAAGCTTACCTGTAATTTGCATTTTTCCTTTTCCAGGCATTACTGCAGACTCGATTTTTAATATTTCTCCACCAACTTCTGTCCAAGCTAATCCTGTGACTACGCCAACTCTATTTTCTTCCTCAATTTCACCGTATTTAAATTTTTGGATACCTAAAAAATTACTCAGGTCCTTCTCATTTAATGATGTATTAACTTTTTCTTTAGCGTCTATTTTTTTGACTAGTTTTCTAGCAATTTTAGCAATCTCTCTTTCTAAATTCCTAACTCCGGACTCTCTTGTATAATTTCTTATGATTTTCCTATTAATGTCCTCATTTAATTTCCATTCATCTTTCTTTAATCCATTATTAGTGCTTTGTTTTGGAATTAAATATTTTTGTGAGATGTTTACTTTTTCATCCTCTGTGTATCCAGATATTCTAATAACTTCCATTCTGTCTAAAAGCGGCGGCAATATATTAAGAGTGTTAGCTGTAGTCACAAACATTACATCGGATAAATCATAATCAACTTCTAAATAGTGATCATTAAATTCTTTATTTTGCTCTGGATCCAGAGCTTCTAATAGTGCTGATGAAGGATCTCCTCTGTAATCATTTCCAACCTTATCAATTTCATCTAATAAAAATAATGGATTTCTACTTCCTGCTTTTTTCATCATCTGAATTATTTTTCCAGGTAAAGAACCTATATATGTTCGTCTATGCCCTCTGATCTCTGCCTCGTCTCTAATTCCACCTAATGAAATTCTAATAAATTTTCTATTAGTAGCTTTAGCAATAGATTTACCTAAAGAAGTTTTGCCTACACCTGGAGGCCCTACTAAACAAAGGATGGGTCCTTTCATTTTTTGAATTCTTTTTTGAACAGCTAAAAATTCAATAATTCTCTCTTTAACTTTTTCTAAACCATAATGATCCTCATCTAAAATTTTCTGTGCAGAATTTAAATCAGTGTTAATTTTTGTTTTTTCTGACCATGGAAGATCAGTCATCCAATCTAAATAGTTTCTTACAACTGTAGCTTCCGCTGACATTGGACTCATTGATTTAAGTTTTTTTAATTCAGAAAAACATTTGTCTTGTGCAACTTTCGGCATTTTAGCTTTTGTTATTGCTTTTGAAATATTTGCAATTTCATCTTTACCTTCATCAATTTCTCCGAGTTCTTTTTGAATAGCTTTAAGCTGTTCATTTAAATAATACTCTCTTTGTGTTTTCTCCATTTGATTTTTAACTCTTCCACGAATTTTCTTTTCAACTGATATTACGCTTGTTTCTTTATTCACGATTTCATAAATTTTTTCTAGTCTTTTTCTCAAGTCTCTAATTTCAAGAATTTCTTGTTTTTGAAATATTTTGATATTTAAGTTAGCAGCAATGTTGTCAGCAATTATTTTTGCGTCTTTAGAGTTTTTAATAATATTTAAGTTTTCATTAAAGTCTTTTTTATTCAAAACAATTAACTTTTCAAATCTTTTAACTAAACCTTGAGCATAAACATCTAGATCTTTTGATATATTAATATCATCAGCTATTTCAACATCGCATTTTAAAAAGCTAGTCTCATTTTTTATGTTATTAATTTTAACTCTTTTTTGTCCTTCGACTAAAACCTTTACTGTTCCATCAGGTAATTTTAAAAGTTGTAGCACTTTACTTAGACAACCAAATGAGAATAAATCTTTTTCTGCGGGATCGTCTGTTTCAGAATTTTTTTGCGCAACAAGTATTATGGACTTATCTGTTTTCATAGCTTCTTGTAAAGCTTTTATTGATTTTTCTCTTCCAACAAACAAAGGTACAACTATCGACGGGAAGATAACTATATCTCTGAGGGGAAGTAGAGGTTTTGTATAAGTGACGTCCATATATCTTTATATGTTAATTTTAATGAAAATTTCAAGGAACAAATTAGCTTAAGCTACTGATGTTGATTGTTTTTTTCCGTAAGTGATAATTGGGTCACTGTCACCTTTTGCTGATGATTTATCTATAGTAACTTTCAAAACATCCTCTTTATCTGGTAGTTCAAACATAGTTTTCAACAGAATATTCTCCAATATTGACCTTAATCCTCTTGCACCTGTTTTTTTCTTTATAGCTTTTTTTGCTATTTCAAGGACCGCATCCTCTTGGAACTCGAGCTCTACATTTTCAAACTCAAATAATCTTTTATATTGTTTTATGAGTGAGTTTTTAGGCTCCTTAAGTATTTTAATTAAAGATGATTCATTTAATTCATCTAAAGTTGCTATAATTGGCATTCTACCAATAAACTCAGGTATTAAGCCGTACTTAATTAAATCCTCAGGTTCTAAAGAATTCATCAGCTCAGAAAGTGGTAGTTCTTTATAACTTTTTACCTTAGCGCCAAAACCTATAGAGCTTCCTTTACCTCTACTGTCAATAATTTTATCTAAACCAGCAAAAGCTCCCCCGCAGATAAATAATATATTTGTTGTGTCTACTTGTAAAAATTCTTGTTGAGGATGTTTTCTTCCACCTTGTGGAGGAACGCTAGCAATAGTTCCCTCCATAATTTTTAGGAGAGCCTGTTGTACACCTTCACCCGATACATCTCTTGTAATAGATGGATTTTCTGATTTCCTACTTATTTTGTCCACTTCATCAATATAAACTATACCTCGCTGAGCTTTTTCGACATTGTAATCTGCAGCTTGTAATAATTTAAGAATAATATTTTCTACATCTTCACCTACGTAACCAGCTTCAGTAAGTGTTGTGGCATCTGCCATTGTAAATGGCACATCAAGAATTTTTGCTAGTGTTTGGGCTAATAATGTTTTACCGCATCCTGTTGGACCAACTAATAAAATATTTGATTTAGATAGCTCAACATCTTTGTTTGATTTTACTTCATGATTTAATCTTTTATAATGATTGTGAACTGCCACTGATAAGACTTCTTTGGCTTTCTTTTGACCAATAACATATTCATCGAGAACATTACAAATTTCTTTTGGTGTTGGAACTCCATCTTGATGTTTGATAAGAGAACTTTTATTTTCCTCTTTAATAATGTCCATACAAAGTTCAACACATTCGTCGCAAATGAATACCGTAGGTCCAGCGATAAGTTTTCTCACCTCGTGTTGACTTTTGCCGCAAAAAGAGCAGTACAATATATTTTTATTATTTTTTTCACTCATAACGAATCAATAAGATAATAATAAAGTTGAAATAAAGCCTTATCAAGTACAAGTTGAAATTTTAGCTACATATTGTGTGTTATTTTCTTTTTTCCACAACAGAGTCTATTAATCCAAATTTCTTAGCTTCCTCGGGTGTCATAAAATTATCTCTCTCTAGAGCTTTAGAGATTTCATCAACAGATTTTCCTGTGTGCTTTGAATAAATTAAATTTAGCCTAGTTTTTAATGATTGTATTTCTTTAGCGTGAATTTGTATATCTGTAGCCTGACCTTGAAATCCAGCAGAAGGTTGATGGACCATAATTCGAGAGTTTGGAAGTGAGTACCGCTTACCTTTTTCTCCTGCAGATAATAAAAATGATCCCATTGAGGAAGCTTGACCAATGCATAGTGTTGAGACCGGAGAATTTATATATTGCATTGTATCATATATTCCCAATCCTGAGGTAACAAGTCCCCCGGGACTATTTATATAAAAACTTATTTCTTTATTAGGGTTTTCTGATTCTAAAAATAATAATTGTGCAGTCACTAACGAAGCAACATTGTCGTTAACGGGCCCAACTAAAAAAACTATTCTCTCTTTTAATAGTCGAGAATAAATATCATAAGCTCTTTCGCCCTTACTTGATTGCTCAACAACCATTGGAATTAAGTTATTCATTTTTTCTTCAATATCACGACTCATAGATTTGCTTTATACAACTATTGGTTACTTTTTGCTAATTTTTTTTGATTTTAAGGGCCTAGTTTCTTTCTTTTTATCGTCAGAACTTGCTTTTGTATTATTAATTTCATTAAAATTTGTGATCATCTTTTCAGCTTCTTTGATCGTTAATTCTTTTTTAACTAATTTAATTTTTGATTTTATAAATTTAATAATTTTTTCTTCATAAAGAGAGCTTTGTAAATGCTGTGAAGCAGCTGGATTTTTTTGATAATACTCATAAACAAATTTTTCTTGGCCTGGCATGCTTTTAACTTGTTTCTGAATTTCATTTCTAATTTCATCTTCAGTAACTTTGATTTTATTGGTTTCGCCATACTCATTTAAAATTAAACCTAATTTTATTCTTTTTTCGGCTAATTTGATTTTTTTACTATTATCATTTTGTGCATTGGGATCATTTGGAATTGCTTTAATTTCATTATCAATTAAATTTTTTGGTATTTCTAACGAATGTGTTTTTTCTAATTGGTCTAATATCTCCTTTTTTGTAATTGAATTTAATGACATGTTATATTGATCTGAAATTTGATTTTTAACTTTTTCAGTCAAATCCGATAAATCTTTAGCACCAAGTTTTTTTGCGAAATCATCGTCAAGTTTATTTTTTTTTGGGCTTTTTATATTTACTATTTTACATTCAAAAATTGCTTTTTTGTTAGCAAGTTCTTTTTTTGGGTGATTTTTAGGTAAAGTTGATATAACTTTTTTAAAATCATTTTTTTTTAAACCAACTAATTGTTTGTCAAATCCTTGTAAAAATAAATCCTTGCCTAATTCTACTGTGACACCCTCTCCTTTGCTACCTTCAAATTCTTTATCATCAACTGTCGCTTCATAATTAAATATTACTTGGTCACCTAATTCAGATTTTGCATCAGAATTCTTATCGTTGAATGATTTATACTCTTTAACTAAATTATTTAATCTTTCATCCAATACGTCTTTGTCAACTTTCACTGTGTAGTCAGAAGCTTTATACTTGTCGAAAGTTTGCAATTTTATTTCAGGTAACAGATCTAACTGTAATTCAAAATTCAGATCTTTTCCCTCTCCAAAAGTTTTTAAATCAATTTTTGGCTGACCAGCAACTTTGAGTTTTTTATCTTGAATTGCTTGAGTAGTACTTTCTTTTAAAACTTTATCGATTACTTCACCATAAATTGCTTTGCCAAATTGATTCTTGATGACTAACGGAGGTACTTTACCTTTTCTAAAACCTTTGAGATCAATTTCCTTTTGTAATTCTATTAATCTTATATCTAATTTTTTTTTAATTTCAGCCTTGTCTATTTTTATAGATAAAGTAGTTTTTAAACCTTTTTTTGACTGAACTTGTATTTTCATAATTTATTGGTGGGCAAGAAGAGACTCGAACTCTTAAGCCTTGCGGCACTAGTTCCTAAGACTAGCGCGTATACCAATTCCGCCACTTGCCCATGTTAATTTAAGTGGTTATATATCAATTTTTTTTTTTACAAAACTATTTAGTCTAAAATAAGTTAATAAATAAATAATAATTAAGCAAAAAAACCAGTACTTACAGAACGTTCCGCTCTCTTTAGCCCAAATGCTAGGTAAAACGAGTAAGCAATATATCGAATTAATTTGTAAAGTGTTTAAATAATTACAATCTTTATGTGGCTTTCTAATACATAAAAATTTAAAAGCTAACATGTGTAAATGCTCACTATCCGGTTTTACTGGTGATTTTTTTTGTATTATTTTTCTTAAAAAAGAAAAGAAAACTTCAAAAAAAAGATAAAATAATAAAATACAGTAAAAGAACGATGAAACGTTAGGGTTTAAATTGTTTGTTTCAATTACATTAAGTGCTGTAAAAGTCCCAAAAAGGTAAGCTCCTCCGTCACCCATAAAAATTTTTGCTGAGGGAAAATTAAATAATAAAAAAACCAAAAGAATTATTATTTGAGCTGTAATAAAAATAGAAATAGTCTGGAAGCCATTTTCAATATTTATAAATAATAGTAATGAATTGATAATTATTAATTGAAAGGCCAATAACCCGTTGAAGCCATCAATTAGATTTGAACCATTAATTATAAATAAAAAACATAAGACAACAAAAAAAATATAAATTGCATTTATACTAAGTAATTTGTTGAGAAATATTAAGTCAATTTGATTTATTTGGATTGAAAAAACTTTTACACATACCAAAAGAAAAGTTGTCATTAAAGCTAACCTAACTTTTGGACTAAATCTAATTTTAATATCGTCTAAGAATCCTATTAAAAATATGCCTATACCAAGCACCAAATAATCTAGATACAACGTTGAAAATAAAAGATTGTTTAAAAATACAAATATTAAAAAAGAAATGATACACGCTAAACCTCCACTTCTTGGAATATTATCTTTATGAAATGCTTGAGGTTTATCAAAATCGTTATCGAATAATAATCCACTAAATATTTTGTGGGATAATTTTTGGATTATAAAAAACGTAAAGAAACTAAGAAATGAAAAAATTGATAATAGACTAAATTCTAGAGAGTCGCTTTGCATTTATTTTTATTTAATTCCTTTATTATTTTTTTTTACAATATAAATTCCTAATATTATTATACTCAATGAAATCAAAACTCGCCAAGTAATAACTTCATTCATAAGAAAATAGCCAAAAAATACTCCAAAAATAGGAATTAAGTATGCCACTTGTGTTTGAAATACTAAACCATTAACTGATAAAATTCTAAATCTGATTAACCAAGCCAATCCTGTAGCAACAACGCCTAAATATAAAAGTGATAATGTTGACTCAAGTGTTGGGGAAGATAACCATGGTTTTTCTAAAATTAAGGCCATAGGAAAAAGGAAAATTAAAGACCATATTGTTGTCGAAGTTGTTACATTTTCATTTCCCTTGTTTTTAATTTGTATCGTTAAAATTCCTCCGATTGAATAAAAGGTTGATCCCAAAATAGTAATTAATGCAAAAATATAATTGCTCTCGTTAATTATAATTTTGTCCAAAAATAAAAATAAAATACCAGAAAAACCGATCAAAATACCTGTTGTTTTAAGTAAATTTATTTTCTCATTTTTTGTAAAAAAATGAGCTAATAATGTGCCGCTAAGGGGTGTTGTGCTCATTAACATTGCGGCCAAATAACTATTAATTTTACTAGTGCCTATTGCAATTAGTATAAAGGGAATTGCAATGTTACAAAGTCCGATAATAGCATAATATTTCCATTCGCTTGAAAATGCCTGAATTTTAATATTTTTAAATTTACAAAGAAGAATTAATGGAATGCTTGCAAAAATTACTCTAACTAAAGCTAAAGTGATAGGATCGTAAGAATAAGTTGCAATTTTAATGTTAAAAAACGAAGAACCCCAAATCAAACCTAGTAAAACAAGTAAAAAAATATCAAATGAATTAGCTTCTCTCATAATTTGCAATTAATAATTGTATTGATGCTTTAGACGCATAGCTGATATCATTTTATTAGAGGTTATTCTATACATATATTCTGTTATTAAAATTGAAAAAATAAATTTATGAGTGCTGATAAGATTAAAAAATTAATGAAGGAAAAAGAGGTCGAATTTGTGGACCTAAGATTTACTGATCCCAAAGGTAAACTTCAACATCTTACTATGGATAGTTCTGTCGTGGACGAGGATATGCTAAAAGAAGGTGTTTTTTTTGATGGATCTTCTATTGCAGGGTGGAAAGCAATTAATGAGTCTGACATGATTTTAAAACCAGATTTATCTAGACCAATTATAGATCCATTTAATTCACATACTACCTTAAACATTTTTTGCGATATTTTAGATGCGGTTAAAAAAGACTCTTATGGTAGAGACCCACGAGGTACAGCAAAAAAAGCTGAGAAATATTTACAAAAATCAGGAATAGGAGATAAAGCCTATTTTGGTCCTGAGCCTGAGTTTTTTGTTTTTGATGACGTTAGATTTAAAAATGATATGAATGAAACGAGCTTTTCAATCGATAGCTCTGAAGGTCCTTATAATACTGGCAAGAAGTACGAAAATGGTAACTTGGGACATAGACCAGGTGTCAAGGGCGGTTACTTTCCTGTGCCTCCTGTTGATAGTGCACAAGATATGAGGAGTGAGTATTTAAAAGCACTAAAAGATATGGGTGTTAAGGTAGAAAAACATCACCATGAAGTTGCCCCTTCTCAACATGAACTTGGAATGTATTTTGGAACTTTAACTGATATGGCAGATAATGTTCAGTTATATAAGTATGCTGTTCAAATGGTTACAAACTCCTTTGGTAAAACAGCTACGTTTATGCCTAAGCCAGTTAAAGGAGATAATGGTTCTGGAATGCACTGTCACCAATCAATCTGGAAAGGTAGTACTCCATTGTTTATGGGTAAAGAGTACGCAGGTTTATCAAAAACTGCTTTATATTATATTGGTGGAATTCTTAAACACGCTAAGGCAATCAACGCTTTTTCTAATGCTACCACAAATAGTTATAAAAGATTAATACCCGGCTTTGAAGCGCCAGTTATATTGGCTTATTCTGCGAGGAATAGATCAGCATCGTGCAGAATACCTATTACAATGAGCCCAAAAGCTGCGCGAATGGAGATAAGATTTCCTGATGCTGCTGGAAACCCATATTTAACTTTTGCTTCAATGTTAATGGCAGGAATTGATGGTATAAAAAATAAAATTGATCCAGGTAAAGCTTTTGATAAAGATCTTTACACATTAGGAGAAGATGAAGTAAAAAAACTTCCTACTGTTTGTGGGTCATTAAGAGAAGCTATGGAAAGCTTAGATAAAGATAGAAAATTTTTAACTCAAGATGGAGTTTTCACAGATGATCAAATAGATGCATACATAGATCTAAAATTTCAAGAGATTTATAAATTTGAACATACGCCTCACCCTATTGAGTTTGAGATGTATTACAGCCAATAAAATTTAAACTTTAAAAGACTCACCACAGCCACATCTTTCAGTTTCATTAGGATTTTTAAATACAAATTGTGATGAAAATTTCTCCTTTTTATAATCCATTTCTGTTCCTAAAAGATAAATTATAGCAGCAGGATCAATAAAAACTTTCACACCCTTATCTTCAATCACTTCATCATTAACTTTTTTATCTTTCGCATACTCCATAGAGTAACTCATACCTGCACAACCTCCTGATTTTACTCCAATTCTTACACCAATTGTTTCATTATCAGCGTCTGACATGATCTCTTTTATTCTAGTTGCTGCTGTATCAGATAATTTGATAACTTGTTTTTTCATAAATTTAATTCCAATTTTGCTTCCTCACTCATCATATCTTTTGTCCAAGGAGGACTCCAGACCAATTTTAAATCTACTTTCTGTATTCCTTCTATAGTGTTAATATTTTCTTTTACCATCTTAGGTAAACTATCTGCAACAGGACAGTTTGGACTTGTTAATGTCATTTCAATATAAGCTTCGTTTTCATTTTTGACTTCTATCTTATAAATAAGTCCCAAATCATATATATTTACTGGAATTTCAGGGTCGTAGACTTTTTTAATTTCAGCAATAATTTTATCTTTTGTTTTCATTAATTTTTCCCTAAAACTGAAGTTAGTGTGTGCCAGGCCATTGTTGCGCATTTTACTCTCATGGGAAAATCTTTCACCCCCGATAGAGACATTAAAGTAGTCTTTTGGTTGTCATCCAAACTATTTAATGTAATTAATTTATTTTCTTTAATTAGACTCAAAAAATTTTCAATTATAGTATTTGCTAAATTAAAATTTTTGCCTTTCAAAATTTCAGTTAAAATTGAAGCTGATGCTAATGAAATTGCACAGCCTTCACCTTCAAAACTAATATCTAAAATTTTTTTATCTTTATCTAAATGAGCATAAATATGAACCTTATCACCACAAAGAGGATTATGACCTTTTGCATCGTTGGTAAAGTTTTTACATTTACCGAAGTTCCTAGGATTTTTTCCATGATCTAAAATTATTTCTTGATATAATTCTTTCAATTCCATTATAATTTAAATACCTTTTTACACTTTTCTATTGAGTTGAGTAAAATATCAATATCCTCTTTAGTATTGTATAAACCAATTGAAGCCCTAGCAGTAGCTGGTATACCAATTTTTTCATGTAATATTTGGCAACAGTGATGTCCAGCTCTTATAGCAACTCCATCGTTATCAAGAATTGTAGCAATATCATGTGGGTGAATTCCCTTTAGGGTAAACGATATAACTGAAGCTTTATTTTTTGGATCGCCAACTAGATCGATTGAATTATTTTTTTTTATTTTTTCTATTCCATATTTTAAAATGTTATTTTCATTTTCAGCAATTTTATTAAAACCAATTTTTTCAACAAACTTTATAGATTCGCTGAATGCAACTACCTCAGCAGTTTGCATTGTCCCTGCTTCAAATTTTGTGGGGCTTTCAGCAAATGAAATGTTTTCTTTTTTTACTTCATCTATCATTCCTCCACCACCCTGGTAAGGAGGCATTTCATCTAACCATTTTTTCTTCCCATAAAGTATTCCTAATCCGTTAGGTCCGTATAATTTATGGCAAGAGATAACATAAAAGTCACATCCTAACTTTTGCATATCTAATTTTAAATGAGGAGCACCTTGAGTTCCATCAACTAAAACTGGAATTTTTTTTGATGAAGCCAAATCAATAATTTCTTTTAATGGAGTTATTCCGCCCGTTACATTAGATATATGTGTGATGGCTATCATTTTTGTTTTATTTGTTATTAATTTCTTAATTTCATCTACTTGTAATTCAAGGTTTTCATTCACTTTAGCAAATTTAATGACTGCCTTTTTTTTATTTCTTAAATAATGCCACGGAACATAATTTGAGTGATGCTCTAGCTCTGTAAGAATAATCTCATCTCCTTTATCTATAAATTTTTCCCCATAAGAATTTGCTACTAAATTAATGCCTTCAGTAGCTCCTTTGGTGAATATTATTTCTTCTCTGTGTTTCGCATTAATAAATTTTTTTACAATATCTCTAGTTTCTTCAAATCGATTAGTTGCTGTCACAGCTAATGAATGAACGCTTCTTCCTACATTAGAAAATTCGTTCTCATAGAAATAAGACATTCTATCAATAACAGATTTTGGTTTTTGTGAAGAATTCGCACTATCTAAATAAACTAAAGGTTTATTATTAATTTTTTTTTTAAAAATTGGAAAATTATTTTTTATTAGATCTATTTTCATATTTTATATGCGTATTAAAATGATTCAATAAGATACCCTCTATCTCTTTGTTTTTAATTTTTGCGCAAACACTCTCTAGAAATCCTTTTATAATCATTTTTATTGCTTCTTTTCCCTCAATACCTCTTGCTCTTAAATAGAATAAAGCTTCTTTATCAATATTTCCTGAGGTTGATCCATGTGAACATTTTACATCATCCGCATAAATTTCAAGTTCAGGTTTTGTGCTAAATTCAGAGTCTTCATCTAACAAAAGTCCTTTACTAAGTTGATATGCATTGGTTTTTTGGGCTATTGCGTCTACAAAAATTTTACCTTGAAAGACTCCTTTACTGCCTGAGGTAAGAACATTTTTGATATCTTGATGACTCTGGCAATTAGGTTTTAAATGTTCAATGTTTGTTTTAACTTCTTGGTGGCTGTTTGTCCGCAAAAATAAACCAGAGTACATTTCACTACTAGAATTAATTCCATTAAGTTTTATATTGTTTTCAAATTTTCCAAATTTCATGCCCGATGAAAACAAATATTTTTTAAAATTTGAGTTTTTTGATAATTTCACTTTTAAATTTTCATAGAAAAAATTTTTGCTCTCATTTTTATTTATAAAATAATAATTGAGAGAGGCATTTTCTTCCAAACTGATGTATTTAAAAGTATTTTTAAAAAAATTCCCAGCAGACTCATCTACTAAATATTCTATTATTGTAGCATTGGAATTCTTTGATATATTTATAGAATCGGAATTATTTATTATTTTATTTTTAAAAGCTCCAGTTAAATAATTATAAATAACTATAGGGTATTTAAATTTAAAGTCTGGTTTAATATTTAAAGTAAATCCACCTTCGTGCAGAGCGCTATTTAAATTTTGCATTGAGCTATCTTTAAATTCATTTGCAAAATTTAAATGCTGATTTAGGTCAAGTTCTTTTATTGTAAAATAATTTGTGTTTTTTAAGTCCTCAGATTTAAAATCAAAGGACAATAACTTTCCATTTACAAGTGAAATTGAATTATGATTAAATTTAAAATCTTTAGCCTTTGGCTTTTTATAATCTAATTGCTCATTATTTAATTCTTTAAAATTTTCATTTAAAACTTTTTCTAAGTCAGTAAACTTCCAATCTTCTTTTTTTTTATTAGGGAAACCTTTTTTTATGAAATTTGAAAGATTTTCCTCTCTTAGCTTTAGGCTTTCATTAGACTTATCCCTTATTTTAAAATTCAATTCCATAATTAGATTAAATTTGTGTATCCAGTCTTTTCTAGTTCTTCCCCCAGCTCTTTAGATCCAGTTTTTATAATTTTTCCCGCCGATAAAACGTGTATGAAATCAGGCTTTATAAAGTTTAGAAGTCTTTGATAGTGAGTAATAATTAAAAAAGAATTATTTTTACTTTTATAAGAATTGACACCATCAGCTACAATTTTTAATGCATCAATATCAAGACCTGAGTCTGTTTCATCTAATATCGCAAGTTTTGGTTCTAATATTTTAAGTTGTAGAATTTCATTTTTCTTTTTCTCTCCCCCAGAAAATCCAACATTTAAATGTCTTGATAAAAACTTCTCGTCTATACCAAGTTCTTTAGCTTTTTCTTTAACAATTTTAAGAAAACTAATTGCATCAATATCCTTTTGACCTTTTGCTTTTCTAATTGAATTAAGGGATGTTCTTAAGAAATTATTAGTATTAACTCCAGGTATTTCAGTAGGATATTGAAAGGCTAAAAATACGCCTTTTTGAGCTCTCTCTTCTATTGAAATTTTATTTAAATCTTGTCCTTCATACTTAAGAGCTCCAGAAATATTATATCCGGGTTTGCCGGATAAGATATTAGCTAAGGTGCTTTTCCCTGATCCATTAGGGCCCATAATTGCATGAACTTCACCCTCATTTATTTTGAGATTTAAGCCTTTAATAATTTGCTTTTTATTTATATCTGCTTTTAAATTTTTAATTTCTAACATTAACCTACACTTCCTTCTAAACTTATTGAAACTAATTTTTGAGCTTCCACAGCAAATTCCATAGGTAATTGCTGAAGAACTTCTTTACAAAAACCATTCACAATTAAACTTACTGCCTCTTCTTGATTTAAACCTCTCTGATTACAATAAAAAAGTTGTTCTTCATTAATTTTTGAAGTTGTGGCTTCATGTTCGATAGTTGAGGTTGAATTTTTATTTCTTATATATGGCACAGTATGGGCTCCGCATTTATTACCCATTAAAAGAGAATCACACTGAGTATAGTTTCTTGAATTAGTCGCCCTTTTATTGATGTCAACTAACCCTCTATAGGTATTGTCTGCTTTGCCAGCAGAAATTCCCTTAGAAATAATCTTACTCTTAGTATTTTTACCTAAGTGTATCATTTTTGTGCCTGTATCTGCTTTTTGATGATTGTTTGTAATGGCTATTGAATAAAACTCTCCAACTGAATTGTCTCCTTGTAAAATACAACTCGGATATTTCCAAGTAATTGCGGAACCTGTCTCGACTTGAGTCCAAGAAATTTTTGAGTTCTTACCTCTACAAGCCCCTCTTTTAGTTACGAAGTTATAAATTCCACCTTTTCCTTCTTCATCGCCTGGGTACCAATTTTGAACCGTTGAGTATTTAATTTCAGCATTGTCAAGTGCAACAAGTTCTACGTTAGCTGCATGAAGTTGATTTTCATCTCTCATTGGCGCAGTACATCCTTCGAGATAACTAACGTAACTACCTTTGTCAGCAATTATTAGTGTTCTTTCAAATTGACCGGTTTGTGATGCATTAATTCTAAAATAAGTAGATAATTCCATTGGACACCTTACGTTCGGTGGTATGTAAACAAAAGAGCCGTCAGTAAAAACTGCAGAATTTAAAGTTGCAAAATAGTGATCTGTTATAGGTATTACTGATCCTAAATATTTTTTAACTAAGTCTGGATGTTTCTGTATCGCTTCAGAAATAGAACAAAAAATTATACCTTTTTTAGTTAACTCACCTTTGAAAGTTGTCGCAACAGAAACAGAGTCAAAAACAGCATCCACTGCTACACCGCTTAGTCTTTTTTGTTCATCTAAAGGAATTCCAAGTTTTTTATAAGTTTCAATAAGTTTAGGGTCAACCTCGTCTAAACTTTTAGGTTTTTCTTTAGTGCTTTTAGGTGCAGAATAATAATATAAATCTTGATAATCTATTTTTGGATATTTTGGTTTTTGCCAATCAGGTTCCTTTAATGATTTTAGTCTTTTATAAGCTTTAAGTCTCCAGTCAAGGAGCCACTTTGGTTCTTTTTTTTCTTTTGATATAAATTTAATTGTTTCCTCGTTTAGACCCTTCGGTGCTTTAAAACTTTCAATGTCGGTGGTAAAACCATATTTATACTCTTTATTTGTATCTATAACCTTGCTGCTCATTATCTTTTTACCAACTCCTCTAATTTTATATTTTCAAAAAAACCATTTATGTGTGAATCTAATTTATCCCACAGGTTATGCGTTATGCATTTTATCGATTTATTATTACATCCTCTTTTGGATTCCTTCTTGCAATTGAGGGTTTTTACTTCCTCATTGACAGCGTGAAAGATATTTGAAATTTTAATTTCAGATGCAGGCCTTTCTAAAGCATATCCGCCCTTTACACCTCTAACGCTTCTAACTAATTTATCCTCCTTTAAATGAATAAATAATTGTTCCAAATAAGCTAAAGAAATGTTTTGTCTTTTTGAAATTTCTGACAAACTCACTGGTTTATTCTTTGAATAGGACGCAAGATCGGCCATAGCCATTACTGCGTATCTACCTTTAGTTGTTAGTTTCATAAAATCGCGTTGTTTTACAACAGTTTTGAATTAAATCCTACTAAAATACTATGATTTAAAAAAAGATATTTGACGCATAAAAACGTGTTATAAGACTAATCTTTTATTGAAACTAATTATCATTACTAAGTATGAAACAAAAAAGTTTAGAAATTTTTATACCAGGACCAGCAGGAAGATTAGAAGGCAAGTATTATAAAAATCCAAAGTTTGGATCTCCAGTAGCAATAGTGCTTCAACCGCATCCGCAATATGGTGGAACAATGAACAACAGAATAGTTCAATTAATGTACAATATTTTTTTAGAAAATGGATTTTCAGTTATAAAAATAAATTTTAGAGGGGTTGGTAAGAGTGATGGTGTATTTGATAATGGCCAAGGCGAACTTTCTGATGCTGCAGCAGCTCTAGATTGGATTGAAAGAGAAAATATGGATTATAGCCAGTGTTGGGTATCTGGCTTTTCATTTGGTGCTTTGATTTGTATGCAGTTAATTATGAGAAGACCTGAAGTAAATAATTTTATAGCAGTTTCTCCGCAACCTAATGTTTATGATTTTTCTTTTTTAGCTCCATGTCCTACTTCTGGCCAAGTAGTATATAGCGACAATGACGAATTGGTTACTAAAGAAAGTATTAATGAATTAGATGAGAGAATTAAAAGTCAAAAAGGTGTTGAGGTAATTTTCTCTAAAATAAAAGGTGCAAATCATTTCTTTAAAGATAAAGAAAAAGATCTTAGATCTGAAATCGAAAAATATATTAAAGAAAAAACAGCTTTAATTTAAAATTTTATTATTTCACCACCGCTGCAAGGTGCTGAACATCCTGTAGTGGAAGGAAAAGATATTGGTAAAGATAATATAGATCTTATTGCTAAATAACCAAATGCTTGGGACTCAATAAAATCGCCATTAAGATCATAATCTTCAGATTTATGAAAAGATAAATTTTTTTCTGAGTAATGTTGAATTTGTTTTATTAAGCTAATATTTTTTCTACCGCCACCGCAAAGTATAATTTTTATACCCTTTTTATTAAATCTTTTTAATAAATAATTTATGTTTGCAGTAATTATTTTTGCTGTAAAAGCTATTAAGGTAGCAGCACCATCCTCTAAATTTAAACCTCTAGCAAATGAAATATCAAAGTCATTTGTGTCTAAAGAAATATTGTTTTTTTTTTGAAAATTATTTTCGTGAATTTCTAGAGCTTGCTCGAGTATAATTTCATTAATCTTTCCGCTATTAGAAATTTTTCCATTTATATCAAACTTTTGATTTGTGTGGGCTTGTATCCAGCTATTTATTAAACAGTTGCCTGGCCCAACATCTTGGCTTGAAACACCTTGATAATCTGTATTCTCAATTATTGTCAAATTTGAAATCCCGCCAATATTTAATATACAAACAGGCAAATCTATTTTTTTAGATTGTATAAGATGTCTATGAAAAATTGGAGTTAACGGAGCGCCCTCACCTCCATTTTGAATATCATTTTTCCTAAAATTAAAGACAATTTTTTTTTTTGATAATTGAAATAATAATTTTCCATTTCCTAATTGTAAGGAAATTTTTTCTTTAGGATTATGATATAAAGTTTGACCATGAAAACCTATCAAATCCAAATTAAACCCGACACTCACATCTTTTACAATTTTAGCATGGAACATTGTAATTTCATTTTCTAATTCTTTGATTGATGAAGAAAAATTATTAAGATCATCTACAGAATTAATTTTTCTTTTTAAATTGTGAAATGATTGAAACAAATTTTCTTCATACTCATAGTATTTTTCCTTTAATACTGTAAATTTATCTAAACCATTTGAGCGAATTATTGATGCATCTACTCCATCGCCTGAAGTTCCACTCATCATTCCTAAACATGTGTATTCTTTACTCATAATTGTATTTATTTATATCAAATATTGTATAATAGTATTTCAATAACTATTAGAAATATGAAAAGCACTTTTTTGAGAGAAATGCAAGAAAGGGGTTACCTTAATCAGTGCACTGATTTAGAAAAATTAGACGCAATAATTTCAAAGAAATCTATATCAGCTTATATCGGTTTCGATTGCACAGCTAACAGTTTGCACGTTGGAAGCCTATTGCAAATAATGATTTTAAGGTTACTGCAAAAACATGGGCACAAACCTATAGTTCTTTTAGGTGGTGGAACAACATTAATTGGAGATCCTTCTGGAAAAGACTCTACTAGACGAATTTTAAAACAAAAAGATATAAAAAAAAATATTTCAAGTATCAAAAAATTATTTGAAAGATTATTAGTTTTTAAAAATAAAAAAACTAAACCAGTTTTTGTAGATAATTACTCTTGGCTAAGCAAACTTAATTATATAAATTTTTTAAGAGATATTGGTTCACAATTTACTTTAAATAAAATGTTAACCTTTGATAGTGTAAAATCTAGATTGGAGAGGGAACAGTCCCTAAGTTATATGGAATTTAATTATATGATTTTACAAGCTTTTGATTTTTACAAACTTTATGAAAAAGAAAATTGTTATTTACAACTCGGTGGATCTGACCAATGGGGAAATATAGTTAATGGAGTTGATTTAATAAGGAGAATTCTAAAAAAAGATGCTTTCGGATTAACTAGCCCATTAATAACTCTATCGTCTGGAGCAAAAATGGGAAAAACAGAAAAAGGGGCAATTTGGTTAGATGAAAAATTATTTTCATCTTATGACTATTGGCAATTTTGGAGAAATTCAGATGATAAAGATGTTATTAGATTTTTAAAGTTTTTTACAGACATTGAGGTTGATAATATACAGAAATTAGAAAGAGAAAAACAAATTAATGAATTAAAAGTTATACTAGCTAATGAAACAACTAAAATACTTCATGGACAAAAAAAATCATCAACAGCAGAAAAAACGGCAACAGATATTTTTAAACTAGGTAAGATAAACGAGAATCTTCCAACAATATCAATTTTAAAAAAAGATATTGAAATGGGTGTTAAGCTTCTAGAGTTATTGGTAAGTACAAAAATTATGAATTCAAAAAGTGAAGCTAGAAGAGCAATTCATAATAATGGCATAAAGATCAATGATTTACTAGTAGTGGATGAAAAAAAAATATTAAATTTATCAGATTTTAAAAATGAAAATATGAAAATTTCTTTTGGTAAAAAAAAACATTTTCTATTTAAAATTACTTAGTTTTTTTAAGAGCCTTTTGTATAAATCTTGGAGTAAGTGTTTTAATTGGATTTACTGTTGTTTTAATTTCTCCAGGAACGCCTTTCATTTTAAAACTAATTCCAAATAAACCTTCACCAATTTCCTTTGGAATTAAAATGTCTCCTACTATTGGTAATTTCGATAAAAACTTATTTAATGTTTTTGCAGGAACCATTGTACCTCTTAAACTAACTAACCCAGTTTTCGAATCTACATACCCATCCATTAATATTGAGATACTTGGGCCAATAGCGTATAATTCTTTTAAACTAAGCATTTGATCATTTTTTTCTATCGACATTTCTAATTTTTCAAAAGACAAACCATCGCCAGATACTGCATCTACCATTCCCCCAAAATCTGCCAAAGATAATAATTTTGCTAAACCGGGAGCATCTTTAACTTTAAAATTTTCAATGGTTAAGTTTGTATTGCTAATTGCAGAATTGTAAGAAGAAAATATTAGTAATTGCCCTCCAGATAAACCATCAAAAAATTTGTAATTTGAAAGAAGAGGTTTTGGCAAATCTGAATAAATTTCTAATATTTTTTTTTTGGATTTTTTGTCGACTCTTAGAGATATGTCTAAATATTTACCATCTTTAAACTCGCCTTTAGAAACAATTTTACTTAACTTGCCCTTGTCAATATTACCAATGAGATTATAATTTGATATCATCTCGGAAGCGTTAGTTGAGATTTCTTTTATATTTACAACAATTTCTTTATTAATTTTTTTTAAAAAATTTGATTCGTTATTTTGATCTAAGAACTTTGTTAAATTACTTGCGTCATATTTCAACCCCTCAATTTTTATTTTTTTTCCATATTTTAACTTAAAATCATTATTGTACTTTCCTTCTTTAAAAGTTTTTATCGATATATTATCAAGATTAAAAAATCTTTTATTTTTAATGTATAAATTCTTAACTTCAATTTTATTTTTATCATCCTTTAAAATTAATTCTTTCAAATTTATATTATTTTTACTTAAATCTAATTTTGTATTTATATTAACTATTTTATTTTTAGTATTAAAATTTATTAATGCTAATTCAATTTCATTGCTAAAATCTCCTTTTAATGAAATTTCTTGCAAGCTAGAATTATACAGATTTTTAAAATCAAATTTTTGAAATGCTTCGCTATTAATTTTATACTTTCCTGATAAATCAATTAATTTTTTATTGTTCTTATTATAGTTGACTTTTAATCTAGTTTTTTCAAAATCTATGGTGTTAATTTTATTTTTTATAAATAGATAATTTTTTGGTTCTCTAAATTTGATATTGAATTTTTGAATAATTCCAGTTGCCTCAGCTTGATAATCAGTAATCTTAAGTGTTTTATCGAAATTTATTTTAAATGCACTTTGTATTTTACCTGTGAGTAGTAATTTATCATAATTCTGTAAAATATTTTTTTGGAAAATTTTGTGAAAATCAACTTTACTCATTTCTAAATTGGATTTAATGCTGCCTTTAATTACCAATGATTCTGAATTCTCAAATTCAAAATTTCCAACGTTAATTTGAAAACCATTTATTAAACCTCTTAAATTGTTTATTTCTCCATTATTTTTTTTAACTGAATAAATAAAACTTGTTTTTTCTATGTTGATGTTTTGTACATTTGCAGAAAAGTTCTTTACAGTTCCATTAATCTCATAGTTTTTAATCTTATTATCTATTAAATCTAAATCTAATTTGAAAGTTACTATCCCTTTATTAACATCATTTAAAAAAAATTTTTTAAAATTTGATGGTTTTTGATATCTAATAATATTTTTGATATCATTCACTTCAATTTCACCTGAAGAGATATTTATTGTGTTTATTTTTGGTCTTCCAATAAAAATTGACATAAGGTCTAAATAAGCATCTATTTTATTAATCTGAAGTTTATTTCCCTGGTAATTTATATTGGGTTCTAATGTTGTAAAAAAAAAATTGAAATTTTTAATATTTATTTTTATTTTTATTTTATTTAGACCTACTTTTGCATTGTAAACGTTAGAGTTAATTTTTTTTTCAAGGATTGAATTAAATCTACTTGTCTCATAACCGATTACTGATAAGTATATTAATGCAGAAATTATGATCAATGTCAGAGAAATTATTGACCATAAAATTATCTTTCTCATTTATTTATTTAATACTCCAGCTTCAATAAAAATATCAATATCTCCATTAAGTACAGCATCAGGATTTGTGTTTTCTGTTTTATTTCTCAAATCTTTAACAAGTTGATAAGGTTGTAAAATATAAGATCTTATTTGATGGCCCCAACCAATATCAGTTTTGAGATTAGATTCTTTGGATTGCTCTTTTTCTTTTTTTTGTAATTGGTATTCGTAAAGTCTAGCTTTCAACATTTTAAAGCAGGTTTCTTTATTTTTATGTTGAGATCTCTCATTTTGGCACTGTACAACTATTTTGGTAGGTAGATGGGTAATTCTAACTGCGCTATCAGTGGTATTAACATGTTGTCCTCCTGCTCCACTCGACCTATAAGTATCAATTCGTAAATCATTTTCATTGATTTCTATGTTTAGATCTTCATCAACAACAGGATAAACCCATACACTTGCAAAGCTGGTATGTCTTCTTGCTCCACTATCAAATGGAGAAATTCTGACCAATCTATGAACGCCTGACTCATTTTTCATCAAGCCATACAGATTTAAACCTAAGACTTTAAGCGTAGAAGATTTAATTCCGGCCTCCTCACCTCTATGTTCACTTATAATTTCATAAGAAAATTTTTTTTTATCAAACCATTTTAAATACATTCTCCGTAACATCTCAGCCCAATCCTGACTCTCTGTTCCGCCAGCACCAGCATGTATTTCAAGATAAATATCTAAAGAATCATTTTCGCCAGACAAAAAGCAATTTACTTCTAATTTTTTAAGATCTCTAAATAATTCATTTAATTTAATTTCACAATCTTTAAGAACATCGTCATTTTTTTCCTCATTTCCCAGAGAGTTCAAATCTTTCAAGTTTTTAATATCATTGCTAAAATTTTTATAAGATGAGATTAAATCCTCATAAAATTTTTTTTCTTTAAGAATATTTTTTACTTTTTTTTGGTCTTTCCAAAAATTTTTTTTAGAAGTTTCTTTTATGATAAATTCTAATTTTTTTTCAATGTTATTTTTTTCAAAGATACCCCCTTATATTATTAAGTATCTTATTTGTCAGATTTAAGGATGTTTCAAAAGATTGCATTAATAAAATTGTCTAAACTTAATTAATTTATCATAATTATAATTTGAAATTAATTGCTTATTATTAAGACTGTTAATATCTTTTTGCTTAAAAGCTTCCAGAATAAAATTTTTATCGTCAAAATCAGTTTGTTTTCCTGTATTGTAATTTATTGGAGCAAAGTAAATTCCATTCGGAACTTCGAATTCTTCAAAATCATCCAAATATAAAGCTCCTTTAATAAAGTTTTTAAATATTGGAAGGGCTGCTTTAGAGCCTGTTTCATATTTTCCTAATGATTTTGGATTATCAAATCCAATATAAACTCCAATTACTAAGTTAGAATTATAACCAATAAACCAAGCATCAAAATTATCATTAGTCGTTCCTGTTTTCCCTGCAATTGGAACCTTAAGATCTCGTAATTTTTTTCCGGTCCCTCTTTCAACAACTCCTTTAAGAATAGAAGTGATTTGATACGCCGTTTGTTCACTTATTATTTGATTATTTTTTAAATAAATTGTTGGAAAGCCTTCCTCTTCTTTATTTTCAGTATATCTATCGCACCCCTTACATTCAGCAAACTTTGGTGTAAATATAGTTTTTCCTCTTCGGTCTTGAATACGATTTATTAGTGTTGGCTTAATTTTTTTTCCTCCGTTAACAAAAGTTGCATATCCAGAAGTCAAATTAAGTAAAGAAGTTTCCACAGATCCCAGTGAAACTGATAATAGCTCGGGAATCTCATTATAAATTTCTAGTTCTCTAGATAAGTTTAAGATTTTGTCTACACCAAGATTTTTTGCAATTCTTACTGTCATTAAGTTCCTTGAGTACTCAATTCCTTTTCTTAATGTTGATGGGCCATAAAATTTTTTTCCATAATTTTCTGGTTTCCAATCTTTTAATCCTATACCTTGCTCTGCTATAAATGGGGCGTCTAGAATAATTGTATTTGGTGATAAGCCGTTTTCTATTGCCGCTGCATATACGAAGGGTTTAAATGCTGATCCAGGTTGTCTTTTTGCTTGAGTAACTCTATTAAACTCACTTGATACATAACTAAATCCTCCTACCAAAGCTTTAACTTCACCTGTAAATGGATCTAGAGCAACTATCCCTCCATTTACTTCAGGATACTGTTTTATATTCCAATTACTTTTATTTTTCTTAACAAATACAAAATCTCCTGAACTAAATAAATCAGAAATATTTTTGCCTTTAAGAACCCAGCTTAAATTATATTTAGAAATTTGAATATTTGAATTTTTTTCAGTTTTTAAAATTAAAAAATTTTCATTAATACCAGTGACTTCTGCTTTTTCCCATTCTAAAGTTTTGTCAACTTCAAAATCTTGTAATTTTTTTTTCCAGTTTGTTTCTTGGTATTTATTTGTAATTGGTCCTCTCCAGCCGTGACGTTTATCATAAGACTCAATTCCATCTCTTAAGGCTTTAATAGCTTCTATCTGAAGCTTTATGTCTAATGGTGATTTAATGCTTAACCCTTGAGTATACAGTTTTTCAAAACCATATTTATCTTTAATTATTCGTCTAACTTCTTCAGTATAGGAGTTTGCCTCATTAACAATTTCAATTTTTCTTCTTTTGATTTTGATTTCCTTTTTTTTTAATTTTAAGAATTGATCATCATTTATGAAGCCATTTTGATTTAAATTTTTTAAAACTAAATCTCTTCTAAATTTAGCTTCTATTGGATCCTTTATTGGATTATAGCGGCTGGGAGCTTTAGGTAAGGCTGCAAGGAGAGCGGCTTCCTCATATTCTAGGTCTTTAATTGATTTATCGAAATATTCCAGACTTGCCGCTGCAACTCCATATGTGCCTTGACCGAGGTATATTTGATTAAGATAAAGTTCTAAAATTCTTTTTTTTGAATAAGCTTTTTCTATTCTAAACGCTAAAATTGCTTCTTTAATTTTTCTTTTTAAAGAAACCTCATTGGTTAAAAGAAAGTTTTTTGCAACTTGTTGCGTAATGGTAGATGCTCCCTCAAGTCTTTTATCTCCTAAAATATTTTTAACATTGTTAATTATGGCCCTCAAAATTCCTTTTGCATCAACGCCAGGATGATTAAAAAAATTTTTATCTTCGGCTGAGAGAAATGAATTTATTACTTTACTTGGTATCGAGTCATAAGGTACAAATAACCTTTTTTCTAAAGCATATTCAGCTATAAGTTTTCCATCTTTTGAATAAACCCTACTTGAGATTGGTGGTTGATAGTTTGATAGTTTTTTATAATCAGGTAGGCCCGAAGAAAAATAAAAAAAAGCTGAAAAAATTAATAATACTGAAGAAATAAGTATTATAATAAGTATTTTTACTGAAATATTAATAACATTAAACATGTATTTTACGATTTATATCAATAATTCTGGCTATCTTAAGGCATTTAGATTATAGTTATTAATTAATATTAAGTTTTTTTACTTATAAAAATTATGATTACAAAAAAGAATATATCAAAAGGAATTCAAATTACATGGATAAAAATTTATACATTGATGCTTCGCATCCAGAGGAAACTAGAATCGTTCTTAAATCAAAACTCACAATTGAAGAATACGAATACGAAAATAAGAATAGGGTAAATTTTAAGAATAATATCTATTTAGGAACAATTAGTAGAGTTGAGCCGTCACTCCAAGCAGCTTTTGTTGATTTTGGAAGGGTGAAACATGGTTTTTTAGCATTTAACGATATTCAATCGGATTACTATCAAATTCCATCAGATGATAAGGAAAAATTAAAAAACGTTGAAGAAAAAATTCGTGAGGACTTGAAAAATACCAATTTAGAAGAAGTAAATAACAATCAAGAAACTTCAAATAACGGTGAAAAAAGTGAGAACATAGATGATCAAAATAAAAACTCCAATAATACTCCCACTGATAATAAAAGTAATTATAGAGAAAAATTAAAAAATACTTACGGTCTCAAAAAATATAGAATCCAAGAAGTTATTAAACCTGGGCAAGTTATATTGATACAAGTTTTGAAAGAGGAAAGAGGTCAAAAGGGGGCTGCGCTAACTAGTTTTATTTCTTTAGCAGGAAAGTATATGGTTTTGATGCCAAATACAGCAAAAGGTGGGGGAATATCTAGAAAGATTTTCAATTCAACAGATAGACAAAAAATTAGAGAGATTCTTAATAAAATAGAGATACCAAAAAGTATGGGAGTTATAGTAAGAACCGCAGGTGCAAATAGAACCAAAAATGAGATTGAAAAGGATTTTCAGAATACATTAAAAACTTGGGAAGAAATCAAAGAGAAAGCCGTAATTTCTAATGCTCCTTCCTTAATTTATGAGGAAGGAGATATCATTAAAAGAGCCTTGCGAGATATATACGATAATGAAACAAAATATATTTACGTTGACGGAAACGAAGGTTACCAAAAAACAAAAAAGTTTATGAAAGAATTAATGCCAAAAAATACCAAATACGTAAAAAAATATAGAGGTAAAATACCTTTATTTCATGATGCCTCAATAGAAAAAGAGTTAAATAATATTTTCGAACCAACCGTAAAGCTCAAGTCTGGCGGTTATCTAGTAATAAACCCAACTGAAGCTCTAGTGGCAATCGATATCAACTCTGGTCAATCAACAAAACAAATGAATATTGAAAAAACCGCTTTAAATACAAATTTAGAAGCAGCAGAAGAAATTTGTAGACAGATAAAGTTGAGAGATCTATCTGGACTAATTGTAATTGATTTTATTGATATGCTGAATTTTTACAATAAAAGAACTGTGGAAAAAAAAATGAGGGAATGTGTAAGAAAAGATAGAGCAAGAATACAAATCGGTAGAATAAGTAACTTTGGTTTACTAGAAATGACAAGACAAAGATTAAGAGAGGGCTCAATCAAGTGGGAAACAAATTTATCATTAGAATCATTTTCTCAAAAAATTGTGAAAAAAATTGAAATGTTGGCATTCAATAACAAAATTAAAATAATTAAAGCTTATCTTCCTGAAAAAGTTAAGCTATATATTGAAAGTAATTTATCAAAAGAACTTAGCTACTTTCAAAAAAAATACTCTTATAAAATAGATTTAATTGAAAATGTTCAATTTATTATTCCTGAATACAAAATTGAGTTGCTTAATAAATCAAAAAAAATAATCAATAAATTTGAACACGTCAATTTAGTCAAAAGTATAAGTCCTGAGATTAGAAAGCATCCAAAAACACAAAGAGTTGAAAAGAAAAATTTAAAAAGTTTAACGAAAAGAACTAAAGATAAAGATGAGGAGAAAAAAGGGAAAAAACCAAGAACTCTGTGGATAAGAAAGAAAAAAGCTAGCTGATAATACCTTTTTTGGGTGAAGAGGCTACGGCAAAATAATTTTTTTTCATTCGTCCAGATAAAAAAGATTTTCTTCCAGATATTACAGCATGCTTAAAAGCATCAGCCATTAAAATTGGGTTTTTCGCAAGCGCAATTGCCGAGTTAACTAGTACTCCATGACATCCCATTTCCATGGCAATAGTAGCATCAGAAGCTGTTCCTATACCTGCATCAATTATAACTGGAACTTTAGATTGTTTAATAATTAATGAAATATTTAATTTATTATGTATTCCTAGACCAGAACCTATTGGAGCAGCTAAAGGCATAATTGCTGAGGCTCCCATTTCTTCAAGTTTTTTAGCATGCAATGGATCATCCGAACAATATACAAGAACTTTGAAACCCTCTTTTACTAAAACTTTAGTGGTCTTTATAGTTTCTATCATATCAGGGTACAAAGTTTTTTTATCGCCAAGGATTTCTAATTTAACCATTTTCCATCCTCCTATCTCTCTAGCTAATCTTAAAGTTCTAAGTGCATCTTTAGAATTAAAACATCCAGCTGTATTTGGTAGATAAGAAATTTTTTTTGGATCAACATAGTCCATTAACATAGGTTTTTTTTTATCAGATATATTTACTCTTCTAACTGCTACAGTTACCATATCTGCCCCGGATGATTTAATTGCATTAGCAGTCTCTCTAAGGTTTTTGTATTTTCCAGTGCCTACTATCAATCTAGATTTTAAGATTTTTTTACCTATTTTAAATAAGTCTTTTTTCAAATTAGCCTCCACCAATAAATTGAACTATTTCAATTTTATCATTATTTTTTAATTTTCTACTATCATACTTATTTTGGGGTAAAATTTTACCATTCAGTTCGATTGCAACCTTTTTTTTATTTAATTTATATTTTTTTAACACATCCAATATTGAAAAATTTTGTTTTAATGCTATTTTTCTTCCATTTATTTGAATTTTTGCCATAATTTAGTTATTTATTTTATCTATATCAAACTATGTCTAATATTTTAATAATTAACGGTCCCAATCTTAACCTATTAGGTGAGAGGGAAAAAGATAAATATGGTAACACCTCTATTGAGGAAATTAAAAAAGGCTGCTTATCATTTTCTAAGCAAAATAATATCAACCTAACTTTTTTCCAATCTAATGTCGAAGGTGAAATCGTAAATGAAATTCAAAAAGCCAGAAATAAACAAGATTGTTTGATAATAAATGCCGGAGGTTATACCCATACTTCTGTGGCAATCCATGACGCTTTAAAAATATTAAATATTCCAATAATTGAATTGCACATAACAAATATTTATAAAAGGGAAGAATTCAGGCATAAATCTTTGATAAGTAATGTTGCTAATGGTATAATTTGTGGATTGGGCGTTGAAGGCTATACATTGGCCTTAAAAGCTTCTATAAATTTGATAAAAAAAAATGAAAATTGACAAAAAATTAATTAAAGAACTTGTAAACTGTCTAAGTGAATTTAATATTACAGAAATAGATTATCAAGATGGAGACAAAAGAATAAAGGTTTCTAAAGCTCAGAAAACTTCATCTGAAAAAAATTTAACTAGTGCGGTAGTCTCTCCAAATAAAAGTGTGCTGAGTGATAGTGGCGAACAAAAAGGTACAAGAGTTAAATCACCTATTATTGGTACTGCATACTTGGCCCCTGAACCAGGAGCTAAAAAATTTATAGAGGTTGGTGATAAAATTAAAAAAGGTCAAACTGTTATGATAGTAGAGGCTATGAAAACTATGAATCATGTGCCTTCTTCTGCAGATGGAACTGTAAAAAAAATTTTGGTAAATGATGGTCAACCTGTTGAGTTTGGTCAAACTCTGATTATCTTAGAATAAACAAATGTTTAAAAAAGTATTAATAGCTAATAGAGGAGAGATAGCTGTAAGAATAATTAGAGCTTGTAAGGAATGGGGAATAAACACTGTCGCCGTTCACTCGGACGTGGACTCAGATTCAATGCATGTAAGACTTGCTGATGAGAGTGTTTGTATAGGATCTCATCAACCTCAAAATAGTTATTTAAATATTTCGGCTTTGATGTCGGCAGTCGACTTAACCGGTGCGGAAGCTATACATCCAGGTTATGGCTTTTTATCAGAAAATGCAAAATTTGCAGATATTGTAACAAAACACGGAATTAAGTTTGTGGGACCAAGTTCAAAACTTATTGGAGAAATGGGAGACAAAATTCAAGCTAAAATTATAGCAAAAAAAAATGGATTGCCAGTGATTGAGGGTTCTGATGGATCAGTGAAGTCATATGAAGAAGCTAAAAATTTGTGTAAGGAAATAGGTTATCCGATATTAATTAAAGCTGCTGCTGGAGGTGGGGGCAAAGGAATGAAAATTGTTGAAAATGAATCTAATCTTTCTCAATTATTCTCTCTAGCAAAAAATGAAGCAAAGAAATATTTTGGTAATGACGAGTTATATATTGAAAAATATTTTAAAAATCCGAGACACATTGAAGTGCAGGTTATGTCTGGAAAAAATAGAACAGTTCAATTAGGAGAAAGAGATTGCTCTGTTCAAAGAAGACATCAAAAACTAATTGAAGAAACACCTAGCCCTGTCCTTACTGAAGATCAGAGAAAAGATTTATTAAATAAAACGGTAAAAATGGTTGAAAATATTGGTTACGAGGGCGCTGGAACTGTTGAATTTATCTATGAAAATGGAAAATTTTATTTTCTTGAAATGAATACAAGAGTTCAAGTTGAACATCCTGTTACCGAGGTACAAACAGGAATTGATATAGTTAAAGAACAGCTCTGGATTGCTTTTACAGGAAATACAGCTTTAAAACAAAACGATATTAATCCAAGAGGTCATTCAATAGAATGTAGAATTAATGCAGAAGATCCTTCAAAAAATTTTCAACCAAGTCCTGGTATAATTTCAGTCTGCCATCAACCATCTGGCTTTAGAACTAGAGTTGATGGTTCAATTTTTCAAGGGTGTAAAATAACTCCTTACTATGACAGTTTAATAGCGAAAGTTATATGTAAGGGCAGAAATAGAACTGAAGCTATACAAAGAACATTAAGATCCTTAGATGAGTTTGTATTAGAGGGAATTACAACTACAATTGAATTGCACAAAAAAATATTACGCCATAAAAAGTTCGTGGAGTCAACATTTGACACTAATTGGCTAGGCAAAGAAAAGTTTTTTTAAGCATTTTCACAGCCTACGAGCCAAATATCGTAAATTGCATGATCAATCGGAGCTAACGATGGATTTGAAGAGAAAGTCCACCCATTAAAAATAAAAACTTTTTCATTTTGATTTTCTGAAATATCTCTAACTTGTAGGTAAGCTACTGAACTATCTTTATTATCTGAATTATTTGAAAAACCGCATTTTAGAGCTTTAATCTCTAATAATCCAAATTTATATGTTTCGCCTAACTTAATTTTTATTGGTACTGTTTTGGCTGTGATTTTATCTAAACCAAGAAGATTAACAAATTTAATATTATCTTTTTTTTTGTCTATAATTTCTCTTTTTTTAATTGAAGTATTTTGATTTATGCTGATTTCTTTTTCGTTTTCTAAATTTTCGTAACTAGGTTCAAGATTCTCTAAATTAATTATAGGGGCTGATAAAATTTTATCCTCTGCGTTCAAACTTGAGGTGATGATAAAAATAATAATAAATATCTTAATTTTTCCAAGTTTCATAATTTTTAAATTTATTTTTTTTTGATATTTTATTCGGTTTATATGCTTTACTAGATCCTGATAAATTTTGCGAATGACCCTTTTGCCATTCAAATTTTTTAGATGATTTTGACGGTACCTCGTTTACTGTGTGATGTATCCAAAGAAACCAGTCAGAGGTGATTTTAGTGGCTTCAATATCTTTTGCATAAATAACCCATCTTTCGTCTTTTTTATTTTTATAATATTTGTTTCCAAATTCATCGATACCAACGTATTTGCCAAAAAATAAAGTTTTTAAGAATGTTCCTATTGTATTTCTATTCCACCAAGTAAAAATTTGTTTTAATCCTATCATACTAAATCCACACAATTTAAAATTGTATCATTATATTATAGACACTTACTATAATTTATATATATGTTCAATTATCAGATTCATCCTTAAAAAATGAAAAAATATTTAGTAGAAACATTTTATACCTGTACTTTTAAGACTGTTCACAGTCTTAACGAATTAAACGAAAAATCTATGTCAGAGATTGATAAAAGAGAGGATGGAGTGGTTGAGGTTATTGAAGTTAAATTAAATAATAGAAAAACAAAAAAAATAGGGGATAACAACCCTAAAACTAAAAAAAATAATGAAAAAATTGAAGTTATAGAAAAAAATATCGATAAAACAGTCAAAGATATTGTTCCCAACAATACTGAAATTCAAAATAAACTTAAGACAAAAATCGGTAGTAGATTTAAAATGCCGGATAGAAGAAAAGGATATATCCAAAAAGCTTCTATAGGAGAGCATAAAATATATTTACATACAGGTGAATATGACGATGGAAAAATCGGTGAAATCTTTATTGATACAAATAAAGAGGGAGAACTTGTTAAAGCTTTAATGAATAATTTTGCTATAGCAATTTCTTTGGGTTTACAATACGGAGTTCCTCTTGATGAATTTGTTGATGCTTTTATAGATACAAAATTTGAACCATCTGGCAAAGTCGATGGAAATGATAGAATTTTAAGCGCGACTTCAATTTTAGACTATGTTTTTAGAGAACTAGCTATCTCTTACTTAGGAAAAGAGGATTTAGCTCACACACCTTCAATTGCAAAAGCTCAGAATACTGACGATATTAATGGTGATGACAAGTTTTTAAAGATTGTTAAAAACATTACTTCAAAAGGTTTTGTTAGAAGTAATTACGAGGAAAAATTAGTCGATTTAAGCGATATCCGTTTAAATTTAAAGTCAAAAAATTAATTTTTCTTAATATCTTTTTTTATACTTAATTCTTTCAGTTGTTTTTCATCTACATTAGATGGAGCATTCATCATAAGATCTTGGGCATTTTGATTCATAGGGAATAAGGTTACTTCCCTGATATTTTTTTCATTAGCTAATAACATTACTATTCGATCTACACCTGGTGCTATACCACCATGTGGAGGGGCACCATAACTTAAAGCATTGATCATTCCACTAAATTTTTCTTCAACTTCTTTTTTTCCATACCCTGCTATTGAAAAAAGTTTATACATTAATTCCGGAATATGATTTCTGATTGCGCCAGAGGATAATTCAACACCATCACACACAATATCATATTGGAAAGCTTTAATATTCAATGGTTTATTAAAATCTAATTTTTCTTTATCACCCTGTGGCATAGAAAAAGGATTGTGACTAAATTTAATTTTGTTAGTTTGTTCGTCTTTTTCGAACATTGGATAATCAACAATCCAGCAAAAAGCGTGTTGAGTTTCATCTATAAGTTTAAGCTCTCTAGCTATTTTATCTCTAGATATTGCTAAAATTTTTTCTACATCATTTTCATTTCCACAAGACATAAAAATAGTATCTCCAATATCCATTTCACAAGATTTCATTAAATCTTTTAAAGCATCTTCACTAAAAAATTTCCCAACGGGTCCCTTTCCAGAAATATTATTTGTTTTCTCCAATGTAAAATAAGCTAATCCTGAAGCACCTTGTTCTTTAGCCCATTTATCAATATTATCAAAAAAACTTCTCGGCTTATCTTTAGTATTTTTTGTTATAATACATCTTACTTTTGATCCTTTTTTTACTAATTTTTTAAAGATATCAAATTTTACATCCTCTCTGGTAAAAATATTTGTAATATCTTTTATAAGTAGAGGGTTTCTTAAATCAGGTTTGTCTGTACCGTAGTTAAGCATAGCTGTAGAGTATGGAATTCTGGGAAATTTAGAGTTTAAAATTTTTTTGGAAGAAAATTTTTTAAATAGATTAATCAAAAGAGTTTCTACAACTTTAAATACGTCTTCTTGTTCAACAAAAGACATTTCAATATCAAGCTGGTAAAACTCGCCAGGACTTCTGTCAGCTCTAGCATCTTCGTCTCTAAAACATGGGGCTATTTGAAAATATTTGTCAAATCCAGATACCATTATCAATTGTTTAAATTGTTGGGGTGCCTGAGGTAAAGCATAGAATTTTCCAGGGTTAAGTCTGCTAGGTACTAAAAAATCTCTTGCACCTTCAGGACTTGAAGAAGTTAAAATTGGTGTTTGAAATTCTAAAAAACCTAATTTTAACATTTCAGATCTTATAAAAGAAATAACATTAGATCTTAAGATAATATTTTTATGCATCTCTTCCCTCCTAAGATCTAAAAATCTGTATTTTAATCTAATATCTTCTGGATAATCTTGTTCACCAAAAACAGGCATTGGCAATTCTTTTGCTTCAGCTAAAATTTTTATAGTTTGAATACTAACTTCAATTTTACCTGTTGAAAGTTCTAAGTTTTCTGTGCCCTTCTCTCTTTTTACTACTTTACCGGTTATACATAGAACCGACTCGGGTTTGATTTTTTCAAGAATTTTAAAAAATTTATTGTTATTTTCGACTACGCATTGAGTTAGTCCAAAATGATCTCTTAAGTCTACAAATAATAAGTTGCCATGATCTCGTTTTCTGTGCACCCATCCTGATAGGGTTACAACTTTGTTACTATCGTTTTCCTTTAATTCTGAGCAATTATGAGTTCTATATTTATTCATTCAATAATACTTTTTTTATTAAATTAATATTTATCGATTTTCCAGTGGATAAAGAAATATTGTCAATATCTTTGGTAAATTTGGATATTTTATCATAAGATCTATCAATATTTTTGATAATAAATTCTAAGTTCTTATTACTTAAATCAATTTGTCTATCAGAAAATGTTTTAGAAATTATAACTCTCAAAAGATCATCAGTTGGTAAATTTATTTGTATTTCTAAAAAACTATTAAGCCTTGATTTTAAATCTGGTAAGTCAATTTTTAAGTTTTTTACATTTTTTTTAGAATTTATGATAAGGCCTTTGTTGAATTGTAAAACTTGATTTATAAATGAATACAATAAATTTTCATTTATATTTGCTTCGTAGTTTTCTATTACTAAACAATCAAAATTTTCAACTAAATTATTTATCTTTTCATCAAACTGTTTAACGTCTAAAGATAATAACTTTAATTTTTTGCTAAGAATATTAATTAAATGTGTTTTGCCACAACCACTTGGTCCAAATATGTTTATATGTTTTCCTGGCCATTTTG
>MDSV01133023.1_pt1 | contig 36814 bp, 29 predicted proteins | sample 810851 | NCBI WGS metagenome assembly MDSV01 (sample SAMN05326640, study PRJNA326480) | marine metagenome | isolation source: seawater | place: Atlantic Ocean: North East | collected 2012 | reverse complement strand
TCCGGCAGGCCGACATAGGGGGCCGCGAACATCATCGGCAACAGGATCAGTGTCCAAAGTCCGACGACGCACTGCCCGCGCACGATCACCTCGCGGCGCACCTGCAGCACAGCGCCGGCGAGCGGAAACAGTGCCAGCAATGCCCAGCCCTTGGCCCAGCCGATGCTCGACTTGATGGTCTGCTTCAGGCCAAGGCCCCACTGCAGGTGCCCGCCCCAAAGCGCGATCAGCATGACCAGCATGCCGGCGATCCACAGCCAGACGATGAGCGGTACCGGTCCCGCCGGTCTCAGCGAAGGGCGCAGCGAAGGGCCGAAATAAAGCGAGATCACCGCAAGCGCGAACAGCGACCAGCCGAGAACCGGGCCGACCACGTAAAGCGCGCCGAAGGCATAGAACAGCCAGGTGAAGACCAGCGTCTTGTAGACGATGGTCTCCGGGATGTTTTGCGGCCGGAACGACAGGTTCATCTCACTTGCCTTCGGTAAAGAGGCGGACGGCACGGCCGAGGATCGGCTGACGGATCCAGGCGAGAAGCAGGCTGAAGAGCGCGAATGCGCTGCCCGCCACGCCGCCGGCAATGGCGATCTTGATGTTGGGCGAGGTCGGCGCGTAGTCGATCGACGGCGCGCTGACGACCTGAACCATCGGATAGGAGGCGAAAACATCCGACTTCGCGGTGTTGATGCGGGCAAGCGCCGAGGCAAACACGGCCTCCGCTACCTTGTATTCGCGCTTCAGTGCATCGAGTCTGGCGGCGGCATCCGAAAGGTTGCGAACGCGCGCCTCGCCCTTCTCAAGCGATGCCTGCTTGGTCGCGATTTCGACCGCAAGTCCGCGGGCTTCGGCGGCAAAGGTCACCAGGTTGGACAAAAGGCCTGCCCGCTGGCCATCGGCCAGCGCATCGACCTCGCCGGCCAACTCCAGCGTATCGAAACCGGCCAGGGTGACGCCGCGGCTCGAAAGCCGGTCACGCAGACCAGTGACACGGTTGTTGGCGCCGACGATCTTGGGATGTTTCGGGCCGAAATTGACCGCCAACTTGGCGAGATCGGCACTGTCACTCGCCAGATTATCGGCAAGCGCTACATATTGCGGGTCAGCGCGCAGCTTGAGGATGATGGCCGCGATTTCAGGCGTGGTTTCGAGCGTGCGGCTGAGGGTCGCGATCCGCTCGCGCAGTTCATCGAGACGCGCCCGGCTGGCCGCGATCTCGAGTTGAAGATCCTCGTTATCGGCGACGATCGCGTCATACTGTTCGTTGGACTTCAGGCCGCTGTCGCGCTGCAGATCGGCAATGGCCTCGCGGGCATCGTCGACCTTTGCCTGATAAGCGTCGATCGCAGTAACGACCGAGCTTTCGCGGCGGACAATCTCATCATTGCGCAGCTTGTCGAGTTCGAAAAGAAAGGCATCCAGCAGCGCCTCGTTGCGGTCGCGCGCCTCTTCCGGCGTCGAGCCCTTGAGCGCGATCTGGATGAAACTGGTCTGGTCGAGAAGCTTGATGCGCGGCTTGCCGAAAGCGGAGGCTTCCTGGCCGAGCGCCTCGGCGGCGCGCTCAAGCACCTGCGGCGAGGACAGCAGGCTCTGATAGGTCACCGTCGGGCTCAGCGTCGAGCTGGAATAGGCCGAGTTGGCCGAAGACGACGCCTGGCCGATGTCGGAAAGGTTGATCGAGGTGGAAGCGCCAGCGCCCGGCAGGATCAGCGCCATGTCCGAGGAAAACGTCAGCGGGGCGTAGCGCACATAGGAGATCACCGGCGCCCAGATGGCGCCGAGCATGATGCCGCCAAGGAGAACGTAGCGCGGAAGGCGCCCGGAATCGCCCGGTTTGCCGCCGGAAGCCACGCGCCACAGGCTGACCTTGCCGCCGCGGCTGAGGTGGAGGAAACGCGGAATGTAGAAAACGGCGCGGATGATCGCCTTCGCGGCGCGGCCTGTCCACAGTACAGGCTTCAACAGACGCGGTGTGCGGCGTGCTTTGTGCTGATTGTTTTCGAATGCGCTGGTCTTCATCAAACGGTCCCCCGGTTCGAGTTCGCGTTCTTATAAAGACCGACCGCCCTCCAGGGGCCGGCACGATGGCACTAGCGGCACGCCCTTTCGCGACCGCCGCTAGCCTTTCGGATAGTTTTCAGAAAAGCCCTTCATTCTTCGCGATCATCGCGGCCATGGTGCGGTTGCGCGCGTCAAGCTTGCGGCACAGCGTCTTGACGTGAAGCTTGACGGTTACTTCCTGGAGGTCGAGCGTGCGCGCGATTTCCTTGTTGGAGTGCCCCTCGACGAGGCCCTTCAACACCTCCATCTCGCGCTTGGTAAGTTTTTTCTCCAGCGGATGGGCGGTCTTTTCCTCCTTCTCGGTCATGAATTGGACCGGCGCATATTGCTCGCCCGCCGCCATGAAACGCACCGCATGGATCAGCGACTTGGCCGGCAGGCTCTTCGGCAGGAAACCGGCCGCGCCTGACGCGAGCGCCTCCTCGGCCACATCGCGCGAGGCGGTGCCCGACAGGATTGCAACGGGGCTTCCGAAATTGAGTTCTTTCGCCTTGGCAAGACCTTCAAGCCCGTTCATGCCCGGCATCGAATAGTCGAGCAGGACCAGATCGAACGGGCCTTCCCTGTTCATAAGCTCGGCCGCGCCGTCAAAATCGGCGGCCGCGGAAATCCGCAGTCCCGGCTCGTTGGACAGGAAGGCGCATATGGTGTCGCGCACCAGTTCATGATCGTCCGCTATCAATATCTTCATGAGCTTCCCCTTCCCATGAGCTCCGCCGCAAACCTCATCCTTAACTTATAAAGGGATGCCCTGTCACCGTTGGCGGGCGTGGTTATAGCCTAAGGGATAGGCAAATGCGCGGAGCCTTACCCTTCGGATAGGCGCCTGATCCTAAAGCAGCGGTTTGCCTTCCCGCGGCGCAATACGCCTATGCTCTCAGACATGCCGGCTCGCCTTCCTCGATAAGGCACGGCACAGTCCCGTGCGGCATCTTCTTCCCAACAGCAACACGCATGATGGAGAGGCAGATGGCCGCTTTCAACACAGTTTCGCTTTTCGGACTTCCGATTGTCAGCGCTTCCCAGCAGGAAGCAATAGCCGGAATGCTCGCCGCGTCGCAGGAAAAGCGCACCGCCGCGTTCCTCAACGCCCATTGCATGAACATCCACAAGGATGATGCGTCCTATCGCTGGGCCGTGAGCAAGGCAGACTACCTGCTGCCGGACGGATCCGGCATGAAGCTTGCCGCCAGGCTGCAGAACAAGAGCTTCGAAGCCAATCTCAACGGAACCGATCTGTTCGCGCCACTGTGCCAGGAGGCCGCAAGGCTCGGTCGGTCGATCTTTTTCTTCGGCAGTCAGGATGGCGTGGCGGAAGCTGCGGCCAACCGCGCTTGCGAACTGGCGCCCGGCCTGAAGATCGCCGGCACGCGCCACGGCTTTTTCGCCAAGGACGACGAGGCCGGGATCATCGACGCGATCAATCGCTCCGGCGCCGATATCGTGCTGGTTGCGCTCGGCGTTCCGATGCAGGATGTCTGGATTGCCCGCAACCGCCACAAGCTTGATGCCGCCATTGTCATGGGCGTCGGTGCGCAGTTCGATTTCTTTGCCGGCCGCGTCTCCCGCGCGCCCGTTATCTTCCGCAAGGCCGGTTGCGAATGGGTCTGGCGGCTGATGATCGAACCGCGCCGGATGGCCAAGCGCTATCTGGTCGGCAATGTCCGTTTTGTCTTCAATGCCTGGCGCGAAGCCCGCGTCGCGCGCGCCGGAGCGACGGCGGCGACGGCGGTGCGCGGAAAGCGTCTGCTCGATATTGCGGTTGCCTCCTCGGCGCTGATCATGCTCTCACCGCTGATGGCGAGCACTGCGCTTGCGGTCGCCGCGACCTCGCGCGGGCCCGTTTTCTTCCGCCAGACCCGCGTCGGCGAGAACGGGAAGCCCTTTACCATGCTGAAGTTCCGCTCGATGTATCGTGACGCGGAGGCCCGGCGCGCGGCCTTGCTGGAAACCAGCGACCGCGAGGGCATCTGCTTCAAGTCGCGCAAGGATCCGCGTGTCACCCCCGTCGGGCGGATCATGCGCAAGCTCTCGATCGACGAACTGCCGCAGATACTCAACGTGCTAAAAGGCGACATGTCGATCGTCGGTCCGCGGCCGGCGCTGCCGCAGGAAGTCGCGGCCTATGCGCCCGAAGCCATGTCGCGGCTTGCCGCCAAGCCCGGCATTACCGGCCTCTGGCAGGTCTCCGGGCGCGCTGAAATCGGCTTCGAGCGCATGCTGCAGATGGACAACGCCTATATCCGCTCGCGCAGCATCGTGCTCGACCTGACGATTATCGCGCTGACCGTGCGGGCGGTTTTCTCGGGGCGCGGCGCATATTGAGACAATTCCGGTGAAGGACGGGCGCATTGTGATCGGCCGTCTTTCTATCCTTTCGTATAGCCGAACCATCCATGTTTGCATGCCCTGCGCGGCGCAGTTCGGTGTAAATTCCACGTCGTTACCTCCTCTTTTAAGGAAGGCAGAAATCATGATCCGACCTATTCTTCTGCTGGCCGCCATCGCGCCGCTCATGCTTGCAGGGCCGGCCCTGGCCGAGGATCTGGCGAAGCCGTCCGGCCGCGTCATTCTCACCGTCTCCGGCAATATCGACCAGACCAACACACCGGACAGCACGGCCGAATTCGATCTCGCCATGCTGGACGCTCTGCCCCAGACCCGTTTTGAGACGTCGACGATTTGGACCGACGGCACGGCGGAGTATTCCGGGGTTGAGCTTTCCACGCTGCTTGAGGCGGTCGAAGCCGATGGCACGCAACTGCTGATGACCGCGCTCAACGATTACGCGATCGAGGTGCCGGCCAGCGAGGCGGTTTCCGGCGGCCCCATTCTGGCAACGCGGGTCGATGGCAGACCGCTTTCCGTCAGGGACAAGGGGCCGATCTGGGTGATCTATCCCTTCGATGACAACGAGGCCTACAAGACAGAGGTCACATATTCACGTAGCATATGGCAGTTGAAGTCGATCGAAGTGGAAGACTGATCCGATGAAGGAACAGGCGGTCAACGGCATTCCCGCCCGAAGGCCGCAGAACTGGAAAGGCGTCTACGTCGCCGCCGGCCTCCTGCTGCTGGCGGTGATGCTGGTGTTGAGCCTGCTTGCCGCCCAGCTGATGCAGGAACTCTCCCGGCTGCGCTCGGCCTCGATCGACAATGTGCAATGGTCGATGGCGCAGGTGCAGGTCGAGCTTCTCGTGCTGGAATCGGCCGTGGACGACGCAATCCACAACAATACGCCGCAGGCGCTCGACGAGGTGCGCCAGCGTTTTGACATCTTCTACAGCCGGATCGACACGCTTCAACAAGGCTCCGTCTTCAGCGGCTTGACGCTGGAAATCCGGGCGCGCCAGGTTCTTGAGCACCTGATGGACACGCTCAACCGTTTCATCCCGATCATCGACGGGTCCGATGAGGCACTGTCCGCCGCTCTTCCCGTTCTGGACGATGCATTCGTGGCGATGCGCGCCGATGTCCGCGCCATTTCGCTAACAGGGGTGCGTCTCCTGGCGGAGCAATCTGACAGGGACCGGCAGGCCTTTTCCAGCGTATTGCTGCGCACCGGGCTGGTTGCTGCCGGCGTCATGGCCGCGATGTTTCTCGCGCTCTTCCTCGCCATCTGGCAATTTCGCATCGCGCGCGTCCGAACGGAAGACCTTCAGACCCAGAACCTGCTTTACGAAAGCGCCATCAATGCCTCGCTGGAAGCGATCATCGTGTCCGACGAGAACGGGCGCATCCTCGATTTCAATCCGGCGGCCGAGCAATTGTTCGGCTACAAGCGCGAGCATGCCATAGGCGTCAACGCGGAGAAGCTCATCATCCCGAAAGAGGACCTGCAGCTTCACCGCGAAAGACGCGTCCAGTTTCTCGAACAGTTCCGCGGCGGCGAAGCCAACCTTTCCGGACGGCTGGAAATCAACGCCATGCGCGCCGATGGAGAGGTTTTCCCGGCAGAGGTCTCGATCGGTCTGACGCGCCGCGGCGACGGACGCATCATTGTCACATACATGCGCGACATATCCGAGCGCAAACGGGCGCAGGAAAACCTGACGCAAGCGCGCGATGACGCTGTCGCCACCGCAAAGGCCAAGTCTGACTTTCTCGCCGTCATGAGCCACGAGATGCGCACGCCGCTCAACGGCGTCATGGGGCTGCTCGACATGCTGGGCGAAACCCGGCTGACCCGCAAACAGCGCGACTATGTCGAAACCGCGATTTCTTCCGGCGAAATTCTTCAGAACCATATCGACGACGTCCTCAACATCACCCGCATCGAGGCCGGAGTCACGAAACTCAATCCCGTCCGATTCGAGGTCGCGCCGCTTCTGACCGAACTGAAAAAGATGAATGATCCGGCGGCGCAAAGGCGCGGAAACACCATTGTGACAACCATCGCCGAAGGGGCCGCTTTCTGCGATCAGGACCGCCACGCCTTGCGTCAGGTGCTGATCAATCTTGTCGGCAATGCGGTGAAATTCACTGAAAACGGTACGATCGCCGTTGAAGCCGCACCCTGGGGCGAAGACGGCTGGATCGAGTTTTCCGTCAGCGACACCGGCATCGGAATAAGCCAGGACGACGCCAAGCGGATTTTCGAGGATTTTGTGATGCTCGATCCCTCTTACAAACGCACCGCGCCCGGCTCGGGCCTGGGACTTGGAATTTCGCGGAGGCTCGTTGACCTCATGGGCGGCGAGATCGGGGTTGAAAGCGAACCCGGCAGCGGAAGCCGCTTCTACCTTCGCCTGCCGCCTCTGGTCGTATTGGACCAGAAGCCGGTCGAGACGGAACGTGCCGGTTCGACCACGCCGGATATCGCACAGGCGAACCTCTCCGTGCTGCTCGTCGAAGACAATGAAACAAACCGCTTCGTCGCGCGCGAGATGCTCAAGAAACACGGTTGCCGGATCACCGAGGCACATGACGGCATTGAAGGCGTGGAGAAGGCCGCCAGCGAGCGCTTCGATGTGATCTTCATGGATGTCAGCATGCCGCGGCTCGACGGGATCGGAGCGACGCGGGCGATCCGCGAGGGCGACGGACTTTCCCGCGACACGCCGATCATCGGTTTGACGGCCCATGCGCTGCCTGACGAGCGACGCAGGCTTGAAGAATCCGGCATGGTGGATTGCATCGTCAAGCCACTCAGAAGCGCAAAGGTGCGCGAAGTCATCGGTGCGCTACTGCTGCAAATATCAGCGCCGGACGACCGTTCGTTGGAAACCAACGCGGCCGACGAGGATGCCGGGCTTATCGACCATGAGACATTGGCCGAACTGACAGAGGCGCTGCCGCCCGATCTGTTCCACCGCCAGCTTGAGCGGTTCAAGGCCGAACTTGCTGAATCGAAGGCGAGGTTCTGCGGGGAGCCCGATCAGCGCTTCGACCTCGAAGAACTGGCGGCCTGCGCCCACAAGTTGGCCGGTTCCGCTGCCGTGTTCGGCGCCCTTGCCCTGCGCGCGGCGCTGCTGGATGTCGAGTCCGCGGCAAAACATGGCGCGGGCGAAGAGGTCGCTCCGCTCTGCGAGACGGCGAGCGAAACAGCGCAAAGGACGCTTCGAGCGCTTTCGGATCTGACTGCCTGACCGGCCAAACGCGGTCAGATGATAACGCCCAGCGCTCCGATGATGCCGAGCTTGGTGGCAAGATCGGTGATGTTTATCACCGAGGAATCATAGCAAGCCAGTGCGTCGCCCGGCATCAGATAGGGATCGAAATCATCGCGGTCGCCGCGCCGCAACAGCTCCTCGAGATTGCGCTCGATCACGATCGACTGGCCGGTAATGGGGTTGCGCGTGAACAGCACAGCCGAGCGGTTGGAATTGGTCAGCCGCGCCCCGCCGACGCAATTGAGGCTGAAAACGGCCTGCAGGAACCGCGTTCCATACCGCAGTTCGACCGTATCCTTGGAAATCGCCGCCTGCGCATTGGATGACGCCGGCACGGCCAGGTTCGACATGAACACCTTGACGCCTGGCGGCGCGACGGCGGAAGGGGCCATCAACTCTTCCTGAAAGCAGTGTCTGCTCGGGATCTCGACCTGGTCGCCTTCCAGCAGAACCGGGTCGGGATAGGCGTGGCCGGTGACCACCGGTCGCATGTCGTAAGTCCGCTTGTGGCCACCGCGCCAGACGGTGACGCGCGAAAGGTCCGCATCGGGACGCACGCCGCCGGCCGATTGCAGGGCGCGGGCCAGGCGCCGCTCGCTGGTGCGCCCGCCAAGGGTTTCCTGCCGCAACCGATCGAGTGATGTCGCCGCGACCGAGCCTACGGTGACCGAGCCCGGCTCGAAGACGGCGCCTGCAACGAAGACGCGCGCGGGGGCAAAATCCATCACGCGGATCGATACCAGCGGCACGGTGTTGTAAAGCCCCTCGTCGATCAGGGCCTTGCGCACGCTTTCCTCGATGGAGTCGACCGAGCGCCCCTTGGCGCTGACCGGCGGCACATACATCAAGCGCAGCATGCCGTCCTGCGAGATTTCGTACTTGCCGGAAATCTCGTCGTCGTCGGAAATCGAGACCTCGATCAGATCGCCCGGCGACAGGATATCGATATCGGCTGGCACCATGCGGCTGCCGGGCGGGCCGAGCGTCTGGTCGGGCGCGCAGCGCTGGGCATTCATCAGAACGGAGGATTTTTGCAGGCGTTCGGCCTCGTCATCGGACGTTGCGCGATACTGCGCCTGATAGCTTTCGCCGTCCCTGACGTTTTCGCTGTTCTCGATCGGCTCAAGCGAGGCGCAGCCCTGCGCGAGCGCAAGAAGTGATACAAGCGCGACCCGGCCGGAGGCTGATTTCAGACGATTTTTCAAACGCTTTTGACCCACACTGCAAGGCGGCTCTTTCACCTGGCCGCTGATACGCCCACTAACCACATGGCCTGCAGCCTGTCGCCTATACCAAAGGATAGACCGCAGAGCCGAATGGGCGCTCCCATGACCTTCGGGAACCCCAAAGACCAGCCTCCTCTCATTTATAAACCTAACACAACGAAACCCGACGTCCACCGCTTACAAACAAGGCCGGATACCAAGATGTTCATGCTCAGACAGAAAATTGCTGACGCTGCCTCTTCGCCGCTTCTGCGCGGCGCTTCGGCCTATCTCGCGTCGGAGGCCGCTGCGAAGGTCTCCCGGCTCGCGGTCGTCGTCGCGATGGCCCGCTTCCTCTCCCCCCTGGAAATCGGCATCGCGGCGGCGGCCATGGCGGGTTCGGACATCCTGAAGTCGCTCGCCGAAAACGGCGTCGGCCAGCGCATCATCATCGCCAAAGACGGCGAACTCGACGCGGTCGCCAAGCGCGCCCACCAGATTTTCTGGATCTGGTGCACGTTGCTGACCGTCCTGCAGATCGCTGTCGGCGCCGGTGTCTGGCTTGCCGGCGGCAGCATCATGACCTTCGCCCTGATGGCGCTTCTCGGTCTTGAATATCTGTTCATGCCCGGCGGCCTCGTTCAGTGCGCCCTTGCCATGCGCAAAGGCATGCTGGCCCGTACGGCTGCCGTCTCCGGCGCGCAGAATGTCAGCGCCAATCTGCTGACGGTCGTCCTCGTGGCGCTTTTCCCAAGCCCGCTCGCGGTGGTTCTGCCGAAGCTGATGTCGGCACCTGTCTGGCTCATCGGCATGCGGCGACTGGTTCACTGGCGCCCCGCGCCGGACGTTGCGCCGGCGCCACTTTCCGCCTTCACCCGCTTCGGCGCGTCGGTGCTCGGCATCGAATTCGTGAAAGCGCTGCGCGCGCAGGCTGACAAGCTGATTGTCGGCGCTGTTCTCGGGACCGAGGCGCTCGGCATCTATTTCTTCGCCTTCAACGCCGGGGTGGGCATCTCCACCTCACTGGCGACCGCATTGTCGACGGTCCTGTTTCCGTATCTGTCGACCAGCGGCGACCGGGTTCTGGCGCTCAAGCGCGGCCTAACGCTGGCCATGACGGCGATCACCGTCGTCGCTGTCGCCCAGAGCCTGGCTGCCTCCTCCTATGTGTCGCTGGTCTTCGGGGACAAATGGGCATCGGTCGCGCCGCTGGTTGCCATTCTCTGCCTGACGGCGATCCCGAACATGCTGTGGTCGGTCACCGCCCAGTGGTTGCGCTCCGGCGGCCGGGCAGAGCGCGAACTGGCGCTGTCGCTGATCGCAGGCGCAGTCATCACCGCGACCGCCTTTGTCGCAGCGCCTTACGGACTGACGACCCTGGCATGGGCGACCCTGACCGCCGCGACCATTGCGCAGATCGCCGTTTCGCTGCCCGTTCTCGCAAAAGCCTTCGGCGCAAATGCCGGAACCCGCAACAACCCCGCGCTTCAGGGAGCATGAGCATGCCCAGATTTTCAGTTGTCATTCCCTGCTACAATGCCGCGGAAACCATCGCGGAAACGCTGACCTCGGTGCTCGATCAGACCTTCTTCGACTTCGAAGTCATCATCGTCGATGATGGTTCCACGGATGAAACCGTCGCCATTGCGGACTGGTTTGCCGAGCGCAGCCGACGCATCCGCATCGTAAGCCAGACCAATGAGGGGCCGAGCGTTGCCCGCAACCGCGCCGTTTTCGATCATGCCCAGGGCGAGCTGATCGCCTTCCTCGATGCCGACGACATATGGCCCCTCGACCGACTGGATATTCTCGACCGCCGGTTTGCAAAGGCCAATGCGCCGACTGCCGCCTATGGCCGCGTCGCCTTCTTTTCGGAGAGCGTCAGCGACATTGAAACCCATTCTACGGTCTCCTCGAAGCCGTTGACGATCGCCGATCTGATTGCGGAAAACGAGACCTGCACGATGTCGAACATCGTCGTCACGCGCGAGGCCTTCGTCGCCTCCGGCGGTTTCAGCACCTGCATCGTTCACGGCGAAGACGTCGAATGGCTGGTGCGGATGGCGGCACAAAGGGCCCGGATCGAAGGCATCGATGCGGTGCTGACCTGCTACCGCGCAAACCGCAACGGCCTGTCCTCGGACCTGACGGCCATGCGCCGCTCCTGGGAAACGGCGCTGTCGACCGCGCGCCGGCTGAACGTGGCGCTGTCGCAGGACGAGATCGATGCAGCCGAAGCCACGCATCTGCGCTACCTCGCACGTCGCGCGCTACGACTGGAAAGCGCGCGTGGAACGGCGCTCAAGCTTGCCCTCCAGGCGCTGCGGATGAGCCCTCGGGCCTTTTTCAAACAACCGCGGCGGGGCGCTCTGACCCTTGGCGCGGCCATCATCGAAGCTCTTTGCCCGTGCGCCTTCAAGCGCATTTCGGCCAACCACTGACCATCATCCGGAGGATGTCGCTATGAAAAACCTGTCTCCCGCCGCCAGCATCGTCGTTCCGGCCTACAATGCCGCGACGACCATTCGCGAAACGCTCGATTCCCTGATCGACCAGACCTTTGCCGATTGCGAGATCATTGTCGTCGACGATGGTTCGAGCGACAGCACCGGCGCCATTGTCGAAGGTTATACCGATCCGCGCATCCGCCTGATCTCGCAGGCCAATCGCGGCCTTGCCGGCGCCCACAACACCGGCATTGCCGCCGCGAAGGGTGCCTATATCGGCTTTTGCGACGCCGACGATCTGTGGCTGCCGGAAAAGCTCGAACTGCATATCCGCCACCTTCAGGAAAATCCGGATGTCGGCATCAGCTTTGCTGGTTCCAGCCTGATCGATCGCGACGGCAAGTCGGTTGGCATCAATCAGTCGCCGAAGCTGAAAAACATCACCGCTGCCGATGTCTTCTGCCGCAATCCGATCGGCAATGGTTCCGCTGCCGTGATCCGCGCCGAAGCACTCGATGGCTTTGCCTACCGTCCCGCCGGCGAAACCGAACGCGACTGGTGGTTCGATGAAAATTTCCGCCAGTCCGACGATATCGAGGGCTGGTTGCGTTTCATCGTCACCCAGGATTGGAAGATCGAAGGCATTCCGGGACATCTGACGCTCTACCGCATCCATATCGGTGGGCTTTCGGCCAATGTCGAAAAGCAGTTTCAGACCTGGCTTGCCATGCGCGACAAACTCGCACGGATCGCGCCCGACCTGATCGCGCGGCACGGCGACCGCGCTGCGGCGTATCAGTTGCGTTACCTGGCGCGGCGTTGCGTTTCCATGCGTCAGGGCCGCGCAGCGCTCGGCTACGCGCTGCGCTCGCTCAAGGCCTCGCGCCGCCCTTTCATCGAAGAGCCCGTGAAATCCGCAGTGACGCTCGCGGCCGCCGCCTTCATCGCCCTCGCCGGCGACGGCATCTACGGCCAGATCGAAAACCGCCTTCTCGGCACCAGCAACGCCTGACCTTTAGGAGACCCGACCCATGACCATCTACCACCTCGTCGATGATGCCGGTTTCGGCGGCGTCAACCGCATGCTCGATCATCTCATCCGCGCGCTTGGAGACGATGCCGAGACGCACGAAATCATGCGCATCAAGCGCGGCCAGCTGTCGCCGCCGCGCCTGACAAATGCGAGCCACATCGTCTCGCACCTGTCGGTCTGCTGGAAAAACATGCCGCTGATGACGGCATTGCGCGCCCGCTACGCCGAAACGCCGCTCATCCATGTCGAGCACAGCTATTCGGAGCGCTTCGTCGCCGCACGGGTGGAAAACCGCGACCGGTTCGAGACGCTTCTTGCGGCCGCCTACGCGTTGTTCGACAGGATCGTTGCCGTCAGCGCCCAGCAGGGCAACTGGCTCGGCCGCAAATTCGTCGCGGCCGACCGTCTGGTCGTCATCGAACCCTGCGTTGAACTCGCGGATTTCTTCGCCGTGCCCGACCGCATCGCCAGCCGCAAGACCGTGATAGGCGCGATCGGCCGGTTCGACACGCAGAAAGGCTTCGACATTCTGATCGAAGGGCTGCGCAAGTCCGCCCGCCAGGACATCGAAGTCCATTTTTACGGCAAGGGCGACGAAGAAAAGCGGCTCAGGAAGCTGGCCGGCAACGACCCGCGGATCGTCTTCCAGGGCTATGCCGAGAGCCCGGCGGCAGCCATGGCGTCGTGCGATGTCATCGCCATGCCCTCGCGCTTCGAACCCTACGGCCTTGTCGCCCTTGAGGCCATGGCGGCCGGTCGGCCGGTGATCGCTTCCAATGCGGACGGTCTGGCGGGGCATATCGCCAATGGTGCGCTCGGCGTCGGTGACAATACGCCCGAAGGCTGGGCCAAGGTCTTCAATGAACTTGACATCAACGACTTTCGACGGGGCGCCGTATCCCGGAGAAAGCAGGCGAAGGAGGCAGAGCAAGTCTTCGCAGAACGCTGGCTGCGACTGCTCGGCGACCTGACGGAACACTCCCCCCGGTTCCAGATGGCCGCATAGAACCGTCCACGCCTGTCTTGGGAACCCGCCGGCTTCTGCCGGCGGGTTCTGGCTAACCTCTATAGCAGTGATGGCACTGAACGCCGTTTATGACTCCTTTTGAGCCAAACGAGAGAGACGGTCTGTCGATGGTTTCGTCGATAGTTCACTTGGCGGAAGACCGGTATCATGCAAACCTGAGATCCTGGACAGTTTTCAATATTGTTGTTGCGCCACCTCGCAAAAATCCGGGAATCGGGTAGGATTTAGGCATGATGAGGAAATCTGTGATCGCGATCTCGGCCTTGCTGCTTGCTTCGGCCTGTTCGGAGCATAGCTCGGGCGGGGTCGGCCCCAACAGCAGCGGCGGAACGTCGAGCGGGTTCATCAGAGAGCGCTCGGATGGCAGCTATGCCCTCGGCATAACCGTTGACGGGGCGTTCTGCTCCGCCGTCTACACAAATGCCAGACCGGGCGGCAGTGAGCTTCGTCCGCTGTCATGCACCGGCGGCCAGGGCGGCAATGCGACCGTGCTTTACGATGGTGCGGGCGCACCGAGGAGCGCCACCTATGGCGGGCTCGAGATCGGCAGCGGAACCGTGACGTTCTGAGAGATATGCAATCGCGGCGGTGCAAGGGGCAGATAAGCTTCAGACCCGCCGGTCGCCACCTATTGCAGCACGGAGGGGTCAATGCTGGATTTCACACAAATGGTGGCGATGCTCGCCGCACTTTCCGCGCCCGGCGCGTTGGATGTGCATTTTCCGGCTGTTGCTGCCGGTGGCCTCGATCCGGCTGTCCCGGTGGCAATCACGTCCTGTCCCCGGCCGATCGGGATCGAGGAAATTGAAGGCCAGACCATCATTTGCGGCTTGGTTTCGGTTCCCGAGGACCATGAGGCACCCGATGGCAAGCATATCGACCTGTTCTTCACGGTGCTGAAATCACACTCGAGCGTGCCGGAGCCAGATCCCGTTGTGTACCTGCATGGCGGGCCGGGTGCTGGAACGATGGAATCGCTTGAAGGCATGGCGCAGGTCTTCGATCCCTTCCGTCAGACCCAAGACGTCATCATGTGGGACCAGCGGGCCGCCGGTCTTTCAAGCCAGTCCGTCACCTGTTTCGAGGCCATCAATCAGAGTTTTCTCGATATCGCGCTCAATGGTCCGCAAGAGGGCGATCCGAGCGTGACATCGGCCGCAGACGGCACGCCCGGCGAGGACATGACGACGTGCCTCGAAGAGCTCAGAACCGCCGACGTCGACATCGCCAAATACAACACGCGCCAAAACGCCATGGATGTTCCGGCGATCCTCGGCACGCTCGGCTATGACGCCTATAATCTATACGGCATTTCCTATGGCACCAAACTGACCCTTGAAGTGATGCGGTCTGCGCCGGAGGGATTGCGGGCCGCCATCATCGACGGCGTGGCATCGCCTGCGATCCGCCTTTACGACACGCTGGCAACCCCGGTCGACGAGGCGCTGGTGCGCCTTGCTGAGGATTGCGCCGAGAACCCGACATGCAACGAAGCCTATCCTGAACTTGACCGCGTCATCGGCGAAGTGCTGGCGAAGGCCGCATCGGGCAATCTTGTTGTCGAGGGCGCTCCGCTCAATGTCGACATGGTCATTTCGCCGCTCGCCATTCGCAATCAGTCCTATCGCACGCCAAGCATCACGCCCTATCTGCTGGCCTTCTTCTATGAACTGAATGGCGACGGGCCGATGCCAACGGTCGAGTTGCTGTTCAAGAACGGCTTTGTCATGCCGGTGGTCAGCGAAGCGGATGTCGTTGCGACCGCGAAGGGGCTTTCCGACAATCAACAGGCGCTTGCCGCCAACGCCGTATCGGACATTGTCATCCAGCAGCGCGCCGCACGCAGCCTGCGCGATGTCGTGCACGACCTGAAAAATGCGGTCGAAGACGAAACGATCAACGGTCCTCTGGCCTATCTTTTCGATCAGGAGCTGAGCAAGGCCGCCGTTCCGATGGTGAAGGCGGACACGTCCATTGCCGCCAGCATGGTCGCTGATTATGCAAGTCTGCAGACGCCCCCCCCCTGACAAGCAGTTGCTGCGCGACTTCGTCGAGACCTATTTTGACGGCGCGGTTCTTGCGCGTCTCGAAGCGCTGATTTCCGCCATGTCTGACAGCGAGGTCGAGGTCACCTTTGACGCCATCGGCAGGGAAAGTTTCGAGTTCACAGGCGAATTCATCAAGAGTGTCGATCTTCTGATTTACGCCTGCCAGGAGGACATTCCATACAATTCGCCGGAAGGTTACGAGCAGGTTATCGCGGCGCTTCAATATCCGGATCTGGATCAGATGACAGTATCTTCCGTCGCCAGTCTCTATGCGGATTGCACGCTTTTCGACCAATTGCCGGAAACCGGGTTCCACGAACCGGTGACAGCCGACGTGCCGACCCTTGCATTCGGCAGCGCCTGGGATGTGCAGACGGCACAGAGCTGGGCCGCCAACGCTGCGGCAACTTTGACCAACGCACAGTCATTTCTGATCCACGAGGCAGGCCACGGCGCGCTGATCTTCCAGAAATGCGTGGCCGACATGGCGGTCGCCTTCTTCAATGATCCGGCCCGGCGTTTCGATGATCGCTGCACGGAAGCCACCAAGCTTAAGAATTATCATATTGCCAGTTGGGTCGGGGTAGAGGCCGAGGCAGATGATGGCGGCGAAAACGCAGGCACTGATGATGTCACAGAGGAACAAGCCAACTCGATAACACCCGAACAGCTTGGACTTACCCCTCAAGCCGTTACCTTCGATGAGACAGGTTCGGCCATCATCCATGGTCGGGTCGTCGGAGCCGACGTACTCTCCTATGTTTTCGAAGGCTCGGAGGGCGAATTGCTCGAGATCGCCTTTGAGGCGTCAACGCCGTCGGCCAATTTCAATTTGCTGCATTACGGTGATCCGGAAGCGGTCTTCAGCACCTGGAGCGGAGAAAATGCCTATTCCGGCACGCTTGATCGCAACGGTCGCTATGAAATCCGGGTCTATCTGCTGGGGCAAGCGAAGGAAACAGGCTCGGCCGATTTCGAATTGACGATCAAACTCGGCGCAGACTGAGCTACTCCTTCTCGCCGCGAAGCTGTTTCTGAACCGCCTCATCCAGCGTCACATGCACATCGCGTTGCGGGAACGGAATATTGATCCCTTCCTTGTCAAACCGTTCCGTGATCTCGAAGAGCATGTCGGACTGAACGCCAAGCGTATCGAAGATGTCATTGATGAAAAAACGCATGTCGAAATCGAGACTGCTTTCGCCATGGGCGCGGAAGAGAACGACCGGTTCCGGATAGCGCAGCACAAGGGGATGCTGGGCGGCGATCTCCAGAAGCAGTGATTTTACGCGCTGCGTGTCTGTCCCGTAAGCGACCGAGACCGGCACGATGACCCGGCCGAGCCGCGAGCCGAGCGTCATGTTCTTCACGGTTCCGGCGATGAGGTCGGAATTCGGGATGATGACGTCATGGCGGTCGAATGTTTGCAGACGGGTGGAGCGGACGGAAATCTTCTGCACCAGGCCGGAAAAACCGCTGACCTCGACCCAGTCGCCCTCCTTAATTGGCCGCTCGATCAGAAGAATGATACCTGAGAGAAAATTGGCGACGATCGCCTGCAGGCCAAAACCGATGCCGACGGACAATGCGCCGGCGACAATGGCGAGGTTTGAAAAGTTAAAGCCGGCCGCAGCCGCTGCGAAAAGCGCCGAAAGAAAAACGCCCAGATATCCGACGAAGGTGACAATTGCCGCCCGCACGCCGGCATCGGCATTTGTGCGCGGCATCACGCTTGTCTTCACCGCAATCTGCACCCAGTGGGTGACGAAAACCCCGAGCGCGAAGATACCGATCAGCATGATCAGGGACATCAGCGAAAGCCGGATGCCGCCGACATCGAACCCGGTCAGGATCAGCATCCATAATTCACCAATATCGGTCTGCCGCACGCCCCAGGTCATTGCCAGCAACGGAATGGCAATAACGGCAAGGATACAGGCCAGGACAACGGGGATAAGCGCGGTCATGCCCTTTTCCGAGACTGAAAGCTCATGCCTCAGGACATGCGCCGGGATGCCCATGCCGAGTCTGTGAATGGCGACAAGAAGAACGAGGAGCGCAAGCGTCAGGGCAAGCGAGGTCACCGCATGTTTCGCAATGCCCGCATAACCGATCGCTGCGGCGATGACGGCTATGACCGCGATGGCCCGGATGGTGTAGGCGCCGGCCTGTGCGGCGCGTTCATAGGTCGGCATTTCGACAGGCGCAGCATCTTCGCTATTGGTTGTTCCGATGATCTGGGCGATGCCGAAGAAGCAGGCCGCGGCCCATAGCACCCCGATCGACAGAAGAATGCTCTCAAGTGCCGGCGACAGCGCTCCGGTGAGTTGCATCAGGTTGATTGCAGCGATCAGGGCAATCGCCCAGCCAAGCGAATGCGTTATCCAGAGACCACGCCGGGCAAGCTCGTCGCGCCGCCTGACGATGGCCGTTTGAGGATAGTTTGGAGAAAAGGCGACATGGCCGATCCAGAAGGAAAACGCAATCACGATGGGGACCGCGACAGCGATCTGGGTCATGGTGGTTGAGCCGATCTCCAGCCCGATGATTGCAAAAGGGCCTGCAATAACCAGCCCGCCAACGATCGGGAAGACAAAGCGGATAAAATGTATCGCCGTCAATGTGCCGGCTTTCAGCACTCCCTTGCGACCACGCTGCAGAAATTTCGTCGCCTTTCGCACTGCGTAAGGGTGGATGATATAGGTGATGACCAGGCCCGCGAGGACGAGGCCGACCAGCACCGGTAACGGAACCCGCTCTTCACGGTTGCCTAGCGCTTTGCGCACCGCAGCCGACTGCGCGATGGTCAGTGTTGACAGCTCGTTTGCGCCTGTAATCCAATTGACCGGGTTTATTGGGGTTGGGAGGCGCTGCAGCAATGTGTCAAAGCCGCGCTCACGCAGAATCCGGTCGACTTCGTGGATCAGCACTTCGCTGCGTTCGAAGGTCTGGCGGGCATCAATGATCGGACGCCGGGCGACAGCCAGCGCTTCCCTGAGCTGAGCTCTTTCCTCGGCGATTGCAGCCGGCTCGCTCGAACCGTCATCCGGAATCGGCCCCAGAGCAGACAGTTCGGCCTCCAGAGAACGGACGATCACACTGCCATTCTCAATGACCTCAAAAGCTGCCGCGCGCTGACGCGCCAGCGAGGCCCGCAAGGTCTTCAGGGTGTTTTCCGGCAGCGCGCCACCGACAATCTGCTGCTCTGTTCTGTCAAGCAGGCTCGGCGGCGGAGCAGCCTGAACGGCTTCTGCCTCGCTGTCTTCAGACGCGGCTTCCGCTGAACTGGCATCCTCGGTTTGAGAGGCACCCTCGGCACTGACCATCTGGGCAAAGGAAACATCGGCCGATGCAATCAACACCATAGCCAAGAGGGCTAGAATCCAGACCTTTACGCCCCGCAACATGATTTAATTCCCCGCTCAAGACATCTTTTAAAGTCTACAACAGATAATGCCGGTGCGGCAGCCCGTACGGATTTCTTCCTTATGTTTACTGGTGAACCGATGGGCTGCGGGAGCAGTCTGAGGTGGGGCGGTTCTGGGATCGGCTCCGCCACCATGTCGCATTGCGAAACCGGAATGTAATCATTAGCCAGGGCGCTGGGCAATTTGTCCACGATAACGGCGTAGACATAAGCATCCATCGAGGATATCGCGGGCGTCTCTGGGGAGCAGGTCAGTTGTAGAATTATTTAAATTGTATATTTAGTATAAGGCCATAGCATGAAGCCGCATAACTTTGACAGACGCGTTTGGCAGATACGTTCTAAGACGGGCGTATTATATTTTTGAAGTCGAGCGTCATAATTCTTCCTGAAAACACTGGACGATTGCGTGGAGCTCGATCAGGCTGGACACTGCAATGACGATAAAAAAATACTGGGATAAGGCCACCCGGTTTATAGCGGTTCGGTCCGATAATCCTGAGCTTCTCCAAGCTCAGTACCAGTCGTTCGCCCGCCAAATGCCCATGATGTACCTGATACTCATTGCCAACACCTGGGCGCTTGCCATCACACATATGGCTGAAGCACCAATTTGGCTGACGATGCTGATACCAACAGCGTTCACCGTGACTGCTGGCACCCGTATTGTGTTCTGGTGGAACGTTAGGAACACATGTCCAAGTCTTGAAGCCGCGCAAGCCGCGCTGAAACAAACCAACCGCATCGCCGCCATTCTGGCTATCATGTTCTCCGCTTGGGCCCTCTCGCTGTTCCCCTATGGTGATCCCTATGCCCAGTCTCATGTCGCCTTTTATATGGCGATCACGGTCATCTCCTGCATCTTCTGCCTGACCCATCTACGGTCCGCCGCACTCCTAGTGACGGGCATTGTGAATGGAACATTTGTGGCCTTCTTTTCGTCGGTTGGGCAGCCCGCCTTTATCGCTATATCTATCAACGTCGCCCTTGTTTGCGTCGTAATGCTGGTCATTCTCATGACAAATTACCGAAACTTTGAGAAAATGATAATAGGGCAACAACAAACGGAAGCCCTCAGCAACGAGAACCTTCGTCTAGCAAATCTTGACAGTCTCACCAATCTTCCCAACCGCCGTGCGTTCTTTGCGCATTTGCTCGCCAGCATCGAGGCCGCGAAAGAAAACGGAACACGATTGGCACTCGGTGTGATGGATCTGGATGGATTCAAGCCTGTCAATGATATCTACGGCCATTCAGTTGGTGACAATCTGCTGATCGAAGTAGGGGCAAGATTATCGACACTACCACCCAACTACCGTTTATACCGTCTTGGCGGAGATGAGTTTGCCATTATTGTGATGGAAGCAGCCGAAGACGATCTCCTTGTTGTCAATTCCAACAAGCTGCTCGAGCGTCTGCTTGTTCCGTTTAATTTGCCCGAAGCGACGGTACAGATATCGGCGTCCATGGGGATTGCCGTTTATCCTGACATCGCTTCGACTACGGAACAACTATTCGACCGCGCAGATTACGCGCTTTACCATGCAAAACGGAACAGGCGTGGCGCAGCTGTCCTGTTCAGTGCAGAGCACGAAAGTCGGATCAACGATGACTCGCGCATCGAACAAGCGCTTAAGCTGGCAAATCTTGAAGATGAACTCTCTGTGGTCTTCCAGCCTATCATTAATATTCGAACGCAACGCGTATTGGGCTTTGAAGCATTGGCTCGCTGGAAAAATCCAATACTGGGTCAGACCTCTCCAGCCCTGTTCTTTCCTATTGCAGAACGCGCTGGCCTCAGTGGCTTCCTAACAAAGCATTTGCTGCGACATGCACTGGTCGTCGCAAAAAATTGGCATAACGATATCCGCCTTTCCTTCAATCTATCCGTGCATGATTTGAATTCCCATGATGGCGTCCTTGCATTGATGGGCATCATCGAGGGCAGCGGCTTCGATGCGCGCCGCCTGGATCTGGAAATCACAGAAACGGCCTTTATGCACGACTTCGAGCAGATGAAACGGTCGATTGAGATGCTCAGCCTACTCGGCTGCGGCATCTCGCTTGACGACTTTGGTACTGGTTATTCCAACCTTTCGCGACTGCATTCCTTGCCGCTTACCAAAATCAAAATTGACCAGAGCTTCGTAACTAATCTTCACAAGAAACCCGCCAGCTACAAGATCGTCAAATCGCTTCTGGCGCTCGGGCACGATATGGAACTGGATTGCATTATTGAAGGTGTTGAGACCAAGGAAGAGTTGGCGGCACTGGAGAAGCTCGGCGGCACAATCATCCAAGGCTATGTATTCTCACCTCCGATGTCGGAACAAGATCTTGAGGGCTTCCTATCCGGTAATCCTACCGTTTTTAACGGTTCTTATCTATAGAACTCACGCACCATTTTCAGTTTCTGTGCGGGCATTAAACCGCCGATGCGCTTAGGATGGCTGCGGAAAAATGCCAGCTTGCCGCTTATCATTCTCCAAAACAAGACAGACCGGCCCCTTTTCTGCCGGTCCGCAAGGTGCCGCCATTTCGGTCGTTCGAAAGAATAGGCAGCGACCTGTAAAGCTGCCATTCGTTGCGCAGACGGCGGTTTTGTAAGAAGCCTGACTGGGTTTCACATCGCGGATGCGGCAACGCAGCTGGACGGTATGTCCGAACCACCGCTCACCCGCTCCCGAACCCTGAACTAGTCCGCCTACAACATGTCATTGCGGAAGCGCGGGTCGCTGCCCGTCTGGTTCGATCCGTCGGCATCACAGAAGTGCGGCACTCCGATTCCCAAGGACACGTCGGCAATGCATTTCAGGCGGACCGCAAAAGCACCACCCGAATGTTGACTGTACCGGCCAGCCGGTATAGTAAACGCAATGAAGGAGACGACCATTGGCACGAAACACCAAGAGAGAACTTCTGGAAGCTGCGGCCCGAGTCGCCACGAACAAGGGGATCCAGTCCCTGACACTTGAGGCGGTCGCCAAGGAGGCCGGCATCAGCAAAGGCGGCCTTTTCTACCACTTTAAGACGAAAGAGGATCTGCTCTTGGCGATGGTCGAGGCTTTCGTTGAGGTGACCGAAAATAGGCTACCCCGTCCCGACGATCCGGATGCCGCTCCGGGCGCCTGGCCTCGCGGCTTTCTCGAGGCCTGCCTCACCAAAGAAGATGCCGCTGTCGGCTCCTATAGCCGCTTGTCGGTCGCGGTAATGGCAGCCGTTGCCAACGACAAGGCGCTCCTCAAGCCGCTCAGCGACCGCCAGCCGGACTGGCGCGCCGCGCTCAACGATAGCGGCATCCCACCCGTCACAGCACACATCGTCCGACTTGCCGCCGACGGTCTCTGGATCAACGAAATCCTCTCGATCCCCATCCTCAGCGATGAAGAGCGAGAGGATGTGATCGCGGAGCTTCGACGCATGACCCATTCGAACGAGAAAAGAGAGGACAATTCTCATGCATAACAGAACGACAGGTAGCTTCCGCAGCCTGGAGGCCAATGACGGCGATGTCCTGCCGTCCCACCGTCAAACCTATCCCGCGATCCCTACTTTCTACCGCGGAATCGAGACCCAGTTCGTCGAGATGACGGTCGATCCCGAAGTGGCCGCCGCGCACCTTCCCAAGCCGCTTGTCGCCGATCCCAGCGGGGCCGCAATCGGTATCGCGCTGAAGATCCCAATGTCTTCATACGGCCCCTTCAACGAAGCGGGCATCCATCTCAAGTGCACGCTTGATGGTGAGCCCGTCTGGTACAATTCGCACCTCTTCCTGAACAATGTGACCGCCATCTGTGCCGGCCGCGAGCGCTGGGGCGTCGCGAAGGAGTTCGCCGAGATCAGCTTTTCCGATCATGAGAATGTCCGCGTTTGTGAGGTCGTCAAGGAGGGCGCGACCCTGATGCGACTGTCCACGACCTGGGATGCGCTGGCCACTCCGGATGAGCTTCCCGACATTACGCCGAACATGAACCTGAAGATCATTCCGCGCGCCGACGGCCCGGGCGCTGCGATCAAGCAACTCGTTGAGTATTGCTCGGAAGAAGTCGGAGAGTCGACCCAGATGTCCGGGCTTGGTCACGTGGAGTTTCGCAGCACCGCCAAAACAGACCTTGCTCCACTGAATCCGGTCGCTCTTGGGCGAGGCTTCTATCACCGCGGCGACCTCGCGGAACTGCACGGCAAGATCCGTCTCGACTATCTCGCCAACGGATGAAGGATTATACCATGAAGATCAAACTATTAAGCATGTCCGCAGCCGCCCTCCTGGCGCCTCAGATCGCCACCGCACAGGTCCCCGACGTCTGCACGAACATCAGGATCGCCGACGGCGGATGGACCGATAACGCGGCCCAGAATGGGTTTGTCACGAATGTTCTGAAGGGTCTTGGCTATGAGCCAGAAATCGACTTTCTGTCGCTCGGTGTGCTTTTGGAGGGCATGCAAGCCGGTAATGTCGACGTCTTTCTTGCAAGCTGGACGCCGAACTCCGACGCAACCCTGAACCCGTACATCGAGTCCGGCGCGATCATGAATGTCGGGTATAACCTCGTCGGAGCTCAGTACGCTCTCGCCGTTCCGAAATACACCTATGATGCCGGCTTGCAGTCCTTCGCCGACATCGAGGATTTCTACGAAGAACTCGACGGAAACATCTACGGTCTGGAACCCGGCAACGACAGCAACAACGTCATCGTGCAGATGCAGGAAGATGGTGCATTCGGTTTCGACAGGTTCAATCTGGTGGAATCGAGCGAGAGCGCAATGCTGTCGGCTGTGGAGCGCGCCGTAAAGCGAAACGAGCCTATCGTATTCGTCGGGTGGTCACCGCATCCGATGAATACACGTTTCGAGATGGAATATCTGGGCGGCGGAGATGATTATTTCGGTCCAAATTACGGGAGCGCGAAGGTCTGGACGGGTCTGCGCCCCGGCTATGTCGAGCAATGCCCGAACGCCACCCGCTTCTTCGAGCAGTTGCGCTTCACGGTGGAGAGCCTAAGCGTCGTCATGAGCGGTATTCTCGACAATGACGCCAATCCTGAAGATGCCGCACGTACTTGGCTGCAGGAGAATCCGGAAATTCTCGATAGCTGGCTTGATGGCGTCCAGACCGTAGACGGTCAGCCCGGCCTCGAAGCTGTTCGGGCCAGCCTTGCCGAATAGTCAGTAATCAGTCGTCGGCAAGATAAACACCAAGGGCGGCGAAAGCCGCCCTTATACCCATGCCTCTGCTCTGGTTCTAAGGCCTCGGGCAAATATCGCCAGGCATGGCTCCTTGGAGTCGTTCGCTGCGGATGACACCAGTCGGCAGCGGAATTCGCCGCAGTCGATGAAGGCCACGGTGGGTGCGCCGGGAAGCTGCATGTGCTGGGTGTCATAGGCCTCGATCGGCACCTGCTTGCGGATCGGCGCATCGGCTGGCGGCACAGGCTTCTTCTTGCGCCGGGCCAGAAGCTTTCAGCGGCCAGGCCATGGCCGTGATCCATGACCCTGACGGAACCGCATCTGAAGCACTGACGCTCGACCTTCCTGACGCAGCCTTCGATAGCTGCCGGCCGCAGGATCCGGTCAGGATGACCTCCTGCGGTTGGGCATTTGCTTACCGCCTGCCCGAATGGACGCAGCCAGGCAAGGCCCTGTTTCGTGAACCCGGTGTGATGATCTTTCCAAAGATGGCCCCGCCCGATTGGTATGCCGATGCCGAAGATGGTCAGGATTTTCTGCCCCTTCTGTTCCACCAGACCGCGTCCCGCAGCAACCACCTGATGCCCGGCCATGACTACCGCATCAGCCGTGGCATTCGACACGACTGGAGACGGTTGATCACAAACTGGATGGCAGACTCTTTCGAAGGAGATGAGGCACACTTCAATCCGCAGATCCCGACCCTCCTTGCCGGCTTCCTTGATGTCATGAGCCCTTTTGAAGTGCCGGGCATCAAACACTGGCTGCGGAAGACCGGGCCGAATGTGATGACCGTGGCCGGCCACCCCGAGTTCATCGGCCTCTGGATGCCGATGCGGGAGCCAGGACCGGAAGACGCGCCGGCAGAGTTCAACAACATCCCGGCACGGTTTCTGAATGAAGTATCCAGCCATGGCTAATCGTCCACCCGCACGCGAGCGGCTGGACAGCTATCGCGCGCTGATCTCCAGAGCCGCACCGCTGGCCGATATTCTGGCCGACACCACCGGCCTGCATCTTGAGGTCAAGGGCCCGGGCGAACCGGAAATCATCTGCTCGCTTCCGGCCTCCTGCCCTGCCGACAACCGCGAACTGATCCGAAGGCATATCGAGATCCCGTCCGATCTGATCGGCATGCTGGATGCCGCAGCCAGACGAGACACCGAACGGCGGCGCGAGATCGAGCGGCTGAGACAGGCGCTTGAGGCAAAGGGTGGCAAACCGGCGAAGGACTATGCCGCCGAATGCGCCATGAAGTGCACAGAGCCAGCCTTCATGCGGTTTCTGACCGAGCGGCACGACCTGCCGCAGCCGACAACTGACAAGACGGCTGCCACGCACGTACGGTCCGTTCTGGCGATCAGCAGCCGCAGCGAATTGAACACCGATCCTGCAGCAGCGGCACGCTGGCGGGAAATGGTGAGAGAGTTTGAAACGTGGAGGCGGAGAGGATGACTGGAAAGGCGCGACGAATGGCTAGCACAAATGCGGTATTCCTAACGGAAGCTCAGGTTGCCGCTCGCATGGGTCTTTCGACAGATCAACCGAAGGCCGCTCTTCCTGCGCTCACAAAGTCAGGTTTTCCAACGCCGGATCCGCTCTTCTTCAACCGTCGTTACTGGCCTGCTTGCGAAGCTTTCCTTGATCGTCGGTACGGCTTGACCGAATCTACGGTGCAGGCCAATCCCGGCCTGGATGGAGAAGAAAGATGGAACTGAAAGCACCCGGCCTCAAAGCGCGAAAAAGAGCGAATGGCGCGGTCGCCTATTACTGGGTTGCGTCTGCCGTTTCTCGTGACACGGCGGGTTACCCGATCAAGACTGTTCGCGTTCACGGCGATGAAAATGGAATAAGGCATCGTTGCCTTTTACTCACTGCAGAACTGAAAGAGTGGTTGTCGCAACAGGACAGGGGGCAGGCCAAACGATATGACGGCACTTTGCGATCGTTGATTCGCCTTTATCAAACAACTCCGGAAAGCCCATATAATCGCGTAAAGGCCAATACGCGCGCAATGTATAACGAAAGCCTTGGGCTTCTAGAGAAGTCGGTCGGCGCCCGCCGCTTGGGGCAATTGACCGGACTCGACTTCGTTCGCTGGTACAACAACTTCAGACTTCCCGCTGGTGAGGGGAAGCCGGAACGGCAACGCAGAGCCTACAAGGCCATGCAACTCCTCCGCATCGTGATCAAGTTCGGAGTGGTCATGAACATCGCGGACTGCTTCCGGTTGGCAACGATCTTTTCCGGCATGGAGTTCACTGCACCAGCGGCGCGGACGAAGTCAATCACCTATGATCAAGCTCAGGCAATTTGCGAAAAGGCCGCAGAGAACGGCCTCCTGTCGATCGCTATCGCGCAAGCTCTTCAATTCGACCTGACCCTAAGACAAATCGATGTCATTGGACGTTGGGAGACGTCTATAGAAGCGGAAACCGGAGGTATTCTGGATCGCGGACAACGATGGGTCGACGGACTGCTTTGGTCGCACATTGACCCCGACGGTGTGCTATCCAAGCCGACGAGCAAAACGGGACAAACGGCCGAACATGACACTCGTGCTTACCCTATGCTCAGGCAACTGCTGGACATGATACCGCAAGAAAAAACGGGTCGGGCCGGTTGTAACATCCGAGACGACAGGCCTTCCATACCGATATCGCCACTTCTACAAGATCTGGCGAGAAGTCGCGACGGAGGCAGGTGTTCCGAAGGATGTCTGGAACCGCGACAGCCGAGCTGGTGGCGTGACGGAAGGTTCGGATGCAGGCGCCGATATCGAACACCTACGTCATCATGCAAATCATAAAAACATCCAGACGACGACGCGTTACAATCGCTCGACACTGGACAAGACACGCCATGTTGCGGAGCTCCGAATCGCCCGCCGGAAGGCCGTGAACACACCAAAAACGGACGTGTAGGAACGCCTCCAGGAACGTGTAGGAACGCATGATAGACTATCTGATTGAAATCTTTGGTGATCCCGACGCGATTCGAACGCGTGACCCTCAGATTAGGAATCTGATGCTCTATCCTGCTGAGCTACGGGACCACTCGCCTCTCCATACAAAAGCAGGGCTCCGATGAAAAGCCCTGTTTTTGCTTTGCGGCAGCCATGGCTCAGGCGGCGAGGCGGGCTTCGGCAAGGCGGACCCAGTAGGAAATGCCGTGGGCAAGCGCCTCGTCGTTGAAATCATAGTCAGGATTGTGCAGGCCGGCGCTGTCGCCATTGCCGAGCATGATGAAGGCGCCGGGCCTTGCCTCCAGCATGTAGGAAAAATCCTCCGCCGCCGTCCAGGGCGCAACCGCGGTGTTGACCGCCTCCGCCCCCGCGACCGCGATCGCCGCATCCGCGGCATGGCGCGTCTCTTCCTCGTGATTGACCGTCGGGGGATAGTTGCGGGTGTATGTCACCACGGCCTCGCCGCCCTGGGCGGCGGCAATGCCTTCGGCGATGGCCTTGAGCCGCTGCTCCGCCATGTCGCGGTTTTCCGGCGTGAAGGAGCGCACCGTGCCGCCGAGTTCGGCCTCCGAAGGGATGACGTTGTGGGCAAAGCCCGCATGAAATTCGGTCACCGAGACCACAAGCGCGCCGACCGGATCGGCGTTGCGCGAGACGATGGTCTGCAGCGCGCCGACGATCTGGCTGCCGATCACGACCGGATCAATGGTCGTGTGCGGCTGGGCCGCGTGACCGCCCTTGCCCCGGATCAGAATCCGGAACTCGTCGGTCGCCGCCATGATCGGGCCGGGCCGGATCGCGAATTCTCCCACGGGAAGGCCGGGGAAATTATGCATGCCGTAGACCTCGGCGATCGAGAACCGCTCCATCAGCCCGTCCTCGATCATCGCCTTGCCGCCGCCGCCGCCTTCCTCCGCCGGCTGGAAGATCACGACCACCCTGCCCCTGAAATTCCGCGTCTCGGCGAGGTATTTCGCCGCACCCAGCAGCATCGCCATATGGCCGTCATGGCCGCAGGCATGCATCTTGCCGGGAACCGTCGAGGCCCACGGACGGCCGGTTTTTTCATTGATGGGCAAGGCATCCATGTCGGCGCGCAAGCCGATCGTGCGCCCCTCGCCCGCCCGGCCATGGATGACGCCGACAAGCCCGGTGCGGCCGATGCCTTCAACGACCTCGTCGACACCGAACTGCCGCAATTGTTCTGCTATGAAGCCCGCCGTCGCCTCGACGTCGTAGAGAAGTTCCGGATGCCGATGAAGGTGATGGCGCCATTCGGTCGCTTGACTTTGGAGTTCGGCGGCGTAGTTCAGCACCGGCATTAATGATACCCCTGCATTTTTGCAAAATTCGTTGTAAAACACGCTAATATTGAGCGTGTCCGCATCAACAAGACGAGCCCTTAAAGGGGTATATCGATAGCAGCCGACAGGCAAGTAGAGAGAGCTACCGTGTTTCAAATCGCCAGGACGAAGTCGACAACCCGGCACATTGGTCGGAAGATGGCCGCCGCTGTGCTGTTCGCCGGAATAGTGCTCGCAACGCTGGTTTCCGTCGGCGCGGCGGCGCTCGCTCATCCCTATATCGTGGTCGATGCCAAAACCGGGCGCGTGCTGTTTGCCAATGAGCCGTTCAAGAAATGGTATCCGGCGTCCCTCACCAAGCTGATGACCGCCTATCTGGTGTTCGAGGACATGAAAGCGGGTCGGCTCGATCCGCGCGCGGCGATCACCTTTTCCGCCGCCGCCGCCAACGAGCCCGCCTCGAAGATGTATTTCGCCCCGGGCACGCGGGTGACGGTCGACAACGCGCTGAAGATGATGCTGGTCCATTCGGCCAATGACGCCGCCCATGCGGTGGCCGATGCCGCGATCGGCGGCCGCGATGCCTTCATCGCGCGCATGAACGCCAAGGCCGCGGAGCTCGGCATGGTCGACACCCATTTCGTCAATGCCAACGGCATGACCTCGATGGCCAATCCGCAGACCGGCCAATATACCACCGCGCGCGACATGGCGGTGCTGGCGCTTGCTATGAGCCGCGACTTTCCGGAATACCAGTATTATTTCACCATCCCCGGCATTGCCGCCGACAGCGGCAAATACCGTAACACCAATCTTCTGGTCGGCAATTTCGACGGCGCCACGGGCATGAAGACCGGCTTCGTCTGCGCCTCGGGCTATAATCAGGTGTCCTCGGCCAAGCGCGGCGGCCGCGAGGTGATTGCCGTCGCCTTCGGCGCCAACAGCGTGCCCGCGCGCGCCGACAAGGCCGCCGAGCTGCTGCAGGCCGGGCTGACGTCCAACGATCGCTCCGGGCCGGAGCTTTCGACCTATCTGCCGCCGCCCGCTCCGGATCGCCCCGTTGCCGATATCACCAGCGAGGTCTGCAGCGCGCAGGCCGTGCAGGATCGCGGCGATATCCGCGACGAGGACGGCAACTACATCTTCAAGTCGCCCTATCTGAAGCCGCTGCCGAAGGAATACGCGACCATCGACGCCTTCCGCCTGCCGAACGACACCGAAACCGTGGCGGGCGCGCTCGATAATCTCACCTATGTGCCGCTGCCCTATGCCCGGCCCGAGCAATAGAAGCCAGAATGTATCAGCCATCGCATCCCATCCCCGTCTCGATCGTCACCGGCTTTCTCGGCGCGGGCAAATCGACGCTTCTGAACCGCCTTCTCGGTGATCCGGCGCTTGCCGACGCGGCCGTGATCATCAACGAATTCGGCGCGGTCGGCATCGACCATCTTCTGGTCGAACGCTCCGGCGATTCGGTCATCGAGCTTGCCAATGGCTGCCTGTGCTGCACCGTCCGCGGCGAGCTGATCGACACGCTCGCCGACCTGCTGGACCGGATGCAGACCGGGAAGATCAAACCGGTTAACCGGGTGATCATCGAGACCACCGGCCTTGCCGATCCGGTTCCGGTGCTGATGGCGATCATGGCGCATCCGGCGATCGCCGCCGCCTTTTCGGTCGATGGCGTGGTGACCCTGGTGGATGCGGTGACTGGCATCGATGCGATCGAACGTCACGATGAAGCGGCACGCCAGGTCGCGGTCGCCGATCGCCTCGTCATCACCAAGACAGATCTCGTCTCCGCCAAGAGCGCGGAAAGCTTCGCAGCGCGGCTTTCCGCCATCAACCCGACCGCGGAAATCGTGGACGGCGCGACGCCCATGGCCGCCAATCCCCATCTCCTGGTGGCGGGCCTGTTCGACCCGGCGCGCAAATCGGCCGAGGTCGGGGAATGGCTGCGGGCGGCCGAAACCGGCCACGACCACCACCATCACGACGTCAATCGACATGACGAGCATATCCGCGCCTTCGCGCTTCTTGCGGACGCGCTCCCGTCGCGACAGGTCATCGAAGCCTTCCAGCATCGCCTTGCCCGCGAACACGGCGACCATATCCTGCGGATCAAGGGGATCGTGGCGATTGCCGGCGAGCCTCGTCCGCTCGTGATTCACGGCGTCGGCACCACCGTCTACCCATCGCGTTATCTCGCCGGCTGGCCGGAGGACAGCGCGCCTGAAACCCGGATCGTCGTGATTGGAGCGGACCTCGGCGAGAAGGCGGTGCGCGATCTGTTTGCAAGCTTCCTGGACCGGCCGGCGGTCGACCGTCCGGACCGGGCCGCGCTTGAGGACAATCCGCTTGCGGCCTTCGGCTTCAGGCGCTGACAGAGTTCACGATCGCGCGATCACGAAACGATGACCGCTCTCGGTCGCCACGCTTTCAATCAGCCGGTGGCCGTTCTGCTGGCAGAGATGCGGGATGTCGATCACCGCAAGCGGATCGGTGGTTTCCACAGTCAGCAGGCTTCCGGGCGCAAGCTCGGCCAGACGCTTGCCGGCCTTCAGCGCCGGCAGCGGGCATTTCAGCCCCTTCAGATCATAATGGAAGGACTGCGGCACGAAGCCGTCGCTCACCAGAATTTCCAGAAAGGCCTGTCGCCTTTAGTGGGCTGCTCCGGCTCGGCATAGGCCGCCATCGGGCTCGGCTCGGGAATCGGAACCGAAGAGGAAACCGGCACGTCCGGAACATCCGGGATCGCGGCCGTCTGGGTGACGGTATCGATTTCGGCAGCGACATCTTCCGGCGTTTCCAGCGGGCCGTATTTCGAAATCCGATACTGTTCCACGGTCACGAAGCGGCCGGCTTCCAGCGAGGAACCGGTGGGCTGGTAGAGCGCATCGGTCGGGTCCTCGCGCAGATCGGCGACGATGGCCTTGCGTTCTGCTTCGCTCGGATCGATCCAGACCTTGTCGTCGTTCTCCGCGAGCGCCTTGGCGAATTGCTTCTGATAGTCGCTCTGGTTCTGAGCCAGCGCCATCTTGTCCTGGGCGGTAAGATTGGACGCCATGACCGGGCAGGCGCGATCGGAGGCGAGATCGCCGCCATTGACCGGGTCCTTGTTGAACAGATATTCGCCGCCGCAGACATCGACGTCCGGAATCTTGTGGGTCACGTCGAAATAGTCGTAGCCTTCCTTCAGCATCTGCCAGAAGGGATAGTTCTCGTTATAGCGGTGGCGCACCATGTTTTCCGCGGTCATGCGGAACGGGTAAGCCTGCAGCATGATCGCCTGCTGGCCGCCGGAAAAGGCATCGCGCGCGAAGGCGAAGATTTCCAGTATCTGCTCGTCTGTCATCGAATAGCAGCCGCGCGAGGAGCAGGCGCCGTGGATCATCAGGTCGGAGCCGGTGAACTGGTTGGCGCGGTCATAACGGTTCGGATAGCCGGTATTGATCGCCAGGAAATACTGCGAATAGGGATTCAAAAGGCCCTTGGAAAGCGGATAGAAGCCCTCGGGCGCCTGCCGGTCGCCCTCCTTCTTCTTCGGGCCGAGCTTGCCGGACCAGGCGCAGATCTCGTAGGTCTCGAGTTCGCCATAGGTGCCGTCGCGCTTCTGCTTCCAGATTTCGAGAACGCCCTCTTCCTTGAAAATCCGGATCGTGATCGGCGCGTTCTTGGCCATGTCGTACTTGCTCATCTTCGCCACCATGGAAGACGGCAAAGAATAGTTCATCTTCTCCTGCACGGAGGAGAAGTCGGTACTGTCAAAAAAGCTGTTGCAGCCCGTCAGCGCCACAGCGGCGAACATTATCGGGGCCAGTACAGTCAAGCGCATGGATAGAACCTGCCGGATTTTGCCTTCAAACGCAACGGTCGCCCGCCGCTGAATGGCACCATAATGCACAGTCAAACTTCAAGAAAGCGTTAACTCTTTCTTTCCGCCCCGCTAGCGGCAACCCGGCGAGAGCATGCAGCCCTCAGAGATTGCGGCCGATGGCGAGGAATTTCTGCCGCCGCATATTGCGGATTTCCTCGGAAGACTTGCCTTCGAATTCGTTGAGCCCCTCGGCGATCTGGTCGCCCGAAGCATCGATCACGGTATCGGCATGGCGATGCGCGCCGCCGACCGGCTCTGGGATGATTTCCTCGACGATGCCGAACCCCTTCAGATCCTGGGCGGTGATCTTCATGTTGGTGGCCGCTTCCTTGGCGCGGGCGGAATCACGCCACAGGATCGAGGCCGCGCCCTCCGGCGAAATCACCGAATAGATCGCGTGCTCCAGCATATAGACCCGGTTGGCCGCGGCAATCGCGATCGCGCCGCCCGACATGCCCTCGCCGATCACCAGCGTGATCATCGGTACGCCGATCCTGAGGCACATTTGGGTGGAGCGGGCGATGGCTTCCGCCTGTCCGCGCTCTTCCGCGCCGACGCCCGGATAGGCGCCCTGGGTATCAACGATCGAGATCACCGGCAGGTTGAAGCGGTCGGCAAGCTCCATCAGGCGGATCGCCTTGCGGTAGCCTTCCGGCCGCGGCATGCCGAAATTATGCTTCAGCCGGCTCTTGGTGTCGTGCCCCTTCTCCTCGCCGATCACGGCGACCGGGCGTCCGCGGAACCGGGCAAGGCCCGCCTGGATCGCCGCGTCCTCGCCGAAATTGCGGTCGCCGGCAATCGTGGTGAACTCGGTGAATAGCCGCTTGGCGTAATCGAGAAAGTGCGGGCGCTGCGGGTGGCGGGCCACCTGCGCCTTCTGCCATGGCGAAAGCTTGCCATAGATATCGGTCATCGCTTCGCTGACGCGGGTTTCCAGGCGCGCGATCTCTTCCGACGTGTCGATGCTCTCGCCGTCGTCGGCCAGTTTCTTCAGCTCGATAATCTTGGCCTCCAGGTCGGAGATTGGCCTTTCGAAATCGAGATAGCTGTACATTGTCGCAATTTCCCTGGGTTTTCCGCCGCGCCCGGAACCGCGTTCTCGGGCTTCCACTTACAATATTGTGCCGCTTAATCCCGTTTTTTGGCTTCTTTTGCAAGGGGGTGATGCATTTCCACCAGTTCCCGGAGCCTTTCTTCCAGGACATGGGTGTAGATCTGGGTGGTCGAGATATCGGCATGGCCGAGCATTTCCTGCACCGCGCGCAGGTCCGCGCCGTTCTGCAGCAGGTGGCTGGCGAAGGCATGGCGCAGCACATGCGGCGAGATCGCTGTGGTCCTGAGCCCCGCCCGCCCGGCCAAGCCTTTCAGGTCGCGGGCGAAGACCTGGCGCGAAAGATGCCCGGCAGCGCCTCTCGACGCGAACAGATAGGGGTTCTCATCGTCGTCCGCTGCCTTCTGCCGCTCGGCATCGAAGGCAGCAAGCGCTTCCAGCGCCCTCAACGACAACGGCACGGCGCGCTCCTTGTTGCCCTTGCCGCGCACGGTCAGGAACCGCTCCTTCTTCTTCATCACATTCGCCGGCAGCGTGACGAGCTCGGAAACCCGCATGCCGCTGGCATAAAGCGTCTCCAGAAGCGCGCTCATGCGCAGCTTTTCAAAATGCTGTGGACCGGGGGCGCCGGCCTCGGCCGCCGCCTGGTCCAGCAGCCGGTCGACATCGGCGACCGAGAGGGTTTTCGGCAGCGGCCGCGCCTTTTTCGGCGCATCGATGACGCCGGTCGGATCGTCGCCGCGCAGGCCTTCGGCATAGAGAAACTGATAGAACTGCTTCAGCGCCGAAAGCCGCCTTGCCTGGGACGTGGCCGCAAAGCCGCGTTTTGCGAGGTCCGAGAGATAGGCCGAAACATCGCCCGAAGCCGCGTCATCGACCGCGACCCCGCGGTCGATCATGAAATCGCGATAGTCATCGAGATCGCGCTGATAGGCGGCAAGCGTATTGACGGCCGCCCCCCGCTCCGCGCTCAGCATTTCGATGAACGCCTCGATATGGGCGCCGGAAAGATCCAATGCGTTTAACTCCCTGCCATCTGAAACCGGAATTCGACGCCCTTCGCCTTGACGCCATCACGGCATTTGCCGATACGTGGCAGGACAAGAATGGGCACGCTATGAACGTAAAACAAGATACCGGCGGCGCGGGACTGCGGCAAAAGGCGATTGCCGGCCTTGCCGGGCGCAATCTGATCCTGGTCGGCCTGATGGGCGCCGGCAAGAGCGCGATCGGCAAGCTCGTCGCCGCCCAGCTCGGCCTGCCCTATATCGACACCGACCACGAAATCGAATCCGCCGCCCAGATGTCGATCGCCGATATTTTTGCCGCATACGGCGAGCCGGAATTCCGGGCGCTCGAAACAAGGGTGATCGAGCGCGTGCTGGCAGAGGGGCCCGCGATCGTCTCCACCGGGGGGGGCGCGTTCATCAACCCTGTAAACCGCGAACTGATCGCCAGTTCCGGCCTGTCGCTGTGGCTGAAGGCCGACCTCGAGACATTGTGGGACCGGGTCAAGCGCCGCCAGACCCGCCCGCTTTTAAAAACTGAGAACCCTAAGCAGACGCTCAAGGATCTGATGGACAAGCGCTATCCGGTCTATGCCAAGGCCGACGTCACCGTCCACTCCCGCAATGTCCGCAAGGAAGCCGTGATGCGCGATGTGCTGAAGGCGCTCGCCGCCGTTGATGAAGGAAAATAGTCCCATGACTGAAAGCGTATCCGACAAGCGGATCGTCCGCGTCGATCTCGCCGACCGCAGCTATGACATCCTGATCGGCCCGGACCTTCTGACCAGCGCCGGCGGCGAGACGCTCGCCCGGCTTGACTGCCGCAAGGTCGCGATCATCTCCGACGTCAATGTCGCGCCGCTCTACCTCGATACGCTCGTCGAAAGCCTGCAGACCGACGGCATCGAGACGTTCGCGATGACGCTTGCGGCGGGCGAAAAAACAAAGAGCTTCGACAACCTCACCGCCGTGGTCGATTTCATCCTCGAAGCCCGGATCGAACGTTCCGACGCGGTGATCGCGCTCGGCGGCGGCGTGATCGGCGATCTCACCGGCTTTGCCGCCGCCATCGCCCGGCGCGGCGTGCGCTTCATCCAGGTCCCGACCTCGCTGCTGGCCCAGGTCGACAGTTCCGTCGGCGGCAAGACCGGCATCAATTCGCGCCACGGCAAGAACCTGATCGGCGCCTTCCACCAGCCCGATCTGGTGCTCGCCGACACCACAACGCTCAATACGCTGAGCCCGCGCGAATTCGCCGCGGGCTATGCCGAAGTCGTCAAATACGGGCTGATCGACCAGCCCGACTTCTTCCACTGGCTGGAAAAGCACCGCGAGGCGGTGTTTTCCGGCGGCGATGCCCGGATCGAGGCGATCGCGCAAAGCTGCGCGGCCAAGGCCGCCGTCGTTGCCGCCGACGAGCGCGAAAACGGCCGGCGCGCGCTGCTGAACCTCGGCCACACCTTCGGTCACGCGCTGGAAAAGGCCACCGGTTACGACAGCGCCCGGCTGGTCCACGGCGAGGGCGTCGCGATCGGCATGGTGCTGGCGCACGAGTTTTCCGCGCGCATGAACCTCGCAAGCCCGGACGACGCCAAACGCGTGGCGGCGCATCTGAAGGAAGCGGGCCTGCCGACATCGCTTGGCGATATTGACGGGGACCTGCCCCATGCCGATATAATGCTGGATGCCATCGGCCAGGACAAAAAGGTGAAGGGCGGCAAGCTGACCTTCATCCTCACCCGCGGCATCGGAGAAGCCTTCATCGCTGATGACGTGCCGCCCTCCGAGGTTCTGGCGTTTCTGACGGAAAAACATCCGCAATGACCACACGCGATATTTCGCAATTCTTCTCCGACTACGGCCTCACCATGGCGATCATTTTCGCCCTGATCGTCGTCTCGGCCTTTTTCTCCGGTTCGGAAACGGCGCTGACCGCCGTCTCGCGGGCCCGCATGCACACGCTCGAGCAGCAGGGCGACCGCCGCGCCGGCTTCGTCAATGCCATGATCGCCAGGCGCGACCGGCTGATCGGCGCGCTTCTGATCGGCAACAACCTCGTCAACATTCTGGCCTCGTCGCTCACCACGACGCTGTTCCTGAGCATTTTCGGAGACAAGGGCGTTGCCTATGCGACACTGATCATGACGACGCTTCTGGTGATCTTCGCCGAGGTGCTGCCGAAAAGCTGGGCGATCTCGGCCACCGACCGGTTCGCGCTTGTCGTGGCGCCCTTCGTGCGGGTGTTCGTTCTGGTGGTCGGCCCGCTTTCCAGCCTCGTCAACATCGTCGTCCGCGGCATCCTGCGCATCTTCGGCGTGACTCTGACCAAGGGCACGGAGATGCTGACCGCGCATGAGGAACTTCGCGGCGCGGTTGATCTTCTCCACCGCGAGGGCTCTGTGATCAAGGCCGACCGAGACCGCCTCGGCGGCGTGCTCGATCTCGGCGAACTCGAAGTTTCCGACGTGATGATCCACCGCACCGCCATGCGCGCCGTCAATGCAGACGACCCGCCGGAACAGGCGGTCAAGACCGTGCTCGAAAGCCCCTATACCCGCCTTCCGGT
>MDSV01163601.1_pt1 | contig 36832 bp, 36 predicted proteins | sample 810851 | NCBI WGS metagenome assembly MDSV01 (sample SAMN05326640, study PRJNA326480) | marine metagenome | isolation source: seawater | place: Atlantic Ocean: North East | collected 2012 | reverse complement strand
TCCATGTCTTAAGACAAAGTACCATTGGCGCAGAAAGACTTGACTTCCGAGTTCGGAATGGGATCGGGTATTACTCTTTCGCAATAATCACCAGGCCCGGAATTTATACAATTAAATTTTTTTTTTTCAAGTTCTTTTATTATTTTTTATTGACCAAAATAAAATAGGTACAGGCATATAAAATATGATACTTAACCAATTATTAAAAAAATTTCCAGATGGTCCAAATGGCCAAATTGTTATTAAAATACTAGAAAGTAGACAAATCTCTAAATTATTAAATATTGGCTGTTTTTTTTTTACACTTTGAAAAAAATGAATTATTAATTTGTAAGAAAAGACAACAAATAAATAAAAAATAAAAGAAAAACCAACTAATCCTAATTCTGATAAAAACTGAATATAAGTTTGATGAGGATGTGTTGAGCAGGCGAACTGGCCTGATTTATATTTAGTTTTATCACAATTATTTCTAAATTGCTTTATGCCAATACCAAAATACATTTTATCCATAAAAATATTCATTGCTGTCATATATTGATCTTGATGTTCCATAGAAAATATATATTTCTCTTTATTTTTAAATCCTATCTGATCTAAGGTAGTATCAATCATTCTATTTTTAATATTTGGACTAAAGTTTGAAATTATAAATACCAAAATCAATGAAAGTACTAATATTATTGATCTATATATTTTGTAATCTTTTATAAAAAAAATTATAAATAATGCTGATAAATTTACATAAAAAAATGCAGTTCTTTCACCACTTATAAAAACCAATGTTTCAACTAAAATTAAAATTAAACCTAATAAATAAATAATTTTTTTTTGTTTTGAGAATAACAAAAGTGTGATGCCAAAAAAAGTTGGTAAAAGTCTACTTAAATAACTTCCTAAAATAAGTTCATCGCCAAAAAAACTGCTTGCTCTTGGTCCTGGTTGTAATTTCAAACCTATGATATTTGAACCATTAAAATATTGAAAAAATCCATCAAAAATTAATATTAAAAAGCAGAAAAGAAAAGAATAAAATAATTTTATTAAAATTTTTTTTTTTTGTTCAAGTAAATTAATTACAGCAATAGTAAAAAAAAGATATCTAAAGTAAAAAAAGGCAGTAGTAGCTGAATCTAAACTTGGGTTTATAATTGCACTATTTAAAAAAATGTAAAACCAAAAAATTAAAAAAAACTTTACATAAAAATTCTTAAAAATTTCAAACCTTTTGAATTTTATGACAAAATAAATTTCTATTAATGCTATTATACTTAAAGCTAAGTCACTTAAAAAAGGTCCAGTTATTAGAAAAAAAGGAATTAAAATAAATAAATAAGATTGAAAATTTTCAAGTAGTTCTCTTGTGTTATTTGTAATTTTCATCATAAATAATATTTAAATCAAAAAAAAATTTTGTAACTATGTTTTATTTAAGCTATCTAAGCATATGATTAATTTTATTTTATATTCTATAATTTATTTAATATTTTTCTTATTAATTATTTACTTATCAAAAAAGTTAAACCTTGTTGATAAACCAAATTACAGAAAATTACATTCAAATAAAATCGTAAATACTGGCGGTGTAGCAATATATTTTTTTATGATTTTAATTGTTATAACAAATGAATACTCTTATGAAGTTGAAAACATTATTGCAATTGGTTCTATTGTTATTTTAACAGGATTTCTAGATGACAGAATTGATATATCTCCATCTCTTAAGTTAATTCTTTTAATATTTCCAACCAGTTATTTGGTAATAAATGGTTTTTTGTTGGACAATCTTGGTCACTATGAATTTACAGGTAAAATAGATTTAGGAAAATTTAGTTTAATATTCACTTTTTTAGCTGTTGGACTACTAATAAATTCCTACAATTACATTGATGGAATTGATGGTCTTTTGTTGGGAAATTTTATAACAGCTGTAGGATATATAATTTTTTTAAACAATAATGATAATCTGAATATTTTATTAACTTATTTTTTAATTTGCTGTATTATTAACCTTTACTTTAACTTGTTACCTGAAAAGAACTACTTTAAAATATTTTTAGGAAATGGTGGTAGTTTATTTTTTGGATTTTTCATTAGTTTTTTGATGATTTACATGTTTGTGTTTCAAAAAGTACATCCTGCATATTTAATTTGGACGTGTTGGTACTCAATTTATGACTTTTTAAGTGTAACGTTCAATAGAATAAAGCAAAACAAAAAAGTATATAAAGCAGATAAATTTCATTTTCATCATATTATATTGGCAAAATTTAAGAACTCCCATTTAAAAACTTCTTTATTCTTAAATTTAACAAATATTATTGTATTATCTATAGGTTTTAGCATCACAAGCTATATTGGAAAAATATATTCACTATTATTTTTTGTACTTTTTTTTGTTATTTTTTTTATAATGAGAGGAAAAATTTAATATTTTAAAAATTAAAGTGTTTATTACTTTTATAAATTTATGGTTTTGCCAATAACAGTTATTATTCCATTTAATAATGAAAAAGATAAAAGTTTACAGGAAATTTTAGATAATCTTTTTTTGCAAACCAAATTTCCAAATGAAATAATTATTATATTAACAAATAAAAATAAAAGTCTTAAAAAAATTTATAAAAAAAAGATACCTCTGAAGAAAGTAAAAATTAAAGTTTTTTTTAAAAAAAATGCTTATCCAGGTTCTGCAAGAAATTTGGGAATTTTAAAATCTAAAAATTCTTATATAGCCTTTTTAGATGAAAAAACTATTCCAGAAAAAAATTGGTTAAATGATGGTTATAAGAAATTAAAACAAAAAAAAATTGATATTGTATATGGTCAAACAATATATGTTGCTGATAAATTTAAAGAGAAAATTATTATTTCATCAACTGTTGGATCAAAAATACATACTACATTACCTGGATCGATTGTTGATAAAAAAATTTTTTTTAAATGTGGAATTTTTCTTGAAAATGTAAGATCTGGAGAAGATGGAGATTGGTTTAAAAGAATTAAATTACATAAAATTTTAAGTTCTAAAAATTACTGTTTACTTAAATATAAGTTTTCAAATATTCAAATAAATAAAATATTTGGAAAATGGTTCATATATTATAAATCTTCAGCACATTTGGATCAGTTAAAAACCCATAGGCAGATCTACATTTTAACCTTTCTAATTTTTTTAATGGTTTTTATTTATAACTGGAATCATATTTTTGCTGACTGGGATCAAGATTCAAATATCTATATCCATCACATTACCAAAAAAACAATATTATATTTGGGTTTAATATATCTTTTTTTTAGAGGAATATTTTTGCCACTATCAAAAGGTTCGAAAATGAGTTTTTTATTTCCTTTTAATTTTATTTTAGTCTTCTTATTTTCGTGGTGTTTAGATTTTATTAAAACTTATTGTTATTTAACAAGTTACTTTAGAAAAAATTAATTTTATATATAATTTAAAAAATTAATACCCTTTGTATCTTTTTTAGAAATAGAGGGTTTCTTTTTTATGTTCCAATTAATATTCAAATTTTTATCAAGTGCATTTATTGTTACTTCAGATTTTTTATTATAATTTTCAGAACAAAAATAAACCACTTTTGCTGTTTTACTCAGGGTCAAATATCCATGACCGAAATTCTTAGGTATAAAAATTTGTTTTTTGTTTTCTGAAGATAGTATTATTTTTTTATATTTTCCATACGTTGGTGAGTTTTTTCTTAAGTCAACAACAACATCTAATATTTTGCCATCTATAACTTTTAAAATTTTCTCTTGAGATTTTGGTTTTTTTTGAAGATGAATACCTCTTAAGGAATTTTTTTTAGAAAAAACATAGTTTACTTGTTTACAAATAAATTTTTTTTTAAAAAAAAATTTTACTGTTTTTTCATTAAATATTTCTGAAAAGCTCCCTCTTTTATCTGAAAATTTATTTACAGAGTAAACATAACAACTGTTAAAGAATATGTTTAATTTTTTCATTTCAAAAATTTTAATACTTTTTTATAATAAAAATTATTGTTAAATATATTTTTTTTAAATTTTGATTTTTTTAAAAATTTATTTTTTATAGATTCATACTCTATAGATCCTAAAATTACGTTATATTTTTTTTCATAGTTCTTAATTTCAATACAGGTTGTAAGATATTCATTATGATCTCCTGCATCATGCCAATAAACTTCTTTACCCAATTTAATTACTTTAAGATTTCTTTTAGAAAGGAGTATTTGATTAAGTTCGGAGATCTCTTTTTCATTTCTTTTAGATGGTTTTATTTTTTTTGCTATTTTTATGCTGCTGTTGTTATAGAAATAAATCCCAGTTACAGCATAGTCTGATATAAATTTTTTTGGTTTTTCTATAATTTTAATTGGTTTGGATTTATGAAATTGTAAAACTCCATATTTTTCTGGTGTATCAACTCTTTTTACAAAAATTGATTGATTTTTTGATTTACAAGCCTCAACAAGTTTGTCTTTAAAATTTTTTCCAAAAAAAATATTATCACCTAAAATTAAACACATATCAGCTCCATCCAAAAAACTTTCTGCTAAAATCAATGCCTCAGCAATACCATTTGGTTTTTTTTGAATCTTATATTGAATCTTCAATCCAATTAAGCCCCCATCACTAAATAATTTTTTATAAAATTTAATATGCTCTGGTGAACTAATAATAAGAATTTCATTTATCCCTGACATAATTAAATTTGAAAGCGGATAATAAATCATCGGCTTATCATAAATTGGTAAAATTTGTTTGGAAATTGATGATGTTAAGGGGAAAAGTCGTGTACCTAAACCACCAGCTAAAATAATTCCTTTTCTCATTTTCTATTTATTAAATTATATCTTAAATCTTTATTCCATTTTGGAATATTAATTTGAATAATTTTTTCTATTTTCTTAATATTTAGTCTACTATTTAATGGACGTTTTACAGCTTCATGTTTTTGACTTCTTAAAATTTTAAAGGGTTTAATACTATGTTTTTTTTTAACAATTTTTGAAATTTCCTCTCCAATTTGATATCTAGATGCGTAACCTTTGCAAGTTAAATTAAATATACCAGAGTTAACATCTTCTTTTTCGATTTTTTTAATAAAAATTTTTATATATTCAGAAACTAAATCTGAACTAATAGGTGCTCCAATTTGATTAACTGGTAATGAAAAAAGTTTTCCTTTTAATATCTTTGCCCTAACTTTATAGATAAAATTTTTCTTAAAGTTAATATTATACAACCACGAAATCCTAAAGATATAAAATTTACACCCAGAATTAATTATACTTTCATCTCCGTTTAATTTTGTCTTACCATAATAATTTAATGGATTAGTTGCTGATTTTTCAGTGTAATGAGATTTCTTATATCCATCAAACACATAATCAGTTGAAAAATGAATCAGAATTATTTTATTTTTTTTACAAATTCTTGCCAAAAACTTTGGGAAAGAATAATTTAAGTATTTGCAATTATCCTTTTCATTTCTAGCATTATTCACATCAGTATAAGCAACACAATTTATAATAATGTTAGGACTAATTTTTTTAATATAATTAGATATCTCAGTTTTATTGAAATAATTAATTTTATTATTTTTTCTACACAAAGTTTTTGATATAATTTTTCTTTTTAAATCATCTCCTAATTGCCCAGAAGATCCTAATATCATTACTTTCATGATTATTTTAAATATTTTTTAATATAGTAATCACAAATATACTCTAATCCTATATCTATTTTAATTTTGCTTTTCCATTTTAATTCTCTCTTAATTTTATTTGGATTTATAGAATATCTAAAATCATGACCTGGTCTATCAGTGACAAATCTGATTTGTTTTTTGTAAGAAATTTGTTTTGGAATTTTTTTATCTAGCAATGTGCAAATTTTATTTACAATTTGTAAATTTGTTAATTCCGAATTTGAACCAATATTATATCTATTATAATTTTTTCCTTTTTTTAATAGTAATAATATAGCTTTAGAATGATCATCAACATGAATCCAATCACGAACATTTCGACCATTTCCATATATTGGAATATTTTTATTTTTTATAGCAGAACGAAAAACAGTGGGAATTAATTTCTCGTCATTTTGATGCTTTCCATAATTATTAGAACAATTTGTAATTATATATGGCAATCCATAAGTATTTGAAAAGCTTTGCAAATACATCTCTGCAGATAATTTGCTAGCAGAGTATGGATTTTGAGGTGAATAAATTGATTTTTCAGTAAATGAAGCTTCATTATTTTTAAGAGATCCATATATCTCATCTGTACTTACATTTATAAATTTAAAATTTTTCTTGTCACTATCATTTAAAAGATCATAGTAATTTTTTATATTAAAAATAAAATCAATAAAACTAATACAGTTGTTTTGAAAAAATAATTTTGGTTTTTTTATTGAATTATCAACGTGAGTTTCAGATGCAAAATTAACTATCTTTAAAACTTTGTTTTTTTTTAAAATATTAAAAATTTTTGAACTTGAAATATTTAACTTGTAAAATGAATATTTTTTACTTTTTATTTTTTTAATTTCTTCAATATTAGCTGAGTATTTTAGAGCATCTATATTTATAATTTCATAACCATGTTTTAAACACATAAGAATAAAGTTGTAGCCTATAAATCCCGCACCTCCAGTCACTAAAATTTTTTTTTTACTCATACAAAAATTTAATATTAATTATAAATAATAGTCAGCATATTTTTTTTTATAAAATGATTTAAGATCAAATAGAAAAGATTTAACATTGCCAAAATTTTCTTTAGGTTTCTTAAAAAGACTAGAACTAAATATATCATGATTTACAGCCAAAATAATACAATCATAATAATTTTTACGAGGTAATAATTTTATTTCTAAACCATAGCTATTTTTAACTTTTTTTTTATCCACCAAGGGATCGCAAATATCAACTAAATGCTTACTTTTTTTTAAAATTCTAAATAAATCAAAAACTTTTGAGTTTCTTATATCATTACAATTTTCTTTAAAAGTGCAGCCTAAAATTAATATTTTTGATTTTTTGTATTTAAGATATTTATTTGTTCTACCAGCAATATAATTGGCCATTTGATCATTTAATTTTCTTCCAGCTAAAACAATTTTTGAATTATATCCAATTTTTTTTGCTTTATAGGTAAGATAGTAAGGATCGACACCAATGCAGTGTCCTCCCACGAGACCAGGGAAGTACTTATGAAAATTCCATTTTGTTGCAGCTGCATCAAGCACTTCATTTGTATCAATTTTCATTTTTTCAAAAATTTGTGACAATTCATTAATTAATGCTATATTTAAATCTCTTTGGGTGTTTTCAATTATTTTAGCTGCTTCTGCAACCATAACTGAGGAAGCTTTATAAACCTGCGCTTTAATTATTGATTTATAAATTTTATATATTTTATTTAAAACTTGTTTATTAGATCCTGATACAATTTTATTTATATTTCTTAATTGATTTTTTTTATCTCCAGGATTTATTCTTTCCGGCGAATATCCATATCCAAAATCTATTTTAGCTTTTAAATTAGAATACTTCTCTAAAATTTTAACACACGTGTCTTCTGTAAGTCCTGGATAAACTGTTGACTCATAAACAACAATGTCACCTTTTTTAAGATATTTGCCAACTTCTTTTGATGCTAATTTTAGCAAGCTGATATCTGGTAAATTTTTTTTATTTATTGGAGTTGGAACAGTTACAATGTAAAAATTTATATCCGCTAAATCGCTTGGTTGTGTAGTAAATTTAATTAAGGATTTTTTAATTTCTTTTTTTGAAATTTCATTATTTGAGTCAAAAAAATTTCTTAAATTTTTAATTCTTTGAGTCGATTTATCATAGCCGACAAGATCGTACTTTTTAGACATTTCAATAGCCAAAGGTAAACCAACATAACCCAGTCCAATTATTCCTATTTTTAATTTCATCATTTACTATGATAAAGTTTTTTTTAGATTAATCATCATTAATAAACAACAACTTGTAAATTTGTCTTTTAATAAAATTTTTTGGTAAATTATTCATCCCAAAATGATCACAGCCTGCACATAATAGATTGTTATGTCTCTGACTTTTTTTTAAACTATCTCTTAAATTTTTAAATCTATTTCCATTCCAAATTTCTAGTATAGAATTATTTTTTACATTTCCCATCTTGCTTTGAAAAAAAAAATCTGCACAACACTGTCCAACATCCCCGTTAACAGTTATATTGAATTGTGAAAAAGGATGAGAACAATAACCAAGATTTGGTAATTCATGATTATTTTTTTTATTTGGTGCTGATCCGGCTCTATTGCTTAATACCTCCTCTACTAATCTTTTTGTTTTTGTATATTTTATATATTTAGGGAATCTTTTTTTATTTATTTTACCAGGTAAACCATGATACACATTTTCTTTGTTATAAATTTTATACAAAACTTCTTCTTCGAATTTTTTTATATTCATCGGAAGTTTTTCAGTTAAAGTTTTTCTATATAAGTTTAAGCTTAACTCATCTATACCAGCATTTAAAATTTCTTCACCTCTCTGATTATTTAAAGACCTCCCATTTGAAAGTATTTGTATCCAAGAATTTGGGCATTTTTTTCTAGCCAATGAAATATATTCATGCAAATTTTTTACTAAAAGAGGTTCGCTGTTTACATGGAAACTAATTCTCTTATCATAATTAATCTCGGCTAATTCATTAATGACTTTTTCATATAACTCAAAACTCATAGTTATATCTGGCCTTATATCGTTTTGTATAGAAGCAGCACAAAATGTACATTGGCTATTGCATTTTGTTCTTAGTTCAAAAAAAATTGCATCAAATAAATTTTGATTTGAATAAAATTTTTTATCATCACTCGTTATATAATTATGAATACGTAATTGTCTGTCTCTTGATAATTTTTTAAAGTAATAGCTTGAAGAAATCTTAATTTTTTTTTTAAAAGAATTTAATAAATTATACTTATCAAATATTGTTTGGTTCCACATTTTATTTCTATATTTTAGTTCTTATTAATATCAAATATTAAAAATTGTAGTGTTAATTTTATGCTTGGTATAAATCAAAATAGGCATAAGTGTATAAATAAAAATTAATGATATAGAAGTTGCAACAGATGCTCCGGTTATACCATATTTTTCAATTAGTACGTAATTTCCAGCTAAGTTAATAATAAAACCTAAAAACAAAATATATAGAAAATTCTTTTGCATATTTGTCATAACCATAAAATCTTGAGATATAGAAAAAGATCTAGCAATATAACCAAAAGATAAAATTAAAAGAGGTATATAAGATAAAACAAAATTTTCTCCAAAAAGTGAGAGAAAAATTTTTCCAAAAAAAAATAAAAACATTAAATAAATAAAAGAAATTAGTAAAAGAATTTTAGTAGTAAACTTTGAAATTCTATTTATCTCATTAACATTTTTTTTTAAAAAAGCTTCGGATATCTTTGTTGCTATTACAGCAGAAAAAATTGAACCTAAAAAAAATATCATTGAAGATAATTTTGCTGCTGGAGCATATAATCCTACACTTTCAGGGCCTTTCAAAATATTCAACATTAAAATATCTGATTGACTAATAAGTAAAAAGAAGAAAGTGCCAAAAAAAATAGGTGTTGATTTTTTTAAAATCTTATTTTCTTTGTATGATGGTTTTATTTTTTTTAATATTGAATAAATATTTTGGTTAAAAATTACCAAAATTATAAGAAAACTAACAACAGAAACAAAAAAATATAAAACTGATAATTCAAAAATTTCAAAATTAAATTTATTATTACTTAAAAATAAAAAAATAGATAAAAATAGAATAATAAATATTGGTTTTAAAATAGCTTCAAAAATTTGTGAGGATATAAAAAAATCATACACTCTTAAAAAAGAACTTAAAAGCAAGCTCAAATTATAAAATGGAATAGATAATAAAAAAATTATTGCGACATATTTTAGGTTTTTTGTTAAACTTTCACTTAAAAATATATAAATAATTAAGAATAGAAAAATTACTAGAAATAATTTAAAAATTATACCAATAGATTCATTCAAAAAACTTTTGACCTTGGCTAAATTCTTCTGATTTAAATAAATAGTAATCTCTTTTAAAGCTAGGATTTCAATGTTAAATCTACTCAATATACCAATTATAGCCAAACTTGTTAATCCAAAGTTATAATATCCATAATCTTTAATAGATAATACTCTAGCTAGATAAATTTGACTTCCTAAAGTTAAAATTACTCCTAAAACTTTTATGCAGAAACTCATAAAGAAATTTAAACTGTAATGGTAATTTTTTTTAAAATTAAAATTAACTTTACTTTTATTTTTCATCTAACTTTCTAATTTATCAATTGTTTTTAAATATTTTTTGATTACTATTTCTTCATTATATTCATATTTAATTTTATTATATAATTTCAATTTCATATTATTTAATTTTGCAGTCCTTGTTCTCATTACTCTTTTCATGGAATTATAAATACTGTCGATTGATTTTGGTCTAAATAAAAAACCATTTATGTTATCTTTAATTAAATCTCTGTTTCCAGGAACATTTGAGCAAATAACAGGTAATTTATAAAGTCCAGCTTGAAGCAAAGCGTTGGACATTCCTTCTCTATGAGATGGAAATATAAAATAATCAGCTTTCAAATAGTGCTTATTTAGAGTATTTGAAAATTTAATAATTTTAATTAATTTACTTTTTTTATTTATAATTTGATTTGATAAGTCACCTTTTTTTGCCCCAACTAAGGTTAAGGTTATTTTTTTTTTACTCTTCACTAATTTTAAAAATGCTTCAATCAATTCAATGATACCTTTGTCTTTAATTAGTCTTCCAACATAAAGAAAATTTAAATTATTATTTTTTTTTTTATATTTTGTTTTAATTTTTTTAATCTTGACTCCGGACCCAGGTATTAACTCATAATCTTTATTAATTATTTTGTTTTTCTTAAAAAATTTTATATCTTCTAAATTTTGAAAAAAAAGTTTGTTAGAAAATTTAACTGAAATTTTTAATAAAAAGATCAGTAAAAATCTTAAATATCTACTTGATTGAAAGCCAATACCTAAACCAGTTATATTACAAACATTATTAATTTTTAAAATATTACAACATATTGATGAATAGATATTTGGTTTAATTGTAAAAGAAAGAACAATATGTGGTTTAAATTTCTTAATTAATTTAAAATATCTTGCAAATAAATTTATTTCTTTAAATATTGAAGTACTTCTACTTTCTATATATGGGTCATAGACTTTACATCCCATCTTTTTTAACTCGCTCATAAAATTATCTTTGTTTGCGATTACTATAACTTTATTTTTTTTAAGAAGTTTAGAGATTAAAGTTTTTCTAAAATTTATTAAATTCCAACAAGTATTTGCGGTTATAATTATATTCATCAAAATATAAGTTAAAATTGTTCTAAATATTTTTTATTTTAATTTATAAAGTGAAAATACCTCTATTGATATTTCCACTTAAAGAAATTATACAGTGCATATACTCTATATGAAGTATTATTACCATTCATAAAGTCTTTCCAAATATTCTCTACGTTTTGTTTATTTATTTCATTTGTACTTTTATCTAAATTATCAAATATCACTTCTTTAACTTCTTTGTTTAAATCATTTCTCAATATAGAGTCTAATGGAATCGAAAATCCCATTTTTTTTCTTTCAATTAAATTTGTTGGTAAATATTTTTCTAAAATTTCTCTTAATATTTTTTTTCCTTTGCCTTTATATATTTTTTTTTTATTCTTGAGAGAGAAAGAAAAATTAAAAATATCTTCTGATAAAAATGGAACTCTTGTTTCTAAGCTATTAAACATTGATGCCCTATCAACTTTACACAATATATCATCGGGTAAATAATTCAAAATATCAAACAAGCACATTGTGTCAGTCAAACTATATCTTTTTTTCAAATCATTAAATTCGTTAACATATTCTTGTAATTTGTTATCAATTAAGTGCGTATCTTCTAAAATACTTGGCTCATCTACCTGAGTTAAAATTGATAAGAAATATTCAGAGTAATTTTTTGAATTTATACTTTTATTTAAGGTATTAATGATTTTGTTTTCAAGCAAGTTTGCATTAGGAAATCTTTTACTAATAATTTTTGATAAAATAGGTTTTTTTAATAAGCCACTATTAACAAATTTTAAAATAAATTTTCTTAAACTAGGTTTTAAAAAAGAAAGATAATTCCAAACTTTAGGAGAATAAATGTGCCTGTTATACCCTGCAAAAAGTTCATCTCCAGCGTCACCAGTTAAACATACCTTCACAATTTTACTAGCATTACAGCTTAACAAAAGAGATGGAATTTGAGATGAGTCAGCAAATGGCTCGGAATAAGCCTGGGGTGAAATTGAAAAATATTTTTTTATTTCATCATGAGTTATTTTAAATGAATGATGTTTTGAACCAATAATATTTGATACTTCTCTCGCATATTTACCTTCATTAAACTCTTGATCATCTTGTTCTATTGAAAATGTATTAATTTGTTTTGGGCTAGATTTTTGCATTAATATCGAAATAAGAGATGAATCTATACCACCAGATAAAAAAGAGCCTATCGGGGCATCTGAAATCATATTTTCTCTCACACTTTTTTGTATTAGCTTTTCTAATTGATCTGACTGACTATAGTCATTTAAAAAATTGAATTTTGAAGGTGTTTTTGGATTAAACCACTTTGTAAAATGTACATTATTATTATTTTCAATTTTATCAAAATCATCAATTTGATTGAAAATATTTTCTTGTTTAATTTTAAGATAGCTACCTTGTGGTAGCTTAAAAACTTTTTTAAAAATTGAATATGGTGTTGGCACATACATAAATCTAAAATATAAGCCGAGAGCCTTGTGACTTATTGGTAAATTAAATTTTTTAACTGGATTAAGATCTGAACTAAAAAAAAAACTATTATTTATCCATCCAAAATATAAAGGTTTTTCTCCAAAACGATCTCTAGCAAGAGTTAATTCTAATTTTTTTTGATCGAAGATGGCAAAAGCAAACATGCCTTTTAGTTTTGGTAGTGTTTTTTCTATTCCCCAAAATTCTATTGCTTCAAGTAAAACTTCCGTATCAGAATTTGTTTTCCATTTAAATTCTTTATTAAAATTTTTTAAACTTTCTTCAATTTCTTTTTTTATTTCTAAAAAATTATATATCTCTCCATTGTAAGAAATTAAAAATCTTCCTGAATTACTAAACATTGGCTGATTGGCTTTAATATCTAAGTCAATAATTGCTAGTCTAGTGTGTCCAAAATAATAATTATTTTTTTTATCAATATAAATATCCTGGTTATCTGGTCCTCGATATTTAATATGATCTAATAAGTTTGAATACTTATCTAATTCATTGTTATTTTTACAAAAAAAACCAATTATCCCACACATTTTTATAAATTTCTAAATATTTTTGAATGTTTTTTTGACCATTGAATAAAATTAAAATTTTGTTTTAAAAAAAAATACCCTTTGTATCCCATTTGTTTTGCTTTTGATTTATTATTTTTTAAAAAGACAAGATATTTATACCAATCATTTTTTTTTCTTACAAAATATCCAGTATTATTTTCATTAATAATTTCTTTATTAAAACCTATTGGAGAAACTATAGCTGGTAAACCATAACTATAATATTGTAAAATCTTGTATCCACACTTACCCCTTTCCCATATAGTATTGTCCAAAGGCATTATACCTACGTGAGACTTTGACAATATTTTTTTAGAAGTTTTTAAATTCCATTTGATCACTTTAACATTTTTAAATTTAAAATCTAAACTGTATGGTCCAATAATTATAAATTGTATGTTGTGTTTACATAGAGATTTTATAGTTTCTTTTATAACATTTAGATACTTAGATGTAGATTGTGAACCAATCCACACAACTGTGAATTTTTTATATTTTTTGTATTTGTTAAGTCTAGGTATATCAACAAGAGTTGGGATTATATGAATATTTTTACCACCAAGTTTTTGAATTTCCCTCTTTAGAAATTTGTTACCAACTATTATTTTAGTGGCTAAAGAAAATGTTATTTTAAATTTTATTAGGAAATAATTTTTTATAAAAAAATTTTTATCATATATTCTATGAAAAAAAGCATCATCTATATCTATTACGTATTTAACATTCTTTATTTTTAAAATAATTTCTAAAAATGGAGGTAAATATGGTAAAATTTCATGCTGAATTAGAACAATTTTACTTTTTTCAAATAATATAGATAAAATTCTTTTTAAAACTAAAAAAAATAAAATACCTCTCTCATTTATTCCTTTTTGAATTCTTTTATTAAAAATCTCTTCAGGTATTAAAATATTAAATTTTAATTTAAAATTCTTTTTTAAAATATTCCTATATCTTAATATTCTTTCTCTGGTACTTGCTGAAGAAATTCCATACTTTAAATAAATGGTTAAATTTTTTTTACTTGTAGTAATTGACATACCATTTAACAAACTTACCTATACCATATTTATAATTTTTTTTAGGTTTAAATTTTATTAGTTTTTCTAATTTTTTAGTACTAGCAGAAGTTTTTATTATATCACCTGGTTGTAATTTTAATAATTTTTGAATGCTTTTTTTATTCAATTGACTTTCAATTTCTTTTATAAACTGTTTAAGAGTAATTGGATTTGATCCTCCAATATTTACAACTCTATATCTAGCGTTAGAGTTTTTTGCTTTTTTAGGTATTCTTTTTATCAATTTAATTATCGATTCAACAACGTCATCAATATAAGTAAAATCTCTAATATGATTACCTTTATTATAAACCTCTATTTCTTTATTTTCTAAAATATTTTTAGTGAATTTAAATAAAGACATGTCTGGTCTTCCCCAAGGTCCATATACTGTAAAAAAACGCAAAGCAGTTATTGGAATATTAAATAAATGTGAATAAGCATATGCGCTTAATTCATTAGTTCTTTTTGTAACTGCATATAATTGCAAAGGTTCATTTGACGGATCTTCCTCACTTAATGGAAATTTATTACTTGCTCCATAACCACTGCTAGTACTGGCAGTAATAATATGTGTGGGTTTTTTATCTCTAAAAAATTCGATTAAATTTAAAAATCCAATTATGTTATTATTAATATAACTCATTGGGTTAGTTATTGAGTATCTAACACCTGCTTGTGCCGCAAGGTTGATTGCGTATTTAAATTTTTCTTTAGACAATAACTTAAATAACTTTTTTTTATCAATTAAATCAATTTTATTAAAAGAAAATTTTTGATATTTTTTTAAAATTTTTAATCTATCTTTTTTTAATTTAACATCATAATAATTATTAATATTGTCAATTCCAACAACAGTATGGTTTAGTTTTAGTAATTTATTACATAAATGAAAACCAATAAAACCTGCACATCCTGTAACTAGTATCTTCATAAAATTAGTCTTTCTATCTTGATTTTTAAAATAAGTAAACTTATTACACTAAAATTAAAAAAGTAATTTAATAATTTATAAATCTTTCAATTTTTTTGTGTAAAGAATTAATTTTAATTTTCTAATTTTACTTTTTTTATTCTTTTATTAGTAATTTCGAATATTTCATCACAAATTTTCAAAGGCTCTTGTCTATGTGTAACAATTACAATTGTTAAATTTTTATTTAAATCCTTCAAAAAACTAAGTATTTCTCTTTCAGTTTCATCGTCAAGAGAGCTAGTAAATTCATCTAAAAATATTATTTCCTTTTTATGGTACATTGCTCTTGCCAATCCAATTCTTTGAATTTGGCCACCAGACAATTTTGTTCCATTTTCACCAACCAAAGTATTAATTCCTTTTGGCAATGAGTTTATCAGCTCATCAAGTTTCAACTTTTTTAAAATATCCTCTATTTTTTTAATGATCTTATTATTTACCTCGTCTCCTAGGACTATATTATTTAATATAGAATCATCATACAAATAAACATTTTGTGGAACATAGCACATTTGGTTTTGAATTTGTTTGGGATGAGTTATTTTTTCATCATTAAATAAAATTTCAGATTTTGCATCATACAATCCGATTAAAATATTAAGCAATGTAGTTTTTCCTGTGCCACTTTCACCTTTAATCCCATAAATTTTATTTTTTTCAATTATAAAACTTAAATTATTAAAAATCTCTTTGTTTTTAAAAGAGAAATATAAATTTTTAATTTCTAATTTTTTAAATTTAAAGTCTATTTTTTTTTGAGCTTCTTGATTAATTTTATTATTTAATTTTGGAGATGAAATTATTTCTGTGATTATTTTAGCCGAAGGTAAATGATATTTTAACTCATGTAATGATGAATTTATTCTAATAATGCTAGGTAATAAACGAAACGCAGCTGCTGCTAAAACACCAATAAAAGTTATTATTTCATGTGACTGCCTATCTCCCATAATCGAAAAAATTATTAAAGTGCCAATGGACAGTACCATGGTAAACTCAACAACTAATCTCAATATTGGCGCGTAAAATGATTTCTTTGTCAGAGAAACAATTACTTTAGAAAAAGCATTATTAACTCTTTCAAAAAAAAATTTTTTTTTATTTAATAATTTTATCTGAGGAAACATATGTATTAACTCAGTCAAAACTTTTAGAGTCTCCTTAGTATAATGCTGTCTATCAAATCCATATTTTGCTAATTTTTTACTTATTAAAAGATAATAAATTAAACTTATTAGAATAAAAAAAGAGAGGATCGCAAAAGATATTTTAGGCTCTACATAGAAGATTAAACCGACTATTCCTACAACAACTAAAACTTCAGAAATAATTATAAATGACTTATTAAGAACAACATTTGTAAAAACTATTAATTCTGATTGAAAATTTCTTAAAATTTCAGAAGAATTTACATTTTTAAAGTATTCAATATTTTTTTCTGAATAGTTAATAACCATTCTATACTGAGCTAGAAGAGTAATTTTTTTAATAAAAGTAATTTGGATAAAGTTCTGAAAAAATATATATATATTTTTAATTGCAAAAATTATTATCAACAAAATTATAAAATATTTTAAATAATCTTCATTTGTAAATTTTTCTGTATTAGTAATTTTGTCTATTAAAAAATAAAATTTTGGATCACTACTTTTATCAAGTAAAGCATCCAACACTGGTATTATCATCCCAATACTAACCATTTCCAATATAGAAGTTAAAATTAATGAAATAACTAAAATTATTGAAAATATTTTATATTTTTTATTGAGAATATTTTTACTAAAAAAAAATTTAATTAAGTGACTCATAAATTTTATTATATTTTTTTACAGCTGAGTTGATATCAAAATATTTTTGTGATCTACTTCTAACAACTTTTCTATTTAATTTTAAAAGAGAATTAATTCTTAAATAATTTTTATTATTATTAATATTATTAACATCTAATAAACAACCAATTTTTTCTTTTTTTATAATTTTTTCATAATCTCCTATTTTTTTATTAATTATAATTGGAACTCCCATAGACAAAGATTCGCTTGCCTTTGTTGGTGTTGATGCAATTTTTGCAAAAGTGGGTTTAATTAAACAAAAAGAAATATCGGCAATAGATAAATAGTTTGGTATTTTGTTCCATTTAGAGTTAATAATTTTTATTTCTTTATGTTCTCTATAAACTTTTTTAAAAAGTGATTTTTGATTAGTTACGACTAAAAAATTGATATTTTTTAACTTACTTTTAAAGTATTTAAAAATTTTTAGCATTTCTTCAATCATGTAATACTTACCATATGACCCAATATAAATCATAGTTTTACCATTTTGATTTAGACCAAGTTTTTTTTTAAAATTTTTTTTTTTTATAAAATTGAGGTAATTAAATTTTTCATAATCTACACTGCAAGGAATAACAAAGATTTGATTTTTTCTATTAAAGTTTTTTATAATATGTTCTTTAGCTTTATCACTTAATACAACAATTACACTTGAATTTCTAATGATATAATTTTCAATTTTTTTTAAAAAAATAAAAGCTATTCTTCCCATGACAGTATTTTTCTTTAAAGCTCCATTATCAACTTTTTCATCAATCCAAAAACCTCTCATGTCATAAATTATTTTTGATTTTTTAAATTTTGCAATTATTGAACCAAAAACAGCAGGCAAAAAACCTCTACAATGTATGATGTTAATTTTGTATCCTATTGTTAATTTAATTATAAAGAAAAAAAAGTTAATATAGTTTAAGAGCTTCTTGAATTTATTTTGCGAATAAGAAAATGTTGTGTTGTGACACTTAATTTTTTTATTTACAAAATAATTTTTTTTTAAGATTTTTTTTTCCATTGTGAAAACTTTAACTGAATTTGATAATTTTATTTTTTCTAAATATGGTATTATTTGACTTTGTCCTAAAGGATCGTTCAAGCCATCAAATGATATGTATAAAGAAATTAATCTATTCATTAATTTAAATTATTGTTGATCATCAAGTAGTTCTTGTATGGTTTCCAATACTTGCTATGGTTTGCAAATTCCATCCAAATAATAAGACTTAAAAGTGAGAAAAAAATTAAAAATAAATGCCAGTAAAAAATTTTTTTTATACTTCCAAACTCATATGAGTTTAAAATTTTGTTTACCACTAATGGTATAAATATATAATTATAAACTAATAATCTATCAACAAAACTACTAAAGTAACCAATCAAAGGTAAAGGCATAATCACTAAAAATATTAAAGAATTGTAAATTAGTTTTTCATTTTTATTAATAAATTTTAAATCTTTGAAAAAAATATAATAAATTAAAGCAAAAAAAACTAAAATTGCTGACTTAAATATTACACCCGGTGAAAATATTTCTTGCTGGATATCAGCAGTTAACACAACATTTTCTGTAAGATAAACTTTGTACATTCTTACTATATCAATTGAATAATAATTTATAAATATTAATGTTATAATTGCAGTTGGAATAAAAATTTTAAGTTGTCTAAAATTTTTATTTGACAATATTAAAATGAAAATCAAAGAGGCAGGGTATATTAAAGATGTTTTGTGACTTGCAATTGCTAAAATTATAAAAAAAGTTGATAAAAAATATCTCCTATCAATAAAAAAAAAATAGAAAAACAGTGTAAATGAAACAGCCAATGATTGCCTAGTGTAACCCATACTAAGAATTACAATCAATGGTAGGAATGCCGACAATATACTAATTAATTTATATTTGCTGCCTTTTAAAATTAAAAATAATCCTGAAAAAAAAAAAATTGAAATAATTAGATTTACTAAGTGTATAGTGTACCCTGACCTTTCAACTAAAATATTTATAGTTATGTATAATGGGTCAGAGGATGTAAAAAGTTGGATAGATGGAAATCCTAGGGATTTAAACTGTTGAAATAAACTTTCATATACATGCCAATCACCACTAATTTCATGTCTTAAGCCAACAAATCCTATAATTAGTATGAAAGCTAAAATATTTAAAACATAGAAAAATTTTATGTTTTTGATAAAAAAAGTTAAAAAAATTATAAACGTTAAAAACGAAAAAAAATAATAATACATTTTTCTACTCTTTTGAACCAAATTGAATATTATACTTTATAAATCCTAATATTATAAAAATCCAAATAGGCATTATAAAAAATAATATTGTATTTTTAAATGTTGATATTAGAGGAATCCTTTCCTTTTTCTCTTCAATTATATCTTCAGCAAAAATAAAATTATCAAAAAAGAATAAATTTTGTCTCATATGATATCGATAAAAATTTATTACTTCATACGGAGTAAAACCTTTATATATATCTCCATCACTAGAATATTCACTTAAAAGTAACATATGTTTATCTTTTAAGATAAAATCTTTGTAAGAATTAATTATATGTTTTTTATGATTTTCAAAACATTTTCGATTATTCCTTTCAAAACTTATAAACATTAATTCAATATAATTTTTATAAATTTCTATTTTAATTTTACATCTTTCCATATTTTGCATTGGATTTTGCATTGGCATTTGTTCTCTAAAAATTATTAGACCTTGTGGTCTATTAAAATCTAAGTATCCTTCACTCAATTTTGGTTTAAATTTACCAGAAAATTCAATTTTTTTTTTAATAAAAAAAATTCTGTCATATTTTTCAAAAGGATAATCAATAAATATACCAAATAAAGTCGTTACGAAGGTAATATAAATTAAATTTAAAACTAAATATTTTTTTAAATTTAGTTTTTTAGAAATTGTATTTAACAACACTTTTTATTAGATCAAATTTTTTTAATTAATTTTCTTAAACTACCTACGCTTAAAAAATTTTTATTCTTACCAGAATTATAAAAAAAATTATCATTTACTTTTTTATATTTTTTGAAAAGTTTATGCTTTTTATCAGATAAAATTAAATAAAAATCTTTTGCTTCAACTGTATTGCCATTATCGTTAATTGATATTAAGTCTTCATGTATTTTTTCTCCAGGTCTAATTCCAATAATTTTTATTTTTGCCTTAGGGTTAATTGCCATTGCTACGTCTTTAATTTTATAGGATGGAATTTTAGGTACAAATATCTCACCTCCAATGGACATATTTAGAGATTTCATAACAAAACTAACTCCTTCATTAAGAGTGAGACTAAAACGTGTCATATTCAAATCTGTGATTGGAAAAAAATTTTTACCATTTAAATTTTTGAAAAAAGGAACTACTGAGCCTCTACTTCCCAAAACATTTCCATATCTCACAACACTAAACGATATATCTTTTTTTCCTTTAAAATTATTTGCAGCTATAAATAATTTATCTGAACATAACTTAGTCGCCCCATACAAATTTACAGGTGAAACTGCTTTATCAGTTGATAATGCAATTACTTTTTTTACTTTTTTTTCTAATGATGCTTCAATTATGTTTTTTGCTCCAACAATATTAGTTTCAATATATTCGGTTGGATTGTACTCTGCAGCAGGAACTTGTTTTAATGCAGCTGCATGTATTACAATATCAACATCCTCAAATGCAGACTTAAGTCTATTCTTATCTCTTATGTCTCCTATAAAATATCTTAAAGATTTATTTTTTTTAGCGGATAATTCCTTCTCCATTTCAAATTGTTTAAGTTCATCTCGACTAAAAATAATTATTCTTTTGAATTTATATTTTTTCTTTAATGCCTCTTTCACAAAACATTTTCCGAAAGAACCTGTGGCTCCAGTAATTAAAATTGACTTATTTTTTGTAATCATTTTATTGCTAAAAAACCTTTAAAACAAAGATATTGAGAAATAGGCATAACATCCTTGAACCCAGCTCTTTTTAAAAAATCTATGTTTGCCTTTATTGTATAAGGTTCCATTACACTTCTTAAAGACATTTCTTTGTTTAAAATTTGGTCAGGTTTTAAGCCATTTTCAGCTTTAAAATCAAAATATAAAAATGTTAAAATATCTTGAAACCTTGCATCATTACCCCTGATTTTTTCGAACATAACAAATGCACCACCCCAATTTAAACTATTATAAATTTTATCAAATAGTTTTTGTCGATATTTTGGTTCTAAAAATTGTATTGTGTATAGAGAAGTTATCATATCACATTTTTTAAATTTTTGATCTTTTAAATTTGAATATTGAAACTTAATATTTTTTTTTTTATTTTTTTTAATTGCAGATTTTACCATCTCTTTTGAATTATCCAATCCAATCAAATTTAAATTTTTAGATTTATTCTTTTTTTGAATCTCATTAAGCAGAGTACCAGTTGAACTGCCCAAATCATATATTGTACTTTTTTTCTTCAAAAAAAATTCTGATAATCTAACAACCATTTCATGAGAAATCTTATAGAACGGTACCGAGTTGGTTACATGTGTGTCAAAACTCTTAACTACATTTCGATCAAATTGCCAATTCGATTTTGATGAATTAATATTTTTATCTACTTTCATAATTAAATATATTTATGCTTTCTAAGAAAACTTAAGAATGATACTGCTTCACTGAAAAAGCGATTTCTTGCTTTTCTTTTACCGATATTAAGTAAATTTATTTTATTTTTTTTCAAAAAACTCAATTGATTTTTGTTAGACATTTTCTTGCTATTCATTAATTCTTCTATCTTTAAGCATTTTTTATAGTACTTTTTAAGATAATTTTTATGTTTTTTAATTTCAGACAAATAATATTTATTTTTTTTGATACTTTTATTTTTTTCATCTGAATTTTTAGCTATTATATATAAGTAAGACTTGTATCCCTCAATGTCTTTATTTATATGTTTTATGGAACTAAAACCATAATATTTTAATAATATATCCCATGTTTTTTTTGTAAAAAAACGATAATGGTTATGGTTATAATATTCAAGTGGAGATCCAATAAGATTATTAGATCTCCATCTAATAATTAGATATCCATTTCTCTTTAAAGTTCTTTTTATTTCATTTAAAGATTTTTTTAAATCATAAGAATGTTCCAGAGATCCAAGACTTAGAATTGAATCAAATTTATTATCATTGAATGGTAATTTTTCTCCAAAAGCATTCTTAATATTTAATTTATATTTTCTCTTTCCTAATTTTACACTTGGTCTATGAGGGTCAATACCAATAGCATTCCACTTTTTTTTTAACCAAGGAAGCATTGTTAATCCTGATGCACAGCCATGATCCAATATCGTTCCTTTTTTTTGATTAATTTTTTTTGTAAAATAGTTACATACAGATTTTCCTCTAAGAATTTGAAATTTTTGATATTCATTTGAAGGTTCTAAATCGCCAAAAGCAATTTTTCTATAATTACTTTTATAATATTTCTTGTAGAATGAATCTTCATATCTTGGATTTGTAAATTTATGACTACATGATTTACATATTACAACATTTAACTTTCCATAATCTAAAGGTTTACCAATTCTACCAACAGCTTGAAACGTTATAAAATTTTTTTTACCACAAACCTCACAATTGTTTAATTTTTGTGAATATTTATTTTTTTCATTTATATTTTTAAAATAACTAGATTTAAGATCTTTAGATTTAGAAATATTAATTATGTTCATTTAATAAACTCTCTATGACAATGTTTTCAGTTTCTATCAATGCATCCAAAGTTGCTCCTCCTATATGAGGTAATAAATGCAACATTCCTTTTTTATTCATATTCAAAAGTTCTTTGTTAATTTGTTTGGGATTTTGCTCATTTTTAAATACATCTAAATAAGCACTTGATATAATCTTTTTTTTTATAAAATAAATTAAATCTTTTTCATTAATCAATTCTCCTCTTGATGTATTAACTAAAATTGGTTTTTTTAAACAAAATTTTAAATTTTTTTTATTTAGAAAATCTTTATTACTCTGAATATAATTTACATTTAATGAAATAATGTCAGAAAAATTCAGAAGCTTTTTAAGAGACACAAAAGAAAGGTTTTTATTTTTTATCTTTTTTTCATTTAAATATTTTTCATAAATCAAAACTTTAAAACCTAATTTTTTTAAATTCTTTGATACATATTTTCCAATTCTGCCATAACCAATTATACCACAAGTTAATTTTTGAAATTGAAAAGTATTATAATGATATCTATCAAGAGATCCTTTTTTTGAAAGATAACTATATTCAAGAATTTTTCTACTTGCTGACATAATAAGAGATAAAGTATACTGACTTGTTGAATAAATTTTATCTAATTTTTTTTTAAATTTTAATAAATTTATCAGTTTAATATTATTTTTTTTTATATAATCTAAATCTAAATGATTCATACCAGTGGTAGGCGTAACTATAGTTTTTAAATTTGGGTATTTAATTAAAAAATTTTGATCAAGTTTATAATTTAACCTAGTAAAAATAACTGAAACTTTTTCTTTTTTTTTATTTTTATTATATTGTACTTTGTAATGAGACTTAATTTTATTATTATTATTAAAATTTAAAAATTTCTCCAAAACTAAAATGTTCATTCAATAAATTAATCAATAAAATATTTATATGTATTTAAATCAACTGATTTTAAAATTTTAATAATCTTATCTGAGCTATCTCCTTTACCGTATAAATAGCAATTTTTATGTATTTTTTTTTTCATCTGCTTTCTAATTGAATTAAAAATCTCATCAAACTTTACATTTGCATCTATTACATTGTCCCCTCGGTCTCTAAAAATTTGTCTAGATCCAATATTCACAGATGGGACTTTTAAATATGATGCTTCTCGAATTCCACTAGATGAATTGCCAATCAAACACTTAGAGTTTTTAATCAAGTTTAGATAATCCTCAGTTTCAAAATTCATATAAAAATTAATTTTGGTTTGATTATTATCTTTTTCTCTGAAAGATCTTATAATATTTGAAATTTTATCAGATCCTGCATCGATGTTTGGCCAAATCCAAATACACTGACAATTAATTTTTTTAATAGATTTTAATAAAAACTTTACAATTTTAGGCGACTCTTCCAAGTTAGTTGTAACAGGATGGACTAATACTACCACATATGGTTTTTTTAAGTCAACTACTGGGCCAACTCCTAAATTATATTTTTTAAGACTTATTTTTTTCTTAAAATTTACTTTTTTAATTTCATCAATTGAGGGACAACCAACATTAAAAACATATTTTGAATTTTCACCCATTTGTATTATTCTTTTTCTAGATGATTTGGTGGCTGGAAGATGAAGATTAGATAATTTTGTTACTGAGTGCCTTACGTTTTCATCAATAGATCCTGTCCTTTCTCCTCCTTGCAAATGAACTAAAAAAATATTTAAATAAGAAGCTGCTATTGCTGTTGCTAAAATCTCATATCTATCAGCTACATTAAATACAATGTCTGGCTTTAATCTTGATAAAATTGAAGAAATTTCAATAGTTAACAATCCTACACTTTTTGCCATTGTCTGATTGTTCTCACCTGATATATGATTATAAATCTTATAATCTACTTTTAAACCATCATTCTCAAGTATTTTATCAATTTTACCAAACTTACTTAACAAAGTAGATGATGCAAGAATAATTTTTATTTTAAAAAACTTATTTTTTTTTAACTTAAGCAACAAAGATCTTATTCTTCCATAATTAGCTCTGTTCACAATTACAAACGCAATAGTCCTCATTAATTTATATCCTTAAAATTTAAAAATTCTCCAGCTTTTTTAAATTTATTTATTTTTTTATTTAAAACTTTTTTATAATCCTCTGCTTTAATTCCTCTTAACGGTTTACGAGTATCTAAATGTTTTTGCTGAATTTTTTCTCCTTTAACATAATCCTTAGTTAAAATTAAAGATCTCGTAAATAGTTTTATATTTTTTTTTTGGAAATTATTAAGTTTATCTTTTGAAAAATCACTATTTTCTATTTCAAAGTATAAATCTCTAAACTTTATTAATTCCTCAAGTTCTTTGAAAGTAATAGATGCAGAAGTATCTGGTCCAAAAAAATCTTTTGAGAAAGTAACGTGCGTCTCTATAATATTTGCCTTTTTGGCTACCCCTATCTTAAGTGAATTGAGAGATCCAGAATGGTCAGAAATACCGACAGGACAACTAAAAATCCTCTTTAATTTATCTACTAAATTGTGCCCAACTTCACTGATATTTGTAGGGTAAGTAGAATTACACTGTAATATACTAAAATTTTTATTTATTTTATTTTGTTTTAAAATCTTTCTAATTTGAGAATACGTAGATAATCCAGTGCTTAAAATTAGAGGTTTGTTACTTTTTTTTTTAATATAATTTAGCATTAATGAATTATTAAATTCCCCAGAAGCTATTTTCCAGGCTGCAATATTTAAGTCTACAAGAATATCTACTGCTCTTTTTGAAAAAGGAGAGCATAGAAAAACTAAACCCTTTTTTTCAGAATAACTTTTAATTTTTTTCCATTCACTTATTTTAAATGAAGTTCTATTCCAATAATCGTATCTTGTTTTATCTTGAATAGAAAAATTTTTTCTGAATTTTTCAAATTTTGAAGACTCGTATTCTGGATAATGCATTTGAAATTTAACAGCATCAGCGCCTGCTCTAGAAATGTTATCTATAAAACTTTTTGCAAGGCCTAAAGATCCCTCGTGAGATAGACCAACCTCAGCTATAATAAAAGTTTTATTAAAATCGCTAATTTTGTTTTTTAAGATTTTCATTATTTACTTTTTGCATAAAAATTTGCTAAAACCAAATCTTCATAATCATCTATGTTTACTGAATATTTATTAGCTGTCTTGATACCATAGACTTTTTTACCTACAATATTTTTATATTTTTTAATATTTTTACTTTGAAAAAAATACATCGAACCAGATCTAATATATATATCCTTAAGTTTTTGTCTTGGTTTTAGTGACTCTGAAGTTAATTTTAAATAATTTTTAACTTGATTATTTTTTGTTTCTAGAATTTTCATTCTCATGGGGTGTTCTTTAATTTTTTTTATTGAAATAACTGTATCATAATTTTTTTTCTTTAAAATTTTAAATGCCTTTTCAAAAATTTTTTTTTGCCTAAAAGGACTTGTTGGCTGAAGTAGTAATATAAATTGATAAAAATTTTGCAACTTAGACTCTTCTTTTAATATTTCCTTAACCAAATCAAAAGTTAATGAGTTGTCTTTTGATAAATTTGAACTTCGTTTATGCAAATTTGTTATTCCATATTTTTTAGATATTCTTAAATATTTTTCACTATCAGAAGAAAAAATTATTTTGTTTAAAAACTTTAATTTTTTAGAGAATTGAATTGAATATGAGATTAATTCACTGCCATTTATTTTATAAATATTTTTATTTTTAATTGTCTTAGAACCAGATCTAGCAGGAATAATGCATAAAACTTTATTTTTTTGATCTATCATATTATTGAGATTATTAAATTATGATTTTATATCAAACCTAATTTTTAAAAGAAAATTAAAAATCGTAAACTAAATTTATATGCAATTGATAAAATTTTATTTATCTATATTAGTATCAAAATGTTTGTTGAAAAAAGCAGAACTGGAGATTTAGAGAATTTTACAAATCACAATTTTATTACTAAATTTCTCCATAATAATAAATATAATTTGCTTAAAAAACTTATTAGTCAGAATTTTCAAAATGAATTCACAGTATTAGATATTGGATCTGGTTTATCAGAATTTTATAGAAAATTTAATCACTTATATAAATTTGATTATTTAGGTATTGAAAAAAATAAAAAATTTTTTGATATTTGCAATGAAAAATTATCTTCAAATAAAAATTATAAAATTATTTGTACAGATGTTGAGGAGATAATTAATGAATTAAATGGTAGAGATCTAATTTTATGTTTAGATATACTTGAGCATGTAAACTTTGAATTAAGAGAAAAAATTATTAAAAAAATTTCTGAATTGAATTTTAAGAAATTTTTTATAAATGTCCCTAATGAATTTGGACCCGCAATATTTATAAAAAATTTTGGAAGTAAACTTATTAACTACAATAGAGATTTTGAATATACAGTAAAAGAAACTATTTATGCGACATTTTATAAATTTGATAAACTTCCGCCACATACAAATAAACATAAAAATTTTTATTGGAAAGACTTGTTTGTTTTGTTAAGAAAATATTTTAAAGTTGAGATTAAAAGTAACTTAAATAATTTAATACCTAATCATTTTTCTCCAACTATTTCATTTATTTGCTCAAAAAAATAAAACTAATTATTTTTTTGAAAATTATTTAACCAAAAAGTAGTTTCTTTTTTGTAAATTTCACTATCTTTTAAAAATTGATATTTTTTTTCTGCCGATTTATGATCTAATAATATGTGATCAAGTCTGGCTAAATAAAAATCTTTAGTTGTACTTTCAATTTTAGGGTTAATTAATATAGAAAATTTAATCAAACCCTCAAATATAAAATCTGGTGACAGCTTAACAGCATATTTCATAAAATTTCGTATTATTGAGTTATCCTCACCAAAAATATTTCTATCCCAAAGTTGAGCTTTATTAATTAAAAGATTGAGGGGAATGTTGTCCGAATTTAGTTTTTCCATTTCTTTAAATTCTTCAGCATTAGCAATCATGTATTTGATATTTACAACCTTGTTATTTTTATTTAATGGCAAATAATTATTTTGTGGATCAAACATAAATAATGTATTTTGATCTAAACTTGAATTTCGCCCATTAACTAATGGCTGATCTTGAAAATCAACCATACTAATTGCATGTGGTGTGTTCATATTATCATCATGCAACCAAACTAAATATGATCTAACTTCAATGATTTCTAAAAGTCTATTTAGTATATCCGAAACACCATCACACCAAATAGAACCATGCAGTAATTTCCAAGAAGCTCCATCATCTAAATTAATTTCTTGAGGTATAACGTGTGTGGCAACATAATTATTAAAAATTAATGCTGCCTGAACTTTATCCTGATTTACATCAAAATTTGCTTCTCTTGAAATTTTTTTAACTATAAGATTTGGCAATATTGAAAGTTCGTGACTAAGAATTAACCTTGATAATTTATATTTAATAGAATTATTAAATGATATGATGATTATCATTAAACTTAAAAAGATAATTACATACTTAAATTTAAAAAAAATTTTCATACCACTCTTCTAAACTTAACCATTGCCATAAAAAATTTGAATTTTGAATATCTGTAAATTTTTTACTTTTAACAAAATATAAACATTTTTTAATGTCTAAATAATTAGAAATAAAGCTGTTTCTTTTTTTTAATAGATTTATCAATTCATTTTGACCTAAATTAGATGTAAACCAACTTGTCTGGGGAGTTTGGATACTTTTTTTTATTTCGTGAGAAAATTTATTGTTAAACTTATTTTTTACATAATTTCGTAAAATTAATTTACCTATTGACTTATTAATTATTAATTCATTTGGTAAATTTAAAGAATATTCTAAAAGTTTATGATCTAAAAAAGGTACCCTTAACTCTAAAGAGTTGTGCATAGAATTTCTATCTTCATATCTTAAATTTCTTGGTAATTTGTTTTTTGTAATCCTATCTATTAATATTTTTTTTAAATTAGGTTTATTGTGATTGAATATTTTTTTTTTTTAATTTTGCTTCTGAATTTAAAAATCTATTATTTAAATAACTAGTACCATCCGCACCCAAACTATAAAAATTATTAGTTAAGTTATTTAATTTCTTTAAAAGTAATTTTTTGTTAATAGAGTAATTTTTGCAATAATGTTCAATCTCATAATTTAGCTTTTCAAATTTATTTTGTTGATATAATTCAACTAAGTAATAAAGAATCTCACGATTAGATCCTGACAAATAATCATCGGCGCCTGATCCATTTAGTAAAACTTTTAATCCATCGCTTCTTGCTTTCGAATAAAGAGATTGCATTGCCATTGTAGCAACACCCCCAAATGGTTGTTCTTGGATCTTAATATTTTCTTTAATTTTTTTTATAAAATTTGATTTAAACAAAATATAATTTTCATTTACATTTGTTTTTTTTAACAACTTTTTTACTTTTTCTTTTTCTGAATATTTTTTATTCAAAAAATAAAAATTATAAGTATTTAAAGACCTATATTTTTTTTTATTTATTAACTCACTTAATATTGCTTGAGAGTCTAGCCCACCTGAAATGGAAAGACCTATATCAACGTCAGATCTCGAGTGTATTTTCATCGTTTCCTCAAAAATTGAGGAAAACTCCTCTAAATAATTAATAGGATTTTTTTTAATTTTGTTAACACCTAAGTTTATTTTGTTCTTTAAATCGTACCATTTTTTTTTACTTATTATTTCTCCTTTGAAATTTACTTCAATATATTCACCAGGCATAACTTGAAATACATTTTCAAAAAAAGTTTCTCTTGAATGATCAACTAGAGAATAATTTAAATACTCTTTAATTATTTTTGAATTAGGTTTTAAATTTTTAACAAATTTAAGTAAAGGTTTTACTTCACTAGAATAAAAAAAGACATCTTGCTGATGATAATAATAAAGTGGTTTAATTCCATACCTATCCCTAACTAAGTAAATTTTTTTTAATTTTTTATCAAGAATAACGAAAGAGAACATTCCTCGTAAATTTTCTAAGCAATTTATTTTTTTCTTTGAAAAAATTTCTACTAAAGCCCTAGTATCACCTTTTGTGTTTGTAGAAATTCCTAAGTTTTTTAATATTTCAATATAATTATAAATTTCTCCATTGAAAATGATTACAAATCTTCCATCAAAAGACTTCATGGGTTGTGAGCCTTTTTTTGTTAGGTCAATAATTGATAATCTATTGTGATTTAAAATTACATTTTCACTTGAATAGAAACCTCTGTCATCTGGCCCTCTATGATTAAGAGATTTTGACATTGCAAAAATTTCTTCTTTATACGTTTTTATATTACCAATTCCTCCTGATATACCGCACATAATTATAATAATTGTTCAACAAGATTTTTCATATTCTTAAATAAAATCTCATTATTTTCAGATGTATTTTGTAATTCAAAATCACTTATTGTTGAGTTGAAAAAAAACTTAGAATTAATTTTAAAAAATTCACTTAAATCATTCTTGATATCTTTTTCTGTTTTATTTATTAAAATTTCAATCTGTTTTTTTGCATGTAAAGGATCTCTAGAAATAACAGGGGTAGAATTGCAATTTGAATGCCATGTATTTCCAAAAGATATAGCAGGTTTTTTTTTTAAAAGAGATTCCCATGCAACTGTTCCAGTAATTGTGCAATTTAAAATTGAATTTTCTATTAATACATCAGTTTTAATATCTATTGGCACTAGCTCTACATTATTCAAATTTTTTATTTTTTTATAATACTCAAAATTTCTAAATTTTAATTGTCTTACATCTCCAGAATACATATTTAATTGTTTGGGATGTTCTTTAACTAATATTTTTATTTCTTTAGGTAAAACCATTCTTAAAAAATTTATAGCTGTGAGATTGTCCTCAAAACCTTCCCCTTCAGGATTGGTGGTTTTTTCTGGTTGATTATGCATCGCATAAAAAACATATTTTAAGTTTTTGTATTTTATGTTTTTTGAAAATTGGAAATAATTTTTTCTTAAAAAATAAGTTTTTATTAAATGTTTGAAGTGTAAATAAATATAAAAAAAAATATTTATTTTTCCCTCTAAAGAATGAAAACTATTTATTTGTTTATTGAATATCAAATATTTTATTTTTTTTATAAGTAATAAATGAAAAGAAAATATCCCTGTCAAAAAATTGCTTTTATTTTTTGATTCATTATTAATTTTTTTTCCAAGATTATACCAAACAGATGAATTCAACTTTTCAATATCATTATTATCTTTTAAAAAAATATTTTTATTTTCTATTGGTTTAAATTTTCTAAATCTATAATCTTCGGAAACAATTATTAAATTCTCATAATAAGTTCTAAAAAATATAAATGTTTTAATTTTATAAAAATTAGCAGCATGAAATAATAAATAATCAAAGCCCATATGTGGGGTAGTCTGAAAAAATAAGTGAGAAATTTGATTATTTTTCAATATTTCATTTATTCTAATCAAAAAATTTTTAAGAATAATTAATTTTTGGTTATTACTTAATTTACTTACACAAAGTCTTTCTAACTGATTATAAAAACTTTTTTCACAATTAATTGTAATATATTCTAAAAGTTCATTATCAATTTTAGATTTATCTTTAAACAAATCTATTTTTTCAATGTAAATTTTTCTTAAATCCAAAGATTTTGCATTTGATTTTTGAGTTTTTAAATTATCTGTATACAAAAATAATGAAAAATTTAATTTATTTTCATTATGTAAATCTTCAAAAATATTTCTTAAAAAATCTGAGTCTCCATTATTTAATAAAACGTTTTTTTTCATTTATTTATAAGCATAAAATTTTTAATTTCTTTTATTACTTTATTTATATCTTTGACTGATATATCAAAATGAATTGGGAGAGAAACAGATTGCTCAAAATACTTTTCTGTATTTGGAAAATTCTTTTTAGCTATCTTGTTACTTGTTAACCTATAAAGAGGTATGTAGTGTTGTTGTAAATAAATCCCTTTATTTTTCATAAAAATAAAAAATTTATTTTTAGAAGATTTTATTTTTTTAAAATTTATTAAAATTAAAAAAAGATGATTGCTGGATATACATTTTTCATACTTTGGTAATTTAATTATATTTTTTAATCTTTGAAAACTTTTAGTATATAAATTTTTTATTTTTTGCCTTTTGCCTAAAATTTGATTAATTTTTTCTAATTGAGTAACACCAAGCGAGCAGTTCAATTCACTAAGTCTGTAATTAAAACCTAGCGTATTAATTTTGTAAGTCCAATGTTTATTTTTATATCTTACTATTCCATGAGACCTAAATGACTTAGCTCTTTTATAAAGTGCATTTTTGTTTGTTGTAAATGCACCACCTTCTCCTGTTGTAATTGTTTTTAAGGGGTGGAATGAGAATAAAGATACATCTGCATGTTTACAAGATCCAACTTTGTATCTTTTTTTAGAATAATAGTATTCTGATCCAAATGCATGACAAGCGTCTTCTATAAGATGGCAACCCAATTTTTTTTTCAATTTATATAACTGAGAAATATTTTCAGGATAACCACCAAGATACATGGAAAGTATTGCTTTAACTTTTTTTATTTTATTTTTCTTCAAATATTCAATTAATGACTTTATGCAAATTTGCCCTGTCTCTTTGTCCACATCAATTAAATGAATTTTTGCCTTAAAAAGTTTTGCCATGTTGTAAGCTGCAATAAAATTAATACTTGGCATCAAGATATTATCTTTCTCTTGTAAATTTATTGCATGGAAAGCCATGTGAAGTGCTGCGGTACCACTATTACAAACCAGCGTGTTTTTAACTTTTAAATATTTACAAATTTTATTTTCAAAAATTTTTAAATACTCACCTTGAGTAATAGTTTGATTAAATAAAGACTTTATTATGTGTTTCTTTGAATTATTAAATACATGTTGTTTTCCATAAGATAATTTTTTCATTCTTTAAAAATTTAAACTAATTTTTTTTTGATAAATTGCTTATAAGTTTTGAAATTTTCTTATCATTATTATTTATTTTTTGCATAATTAAAGCAGCTTGTTTAGGGGCATACTTAAACGATAGTCTTAAAATATCCATCCAATACTTATTGTTTTTTTTTCGAACAATTTCTATCTGATTTATAAATTTTGATTTATTTTTCATTTAATATGTAAAATATATTTAAATTAATATTTCAAATTAGTCCATTAAATTAAGAAATCTTTAATTTTTTTACAATAGGATTAGATTTAAATAATTTTTATTTTAACTCGAACGGCTGTCCCCATTCTGCGTACTTTAAATGTTTAACCTTATAATATTTTTTTTTTATCTTTTTAAATTTACCTTTAAGTTTGAAGTATGCAAAATCATCGACCTCTACTACACAAACTTCATTGAATTTAATTAATTTAAAAATTTTATTTTTTAGTCTGGGTAAAAAATTTTTATAATATTTAATTATTGGTAAATTTAAATACATAAATGTTTTAAGAATATTATATATTAAAATATTTTGGCTATTAATGTAAAATAATTTTTTGCAATTATTTAAAGAATTGTATAATTTAATATTAAGTTCCTTTTTGGTTTTTAAAAATTTTATACCCAATAAATTAAGAGCAATTTTTTTTGAGACATTTCTATTTCTAGACAATAATTTTTGCCAAGTATTTCTGGTGTATAAAAAAGCTTTTGATCCAGGTTTGTGATAAAAAATTTCAGATGAATCCACTACTTTTGTAACAAAATTGCTTATGCAGATAATTTTTTTTCCAATAGATGCAGCAAATACAGCGGCAGATGTCATCGAAATAACTGCAACATTCTTTTGTGAATTAAGAATATTAAACAAATTTTCATAAAAATATTTATTACTCATCGAACCTGCGCAAAATGGTTTTATGCCTTTATTAAACCACCATTTTTTAGCTTCCTGTAGATCAGTCCTATCTTTAAGTAAAATAGAAAAAGGTTTTTCATAATTTCCAATTTTTATTTTTTTTAAAAGCTGATGATCATGAAATAAACTTGATGCAGATGAAATAAATATTGTTCCCTTCCCAGTTTTAATTTTTCTATTTTTTATTAAAATTAACCATGGGTGAGGAAATTTGAGAGATTGTCTTTTATTTTTAACATCTTTATAAACTTTTTCATTAAAACAAATATAAATTGGCTCAAATGAATTAAAATCAATTCTATTATACCCTGTAAAGAAATCTATTCCGTGAGGAATTGTTAAAGGTAGATTAAATCTATCAGATATTCCTAAATAATTTTTATAAATTTTTCCCGATCCAAGTAATTTTTCAGATAAATAAATTGAGTTTAATTTTTCAAATTTTTTTTTTATATTTTTATCTAAATTAAACTTCATCAAATATATTTTGATAATTTAAATATTCTCTTTAGTAATAACCAATCATCAGAATTATCTACATCAATATATTCTATTCTATTAGTTGGGTATGCTATTGAGTTAATTAAAATATTTTTATATTTGCTCCATGTAGATGCCTTGCCCCAATAAAACTGACCAACATCATGATATCTATGACCAATTTTTTGTGTTCGTATGTTGTTGAATTTCTTATTTACTTTTATAATTTTATTATTTTTTGAAAGACTAAAAGATCTTTGAATTGGATGTGCATACTTTTTGACTGGGGTAACATAGTAATTAATATTTTTATCTAATATTTTTTTTGTTTTTTTTAAATCGTCTAAATTTATCATAGGAGCACATGGGTATATACAGCAAATATTTATATTTTTAGAAATCTTCATTTCTGAAATACATGAATTTATTGCCTCAACAGTTGAAGAATTATCTTCAGAATATTTTTTTGGTCTTTTGTGAAAAAGTATTTTTTTGTGATTGATTAATATATTCTTCACCATCAAACTGTCTGAAGAAACAATTATTTTTTCAAAAATTTTACTTTTAATAATATTGTTAATTGTGTGAAGTAATATAGGTTTTCCATGAAATTCTTTTATATTTTTTTTTCTTATTCTTTTACTACCAATTCTACAAGGAATTATCGCTATATTCATAAATTTATTAATAATATTTTACTAAAAATTTTCAGAAAAATTTATTTTATTCATTTTATTATTCCTATAATTATTTCTTGAAAAATGAATTAAATACAAACTAAATAAAATATATAATATGTATAATTATGAGAATAAATAAAAAAATAATTTATAATTATAAAAAACCTTTAATTATTGCAGAAATATCAGGCAATCATGCCGGTAATAAAAAAAGATTTCTTAAATTAATTAAAGGTGCATTTTCTTATGGAGCAGACTTAGTAAAAATTCAAACTTATGAACCAATTGATATCACGTTAAAAAAAAAAGACAAAAATTTTAAAATAAATTCAGGGCCATGGAAAAATATGTATTTATGGGATCTTTACAAAAAGGCAAGCACTCCCTTTAATTGGCATAAAGAAGCATTTGATATAGCAAAAAAATTTAACAAAAAAATTTTTAGCTCTCCATTTAGTTTGAGAGCTGTCGATCTTTTAGAAAAATTCAAATGCCCAATATACAAAATTGCTTCATTTGAGATAACTGATTTTAAGCTAATTAGATATATCGCATCCAAAAATAAAAAAATTATTCTTTCAACAGGTATGTCAACAATATCAGAGATCAAAAAGGCACTAAAAATTATTAATAAATACCATAATAATGTAGCAATTCTTCACTGTGTTTCTGATTATCCTACGGAAATAAATAATTCTAATTTAAAAAAAATTTTGAAACTTAAAAAAATTTTTCCTAATAATGAGATAGGTTTATCTGATCACACAAATGGTATTGCAACATCAATCATAGCAACGAATTTTGGTATTTCTTACATTGAAAAACATTTCAATTTAGACGAAATGGAAACTCCCGATTCCTCTTTTTCAATTAATCCTGATCAATTAAGAGAATTAAGTTCTGCAATAAATTATATTTTTGGAAAGGAGAAAAATACTGGTTACATACTAAGAAAAAATCTATTTTTAAGAAGATCTATATATTCAAAAAAAAACATAAAAGAAAATGAAAAGATTTCTGATAAAAATATTGATACATTGCGACCAACAATTGGAATTTGTGCATCTAAATATTTTGAAATTTTAAACAGAAGAGTAAAAAGAAATATAAAAAAGAATGAACCTATTTTTTTTTCAGATCTAAAATAGGATGAATTTAAAACCTTTAAATAAATTTAATAAAAAATATTCTAATTTTATTTTTGATTTAAGAAATAAAATCTATGTAAGACGAAACTCCTTTAACAAAAAAATTATCAAATTTAAAGATCACGAAGAATGGTTAGAGAATTACTTTAAAAAAAAAAATGTATTTTACGTGATAACCGATAAAAATAAATTTGTTGGATATATTAGATTAGAGTTGGATAAAAAAAAATATAATGTTTCATGGGCTCTAGAAAAAAAATTTCATGGAAAAGGAATAGCAAAAAAATTTTTGAAAAAGGCAACCAATAAAAAAAAAAATAATTTACTTTGCTAAAATTAAAAAAAATAATTTAGCATCTCTAAAAGTCGCAAAAAGTGCTTTATTCGAAGTTGAAAAAATTAAAAATCAAATTTATTATCTATACAAAAAAAATAAATAAAAATTTTTTTCAGTGCATAAATCAAGCCAATTGAGCTATTAGTACTGGTCAGCTGCACGCATTACTGCGCT
>MDSV01110003.1_pt1 | contig 36843 bp, 29 predicted proteins | sample 810851 | NCBI WGS metagenome assembly MDSV01 (sample SAMN05326640, study PRJNA326480) | marine metagenome | isolation source: seawater | place: Atlantic Ocean: North East | collected 2012 | reverse complement strand
TGGTAAAGCTGCTGAAGCTGCAGGTTTTGATGCAATTACATTTCCAGATAGCATCTGCTATCCAAAAGAATGTGATTCAACATATCCATACAATGATGATGGAAGCAGAGAATTTCTTGACGGTGTTCCATTCCTAGAACCATTTTCTATTATTCCAGCTATTGCAGCTGTTACAGAGAAACTAGAATTTTCAACATCTGTTTATAAGCTTGCTCCTAGACAAGCCGTAACAACTGCGAAATTTGTTACAACGTTGGGTGTAATGACAAATAATAGATTCCATTTTGGAGTTGGAGTTAGTCCATGGTATGAGGACTTCCTTGCTACAGGAGAGCGCTGGGAAAAAAGAGGAAAAAGAATGGATGAACAAATAGATATCCTTAAAGGGCTAATGAATGGAGAATACTTTTCTTATAAGGGGGATTTTTATGATATTCCTGAACTAAAGCTTTGCCCTGTGCCAACGAAACCAGTACCAATTTTAATTGGAGGCCATTCAAAGCTTGCCCTAAAAAGAGCTGCGAGAGTTGGAGATGGCTGGATAAGCGCTGGATTAAGTTTAGAAGAAACAAAAATTCTAATAGATCAGATAAATGAGTACAGGAATGAATTTGGAACATTGGATCATCCAAATTATCAGTTCCAAGTAATGGGAGAAGCAGCTTATTCACCTGAAGGAATAAATCAACTCCAAGCACTTGGTGCCACTGAGGTTATTGTTGCATTTAGAAATACCTATGAAGGAGGGCCTGATGATAGAACTCTTGAAAGTATGATAGCTGAAATCAATTGGTATGCTGAAGAAGTAATAATAAAATCTAATAAATAAATGGTCGGGATGGCCGGATTTGAACCGACGACCACCTCACCCCCAGCGAGGTGCGCTACCAAGCTGCGCTACATCCCGAAAACCAAAAATTAAATAATACATATTAAAAAATTAATAAAAAGGAATTTATGTATATTCATAATATTCACACATTAAATAATTTATTTGATCTGTTAATAAAAAAAACACTTATTTGTTTCAAAAATACAAAATAACCTGTTAATATGCATATCCTTATTTAACTAGTAACATTTATTTAATTAAATTAAATGGATTTAAAAGTAGACATAAGGTAGAAATTCAGTAAAAATAGATTTTATTGATAGTTTTTTTATGTATACATAACTTTGCTGTTACAATTATTTATCAGCGAATTTTTTAGAGAGAGAAGTAAATATGGCTAAATTTAAATTAACATTAAGAAATTCTTTAACTATGGTTTTAGCATTTTTTGGAAGTTTCTTGTCTACAAATGTTTCTGCGCAAGAAGTAGCTGAAAATGCTGATGCTTCTCCTAAAACTGCAGGTGAAGATGCTAAAAAGCAAGCAGAAGGATCACTAAGCGCTGGAGCAATTGCAGCTGCTGTAGCTGCTGCTGCGGCTTTAGCTGCTGTTATAGATTCTGGAGATGGAGGTGGGGCCGCGCCAGTGCCTACACCAGCACCAACTCCTGCGCCTACACCAGCACCAACTCCTGCGCCTACACCAGCACCAACGGAAACATATACAGTCGATGTAGTTGTACCTACTCTAGTAAATGTAAATACCACAACTAACACTGAAACTACTACAAACACAATTACAGGTGTCTATTTACCAAATACTAATACTAATACTAATACTAATACTAATACGACAACAAATACGATGACTCGTTACGTTACAAGCACTAATACATCCACAAGCACTGTAACAAATACATCAACGAATACTAACACTTCAACGAATACTGTTACTTCTACATATCTTGACAGTGAAGGTAACCCAGATCCTAGCGGTGAGTTAGGTGACTACAGTCAAACAATTGATCAGAACATTGATCAGACTATTGTCCAAGGTCCAGCTGACCTTATATATTATGAGTACACACCAGAGGGTATCTTAATCGAGACACCAGGCGATGGAACTGATTTTGTTCAAGATATTGATATTGATCAGCCAGTTTACACGCTTGAAGCCTTTAATAATTATAATGCCGATCCTGGTAACATATCAGTTGATAACGAATCACTCGATCTTGGTGGCAACTTGCAAGTAATTGAAGTATTTGAAGACGGATGGATTGAAATACAACAAGACTTCGTCCAAAATATTGATCAAGATATTGTTCAAGATGTCTTCTACGAAATAGAGATAATTCAAGATATTATTCAAGAACAAGACATCAATCAAACATACACTGCTGATGTTATACAAACAGAAACTAGAACAAGACTAGTTGGTGATTAGTTAAACCTAGCCTTAAAAAAACCCACCTACTAGGTGGGTTTTTTTTACATAAAAATAAAATTTATTTACACTCGTTGATAATCTTAATAACTCTCAAATAAACTGAATTAATATTTAAAGTAAAACTCAACTTTAGCTACAGGAAGTCTTGGATGAATCCTTTGTTCCGATGCCTCAATTAACTTAGATGAAGGATTTTGATAATAGGTATTTACTCCCTTCCATCCAATAATGTCTAAATTAAAATTTTCCTTAATTCTATTTACTTTAATAGAATTATTTAATTTTTTTATACTTGCAGTTTCAATTTTCATAGAGCGCTCTAACGTTGCAGAGAAAAGATCTGGCTCAAAAAGATTAATACCTTCAAATACTTGATTCGGATAGTACGCTTTGCTCAAAGGTTTAATAATTTCAAAGTTACTAGGAAGACCAGATGTTTTAATAATTCTTCCATTTAGAGTAAATATCTTTACATTATCAGCACCCACCCACTCATAGACGCCATCTTTGACATATGCAAGGATCAAGATTGCATGAGGTCCTCTTCCAAATCTAATCTTCATGAAGCTATTATCGAAGTCATTATAAATCTCTTCTGTAATTTCATATTCAGGAAAACCAAATACAACATTATTAACAGAAGTAAAATTTTGTAGATATGCAATTGGAAGATTGCCGCATGATGACAGTAAAATTAAAACTAAAATTAATCTAATCATAGAATCCATCCCACTCATACTCTATTTGCGATCTGTTAGCTTGATAGGTAGTACCCCATAAGTTTTGCGCATGAACTAGTGCTTGCGCGCCATCTCGTGTAAGAGGTCGCAAGCCAAAACCGGTTTGGCCTCTTGAGTAACTTTGAAAGAAAAGCTGAATTGGTAGGTTAAAGAAAAATCCTTTATCAAAACTTCCCTCACCAAATTCCTCTTTACTTATATCAGTTAAAGAGAAAAAGACACCCATATTTAAACCGCTCTTAAAGTCGCGAGAGACATTGAATGTAAAACCTGAATCTTCAGCAAGATATCTACCACCTCTTAAATGAAATAAAACACGAGTAGAAGGCTCACGATAATAAAAATTCATATGCCCTGTTACGGTTTCATAATCTCTAAAACTGAATAATTGCCTATAAGCTCGCTGCTTAACATGCCATATTTCCGCACCAATACCAAAGGATTGGCCAAAAGGTTTGTATAAGACTTCCCCGCCATAGCCAGCAAACATAGGCTCAAAAATTCCAGCAGAAAGCTTTGTATATATACTTTTAAATGGATTAGCAAAATAATTTGCTTGCAATCTAGTGATATGAGATTTCTTACTTGCCTTTAGATAGCTAACAATATCTGTTCTTACATGAGGCAAGATACTGTCTGATGCTAACTTTAATTCATCGAAGTTATTTATGAGCCCAACCGATGCAACACCTAATATATTAAAGTTCTTTCTGATAATAGTTTCGCTATGAACAGATAATGATAGATCTCCAAAGTAGAATCCGTCAGGTCCACCTATTTGACTTCGAATTGCTGGGGAAAACTTATATATAGTTGCTGGTAGTCTTGGTTGAGGCCTATAATCATGTTCTAGGTGCTGTTTTGGATTCGGTTTGTAAATCCTTACCTCTTCAAGCAGAGCATCAGTTTTCTTTTTATCTTTATATAATCTGTATGCAGCCCTAGGAATATCAACTGCAAACATCGATTGATCAGCATTAATTGTTACTAAAGAAAACTCTTCGATGAGCTCAGGTGAAATTTGATCTAAAATTCCAGTCATCCTTCCTAAAGCCTGAGCATTATTAAGGTATTTTGATTGAGCAAATGTAAGTTCATATCTATTTCTCTCTACATTTGCAGTTTGAAGGTATAGATTATTTTTTCTTAAAAGCGAAAGAGATGATTTATATAAAAACTCAGCCTTTTCTTTGTTAACAATCTCTCTGTAAACTTTAGCATTTTCAATTTCAGTAGGAGAATCAGTTTTTGATATAAATGTTGATTTTCTTGAGCCATAATTTCCTGCAACTGAGAAACCAAAACTCAAAGTATTATTCCTAATATACCCAAGCTTTACGTGAAAATTTTTAGTTATAGGGTATATAAAAGAAAAATTATACTTTCCATCTTGCTCTACAGGTAAATACCCCTCACCGCCGCTTAAATAACTATCATAGTTTGTTGAGTCATATTCAATTTTTAACCTGGTCCCATTAAGTTTTGGAATAAATATTTCCACACCTCCAAATATGCCTGCTTTCTTTCCTCCAAAAAATTTCCCATAATTAATTTCACCCCCTTGTGTATCAGCTAAGATGCTTCTATTTCTACTTTCAAACCTTGAGTCTAATTTTGCTAATGGATTTGAAATATTTTTATTTGAAAGGGTTCCAAAGCCCATGCCTAATGTGAAATCTAAATTGCCCACCAATTTAGACGCAACAATATATTCACCAGCAAATAATGCAGAGCCACCAAAATCCCTAAACCCAACTGCAACTTGAGGTATTAAGTTACGCTCCTTAATTAAGCGAAATTTAGCATCAAAACTTTTATCCTTGTATGATTGCTTTCCACTAAATTCAATAGAATCACTGTACAACCAATTATTAACATCAGTATATTGATATGAAGCTTCAAACCAATCGAATGGATGCCCCATAATTGAGCCTCTTAAATAAGGATCAGCATGAGTCCATGTGAATCCGACAGTGCCGGCTTTGTGCATGCGTGCACTGGGCATTTGAATTAAACCAACTGTTCCATAATTGGAGTAAGTTGGCTCAGAAAAATGAGGATATATATAATCAACTAACTGAGCGTGCACATTTGAAACAATGCACACAGAAATTATAACGAGGGTGAGAGAGCTCCTCATTGAAGAGATTAGTTATCTGATATTGCGGCTATAGAGGCTGCTGTTACAGACAGATTAGCTAAAACAGGAGTAATAGTTTCAACCAATGCAAGTGAATCAAGTGCTCGAGCCTTTCTTGGGACTATTAAAGTGCCCCCGGGTAATATATCATCTCTTTCAAATGGCATGAATGGCAACACAGGAAGCTGAAGTCCATTTTTTCTTCTAAGAGAAACACCATTTGGCTGAAGTACATAAATTTTACCCTTATCAGCCTCTTTCTTTATGCCGCCAGCTAGTTTTAAGTAGTAGTCAAATTTGGCTCCAACTTTATGAGGTACTGTAACTGGATTAAGAACTTGTCCAACTATTGTGACTGTATTAAGCAGTTTAGGTATAAAAATTACATCGCCATCATGCAAAGTAATATCTTGCAATGGGTTTGCTAGAATAATATTAGGATTTAATTCAGTTACCAATCTTCCTATTGCCTGTGTATCATCAAGAGAGGTCATTAGGCCAATTAAACCAATTAAATCAGTTGAATTCTGCTTCAAAAGGCCGCTTGCAACGGCTGATGACATTATTTGTGATAACTCTGCTTTTGATCTTTTAATCGCATCTTCCTCAATTTTTCTTATAGATTCTCTAGTTAAAATACCTGCCAAAGGATATGCTTCGGATGTTAATCCACCAGTTCTATTATATAAATCAGACAATTTATCACCCTCAGAAATCTGATAGGATCCTGGGTTTATAAATTCACCCTTGAGGGTAACAAATCCAGTTGGGATTGATGATTCATCAATTTGTAAATTGAGCATAGAAATATTAGTTAGATTTTTTAGTTCTTCATAAGAATAAATACCAAAACCTCTTGCTCTTATACCAACATCAAATCTTGGTATTGTATTCAACTTGCTAACTAAAGGGCCTCCAGCAAGATTAAAAATCTCTAAAGCACTAAGATCTCTGGTAGTTGGATAAAGCCCTGGAAATCTTACGTTTCCTACGACTGGAATTGAGTTGATAATTAGAATAGGAACTAGCTCTGGATTATTAAATAATAGATTTGGGCAATCTAATGGACGCGTTCCAGGAAATAATTCTAGTTTTGCTTTTATGAAATTAGAAATTGGGTTTTCAGTTAAACTATTAAGTGAGCTAAGGCACTCATTTGCTATGAAGCTATTTGAGTTGTTAGTCAATATGCCATCATTAATCTCACCTTGCTGTAAGGTAATTTGGTTAGTTAGATCTACTTCCAAGTCTTTTTTTGGAGAAAGCTGATTTCGTAAGTAATTATAAACTTCGCTAGATTGAGTGTAGCTAACATCATCTTGAGAAAAAATAAAGATTTTATCTCCTGCATATAAATTCAACTTATCAATCTGAGGTTGGCTACTTAAATTAAAAAGCACTAATCTATAAGATTTGGAAGCAAAGTTTAATCTCTTGATTATTGCAAGTCCTGTATATGTTTCTTCAAGCAAATCCGTCTTCAAATCAACTATACTTCCAAGAGTTAAATTATCTTTAATAGAATAATCACCAGCATTTCTAATTGCTCCAGTAAGCTCGATGGATTGAATTGTTTGGCCATCCGATGCATTTACTGTAATTTTGTCACCATTTTTCAATACAAAGCTTAAGTCTTCGGGTTTAATAACAATCTTTTCTCCACTAGGAAGTAATCTTTTAACTGAAATATTATTATTATCTGCAAATGCTGTTGTCCCAAGTGCGAAGTAAATTACCTCTGCTAAGGTTTGATTATCTTGAATCTCATAAATTGCTGGTCTTATAACCTCTCCAATAATTGAAACACTAGATTGCAGTCCTCCAATAAGAATTGAGTCCCCATCATTAAGTACGAAATCTGCTGAACCAACATCACCATTGATTAGCAAATCATATAGATCAATATTTTTTATTACCTCACTTCCTCTGACTACTTTTATAGATCTCAAGGAACTATTGTCGTTAACTCCCCCAGATGAAATTAACGCATTTAAAGCTGTTCCAAAAGCATTTAGAGCATAGGTACCCGGAGTTCTAACATTTCCTAATGCAAAAACTTGCTTGGATCTGACGCTCGAAAGGGAAATAAATACTTCTGTACCAGCAAATTTATTTGTAATATCTTTTTTAATATTAGTAGAAATCTCAGAAAATGAGAGGCCAGCCACTTGGTACTTTCCTATATCTGGAATAATTATTGAGCCATCTTTATCAACATCAATTATATCCTCTGCGTTGAAGCCGCCAAATAGAGAGATTTTTAACTCATCTCCAATTTTAATTATATAAGAATCATTAATAGGCAAGCTGTCATAAAAGTTAAATTCATTAGAATAACCAGAGAAAATATCATGCCCAAAAAGCTTAAGAGCTTCAAATTCCTTTGGAACATCTTGAGCTGACTTATAAGACTGGTATTCATCGATTAAAAAACATGCCCTCTGATCTCTTTGACAAAGCTCAACAGCATACTCAATTCTCTTATTGTTAATTTCTGCAAAAGTAATGTCCGCAATTTCTTGATCGTTTAGATCTTTAATATTTGTGAATATATTTTGAAACTCGTTCTGAACAAAAGACTTGTATCCGTCCTTGGCGCCGCCTGCTTCTTCCTCATCTCTTCCTGCGTCCATAGCATCCATGATTGCTGTTATCTCTGGCGACTCTTCTTGAGCTATCAAAACAGATGGAGAAAATAGAAAAGCTAAAACAATTATTAAGAATAATTTTTGGTAAGAAATTTTAATTTTAGTTGAGATATTGATGCCTATCATAATCAGCTATTATACACTTATCACTATTAACTTTTGACAAATTCTAGTTATAAAAGTTCAAAAACTTAGCTAAATATTTTGACCAGAAAAGCCTTCTTGAATAAAGCATCAAGTAGAGTCAAGGAGAATTAATTAATTTTTTCCATTAAGATTTTTACTGCCTTGGTAATCTTTGCTTGAAAGATATAAAACACCAAATAAGAATGGATAGAACATTGAAAATCTATATCTAACAAAAGTGCCTTCATTTGCCATTAACAAGGCATAAATAGATAAGCCCATTACTAATATAAATGTTAAAAATATATATTGGCTGTCCTTAAAAATCTTTTGATCTCTAGAGAGATTAAAATATAAATAAACTAAAAGTAAACTTTCTATTGTTTGAAGAGGATAAAAAATGCTACTCCAATTCCATGGCATAGGAATTAGCAATAGAATCGGCAAGTTTAAAATCCCAAAAAATGCAGCTTCAAAAATTGAGGTTAATTCTGGTACACTCTCAGCACCGCCACCATACAAACTCCAAGCCTCATAAGATCTTGTTCCTTCTAATCCCACAAAATCCTCAGCAATAAATGCCAATCTAAAACGATTTAGTACTTGCAGTATTGAATCTTCCAATAGCAGGCTTGTAATTAAAAATACCCCTATGAAAAAAATAAATAAATTTTTACTTCTATGTGCCTTAAAAATTGCATATCCAAGCAGATATACTAAAAGAATAGCAAACATTTGTATTTTTAAAATAAATAAGGGAAGCAAAAATAGTAAAGCCCGAATGGTCTTTCCTCTAAGCAAGTTGATTATAAAAAATATTGATATAACAATAATTAATGTATCTCTTATGGCAATTGAGGAGTAAAGGACAATACTTGGAACTAGAAAATATAACAAGATCTCATTCTCATTATTAAAAAATCGTTTTATCCACAAAAAAGTAATAAAAAGAATCGCTTTATTTGCAAATGCTAAAGATGTAACAGTCATATAGTTTGGTATTGGTATATAACTAAGAATTTTAGTTGAAAAACTTACGGTATCGACGGGTGCAAAGTTTTCTAGATCAATGCTTAGGTTGTTAGATTTTGAATAAAGTATATCGGCCCATGACGTACCTTCCAATTTAATAGAAATTGCTTTACTTGCATATTCAAATTGATCTGGAAAAAGATATGGAGAAATCAAAAGATAGTTGATAAGCAAAGGAGAGAAAAAAAGACCTAGCCAAACTATAAATGAATTTGAGTTAATTATGCTTAGTCTGTAAAGAAAAAGAAGGATAAATCCAAATATTGAAAAGTTAGCTAACTCAAAAATATAGTAATTTAGAGTCCCGCCATATGTAAGCAGTTCAAAATGCTCATTTACCATAAATCTTCTTTATTTTTTTTAATAAAGAGAAATAATATTGAAAGAAAGAGAAAAATAATAAGGTTTGAAAATATAATAGCAATAAAGTTTGGTGAAATTGGGTACTCTGATGAATGTGGCGGATCAATAATATATATATGATATGGCATGTCATTTTCAAGATTAGCAATCTTAAAATACTCAGAGTTGATTGTTGTTGCTATGGCTGAGCTTATTGAGGAATTCCTTGAGGAAGCAAGTTGCTTGTATGACGCTGAAATAACTTCTTTTGATTTCTGAATGAGTCTAGTCTTTGCATACTTATCTGTCTCTAATATAACTGAATTCATAAACGAAATGGCAAACTCCTTATCGGGCGTCATGGTGAACACTGTAATATTCTCCTCTCCCCTGGTCTTATTAAGCTGATAATTACCCTTAATATATGATTGCAAATCATGCGCAGAATAGAACTCAAATAATTCATACCCCAAAAAAAATGAAGATATTCTATCTAATACTTTATGCTTCTTGGGTATTGTATTAAAGTATTCTTTATTCTTATCGCCATTACCAAAAACCTTAGATCCCCAGCCCTGTTCCCACATTCTTTGAGCTAATGCATATGAATGCATATTAGCTTTAAAAGTGCCAAAATTGCCCGAATCGGATTCAGCTCTTCCCAACAAAAGCTCGCTGGCGAGACCCCCTGCAGATATACTTTGCTGATTGCTAGATTCCGCCTCTCTTAAAGTAGAGGCAACATAAAATTCGGGAACTGTAATTTGAATTATTAAAAGACTGAAAATTAATGAGATTCCAATAACATGTAAGGACCGTCTGATTAATACAAATTCGTAAAAAAAATCTATAAGAAGTTTGTATTTTTCTTTAATTTGATATGCTTTGAAAAAATTCATATGTAGCTAATTTTATAGGTAAATAGAGTATAGTTCTACCTAGCTCTTAAGCAATAGTACTTAAAATTTTATTCTTAAAAACTATCAAAAATAAATTAATTTAGGCACATACATTGATATATAATCAGCGATTCTATGATTGATTCAAAAATTAAAATTGGAGTCGTTGGTCTGGGTTATGTTGGACTTCCTTTGGCTGTAGAGTTTTCTAAGACATTTGATGTTGTTGGCTTTGATATTTCTGAAGATCGTATTGATAGCTTATTAAAAAACTATGACGAAACACTCATGATCTCCAAAAAACAACTATTTGATTTTAATGGTGTGTTCTCAGCAAAAGAAAAAGATCTCGCAAGATGTAACATATACATAGTTACAGTTCCAACACCAATAGATCAAGGCAATAAACCTAACTTGAATCCTTTGATCAATGCTAGTGAAGTCATTTCTAAGTTTTTGTTAAAAAATGATATTGTTGTGTATGAATCAACAGTTTACCCAGGAGCTACAGAAGAAGTCTGTGTTCCTGTTTTAGAAAAATCGGGCTTAAAATTCAATAAAGATTTTTTCTGTGGCTATAGCCCTGAAAGGATTAATCCAGGAGATACATCAAAGTCTTTAAGATCAATCACTAAAATAGTAAGCGGATCAAATAAAAAAACAGCTTTATTTCTTGAAAAACTTTATTCAAATATAATTGATGCTGGTACATACTTAGCACCAAATATTAAAACTGCTGAGGCAGCCAAAGTAATTGAAAATACTCAAAGAGATTTAAATATCGCTTTAGTAAATGAGTTGTCAAAAATATTTTTTAAACTTGGCATTGATTCACATGAAGTCCTTGATGCTGCTGCAACAAAGTGGAATTTTGCAAAATACACTCCAGGACTTGTAGGTGGGCACTGCATTGGTGTTGACCCATACTATTTGACACATAAAGCTCAATTAGAAGGATATAACCCTGAAATTATTCTTTCTGGAAGAAGAATTAATGATTCTATGCATGAGTTTATATTTGAAAGAATTCTCTCCCATATTATTAAAAATAAAATTTCATTGAAATCTTTAACAGTATTAATATTAGGCATGTCTTTTAAAGAAAACTGCAATGATCTCAGAAATAGCAAAGTATTTGAATTAGTAGAATTATTTAAAAAACAATCAATAAAAATTTTTCATTCTGAGCCTTATATTAAAAACTTAAAAGTTAATGGCTCTAAAAATATAAACTTTGAAAACTTGGAAAAAAGTAAACAGAAATTTGACGTAATAATAATTGCTGCTCCTCATGACGAGTTCTATGACTCAGAAAAAACTATTAAATCGAAGCTTAAAAATAAAAATTCGTTGATCTTTGATATTAAAGGCAGAATGAGCAAAGATAAAAATTGTGAAAGGCTCTAGAAAGATCCTTATTACCGGAGGAGCCGGGTTTATTGGCTTCCATTTATCTAAGAAATTAATTCAAGAGGGTCATGAGGTTATTGGCCTTGATTCAATAAATGATTATTATGATCAAAACCTAAAAAAAGATAGATTAAAAATTTTAAATAAAGCTATGGGCTCATATAGCTTTATTAAACATGATATTTCAAGAACATCGACCATTGGTCTTCTAAAAGAAATTGAACCTTCCATTATTGTTAATTTAGCTGCTAATGCAGGTGTTCGATACTCAATCAAAAATCCTCGAATATATATTAAAAATAACATCTATGGTTTCTTAAATATTTTAGAGGCAGCAAAAGAAATTAATTTAGACAATCTTGTCTATGCTTCAACCAGTTCTGTGTATGGGGCAAACACTGATTATCCATTTTCTGAGAAGAAAGGAGTGGATCATCCTCTTCAGTTTTATGCTGTTACTAAAAGAACAAATGAGCTTATGGCTCACTCTTATGCAAATCTTTTTAAGATTAAATCAACAGGTTTGAGATTTTTTACAGTATATGGTCCATGGGGTAGACCCGATATGGCATTATTTTTATTTACAAAGAATATTTTAAAAAAAAGACCAATTAAAATTTTTAATAATGGCGATCATCTAAGGGACTTCACTTATATTGATGACATAGTTGATGGAATGCATAAAGTGATTTTTGATTTTGATTATAAAAATAAAGATTGGAATCCAGCAAAACCAGATCCATCACTCTCATATGCTCCCTTTAGGATATTTAATATAGGCGCTAATGATCCTATTAAGCTAATGGACTATGTGCAAGAGATTGAAAATAATTTAGGCATGCATGCCATTAAAGAGTTCCACCCCCTTCAACCAGGAGATGTAAAAGCTACGATAGCTGATATATCAAATATCCAAAATAAACTGGGATATAATCCATCAACAAATATAAAAACTGGGATAAAAAACTTTGTAGATTGGTACAGAGAATATTATCAAGTCTAATTATCTTTTGGGACTAATAAATTGAAAAAAAATATTCTTTATATTTCATATGACGGCTTAATGGAGCCGCTTGGAGAATCTCAAGTATTGAAATACCTTTTAAAAATTTCTTCTACTCATAATATTAATCTCATTTCATTTGAAAAAAACAATGACTTGAAAAATACTCAAAAATTTCAAGACTTTAAAGATGTCTGTTCTGATCATCAAATCGTTTGGAAGCCCTTGAAATACTCTAGGTTAATTAAATATATTTCTTCTCTAAAAAATATAACCAATCTTTTCATGCAAGTATGTACGATTTTAATTGTAAGGAAAATTGAAATCATCCATATAAGAAGTTACATGCCAGGAATTGCTGTCCTACCATTAAAAAAACTATTTAAATTCTCCCTGGTATTTGATATGCGAGGTTTATGGGCCGACGAGAAAGTAGATAGACTGGGATGGAGAAAGAATCAACTTAAATATAAATTCTTTAAATTATTAGAAACTAAATTACTTAATCATTCACAATCTATAATTTCACTAACAACCGGTTTAAAGAAATACTTAATTGAGCATGGTTATGATGAAGGTAAAATTACCACTATAAGAACATGTGTAGATCTAGAGCTATTTTATCCAATTAATTGCATAAATCAGGAGTCATTTATCAATTTAGGGTATCTGGGGTCTACAGATACAGCATATGATATCGTACCGGTTTTAAAATTATTTAAAAAGATTCTCATTATTCACCAAAATATTAAATTAAAAATTTTTACTAAGAGTGATTCGAAGGTTATATATGAACTTGCCAACAATTTAGGCATTGATTCTAAATTTTTAGAAATACGATTTTGTGATAGAGCAGACCTTAATGTTGCAATAAACGACCTGAATGCAATTTTGTTCTATTTGAAACCAAGTTTTTCATTACTTGCCTCAATGCCTACAAAAATTGGTGAGTCATTAGCATGCAATGTACCAATAATTTGCAATGCCTTTAATGCAGATATTAAAGAATTAATGGGTAATAATGACGCGGGTCAACTAATTGAATTCAATAACTTGAATAAAGAAGCAAAAAAGGTTGTAGATTTTATTCATAGCTATGTAAATAAATTAACATGCAGAGATCTAGCGAATCATGCTTTTAATCTTGATCTAGGTGCTCAAAAAATTTCTGATATTTATTTTAGAATTTAACTCATAGTCTAAGTTAAAAAGTATAATATCGCGATGTGCGGAATACTTGGTTCAATAGGTCAATTTAACAATATTAATAGTGATACCTTTCATCAGGCCTTAATTAGATCAAACTATAGAGGGCCCGACTATTCTGACTCACATAATTTTATCTCTAGCAATAATCAGGTATTTCTTGGTCATAATAGGCTTTCAATTATTGATTTAAATCCAACGGGAAATCAACCAAAAACATCGCACTCAAAAAATAATATGATTATTTTTAATGGAGAAATTTATAACCATATAGAGTTAAGGAATAAATTTCCTAGTGATTTTAACTGGGCTAGTAATTCTGACACAGAGACCTTGATTGAGCTTATTGAAAAGTTTGGAATAGCGCAAACACTCTCTATGATCAGGGGGATGTTTGCCTTTGCAGTATATGACTTTAAAAAAGACATTATTACAATAGCTAGAGATATTTCAGGTGAAAAACCACTTTATCTTTATTTTCATGATACTGGATTAATTTTTTCATCTGATCTTAATTCGCCCAGTCACCTAGGCATGCCATCTAAAAAAATAAGTCAAACAGCAATAAATCAATTACTTAAATTTAATTATATTCCTGCTCCTCTGTGTATCTATCAGAGCACCTTTAAACTTCCAGCAGCTTCATACATAGCAATAGATTTGAAGAAATTTAAACATCAGACTTTCAAATCATTCAACGATCTAACAAGAGCAAATGGCATAGAATTTCAGAAATTTTGGTCAATGCCCGAACAAGGTGATCAGTTTAATAGCTCATGCTCTTTATCAGAAATGACAAAAAAAACTGAGCAGCTCCTTGAGGAAGCAATTGCAATGCAGCAATTATCAGATGTTCCATTGGGTGCTTTTTTGTCTGGCGGAATTGATTCCTCATTAGTTGTTGCCCTAATGCAAAAAAATTCAAGTTCAAGGATTAAAACATTCAATATAGGCTTCGAATTTGATACATATGATGAATCACCATATGCTCTTAAAATTGCAAAGCATCTTGGTACAGATCATTTCTCAACAACATGTACAAAAGCGGAAGCTTTAAAAATCATCCCATCTCTTCCAATTGCATTTGCTGAACCATTTGCTGACTCATCACAAATTCCAACAATGCTTGTTTCCAAGATAGCAAAGGAACACGTGTCAGTAGTTTTAAGTGGAGATGGAGGGGACGAATTATTTGGGGGCTATAATAGATATCTTTTATCGAGCAGTTATTGGAAGATATTAAGATGGGTTCCAGCTTCGATTAGAAAAAAAATATTTTATATTTTGTCTAAATATTCTATTAAACAATCAACATATATACTGAAATATCTTTTTCCAACAATGATGTCTGGCGACTACTCAGAAAGAGTTGAAAAGCTTTTTAATAAATTATCTAGAATTGAGAATGATTATTCATTTTATAGTTCTTTGACAGGGTCTTGGAATGAATTAAGTTTAGAGGATGTTAATTTAGACTATCAATCAACTTTTAATAATCTGACTTTCAAAACGCTGGAAGAGAAAATGATGGCAATGGATTTTCAAACATATCTACCAGATGATATTTTATGCAAAGTAGATAGGTCTTCTATGTATTTTTCTTTAGAGACAAGGACACCGTTTCTAAATCAAGACTTGGTTGAGCAGGCATATAAACTTCCACTGGAGCTTAAAATAACAAATGGTAAAACTAAGAACATCCTGAGAGAGATATTAAGTAAGCATGTTCCAAACCATATGTTTGAAAGACCTAAAATGGGATTTGGAATTCCTATACCTGAATGGCTCAGATCAGATTTAAAAGAGTGGGCTGCTCAAATGTTATTTGACTGCCCCGCTACAGATCATTACCTTCCAACTGACCTAATAAAAAGTAAGTGGGATGACCATCAGTCAAAAAAAAATAATAACTTCTACGAGCTTTGGTCAGTGATTCAACTCAATCAATGGATAAATAATCAAAACTCATTAGATTGAATCAAATGAATATAACAACTGGAAATATATGAAGAAGAAAAATTTTTTTCAACATACCGCCTCGAATTTTTAGAAAAATATTTGTAATTGCTGAAATCTGAAAGTTTCTCTAAGCATGTCTCCATGCTCTCAAGATTGCCTTTTTCAAATAAAAATCCATTAAAGCCATCTTCAATACAGTCCCTACATCCTGGAACATCAGACATTAATAATGGTTGCCCCGTAGCAGCTGCCTCTAGAGCAGCCTTTGGAAAGCCTTCTCTATATGAGGGTAATAAAAAAATGTCAGTGGTTTTATAGAGTTCAAACATTTGATCAAATTGAGTATGCCCATGATAAATAATATTTGGTCCTTTTAAGGATTCTTTAAAATGAATACTATTTACAGCATTAGGGTTTTCTTCATCAAGCTTGCCAGATATGTGAAACTCAAAATTTTTATTTCTTAGCTTTTTAGCTAATGCTAAAAACTCTTCAATACCCTTATCAACAAGCAACCTTCCAGCAAATAATACCTTTATTGGTATTTTAGAGTCACTTTTGTCTCTGGCATGAAATTGAAATTTATGAAGATCCACGCCCATGCCAGGAATAATTTTTGCCTTTTTGTTTGATAAAACGCTATGATCAAGAAAAAGGTTTAAATCATCATTGTTTTGAAAAACAAATATTGATTTTGATTGCTTTGCAAAGATTGAGTAAAGCATTAATATTGCTGATTTAATTAATTTAGCTTTCAAGCTTTTATCTATAAATGCATAACCTAATCCGCTAATAGAGAAAATTGTAGGGATTTTAAATTGCAGTAATGATGCAAGACCTCCCAATACGTTAGATTTATGAGATGCAAAATAGTAAAAATCATAAGAATCTTTTAACAATAATCTTCTAAGCCTCAAAGACTTTATAATTATATTAAAAGGGTTGATAGACGCTCTATCTATTGCAAAATCTATGTAAGTTATGTCAGGATCGTTTTTTATTTTTCCGTTCATATCAGTTATGACTGTAACCTGATAATCTTTGGCGTTAAACTCTTTTGCTAGGCTATGCCTGTGGCTTAAAAAAAATTCAAGGCTATTAACAACTATTAAAATTTTTGATTTAATTTTCATTTCTATTCAGCAAATTAATTTTAAGGATAAGTTTTAATAACAGAAAAACTGATAACGTGAATTTTTAATTTTTTGCGGTATTTTCATAATAGACTAGGATAAACGACTATCTACCGACACCATAATATTCGATATTAGAATCAATAATGTTTTGTTGATCTAAAATATTTCTTCCATCAAAAATTTTCTTTTCTTTTAATTTTAATAACTTTGCAATATCTGGATCCCAAAACTCTCTCCATTCCGTGCAAATAATTAAAAAGTCACAATCTTTAATTTTTGAATACTTGTCTTGGAGAAAATAAAGATTTGAATAGTTTTTAAGCTCCCTCTTTGCATTGGAGATAGCAACTGGATCATACAAATAAAAACTTTTTACTTGCTTTGACATTAATTTAATTAAACTAATTGCACGTGATTCTCTCACATCATCGGTTTGGGGTTTAAATGAAAGCCCCCATACAAGAATATTGCATTCATAAAGAGGCTTTTTAGTGCATTCTTTTATCTTATTTATGAAGTGCTTAAGCTGAATATCATTAGATTGATTGGCGGCTTTAACTACATTTGTCTCGACGTTGTGCTGAGCAAATAATTTTATTAAACCTGTAACATCTTTTGGAAAACAAGAGCCACCGTAACCTAATCCAGGATATAAAAATTGGGAACCTATTCTTGGATCTGAGCCTAATCCTCGCCTTACATCATCAATATTAGCATTAGTTTTATCACAAAGTCTTGCGATTTCATTGATAAAACTTATTTTGGTTGCTAAAAAAGAATTTGCAGCATATTTAATCAATTCAGCAGATTCGATATTTGTGAATATCATACGATTAGATTGCCTATTAAAAGGTTTATAAATACGCTTACTTAATTTTTTAACCTCTGCATTTTCGGTTCCGATAATTATTCTATCTGGTTTTTTAAAATCATTAATTGCATCTCCTTCCTTAAGAAATTCAGGGTTTGACGCAAAGTTGATTTGTAGATTTTGATTATATTTTTTAAATATGGATTGCATTTTTTGATTTGTGCCGGATGGAACCGTTGACTTGATAAAGATTGCACCATAATTGCCAATATTTTTTGCCAACGAAATAAAAACTTCTTTTATGTATCTTAAATTTAGTTCCCCATTTTTTGTTGGCGGTGTTCCTACACATACAAAAATTGCCTCAGAGTTTTTAAGGCCCGCTTTATAAGAGGTTGTGAATTTAAGACAATTACTATTTAAAGCATTGCGGAGCATTTCATCTAGACCAGGTTCATGAAAAGGTGCCTTACCATTTCTTAATGTTTTTATTCTTGATTCATTGGTATCAATACAGGTTACGTTATTTCCAACCTCTGCTAGGCAAACCCCCGTTACAAGCCCTACATAGCCAGATCCAATAACAGTAATATTCATAAATTTCTTAATCCCATCATTTAAAGAAAAATTTTTAATTAAAAAACAATAATCAGTCTAATACATTATCTACGTTTTGGGTGTTAGAATGAACTTTTTTAAAAAATGGCTTCTTTATGCTAAAAAATTTAATTCACAGAGAGCATTATTTAAAAAATTAAGCATTCCACAGACCGTGAATAGCTATCTCTTTACATATGAATAATCAATTAATCATTAAATACTAAAAATGGATGTCTTAAGAAGTGCCAGGTTCTTATTAAGCAATAAATTTAGCTTGATAATACCTATGGTGATAATATTTTTAATTTCATCAGCGCTTGATCTCACTGGCATAGCATTAATAGGGGGATATATAGGAGTAATCATTGATCCCTCTTTATTAATTCAGATTCAAGATAAATTTCTAACTTTTCAATACTTTGATAATTTTTCACCTGAGGAAATTCTCTTAATTTTTGGATATCTTTTGTTTTTCACTTTTGTGATTAAATTTATCTTTATTATTTTCACTAATTTCTTGATTTTTAAATTTGCAAATCTTGAAATGGCAAAAATTCAAAAACTAATGATAAGGAGTTTTCTTGATCAAGAGTATGAAAAATTTATTCTAGGCAAAAATTCTGATGACTTAGCATCAATTTCTAATTACTCAGGTGGATATAAAGAGTTCCTAGTTAACTCGCTCCAGTTCCTTAGTAGCATGTTAGTTATCATTGCTGCAAGTATTCTTCTTGCAGTGATAAGCTTTGATGTTGTCTTTTGGATGCTACTAATAGTAGGCATAATATTGGGATTTTATAACCTTTATTTCTCTAAAAAAATTAATACATTTGGGCAAGATTTTACTGATGGGGCAGCTGAACTCATTCAAGGAACCCAAGAAGCTGCTGATGGAATTAAAGAAATTAAAACTCTTGGAGCAGAAAAGGTATTCGTTAATACAGTAAGCAATGCTGCAAATAAAATCGCAAAGGGACACATAGGGTTGAATATTGCATCAATTCTACCAAGACATATTTTAGAGGTAATTTTAATTGGATGTATTGTGCTAATTATTTCGAAAGATATTTTTCTAAATCAAGATGTTTCTTCTACTCTAATCATTCTTGGTACATTTGCAGCTGCAATGGTTAGAATTACTCCTTTAGTTAGCCAGGTTCAAACATCACTAAATGCAATAGCATATCAAAGTCCATCTGTTTTAAGGCTTGCAGAAATAATCCAAGAAAAAGGTGTCAACCTTGATACAGATCTTAACGACTTGAGTCAAAAATCCTATGAAGTTAGTGATAACTTTATACAAGATAGCTTTGAGCAATTAAAACTTGAAAATGTTTCATATACTTATCCAAAATCATCAAAAGTTAGTATTCAATCCACAAATATAGAAATAAACAAAGGAGACTTTGTAGGCATTATTGGCCCATCAGGTGCCGGAAAAACTACTTTGATTGATATTATTCTTGGTTTCCTAAAACCAACTAATGGTTTGTTGAAGTTTAATAATAAAGATGCGCATCAGGATATTAAAAAATTACTTATGTTATGTGCGTACCTGCCTCAAGACATTTTTCTAATTCATGGAACCATTAAAGATAATATAACCATGCAAAATTCAGATATAAGTAGTGAAAAAATAGCCAGTGCAATCAAGTCATCAAATCTAGAGGGTTTTTTGCATGACTTACCAGATGGTCTTGATACCCACATAGGTGATAAAGGGGTCAGGCTATCTGGAGGACAAAAACAAAGGGTTTCAATTGCAAGAGCCTTATATTTTGAAAGAGAAATTTTAATTATGGATGAGTCTACATCAGCCCTGGATAGTACAACTGAAGAGATTCTTATTGATGAGCTATCTAAACTAAGAGAGAAAAAAACAATAATTTCTATTGCTCATAGAATCTCAACCTTAAAGGAATGCAATAAAATATACACAGTTAATAATGGTCAGGTTGAGGGACCATTTACATATAGAGAAATAGCTGCAAAGTGAACAAATTTTTTAAAGACTAAATGCTTTTAATTTGACCTTGATAAAAATTTAACAGGAATAAATACTGCGCTGGTTTGAAATCATTTCAATTATTTTAAGAATTTTTAAAGTGTATAATAATACCTATCTTGCTTACTTTTACATGAAATTATGACAATCGAATCTTTAAAATATTGCAATCGTTGTGTTATGCCAGAAACTACTGAAGGCATAGAATTTGATGAAAATGGAATCTGTACGGCATGTACTTCATCTGAACAAAAAATGCATATTAATTGGAATGAACGAAGGGAGATGCTTGAATCCTTACTGGAAAAAGCTAAAAAAGATGCAAAAAAAAATGATAGTCCTTATGACTGCATCGTGCCTATCAGTGGTGGAAAGGATAGTACATATCAACTTCACGTTCTTGTAAAGGTCTATAAATTAAGAGTATTAGCTGTCACATTCTCACATAATTGGTATTCAAAAATAGGATTCTATAACCTTGTAAATTGCTTAGAGGAATTTAATGTTGATCATATTCAATTCACTCCAAACAGAAAATCTGTTGGAGTTGCTGCAAGAAAAAGCCTTCAAGCAATTGGAGATGCGTGCTGGCATTGTCACTCAGGAGTTGGCTCTTTCCCTCTGCATATTGCTGTAAAATTTAAAATACCTTTGTTGATTTGGGGTGAGTCTATTGCAGAAGTATCAGGCAGAGCTTCTCACTTTGAGCCAGTTCTAAAATTTGATAGAGATTATTTTCTTAAAGTCTCTGCCAAAGTTTCTGTTGATGACTTTAGCTCAGACAAGGAGGAAAGAAGAATGTTCCAAATGTTTGAACCTCCCACTATGGAGGAATGTATTGAACAAGAAGTTCATGGTATTCACATTGGAGATTTCATTTTTTGGGATGAGGAAAAACAACTTGAGTTTATTAAAGATGAGTATGGATGGATAGAAGATACTGTCGAGGGAGCATATAAAGGATATAAATCAGTTGAATGTATAATGCCAGGTGTTCATGACTTTACAAATTACCTCAAAAGAGGTTATGGAAGGGCTACATTTCAGGCTAGCAATGATGTAAGACAAGGTCTCATGGGAAGAAGTGAGGCTTTAAAAATTGCTCATGAGATTGATCAATTAGAACCAGCCGCTCTTCAATATTTTCTTAGCATTACAGGATATACCGAAGAAGAATTTTATAAGTCCATGAAAGAGTTGAGAAGACCGCAAGTGAGCAATAGCGAAATACCTATCAAACAAATTCAAGATTCGCCAAAACCAAGTCCAAAACTTCCTTTTGTAATTGAGTTTATAAATTCAATCAGGGAAACAATCAAAGAAAATGATACAAGAAATAATTAGTTTGCTTAAAGCGAATAATAAAAAATATAAACATTATGCTTATTTGCCCTCTTTTGAAGAGTTTAATGAATATAACAAAGGAACATATGATTTATTTAAAACAAATAAGTCTATTGAAGATAGATTTTTATTCACAGCTAAAGATATTTTTAATACCTATAATTTACCTACCCAAATGGGTAGCCCTCAATGGAAAGACTTTAATGCTGGAAATAATGCAAGAGTTATAAGTGATTTATTGATTGCAGGTGATAAGCTTGTAGGCAAGACTACTACTTCGGAATTTGCTGTTCATGAGGAAACTGCAGTTATTAATCCCTGGGATAAAAAAAGGACAGTTGGGACATCCTCTGCAGGAGCACCAATATCTTTACTTATTGATGGTCTTGATTTTGCTCTTGGAACTCAAACTGGAGGCTCTATTGGAAGGCCTGCTTCTTATTGTGGAGTACCTGCTATAAAACCAACATTTGGATTAATTCCTAGAACGGGAATTTTAAAGACTTGTGATCCATTTGATACAGTAGGTTTTTTTTCAAAAAATTTAAAAGTAATGCGAAAAGTACTCACTTCGATAGCCAAGAAAGGTAACAATTATCCAATAAATAATTTTGAAATTAATAATAACTCAAGTAATCCAGGCTCAGTTGTGGGCATATTAAATTCTAAAAAATTGGAAATATCCCCTGACGCAAAGAAAAAACTTTTAGAAATAAAATCATTTTTTAACTCTTCTCAATATTCAGTAATTGATGTCACTTTTCCAGAATTTGTTGATGAAATACATAGGATGCATGAATTAATCTATGCTTATTCTTTATCTTATTATTTTTCAAAAGAATTAGAGCATCCCGATAGAGTATCTGATTCATTTAAAAATTACATTAAAATTGGGTCATCCTTAAAGCCTGATGACTTTATTGAGCTGCTAAAAAAACACGAAGAATATATAGCAAATTATGATGATTGGATTAAATCTAAAAATTTAGACTATATTATTTTCCCTAGTACGGCTGATGTTGCTCCCTTGAGAAATGATATCGAACCAATAGATATAAATCTTATATATACTTTTACAAGAGTTCCAGTTGTTTATCTTCCTTTAGGTTTTAGCAAATCAAAAAATTTACCTTTTGGAATATCTATAAGCTCTTTTAGGTACAATGATTTTAATCTGCTTGATTTTTCTGAATTTATTGAGAATAGTTTTGACTACAATGAAGGTAATCCTCTCTCATTAGAATAACTCCCACAGCTAATCTCAATTATTAAATTACATGATCTAACTAAATGTCCTTAAATATCCTTGAAGCTCTTCTATAAAAACCGCTGAAAAAACCATTAAGTTGTTGTTTAAAATTCCAGCCAATGGCATGTTTAAGAGCTATGTTTTCAAGCACATTTTCGCGTCCTATATACTCATCTCCAAGTTTTTTGTTTCTTTCTCCCAGGGCTGGGTCTACAAATAGGTATTTAAATTGATCCTTGAGATATTCAGAAGAATTTACAAATAAAAATTTATCAACATCCTCTTTGATTAAGTGAGGATTAGCTTTCATATTTATAGAATGATCAAAAGTATACAGGTCATCGACTAAAGAGACCTTACAATTGCTTGCAAGGGCATATGCAATATGACTACCCATTACATTAGAATTAACAGCGTCAGCCAAATTAAACATTAACTGTGTTCTAAGCATGGAATATCTATCATTAGGATTTGCTCCAATAACAACTTTCAGCCCCCTTCTTTCAATCTCACTAATTAATCTTTCATTTTCATCAAGATAAAAAATTGATACGAATATTGATTCCCAGTTATCTTTAATAGCGTGGAGGTAATCAAGATAATGCTTATCAAACACATCATAATCCTGGGACTCAGCTGAATGAGGCAGAATAGCCAATAATACATTTTGACACTTTGGAATATCAACATCAGGACAATATGCATATGGAAGGCCTCCAACAAAGATACTATTATTGTAACCATGATCCGAAATTACTTTTTTTTGATTCTGGGTTGCAACAACAATTGAAATGTCATTCGGCACTAAATAATTGCTCAGAATATCCTTAGGCCCCATAATATCTTCCCACCAAACCCAGCCATGCACCCAATCACAAAATGCTCTCCAAGGACTATTCATACCTAAATGATTTGCCAAAAGATATGAAAAACCATATCTATCCATAGAGTTTCGTAAGTTTATTTCTTGAGATTGAAATGAATTTAATTCCCCTAAACCAGAAATAGTTCTTAAATTTTTCATATAGCTAAAAAATAACTCTAATCTTAAGATTAGTATGTTTTAAATAAAAACCATAAGATAAAGATTTATCAGTATAAAAAAATTTTTTGTGGAGTCTTGCAACTTTCAGAATGCAGTTTTTGTATAATTGCATAGGAGCATTAGTTTCAAGATCTCTTTTCAATATAAGTTTTTATAGTTTCTTGGATGCCGGATTTAACATCAAATTGTGGATCATAACCAAGATTAAATTTAGCTTTTGTAATATCAGCAAGCGAATGTAAAACATCTCCTTCCCTAAAATCCTGATATTTAGATTCTTTTTCATAATGAAAGTCATTCTTTTTTAAAGATTCTCTTAACAGATCAACAAGCTCATTTAGGCTTGTTCTATCTCCAAATGCTATATTATAAATATTATTATTTGCATCAGAATTGGCAAGGGCTGCAAGGATATTTGCCTGCACTGCATTTTCAACATAACAAAAATCTCTTGATGTTGAACCATCTCCATTTATCAATATTTCTTGGTGATAAAGCATTAAGTTAATCCATTTTGGAATAACGGCTGCATATGCACCATCTGGATCCTGCCTTGGCCCAAACACATTAAAGTAACGCAAGCCTATTGATTGAAATCCATAAACTCTATTAAAAATATCTGCATATAATTCATTTACATATTTAGTTAAGCCGTAGGGAGAAAGAGGATTTCCAATCTTATCTTCAACTTTTGGTAGATCTTGATGATCTCCATAAGTTGAACTACTTGCAGCATATACAAAGCTCTTAATTTTTTCATTTTTGGCTGCATGTAAAACATTTAGAAAACCAGAAATATTCACTGTATTTGTATATAAAGGATCTTTAATTGATCTAGGAACGGAGCCAATAGCTGCTTGATGCAAGACATAATCAACCCCTTTCATAGACTCAGTACATATTTCAATATTGCAAATATCGCCTTCAATAAATTTAAAATTTTTCCATTGAGGCTTAGAAACTAAACTGCATACTTCATCTAGATTTGAAGAATAGCCAGTGCTTAGATTATCTAGCCCGATGACAATCTGATCATGTTTTAACAAGGTTTCAAGAAGATTGCTCCCAATAAATCCAGCAACGCCAGTAATTAACCATCTTTTTGGATTGTTTTGAAGTTTTTGTAAAATTTTTTGATATTGATTCATATTGTTATTTAAATTTTAACATTTAATCTTTTCATGAAGTGCTTGAAATATAAAAATTGCAATGTGTTTTAAGATAAGTAAATTTTATTTAGAAGAATTAACGGTATTACATTAAGGCTTGAACTTAGCATAAAACAAAATATCTTCCTCAATACCTTCAACAATTTCTTGTCTCATTTTTCTTCCTTCAAGCATCATTCCAGATTTTTCCATAATCCTCTGCATTCCAATATTTGAACCCAAGGTTCCAGCAGTTATTTTTCTAATACTCAAATCACAAAACGCCCATCTCATTAGTGAATTCCATGCATCGAAACCATAACCACCATTCCAATAATCTATATTTCCTATTAAGATTCCTATGTCAGCAGTTCCATGATTTGGATTTACGTATAAAGTAATTGTACCTATTGACTGCAAATTCTCTTTATCAGAAATTTTAAAAAAATAGTTAGGAGAATTTTCAAATGAATCCAAGAAATTTTTTGAAGTTTCCCAGTTATGAGTAATAAATCTTTGATTGCTATATCTCACAATTTTTTTATCATTTAACCAAGAAATATAGTCATCGCTAATGTCAGATTCTTGAAAGGATTCCAAGATGGTAATATTTCCAGTTATAGAAGTATGGGTATGCTTTTTGGGTTCAACCATTTAAAACTCTAAAATTATAAATGGAGGCTGAAGCCGGAATCGAACCGGCGTAAACGGCTTTGCAGGCCGCTGCATGACCACTCTGCCATCCAGCCATGTATAAATTTATCTATATACAAAATATTATGCGTTTCTTTAAATATTATCTTATTCAAAACTTTCCTTGCTAATGCCGTCTCCTGTTTTAATGGAGCATTTCACGATTTTTCCAGAAATGTCATTCCACTCTGATGGTGAAACATATTCCATTTGAGGTCGCAATGGAATTACCATGTCTTTTGTAATTTTAGAACCTTCTTTTATGTCTTGGTTGGCATAGAGACCTCTTCTAGCATACATTCTAGAGGTATCTTGCAGCTCCAAATCAGCTGGTTGGACTGCCTCATTATAGCCGATAGTATTTTTATGAAACTGATTCAAATCCTCAAAATCAAATGCATGATAATGGTCATTTCCAGGGAGATTCTTATTGAATGTATAGTGTTTCTCAATTACCTCAGCCCCTAAAGCAAGAGCTAATGGAAGAACAATAAATGAATCCTTCGGAATAGTATGATCGCTGTACCCAATTGTTATCTCAGGGAAATGCTTTTTGAGAATTGGAATATTTCCTAAACCACTATCCTGAATGTAATTTGGATATCTAATAATACAATGCAAAATAGTGAGTTTATTTTTCACATCAAATTTCATGCTTGTAAGAAAATTAATGGTATTTTCAATTTCATCAATTGAACTTGCGCCAACAGACAAGATAATTGGTTTATTCTTTTTTGCAACTCTTTCGATCAAAAAATAATTTGTGAGATCTACCGAGGCTATCTTGTATCTTTTCACTAGCGGGTCAAGGATTTCAACATATTCGTCATCAAATGGTGTTGACATAAACTCGATTGATTTTTTTTTGCAGTAATTTGCAAGTTCTTTAAGCTCGGATTCTCCAAAATGATCATATTTGCTAAACAACTCGTGTTGAGAGGTAGTTTTTTCTTTAGAAGTGTCCCAGTAAGCAGGAGAATTTTTTGCTGCAATTTTAGATGCTTGATAGCTTTGAAATTTTACTGCGCCAACTCCTACTTTACTACACTGATCAATCATTAACTTGGCATTATCAATAGAGTTTTCATGATTAACGCCTATCTCAGCAATAAAATTTTTTAAGTCAAATTGATTCATAATTTATTTAAGATTTGCCCCTATTAAGCAAAGGAGTATAGCGGTTAATAGAATGTTTTCAAATATCTTTACTTTATGCCTAAGTCGTCCCAGGTCTTGCAAAAAGATCCAAAGATTTGATCTACATCATGAAAATCTAGATCATAATTGCAAACCAGCAAAGAAAAAAAACTTTTATCATGATACTCTTCTGCGACTGGGCAAATTCCATGAGAGTAATCATAATCAATCAATGGATTAAGAGACCATGGGAAATGATTGCTTCCAAAAGCAATTTTTTCTTGGAATAGCGGCAATTGATGAACATTTACATAACCAAGTGCCACTCCAGGTACATTGTTGTCTATTAATTTCTGAGTAATATGCTCTCTGGAATAACTCAGATAATTAAGATCTAATATGAGAGGAAGAAGATAAAAAACATGAGTATTATCGGTATCTATATGTGGCATTATCAAACCCGGTAATGTCTTTAAGTTCTCTATAAGTTTAAATATTACTGAGCACCGCTTTTCTATTAACTGATCTACTTTTGTTAATTGATTTAGTGCAATTGCAGCTTCTATTTCGCACATTCTAAAGTTAAATCCAACCATATTATTTAATTTAGTATCAATTTTGTCTGGACCAATCGAATTTTCAGCATGATTTCTAAGAAGTCTCATTCTATTTGCAAGATCATCATCATTGGTTACAACAATTCCTCCCTCGCCAGTATTAATATGTTTGTGTCTATTCAGACTATATCCACCTATATCAGTTAAGGTGCCTGCATACTTTCCATCCCTTTTAGCGGTAATTGCTTGAGCTGTATCAGAGATTACTTTAATATCATATTTTTTTGCAATATCATTAAGTTTCTCGGTATCTGCAGATTGACCAAAGATATCAACAGATAAAATTGCTTTTGTGCGTGGAGTGATTAAGGCTTCCACTTTTGATGCGTCGATATTGAAAGTTCTTTTATCGATATCACAAAAAACTGGAATTGCATTAAAATGTAAAATTGCCATTGCTGTCGCAGACATAGTCCACGGAGTAGTGATAATTTCATCGCCAGGTTCAATATCCAAGCAGCCAACAGCAATAATTAAACCGGATGTCCATGAATTAACGCTAATTGCATGCTGAACTTGAAACTTTTCAATAAAAGCTTTTTCAAGTTCTTTAACATAATGACCTCCATAGAATTCATCAGAATATGTGCCTAAAAACTTTGAAAGAATCCCAGATTTAAAAATATTATCAACATTATTTGCATCAGATGAATTAACAGATTTATATGGCTTAAATTTAGACATGATGGCTCCTATTTAAAATTTTTTTTATATCTTGGTAAATATTATAATCATTAGAAATTGATGTGTGGATTTTACTGCCCCCAGCAATCAAGGCATCTAAAGCAATTCCCATTGCATCATTGGCAACTGATGGGTAAATTTTGTTTTTTTGCAAAAAATTATTAGCCCTTGAAAATCTATTAGAAGCTTTGAACTCTTCTAGTTCCAGTCCACCATCATGAAAGCGAAACATTTTGTTATTTAGAACAATATCTAATTCATAGTGATCAAATAATTGATAATCTAGTGAACTTATAATGACTGGAGTAGTACCAAAAAAATATAACCCATCCACGTCGGTATACTCTTTTCTAGTAGTTATTTGTGAATATTTAATTTTAGATAGACTGCCACAGTACCAATGCAAAATATTTATAAAATGGGGTAAATTATGGAAGCTGCCTTTTGAGTATCTTAAAAATATCTTTTGAATTTTGTTTGTTTGAATTTCAGAATGAACAAGCTTAAAGTTTTGATCATACCTTCTTGGATAATTAACCAAGACCTCACATGAAGCTTGCTTTGAAAGAAACTCCATCTCTTCATAATCTTCTTCAACATTAGACGAGGGTTTTTCAAGCCAAATTTTTAATTCTTTTTTTGGGAATTGTTTTAATACTTGTTTGAAAATTTTAAAGTGAGAGCTTGTGGGGGAGCAAATACTGATGAAAATTTTATTTGAGCTTACATTCACTTCTGTTAATTTTGAAGCTGTATTTTCTACTTGCAGTTTATTTGCAACATCCCTAACTAGACTTTTATCTGGATCTATAATCCAAGTTACTGCAATACCTTTTTTTTTATATTCTTCATAATGGCTAGAAAAGTATGGCTTAATAAAATCTTTACTTGTACCGGTTCCGATGATTCCAGCTCCAACTATAATTGCTTCCATTGAAAGTTCTAAGAATTATGCTTATTTGATAAAATTTCATCAAATGTTGATTTAAGGTCTTCATTCCCAGAAAGATTATTTTCATGTTTTCTGTATCTATACAAGGGAAGTGGAAGTCTCATTAATTGAAAACCCTTTTCTTTGAATCTATGCATCAAGTCCTTTTCTTCATTGAATAGCATTTTTTCATCATATAAACCTAATTCTATTAAGACAGAAGATTTAAACAATATACCGCAGGCAATCGGTTCCTCAATTGAATTAGCCTTGCAGATTCTAACCTCTCTATCATCAACATTAATATAATCACAACAAATAGCATCAAATTCTTGATTCTCCAATGCAGAGAAAAGCAGATACTCTAAGAATTTTTCATGGACAAAATCATCAGAATCAACTCTAACTATGTACCTTGAGTTTGCAATTTTAATGCCCTCATTAACACTATAGGGTAAGCCAAAGTTTTCAGTTCTGGTGATAAGTTTAGTTTTTTGAAATTTTGTTTTTATAATTTTAGAGGTTGCATCAGTCGACCCATCATCAATAACAATGATCTCAAATGTTGCTTCATCTAGACTCTGAGCTTGAAGAGACCTTAAACACCTTTCAATGTATTTTTCAGAATTATAAGCTGGAATAATTATACTGAGTTCTTTCATTTTAATGTTTTAAAATAATATTATTGAATTATATCTTAATAAGATTAAAAGACCTTAAACTTGAAATTAGATTAATTTACAAATTTAATATATTTTTAACGACATTTTTATGCCTATGAATAACTTCATGCTTTGGATTAGGGCTTCTCTTTGATTTAGAGAAATCCTCCAGAACTGAAAGCGTTTCAGTATTAAAATTTTTTTCAGTATAAAAAATTCCTTCTAGATCTTGGTAAAAATCTAACCAAGGCATTTTTAAATTTGGTTGAATCGAAAAAATTTTCATCCCACATATCCATGCTTCATATAGAAGAGTTGAAGACATTCCGCATACAGTTGGGTAAGAGTACAAAATCTCTACAGGAGTAATTTTTGGAGTAATAATTTTTCCTATATTCTTTTTTGGAAAAATTTCTAGCATTTTTTTAGTAGAATTTAAATTCATTCTTGGGTGGATCAAAAAATCAAATTTTAATTTAGAGTCTTTGCTTGTTAATAATATATTTGCAATATTATTTAGAACCGTTTCTTCGTTATAACCTCTCCTCATTTCAAGGTCTTGCTTAATCGGCTCTAATATAAAAATTGTTCTATCTTTATATGCAGGCAACGCTTTTGTTTTTAAATTTGGTATTTTAATATCACCAAATGCTGGTTGGCCAATTGGATAAATTGAGCTTTTCTTGATGCCATCATCAATTGCATGTTTCTGAGCATTTAAATCTGGAACAATATAATGATTTGGAGAAAATGGTTTTTTCTTATCTAGGCTCATTCTGTGAATATAGAGTGACCAAAAATCGAGAACATGAATAGTTTTTATCGATACGCTATCTGCAATTCTGGCAATTGTGAGAGGAAGTCTGTCGGAAATGTTACTTGAAAAAATGTATCGGGTTATAGATTCTCCCCTTAAAAAATTTTCTATATCATCATCATCATCATTTAAATCTATAAAATTAAATTCATCTTGTATTTTTGTAAAAGCTCCCCTTCGAACTATGAAGTAATTAGCATTATTTTTTTGCAAGGCTTTGCAGATAGGCAGTAATGCCTTAACACTTCCCATCTCAGAAGCAGATAATAAATATGATTCTGCCATTACTTTTTTAATATGACGTTCAAAGTTTCGCCCAAATTAAATATATCTTGAGCTTGAAAAAGTAATTTATTTATTTTTCCTAAAATTTTAAAGTTTGAAGTCGCTTTTAACCATTTCTTTTCTATTGAATCAATTCTCATAGGAAACCAAGGAATTCGCCCTCTTGTTGTGATGGTAGATGATCTATGTTCAATTTTCATATTTTGAAACGCTGTTTCAAGCCCTTTGGCGCTTGGCATATCAATGTGCCCAGGCTCAAATAGCATGTCCCATCCTGATGGATTAATTAAAGCCGTGATTGATTTTGGATTGGGGAATTGAAAAAATACTTGCCCCATATCCTCTAAGTGGTTAGAAAATAGGTTATGCACAAATTTTATGGGATCTTCAAGATGCTCATAAAGTCCAACAAAAATAATTACATCAAATTTTGAATCTGGAATTTCTGAGTTGGCCTTAACTCCACTTTCTTTTATTAAAGACAGGTAATGTTCGTCTTTTTCAATGGCTAAAACATCTTCATGACCATTAGAAATTAAATATCTTGAAAGCCAACCAGATCCAGCGCCAATTTCTAAAATTTTTGAATTTGGCTTCAAATTTAAAAAATTAAGAATCTCAAGTGAATAAGGGTATTCATCTAGTTTTTCTTTTAATACATGTTCAGAGTTATATGTTTCAGATTTAGAATAATCTTCTTTATAGCTAAGATCTTCCGTATTTTTCTTAAAAAAAGTAAAGCAGCTTCTGCATCTTATGCCCTTAAAAATTTCAGTATTGCCCCTTGTGAGGCCAGCTGGAATAGTCTTTAGAGTAGATTCATAAGACAAGTAATCAAGTCTATTAGAGTTACAATATGAGCAATTTGATCTATGTTTAATATCCATATTCTGATCTATTTTCAGCCCCTAAAAAATCCTTTAATTTTTTAAAGTACAATTCATTAAAAATTTCATCTTTTAAACTAAGTATTTTCTTAAAGTCATTTAAATCATCAATGCAAAATCTGCAATGATAATCTTGCAAACTTAAAGGAATAGCAGGAGCTATTGTATGAATAGATCCATCATCTCGATCATATAAAACTATGTGCTCTTGCGTTTCTAAGGAAGGAGTTGATGAAATTAGTTTATTCAAAAATGAGTAATTAAAACCCGAAACAACAATGCCATTAGGTAATTTTTTAATAGAGTAGAGATCAATGATGCTAGGATGATTTTCTTCTATGTTTTTAAATTCATCTAGGCATATGCTGACCGGCTCAATGCAAAAAAGAGGATTATCAGAGGTCACTCTTACTATGCCCTCAATATTATGTAAATCAGCTGCTTGTTGGAACCTTTCTAAAACATTCAATTCAGACCCTCCAAATATCAAGATATCTTTAAAAAAATCTTTTAAATGATCTACGATTAAAGCTTCATCATTTTTAGGGCAAACAATGATAGGTTTTTCAAGATTTAATTCTTTTGAAATTTTAATGGCTCGATTTACACAGTTTTGTAAAACTGAAAAATTGTTCTGCAGGGTCAAAAAAATTTTTGCAGGGAGTCGAGAACTTCCTATTCTTGCTTGGATAAATATTGCATTCCTTGCTAGCATGCAGTCCATCCCCCATCGACCGCTATGTTTGCACCATTGACATACGTATTTTCTTCATCAAGTAAAAACCTGAATGCTGCAATTACCTCCTCTGGTTCTGACAACCTGCCCAATGGAGACCGATTGGAAAAGTTGACTTGAAAGTCATGTGACTGGTCATTCTCAATGCCATGAGGAGAAATGGAGTTACAAAGAACATTGTATTCTTTAAAATAGGAAGCTATATATTTAGTAAGACCCATTAAACCAAATTTTGAAATTGAGTATGCATAGGGATTACCCATCTCTGTTCCCTCATAAAGAGAAGGATTAGAGGAAATAATTCCATATGTTGATGTGACATTAATAATTCTTCCAAGATAATTATTTTTTTTGCATGCTTTAATATATTCAGAAGATGATTGTAAAGATAGTAAGAGATTTACCTTGATTACTGAATTAGTAAAGTCAAGATCTAAATCTAAGATAGAATGGCTAACAAATTGTTCGGGTTTAAATTGCTGACAATGAATAACAGCATATATTTCTTGTGAATATACATTTGCTAAGTTTATAGATTTAGAGCTTAGGAATTTATCTGTTTGAGAAGAATAGTTTTTGACATCTACACCGATTATATAAAAGTCTTTCTTAAGATTTTTAATCAATGTTTGGCCCAGCCTTCCCTCTGAACCAAATATTACTAATTTTTTCTTCTTGCTCATATTCTCTCTCGTTCAATGTCATGAATAAATTGGGAATCAGCTGCTGAAGGCAGCAGACAATTGGTTTTGTTTTGAATACTTTCCAGGATATTTGACCACATCTTAAAAAATGATAAATCAACAGAATTTAAAGAGTTATTTATATATTGATTTGAAGCAAAATTATATTCAAAAATACCTGTTGCGGTTTTAAATTTATATATTCGTCTTGGTTCAATTGATACTATGCTACTTTCTATTGAATAATTATCCTTACAATATGAAAATGCAGTATCAAGCTCATTATGATTCTGATCTATGATTGTTTCTTTTATTTCAAATTTATTTATATCAAGTTTGTGGCCAAATGCTGATAATAGATCGATCTCATGAGAATTAGTTAGGATACATCCGCCGCCCATGTCTTTATTAAAGACATACGATCCCCTGTAGTCCTCATTTGGATGCCACTTCTTTGCGTTGGCCTCGAAGATAAAATCTATACTAGTTATAATCTTTTTCCTTTTAATAAAAAATTCTATTACATCAAGAAACCTGAGGTTAAATAAAATTCTTATATCCTTAGATTGAAAATTAGGCCCTGGTTTTTCGCAAAAAATTAATGGATGGCTTAAAAATCTTTTGCAAAGCTCAGTATGTTTAGAGGAAATGCTGGAAATAATAATTAAATCTTGAGCCTCTGGATTACATTCATGAATTGGAATGAGCCTTTCAAAACTATGCTCATAACTTAATTCGTTATGACTTCCTTTTGTCTGAGTGACACCGATGCTTTGCACTCCAAAAGTATTTAATATTCTGCTATGCCTGCAACCAGCTGAACCAGTTCCTATGATATATGCTTTCAATCTTTTTCCTGAAGAGTGGATAGACCTTGGTCTCTAAACTCTGAAAACTTTCTTTGTATCAATTTATTTTCAGTTAAAAGCTCGGAGTGATTATCAAGAAATCTCACTAAATCATGAGCGTTCACATCATGACTCAAATTAGCTGCAATTATATTAAATACATTTAGGTCTTCTTTAGTGTCTAAACTTAACTGATAATTTGGTCTATGAAGATGCGGGGGGGCGATAATATTCTTTATTTTAAATGTGTTTGGTCTCATCCTAATGGCTAATGTTCCATGCTCTCTAATAGCTGTATCATTCTCAATTTCTGCAGCATGCTTCAATGCATCAGACCTAAAGACCTCTACATCAAGACCAGGTGGGTAAGTTGTCTCCATATCATTTCCAATAAAGTCATAACTGGAGTTAAAAAATTTACAAATGAACTCATCAACAATCAATGGATCATTAAAAGGAGCATCTCCATAAACTTCTACACAAAACTCAGGCTTGTATATATTAATCACCTCTATGATTCGACCCAATACATCATCCTCATCACCCCTAACAAATTCTATGCCTTGATCTTGAAGATACTCACATAATGGGTCATCTTGGGTTTTATTTGTTGTTGCAACGATCACCTTGTCTAAATATTTAGATTTAGAAAATCTGTCGTAAACACACTTGATAGCTGGTTTGCCTGCAATATTCATAAGCATTTTGCCAGGCAATCTCGAAGAGCCAAGCCTGGCACAAATGTAACCCAATATTTTAATTTTCTTCACCTTCATTAAATTTAGTTGAATATATTGCAGTAGTATAATTCCATCCAGTCTTAATAGTTAATATCGTGGACGCTAGAAGCAAAAAATCAGAGGTAAATATTATAAGAGAATTACCTCTCATCAATCCTATTAGGTAGCTACAAATCGATAAAAACTGAAGTGAGGTTTTAATTTTTGCTTGAAAAGTTACTTTGGTTAAATTTACACCGTCATTTGAAGAGCTGAGTTGTCTTAATGCCGATACCCAAAACTCCCTAGAAAGAATTAATCCTGCCATTAATGCAACAAAGAAACTATTTAACTCAACAGCAATCGCTAGAAGAAGAAAAGTAATTAAAATCTTATCGGCAATTGGATCAAGAATTGCGCCCATTTCAGATTCAAGTTTGTATTTTCTTGCTAGAAAACCATCAAAATAATCAGTAATACTTATGACTAAGAACAAAATAAACGCAAATATATAATTAGTATAAAAGAGAATTAATATTAGAATAATTGGACCTACAAAGATTCTAGAAAAAGTTAAGAGATTGATGAAATTACGCATAATTTTTATGAACTTTTTATCTTTCTTGCAAGCTCTATACCAATGCCGGGAACTTTGCAGAGGTCTTCAATTGAAGCATCTTTAATCATTTTAGCTGACTTAAAGGACTTTAACAGATTTTGTTTCTTATTTTTGCCTACACCTTTAATTTCATCTAAAAAAGAAAATCTTGAAGATTTTCTTTTTTTTAATCTATTATTTTGAATTGCAAATCTATGCGACTCATCACGGATTTGTTGAAGCAATATAAAGCCAGAACTTTCCTTGGGCATTTCTATAATTCCATCTTTAGAAAGAATTGTTTCTGTTGATCTAACTCTTTTGGAGCCCTTTACAATACTAAGTATCATGGGTGGCTTTTTAAACAAAGCATTAAAAGTACTCCATGCTGCTTCAAGTTGAAGCTTTCCACCATCAACTAAAATAATATCTGGCAATGGATTAATATTTGCTCTCTTAATCCTTCTCTCAAGAACATGTTTGATTGAACCAAGATCATTACCTGCTAATTCTTGTGGTATGTTAAAAAGCTTGTAATTTGATTTATCAGGCCCTTGCGCAGAAAACCTTACAATTGAAGCCACAGCATTCTGACCGCCATGATGACTAACATCGAGACCTTCAATTGTTAGATATTTTTTTGAGATAGCTAAATGAGACGCAAGATCACCTGAAGCAAATGAATATCTATCAGATTGATTCATTCTATTTTCAATTACTTGATTAGCATTTAATTTTCCTAATTTGGCTATTTTTCTAACATTTGAATTGATGGTTGTTGAAATTAAAATTTGTTTCTTAAATTTAAGCTTGACTGCTTGTTTGATTAACGGAATATCTTGGGGCTTAACATTTAAAATAATTTTCTCAGGCAGAGAAAAGCTATTCTGATAATAAGAAAAAATTAAACTTTGAAATAAACTATCTATATCATGCAATTGATTGCCCTTAAGATAGTGGGTTTTAGTCCCTCTAATCTTCCCATCTCTCACTGATAAAATGCATACTCCTGTTCTATCTAATTTAGATACGCATGCAAAAAAGTCAACACTGCTTAGAGAGCTATTAAATGACTGTTCTTGATGCAGAAGATCTAAGCTTTTAATTCTTTTTTTAACCTCATTCGCTCTTTCAAATTCTTGTTGTTCAGCAAATTTTTGCATCTGAGCCATCATTAATGATTTTGTTTGTTTGCCTGAGGATGATAAATAATGCTGCGAGGATTCAATATCTTCCTGATAGCTGAGCTCAGAAATAAAATTTACACACGGAGCAGAGCATCTTTGCATTTGATGTTCAATGCATGGTCTAGACCTATTATTGAAAGTGTTATCACTACAATTTCGAATTTGATAAATCTTTTGTATATCTTTAATGGTTGATTTTACTGCTTGAGCGCTTATGAAAGGGCCAAAAAAATTC
>MDSV01089763.1_pt1 | contig 36861 bp, 33 predicted proteins | sample 810851 | NCBI WGS metagenome assembly MDSV01 (sample SAMN05326640, study PRJNA326480) | marine metagenome | isolation source: seawater | place: Atlantic Ocean: North East | collected 2012 | reverse complement strand
GGTTACACTCGATCCCATTTCGAACTCGAACGTTAAGGGCTCCAGCGCCGATGGTACTTTGTCTTAAGGCATGGGAGAGTAGGACGTTGCCAGGTCTACAAAGCGTGAAAGACTAAACATGTCACTTTGCAAGTTATATAATTATATTAAATAAAATATCTTAATATTATTATATTCATTACTATATTTATGAAAATAATATATATGTTTTGACTCTACAAAATCATTTACTCTATTTATCGAAATGAACTATTCAAATCCTATTATTATTCTTCTACGAAAGATACTTCGGTTTTCTAATTTGAATAAGATACTATTCCCATTATTTTATGGTAGTGGTTATGAGATTAAAGTAGAAAAAGCGATTTTAGATGAAATTTCAACCAACGATATCGTCTGGGATATTGGTGCAAACATTGGTTTTTATACTACAAAGTTTGCAGATAAAGTGGGAGTAAATGGAAAAGTTCTTGCTTTTGAGCCTCATCCAGAGACTTTTAAAATTCTCTCAAATTCAATACTTAGTAAAAATGTATCTTTGCATAATCTTGGTTTCTCTAAAACTAAAGATGCTCTAAAATTTAGCAATCTATCAAACAATGCATTAAATAGAATAGTAGATAAAAGTTATGATGCTGAAACAGTTGATGTAAATATTGAAACAATTGATAAATTTCTAGAGAATGATTCTCATAATGTGCCAAATATTATGAAAGTAGATGTCGAGGGATTTGAGCTATATCTTCTTGAAGGAATGGAAAAGACAATTAAAAATGAAGAATTACGAACTATATTAATAGAAGTTCACCATAAATTGATGGATGATCTGGGTATAATTAATGGAGCTAAAGCTATACATGATATGCTACAAAATGAAGGATATTTAATTAAATGGCTTGATCCGTCTCATTTATTAGCAAAAAAGTAAATTACAGTTAGTTTTCTCCAAAAATATCTCGAGTATAAACTTTGTCAATCACTGAGATAAGTTCTTTTGAATTTCTATTTGCTACAATGATATCAGACTTCATTTTGAAAACATCCAAATTATCTATTACATCAGAACCAAAAAATGCTGTTTCATTTAGTTGAGGTTCGTAAACTATCACTTTTATTCCTTTAGCTTTAATTCTTTTCATGATTCCTTGAACGGCACTCTCTCTAATATTATCGGAACTTTCTTTCATGATTAGTCGATATATGCCAACAGTACTTGGATTTCTTTCAATTATTCTATCTGCAATAAAATCTTTTCGTGTTCTATTTGCATCCACAATTGCTCTCATTAAATTATTAGGAACACTTTCATAATTTTTTAAAAGCTGGCGAGTATCTTTAGGGAGGCAATAGCCGCCATAGCCAAAGGAAGGATTATTATAATAGTTTCCAATTCGTTTATCATCACCTACCCCTGAGATGACACTTTCTGTATTTATATTATGAGTTTCGCAGTAACTATCCAATTCATTGAAGAAAGCTATTCGCATAGCTAGATATGTATTGGAAAAAAGTTTGACAGCCTCTGCTTCAATTGAGCCCATAATTTTAACGAGTGTTTTAGTCTCAGATTTATCTTTAATTTGTTCTAAAAGTGTGGAAAAAATTTTTATTTCATTTTTGTTCACCACTCTATCGCCTCCAATTATAATTCTTGATGGGTGAATATTATCATACAAGGCTTTCCCTTCTCTCAAGAATTCAGGAGAAAAAACTATTTCTTTTTTTGAGTAGCGTTCACGGATTTCATTTGTATATCCTACAGGTACAGTTGATTTGATCATTATAGGACATTTACTATTAAATTTGATGGAGTCTTCTATAACACTCTCTACTGAACTAGTATCAAATTGACTTGTCTCAATATTATAATTTGTAGGTGTGCATATTATTAAACAATCACTTTCTGAATAAGCCTTCTCTTTAGTTGATGTAGATAACAGATTTAATTCTTTTTCTGTAAAAAAAATATCCAATAAGTCGTCTGAGATTGGAGGAACTCTGTTATTGATATTTTTTATTTTCTCATCATCAATATCATAAATTATTACATCATGATACTGAGACAAAAGCGCAGATAGGCTAAGTCCTACATATCCAGCGCCTGCTACAGTAATTTTCATAAAATCATTCCAACTGGAAATTTTAAATATAAATAATTCTAGCCAATTTTAATCAAAAAGAAACATTATTTACATCACACCATTGACTGAGAACAATTAATGACCAAGCTCTTGACCAACTAACTCTTTTATTTGATGTTTGAAATTCATTCCACAAATTTTTTATTTCGTCTTGATTAAAACCCAATTTTAAGAGCATATTATCAGATAATAGTCTCTCTTCTCCAAAATACTTAAGCTCATTTCTGAACCACTCTTCCATAGGGAAAACAAACCCTTGTTTTGGTCTATCCCAAACTGTCTTTCTGACATTATTTTTTGAGGCGTTCAGAAGTAGGGTTTTAGTTTTGTTTTTATTAAACTTATATTTTGTAGGTACAGAATTAGCAAAATTTATAATCCTTCTATCCAAGTATGGCACCCGAATCTCTACACCATTCCTCATTCCCATTACATCACTGTCTCGCAGAAGTGTTTGCTCACAATATAGTTTAGTTTCAAGATAAGAAAGTGAATCAAAAGTGTCCATATTCTCAATATTATTTTTCAACGCATTAATTTCTTGAATAGAGAATGAATAATATTCATTATTACTATTCAGAAATAATTTTTTTCTTATTTCATTGGGTATTACTTCTCGTAGTAAAAAATATAAATCGGTAAGATCATTCTGTTTTTCTATTAACTTACTCATTTTATTTGGCACCAACTTTTTTGAAGATAAATATTTTTTCCATACATCAGCTATACTTTTTCTTAATCCAACAGGTAATATAGATAAGATTCTTTCCACCTTCATTCCAAGAGGTACTTTTGTAAAAGAGGGGTAACCACCAAAAACCTCATCCCCACCTAATCCAGAAACACCAACTTTAATCCCTTTTTCTCTTATTATTTTAGTTATTGTATATGTATTAAACCCGTCAATTGATGGCTGATCCAATGATGACAAAGCTTGCATCATAGAGCTTTTTAGAAAATCAGCATTTATGAAGGTTTCATCGTGATTTAAACCAAATATGCTTGCAGTTTCTCTAGATAAATCTCCCTCAGAAAAATTATCTTCCTCAAAGCTTACTGAAAAAGAATTAACCGACCTTCCATTTGCGGTCGTAAAATATGCTAAAGCTGTTGAATCAATTCCACCACTTAAAAATAAACCAACTGGTACATCTGCATTAAGATATTCATCAGCGATATTAATCATTAATTCATTCAGCTCATCTTCTATTTGAATTTTGGTACTAGTATTATTTTTATTGCAATTTGGTTTCCAGTACTTTCTTATTTCTAAAATCTCTCCGCAGGAATTAACCCTGAGAAAATTTCCTGATTGAAGAATGTTAATATTTTCAATAATTGTATCAGGCCCATGAACTGATCCAAATGATAGATAACTGTCAACACTTTTAGAATTTAACTTTCTTTGAAACAAACCTGTATTTAATAAAGATCTGATTTCTGAACTAAAAAAGAAACCTTTTTCATTTTTAGACCAATAAAGAGGTTTTATACCAAGCGAATCAACTGACAACAGAATTTCTTGCTTAATACTATCCCATATTGCAAAGGCATACATGCCTTCAATTTTATCAAAGATGTCCAAACCCCATTTTGAATATGCTGTCAATAAAACTTCAGTATCAGTATCACTTCCAAAAGAACAACCCAAATTTATTAATTCTCTTTTTAAGTCTCTATAGTTATAAATTTCTCCATTGAAAATAATCCAATTATTCTTATTAGTCTTACATTGCATTGGTTGAAGTCCGTTTGATGATGTGTCAATAATAGATAATCTTCTATGTATTAGTGAAAGCACAAAGTTATTTTCTAGATTGAATAATTCTTGTCCATTTCCATCTGGACCTCTTAGTTTCAACGAGTCTGATAAACTTTCAGATGCATTGTTGACATCAACTAAGCTTTTATTTGCTATTATTCCAGCTATTCCGCACATATTGTCACTTTTCCAAAAAAACAAGCTTTATAATCATATGTCATTAAATTGTGACTAATTTTCTAATAAAAACTTCTATCCGTATCAATTACTGTAGGTGACCAATTTTTAAACTCATCAACTTCTAATAGATCTTTATTTAGTACCTTATAATAAAATGGGTCTGTCTCGAATTTTCTTTTAAAGGGTTTATTTTTTTTTAACAGATACAGCATATTTTTTGGAAGACCATAAAGTTCAACAAAAGCATATCTACTTTTTTTTGCATATTTAATAATTTCTTGAACTAGGCAATTTATAGTTTTTTCAGAATTATTATTGCTAAGAATATCAAATATAGTAATTTTTTCTATCTCCTTATTTTCATATTGATGGATATCAACTAATGCATATCCATTATTACCCAAATTGTCTCCATAGAAAAATAAAATACATTTTTTTTTATTTAGTCCATTTTGAATACGCTTATATAAACTCTTTCTACTTTTCATAAGACCAAATCTTGAAGAATCTTTAAACAAAGAATCATAATTTTCAGGAAGGTAATCTAATATTTTTATATTTTTTGAATTTTGATTATTGCTAAAGTAGATTAGTTTATCAATCAATATTAAAAACAAATTGAGTGGGTAGAATATTACTGAAGGCAAATTATATTTTTTTATCACAAATTTTAAAAAGTATTGATAATTAGTAATCCAAAAATAAATATTTTTAAAATCAGAGTTTTTCATTTCACTAAATTCCATTTTCTTTAATCTTTTAGCAACTGGTTTAATAGCAGATCCATTAATAATCAAATCTACGTTTTTATGATTAATAAATTTTTGCAATAATCTTATTGCATTATTTCCTCTATAACCTTGATCAATTACAAAAGTACTGATTGTGGAAGCAATATATTTTTTCTTTTTGCATTGATATTCAGACATTAGGGAAAAGACCGTTCCTCTAATAACGCCATTAGTATCGATGAGTTTCCAACCAATAGGATATTCTTTTCCTTCATCGTTAACATACTTTATTAATTTTGAAGATGAGTATTCTAAAACAGTCAACCCGTTTCTAACAAGTAAGTCATTTATCTCGTCTATATCATAAGCTTCTATATTTTCAATTAGCATAATTTTACTATTGCAATGAATTAATTTTCCTCTTTAAACGCTTCCTTTTAAAGTAATAAAAAAAATCTATAAAACCACTCATATAAAATTTACATAACATTAAACTATAGGAGGACTCAATGTTAATTCTGCTGATATTCTTAGGATTTGTGGTTGTTTTTATCCAGCCAGCATCATTCGTAAAAGAAAAAATATAATTTGATCTATTTATAACCTTAACAGCTTTTGGATTATAATTCTCTTCTTCTCCTCCCACCCAACAAAATGATCTTATTTTTTTAGTAATATATTTTTCAATAATTTGTTTACTTTCTATCATTTCTTTATTTATCATACTTAAACCTATATTTTTACTCATTCGTATGTGATTAATTGTGTGAGATCCCAAAACATGACCTCTTGCTTCAATATCTTTTAAATTAGAAGTAGATAATGCCATACATTCTTCAATCCCATTCTTTTTACATGAACAATGAATGTTATTTTTCTTCATATATTCCTTTTGTTTATTTATATCACTTACACAAAAGCCAATTGGTATCATGAACCAAGCATTAAATTTTTTTTCCTCTAAAATTGATAGAGCATTATTCATATTGCAACTAAGTCCATCGTCAAAACAAATTATTAAACCTGGTTTTTTATAAGGCCAGTGAGAGTTATTTAGAAATTTAAGTAAACTATCTTCATTTACTGGAACATAATTTTTGGAAAAGTATTCCATGTGCATCCTGAAATTATTATTAAATTCTTCAGGGGTACAATGATAATTTAAAACCCTTATAAATTTGTTTCTTAGAATTAATTTTTGTATATAAAGACTAAAGTCGTAAAACTTAATAATTTCTAATAAATTTGATACAAATAATTTTATCAAATATTTCAGCTTTATCATATCAATTAGTCGCGATTTTTCTTATTTCATTAGTTATATTCAACTTAGTTACTATCTACAATGTAATTGAAAAACTTTATTTAAAATTGTCAAAAAGCAAGACTAATTAATATATTATTTTTGTTAAATATGTGATAAATCCTTTACTGAATAAGAATTAATCATTTTACGAGTTAATGAGTCAATTTTTGCATTATTTTAAGGTTAATTTTCTAGTATATCTTTTGGGAAGGTTTGTTGTTATCAGATACTTATACAAGAGATACAATCAATTTTTAAATTTATTCGTCAAAAGCTCAGTAAAAAGTGAAAAAGATGATTATATAAAATGGAACTTTGAAGATAAAAAAGTTATTAATGACCTCAATAAAAATGCTTTATTTAGAGGTATTCAACTTAAAGAAAATATTCTTCAAGAGGTAATTAGATTAAGCGCAAATTCAAAATTATGGTCACGCCATGAAAAAAGAGAGTTTTCTAATTATAATGAGGTTGATTTATTTAATAAAGACAACCATGAGCCTTGTTGTGTTCTATATTTAACTGACCCAAAATTAGACAGATTATCAAACAGTATTGCAAGAGATAAGAATTTATTAAGAATAGCAAATGACCATCTAGGTAGGGTGAATAAAATAGACGCTGCAGTTTCATGGAGTCCAGTATGTAAAGCTGATAATAGATGGAGACAGAAACAACAAACAATTGACTTTCATTACGATGTTCATGGACTGAACTATTTATATGTATTTTTTTATGTAACAGATTGTGACATTAACTCAGGAGCACATGAAATGATTATTGGTTCGCATAAAAAAAAGAATTTTTTTAAGCATTTAATTAGGCCAGCTAGGCAGACAAGAGAAAAGCTTAAAAGATTTTATGGATTAGAGAACTTTGTTACTATTAGTGGAAAACCAGGATCAGGTTTTTTTGAGGATACATCTTGTTTTCATCGTGCAAACGTCCCCACTTCTAGCCATAGGATAGCAATGCAATTTAGATACACCTGATAAGTTGGAAAAAAATCAGTTTATTATTGGCACTAGTGGTTGGGGTTCACGTATTAGTTTTAATAAATCTTTAGGAATCGGACAAAAATTAATTTCAAGAGACTTTAATTCTTTTGATACAGCCCCAAACTATGGTTCAGGATATTCACACCAGATATTAAATATATTATCTAAGGAAAAGCAATTATTAGTTGATACCAAGTATGGTGATGAATTTACATTCAGCACTAGAGAAATTTTGAAACGAATTTACAGATATAGAGACTTTAGTACATTTTCCAATTCTCTCAAATACCTTAAAAGAAAAAAATCTAATAGAAAAAGCAATCAATTTTGGAATTTAGAGAGTCTTAATCATGCAATTACTCAGTACAAAAAAGATTTAAAAAATTGTAAATTAAATACTATATATCTTCATAACCCACCAAATGGAATAATAAGTAAAACATTTATTAGAAAATTTATAGAAGTTGCAAATCAAAATAATTTATTACCTGGTATCTCTTGGCCGTGTCTTGACGATCTAAATATACTATTAAATTTTTCAGATAATATTCAAATACAAATTTCTAAGGAAGTCTTTTCACAAAATAAAAAACTAATTACTGATAGATTTGATCTTGTAAATATTGCAGGTCTTTTTAAAAGACCAAATTCTCATAGCATTAAATATCAACATCCAGACTTTATCATGGATGAAATTTCTGAAGTATTAACTCGTAAGAAAAAATACAAAATTACAATTGGCATAAATTCAGAAAATTCCATAGAAAAATTAGAAAGCTACTTTTAAATCTATTAATAATCCTAAGTAAGATTATGAAAGATTAACATAAGTATTTTTATTGTTATTTGACATACATGTGTATCAAGAGTAAGAAGATAAGCATATTATCGTTCGTATTAACGCGGGGTGGAGCAGTCTGGTAGCTCGTCAGGCTCATAACCTGAAGGTCGTAGGTTCAAATCCTACCCCCGCAACCAATAGGAATTTAAGAGATCTATGACAATTACAAGAATAAATCGATTGTATGCACCTATAAAAAAATTTTTACCTTCCTTTTTTTCTATTTATTTAAGACGAATTGTTACCGCATTAATTACACCAATTTCATTTTCACTCAATAGTGGTCATTTCAAGAGCTCTATTAAAGAAAGAGCTGTAGATAAAAATGGCATTGCTGTTCCTTGGTTAACATATCCATGTACCAATTTTCTTAGTATCAGGAATTTATCAGAGAAAAGTGTCTTAGAATTTGGGGGAGGTCAGTCGACAATATATTTTTCCAAATCAGTAAAAGATATTATTACGTTTGAGGAAGATTCTGTATGGGCAAAATATCTTTCTGATCAAAAACTAACTAATAGCACAGTTTATGATGTTCCTTCTTCAGCTGCAGGGATGTATGTAGATCAAGAAATAATTAACACCATTGGTGAAGAACAAAAAAGCTTTGTTAAAAAAATACTTGATCAAAATCATAAAAACAAGAAATTTAATATTATATTAATTGATGGATTGATCAGGGACTCAATTATTGACATCTGCCAGAACTACCTTCACGAAAATGGTGTAATCATATGTGATGATGCTGGTGGATATAATTTTGAGAAAGCAATGAGAAATTCAGAACTTTATAGAGTTGATTTTTATGGACACTCACCAGGGGTGTATCATCATACTTGTACCTCAATGTTTTTTACAAAAGATTGCGACCTATTCTCGTCAAGTAATAAGATCGTAAATAATCTATATTCAAAGTAATTAATTTTAAAATTTAATGTGATTGAAAAATATAATAATGATGCTAGAAATAAATATTATTAATTTATTATGAATGTATTAGTAACAGGCTCAGCTGGATTTATTGGCTATCATTTAATAAAAATACTATTAGCAAATAATTATAGTGTTATTGGTATTGACAATCTAAATGATTATTACGACGTTAATTTAAAACATTCACGCCTAGCGAATATCAATGATCATGTAAGAGAAAGCAATATTGAAAAAAAATATGAATTTATAGAAACTGATATATCTGACAGAAGTGCATTATTTAAATCTTTAGAAGATAAAAATGTTGACATTATTGTTAATCTCGCAGCTGAGGCGGGGGTAAGATATTCTATTGAAAATCCTAATAATTTTATAAAAAGCAATATCGAGGGATTCTTGAATATTCTAGAGTACTCAAAGTTAGTGAATGTAAAACACTTGTTATATGCATCGTCCAGTTCAATTTATGGGATGAATAATAACGAAACTTTTAGCGAGAATGATGTTACTGATTTTCCAGTAAGCACTTATGCTGCAACAAAAAAATCAAATGAGTTAATGGCACACACATATAGTCATATTTATGATATACCTACTACTGGATTAAGGTTTTTTACTATTTATGGCCCTAACGGAAGGCCAGACATGGCTTACTTTAAATTTACAAAAGCAATACTGGAGGGTAAACCAATTGACGTTTATAACCAAGGTAATCAATCAAGGGATTACACTTACATTGATGACTTAATTGAAGCTATAATGTGCCTGATAGAGAAATATCCTAAGAAATTAGACCATAGTATCACTGGTTCTAAAGCATCATTTGATATTTATAATATAGGCAACAGTGTTCCTGTAAGTTTAAATTATTTTATCGAGTGTATTGAAAAATCTTGTGGAAAAAAAGCAATAAAAAATCTTCTACCTCATCAATCAGGCGATGTGACAACTACATTAGCTGATATGGACAAACTAAACTCAGCAATTGATTTTTCTGCTAAAGTCAATATTGAAGAAGGCATTGATAAATTTGTTCGTTGGTATAGAGCTTTTTATAATGTCTAATAAATTTTTATTAAATCTTAAAAAAAAAATAAAAAGCAAATCATTAACTGTGGGAGTTGTTGGTCTTGGTTATGTAGGATTACCACTTGTTATCAGATTCTCTGAAGTAGGCTTCAAGGTAATTGGATTTGAAATAGATAAGAAAAAAATTACGGCTTTAAATAAAGGTATAAGTTTTATCTCCCATATAGATAGCAAAAAGATAAAAAAAGCAAAAAGGAAACAATTTTTTGCAACTAATGATTTCTCATTAATTTCTAAAACTGATGTAATTATAATTTGTGTTCCAACACCTATTAATAAGAACAAGAAACCTGATTTGAGTTTTATAAAAGATTCTCTGAGGAAATGTAGAAATTATTTTTGTCAGGGTCAATTACTCTGCCTTGAAAGTACAACCTACCCTGGAACAACCGAAGAAATTATTGTAACTGCTATTAAAAATCTTAATCTGCAAGTTGGCAAAGATTTTTTTGTTTCATATTCACCTGAACGAGAAGATCCAGGTAACAAAAGTTTTTCAACAAAAAAAATCCCTAAATTAGTTTCAGGGCATACAAAAAACTGTACTAAAATTTCTTCAATTTTGTATTCTAGTATAATTGATCAAATAGTTACGATGAGTTCGCCCCGGATTGCTGAATTTACTAAATTGCTAGAAAATATTCATAGATCAGTAAATATTGGATTAATGAATGAAATGAAGTTAGTTGCTCAAAAACTTAATATAAATATTTATGAAGCAATCGAAGCGGCATCAACAAAACCATTTGGATTTACTCCATATCAGCCTGGACCAGGTGTTGGAGGACATTGTATCCCAGTTGATCCTTACTATCTGTCATGGACAGCTAAGAGATACAAAGCCAAAACCCAATTACTTGATATAGCCACTCAAATAAATGATAGAATGCCAAAAATAATATTCAAAAAAACTCTGGATTTTATAAATAAAAAAAACCTCAGTTATAAAAATCTAAAGGTTTTAATCATTGGCGTTGCATATAAAAAAAATATTGATGATTTGAGGGAGTCCCCGTCACTTGAAATTATGAAACTATTTGAAAGTAAGAAAGTAAGCACTGATTACATAGACCCTTATGTACCCAAAATATTTCTTAAAAATACTAAAAAGAATAAAACTTTATACAGCATAAATATGAGAGATATACCTGCTAAAAAATACGATTTAGCATTGATCTTAACAGCACATGATAATGTTCGTCATGAAAAGTTGAGTCGTCATATAAAATATATAATCGATACTCGTAACTCAATCGACTTTAAAAGTGAAAATGTAATAGATTTATAAATTAAATTTTAAATGGAATATTTAATATATATATATGGTATAATGTTTATAGCTTTGATTTTTATATATCGAGGCTTCTTTAACTTGCCAGTTATATTTTTTTCTTTCTATTCTATTTATAATTATATCCCAGTTATTGGTTTTTTTTATTATGACTCAGACTGGTATTCTCTTATGGGAAGCGTTGGCGATATAGAATTATTAGATCAGGCTTTTATTTATCATTTTTATGGAGCTTTAACATTTTTTATAGTTTCAGCTTTATCTAGATTGATATGGTACGAAAGAAATAACAACGCTAATAGTATTTATGTTGTAAAAGATGATCTTCTTATTACTTCGTCAGCGACATTCCTTATAATAATTGCAGGAGTATTTTTGACAGGGCAAATTTATGGTCTTGGTGCTTATGGTTCACTTGATCCAGCCCGTTCGGATTTTTCAATTTTTATACATTTCGTAAATATCTTGTTTATAGTTACTAGTTTTTATGTTTATTCGTGCATTATTGCCGGAAAAATAAAGTATAATCTTATACTTCTTCAATTCATGATAATTATAATTTTATATGTCTTAATTGGGAACAGAAGCATGATTGTAGGACTTACTTTAATTCTTATATATTGTGTTACTCAAAATAAACAAAATATATTAAGAGATTTTTTTCTAGTTTTCTTAGGCTATATTGCTTTGGTCACTATTCAAATTTTTAGAAGTGCTGCTCATATTTTGCAAGGTTCTGGAATAAAAGATAATTTAGCATGGTTTGAAGGTTCAAAAGTGGTTATAGAAAGACTTCAACAAACAGATTATGTCAGAGACTTACTTTTTACTTCTCAAGGAGATAAAATTGGCATTTTTACTGCAATTATAGAAAAAGTTAATGAGACAGGACTTCTGTACGGATACACTTATATAGAGTCGCTCCCAAAACTAATTCCATCTATTTTTAGAAGACCATTAGGTATTCCCGATTATGATGTGTACTTTAGTTTTCATGGTTATTTAGATGATTGTGCTTGGTGCTCATTCAGCCTTAACGCTGAACTTTATATGAATTTTGGTATATTTGGGATAGTTATTGGCCTTGCATTGCTTGCTGTGTTTTTTGGCTTTCTCCATGAAAGATCAAATATCAATAGGCCTTATACGATGATATTTATGCTGAATATGTTTCCGTTTATAACATCTGTAACAAGAAATTCTAGTGATCATAATATAAAGTTAATTGTTTATACCTTTATAATTATGAGCTTACTGTATATTTTTCATATTAAAAAAATAAAAGATGATAAAGATGTTAATTGATGGAAATATATTCTGTGGGTATTATGATTATTCACCATTAGATGCTGAAAATAAATTTTTACTTGCTCACAAAGTAAAGCAGATCAATAATTTTCCTAAACCTGGAGAAGAGTGTGAAATAATTATATATAATTTAAATGATAAGAAGCACAAGGTAATAGATAAAACTAGCGCGTGGAACTGGCAACAAGGATCCAGGGCTCAATGGCTTGGCCCAGATTTCAAAACAAAAGTCATATATAACAAATTTCATAACGGCAAACTTAAGTCTTACATAAAAGATATAAATACCATGCAAGAACAAATTATGGATTCTCCTATTTTTTCAATTTCAAAAGATGGAAAAAAAGCTACGTGTTTTGATTTTTCAAGATTAGCTATTTGTCGGGACAGTTACAGTTATGCAAGTTTAATTAAGTCAGAAAAAAAAACATTAACAGTAGATCCAAAAGAAGGTTTGGGTCTAATAGCAATTGATTTAAAAAGTGGTTTAAAAAAAGAAATTTTAAATATAAGACAATTACTAACTATTAAACCCTTAAAATCTATGAAAACTGGTTTTCATTGGGTTGACTCTCCGTTAATGAGTCCTTCAGGAAATACAATTTACTTTTTACATCGTTGGACAATAGACGCAGGCTTTTATTCAAGAATCTATTCAATCAATTTTGATGGTACAAATCTTCAGTTAATTGTAGATAGTGGCACTGCAAATCATATGACAGTCATTGATGATGAAAATATCATTTTTGATGGAGTAAAAGAAAAAAGTTTAAATTTTTTTAAAAAATATATCTTTCTTACTAAAATCTACAAATTATTGTTTCCACTTTACCAAAAATTTATAACTAATAAAGACTATTTAAGACAAAAACTTGTGCAACACTACTACTATTCAGTTTCAAAAAATGAAAAAAATACACACGTTGAAATTAATTCGTTACAGTACATTGGACATCCATCTATAAGTCCAATTGATAGTAATCTTTTTCTAGCAGATACTTATGAAACAAAATTCAACGATGGCAAATTCTACCGATATTTATATCTTTGTAATAGAAAAGAAAATGTGTACGAAGAAATTTTAAAGTCATATTCTCCTGAAAAATACAATGGTACAGATTTTAGAGCTGATTTACATCCAAAGTGGAGCTTAGATGGAAATAAAGTAATAGTTGATATAATTGAAAATGATGAGAGAAAAGTAATTATTAAAAATATATGATAGTTTTTTAGAATAGTGAAAAAAAGAGAAGATATAAGTTTAGATAACTACATCAATTTCTATGATTTAGAAAGAGCTAAGAGATATGATGAGCTAATCAAAAATCAAAAAAAATCTTCTGACTATAGAACTGCAACTGGAAAAAATGATACGCTCTATAAATTAGTAAAAAATTTTATAGACGATCATAAATTAAATGATAAAAAAATCTTAGAAATTGGATCTTCAGGTGGTCACTTTCAAAATATCGTAAATGATTACACAGGAGTTGATGTATCTGCAAGCTTAGAAAAATATTACCACAAATCTTACTATGCTATAAAAGATAATCAATATCCTTTTGAAGATGATACATTTGACGCAATATTTACTTTAGACACATTTGAACATATCCCGGATATAAACAAGGCTTTAATTGAATTAGTAAGAGTATTAAAGCCAGGTGGTTTAATTTTGTTCAAACCTGCTTGGCAGTGTAGATCTTGGGTTGCTGATGGTTATAATATTCGTCCTTATTCTGATTTTAGTATAGTTGGAAAAGCGATTAAATTATCAATAATTTTCCGTGATAATATAATTTATCGTTCATTAAAAATTTTTCCAAAGAGAATATTTAGGCACATCTTTTTTTTACTCGGATTTAAGCCATCTCAATTGCAATATAGAAGAATTAAACCAAACTATACTTATTTTTGGACATCAGATTCTGACGCTTGTAATAGTATAGATGGGCATGATTGTATTTTATGGTTTATGTCAAAAAATTTAAAGTGTATAAATTATCCAAATATTTTGAAACAATTGCTGTTTCGTAGTAATGAACTAATTATTCAAAAAATTTAAGATGTCCGATTATAAAAGTAATACTCAATTAAAATTCAGTTCAGAAAGAAGTTTTGGTATACTTTTTTCAATAGTTTTTTTTGCAGTTGCATTTTATCCTCTCTCAAAAGGAAGTGAATTAAACTTAATTTATTTATTTATTGCTTTTATTATCTTAATATTATCTTTTATATTCCCTTTAATATTTAAGTATCCAAATATTTTATGGATAAATCTTGGTATTCTATTAGGTAAGTTGATATCTCCCATTGTGATGGGAATAATTTATCTAGGAGTATTTTTACCTTTTGGTATAGTTATGAAACTATTCAAGCATGATCCTCTTGATTTAAAATATTCAAAAGAAGCTAAAACTTATTGGAAAAAACGAAAAGGTAAAATTTATTCAATGAAGAGAATGTATTAAAAGTGGAAATATTAAAAGAAATATACAGTTATTTGCGAGACCGAAGAAAATTTTGGTTATTGCCTATTTTAATTGTACTCTTCATTTTTGGAGGCCTAATCGTTCTTGGACAAGGCACTGCCGTAGCTCCATTTATTTATACTTTATTCTAGTATGTATATTCTAGGAATATCTGCATATTATCATGATAGTGCGGCAGCGTTAATAAAAGATGGAAATATAATAACCGCTGTACAAGAGGAAAGATTTTCCAGAAAAAAACATGATTCTTCGTTTCCAATAAATTGTGTTGAATTTATTTTAGATGATTTAAAACTTAAACTCTCTGAGATAGATTACGTAGCATTTTACGATAAACCATTACTCAAATTTGAAAGACTCATTGAAACATACATTGCCACTTCACCCAAAGGATTCAGTTCCTTTAGAATGGCAATGCCAATTTGGTTGAGAGAAAAACTATTTCTTAAGGACCTTATTGTGAAGGAACTTAGGGCTTTGGATAAAAACTTTAATACTGATAAGGTTTATTTTGCTGAGCATCATCTAAGCCATGCGGCAAGTGCATTCTATCCTTCACCTCATGAAAAAGCTTTGGTATTAACTGTTGATGGTGTTGGAGAATGGGCCACAACAACAGTATGCATAGGTGAGAAACATAACCTAGATATCAAAAAAGAAATTCACTTTCCTCATTCATTGGGTTTACTTTATTCAGCGTTTACATATTACACTGGTTTTAAAGTGAACAGTGGAGAATATAAACTTATGGGCTTAGCACCATATGGAAAACCAATTTATGAAAAAATAATTTTAGAAAATTTGATAGATATCAAAGATGATGGTTCATTTAAAATTAATCAAAAATACTTCAGCTATACCTATGGACTAAAGATGATTAATAAAAAATTTGAAGCTTTATTTGGCCATCCGACAAGAGATCCAGAGACTGAGGAATTAAAACAATTTCATATGGACATTGCCTCATCTATTCAAAAAGTTTTAGAAGATTGCATGTTGAAAATAACACGAAGCTTAGCTGCTGAATACAAAATTGAAAATTTATGTTTAGCAGGAGGCGTTGCACTTAATTGTGTTGCAAACGGAAAGATACTAAGGGACGCAAAATTTAAAAATATTTGGGTTCAACCAGCAGCTGGAGATGCTGGTGGCGCACTTGGATCTGCACTTGCATTATGGCATAAAGAATTTGGAAATGAGAGGACAGTAGGCGTCCAAGACTCAATGAAAGGTTCGTATCTTGGCCCTTCATTTGACAATCAAAGTATTGAAAAATCATTAATTAATTTAGAAGCAAACTATGAAAAAATTGAAACTAAGAATTTAATTAAAGTCCTCGCAGACGATTTATCTAATGGTAAAATTGTTGGATGGTTTCAAGGCAAAATGGAGTTTGGTCCACGCGCTTTAGGTGGGAGGTCAATTCTTGCAAGTCCTTTGATTTCAGATATGCAAAAAAAACTGAATTTGAAAGTGAAGTTTAGGGAGAGTTTTAGACCTTTTGCACCTTCAATATTAAGAGAGAAGGTTGAAGACTGGTTTGATTTAAATACTGACAGTCCTTATATGCTGTTAACGACAAAAGTAAATAATGAACGGTGTATTCCGTTAAGTGATGAAGAGACAGAGCTATTTGGAATTGATCTATTGAATGTTAAGAAATCTGAAATACCTGCGGTTACACATGTAGACTATTCGGCTAGAGTGCAAACTGTTCATTCGCAAACCAATGAAATATATTACGAGTTAATAAGAGAATTTGAAAAATTAAGTAAATGTCCTATTCTAATTAATACTTCGTTTAATGTTCGAGGAGAACCAATTGTTTGTAGTCCAAAAGATGCTTTTAAGTGTTTTATGGGAACTGATATTGATGTGCTTGTGATTGGCGATTTCTATTTAAAAAAAAATAATCAAAATATGAATTTATTTGAAAATTACAAATATAAATATGAATTGGACTAATATTGCAAAACAGTCTGTTGTCACTTTATTTTTTGTATTTCCGACTTTTATTTATATTTGTGTAGGATATGCAAAAAACTCTTTGTATGAGCAATATTTAACACCATATGTAATTTTATTATTTTTTTTTTTCGTATTTTCTTTTTTAAAAAATACTAATATTAGAATTGTTCTTGTAACTGCGTGGCTATTTGTTGCATTACAGCCAATTTATTTTTATTACGAATCAAATTATATAATAAAAAAATTTCCTAAAAATTTTAAAGTTCAAATTACTAGTAATGATATATATGGTTTGGATGAGAAATTTCTCGCAAGTTATGATAATTTTGGTTGGAGAAATTCCGGACATAACTTAAATGATTTGAAAAGCTTTAGCTCAGATAAAGTCATTATATTTTTGGGAGGATCAACAGTTGAGCAGTCTTATATTCCCGATGAAAAAACTTCAGCAGGTTTAATTCAACAATTCTTGAAAAAGAATCAAAATGATTATGAAATTATTAATACGGGCGTTTCAGGCTTAAGAGGTTATCATAATTTATTATTAATGAATTATCTTAATAATATTATTCCTGAAGAAAAAGAAATTATTTATATAAATCTCATTGGATTAAATGACTGGAGCTATTCATTAAAAGCGTTGTTAGACAATCAGAATAGATCGAGTAATCCACTAATACGCGGAGGTCCATTAAATTTTAAAAGCTTATTTCATCCACAATACTTTCTTTTGACTAACATTATTAGATCCGTGCGTAATAATTTTATGACTTATCAAAATAAAACTATTTCATATGATTTTGATCAACAACATAAAAACGTTTTTTCAACATACAATGAAAAAACTAAAATCACTTTTGATAATGATAAATATGAAAAAATGATTGCGTGGTATTCTGAAATTTTAGAAAATATAATTAGCAAGTGTGAAGATAGAAATAATACCAAATGCATATTTCTAGACCAGCCTGTGTCTTGGCATGAGGGTAATTTTAACGATTTGAACTATACAGATACACTTTGGATGACTCCTTCTTACAATGAGGTTGCAATGAGTCCTGAATCATTAATAAGAGTTAGCAATGAATTTAATCTAAAACTTAAACAAAAGGTTAGTCAGTGTTCATCTCAAAAATGCCATTTTATTGCCGCAAGTAAAATTATAAGTAGCCCAAAAAACTTTTATGACGATGCTCATTTCAATAATTTTGGAGCAAATAAAATTTATGATATTATAAAAAATTATTTGTTATCGAGTAATTTGCAATAGTATTTACGATAAATGAAATTAACATTATCACAAAATTCATTTTGGTCTCTTGTAGATGTTGTTTCAGCAAGTGGATTAGGTTTTATTGTCTCAATTATTATTGCTCGTTATTTAGGGCCTGAACTTTTTGGACAGTACTCTTTTTATGTTGTAATAACTGCCTTAATTTGTGGATGTGTAACCTCAGGAATTATGATAATTACCATCAGAGAGGCGGTCAAAAAAAATTGGCGATTCAAGCATTATATTGAACAAACTATTTCAATATTTCTAATTTATTCTTTGCCAGTAATTATAATAATTACTCTTCTAGTAAATATTATCTTTATAAATGATGTAAATTTTTATTTTGCTGCATTATTTCAAATTTCAATGGTCTTTTTTGGATTTTCTATTCATTTTTTTATGAATTTACAAAGGTTTGATATAGCCACACTATTAAATTTCTTGTTTAGGACGGTGTTTATTGGCACTGCATTATTAACTATTGTTCTCTTTTCAAATAGTATTTCTATAAAAACTTTCTTTTTAATAAATTTTATTATATTAACACTTCTTTTTTTTTACTCAATTTACCTTTATCAGAAAAATTATAATGTAAAAATCAAGTTAAAGATAAATTGGAAATTACAAAAAAAATATATATTTTTATCTCTTCCTGTTGCAGTGGCTGCATTATCCGAATTTCTCAATTTAAAAATAGATACAATAATGCTTGGATTTTTATCAAGTAATTATGAGTTAGGTTTGTATTCTGCAAGCTATACTATTTACCTAGGACTATTAATGGTTCCATTATCTCTTACAAAAGTATTTAACCCTATTTTTATAGAAAGAACTGTAAATGACCTAAAATCAGCATCAAATTTCTTTTATAAATTTTTATTTATATATCTTTTATATTCTTTTTTTGTGATAACTATAATGAAATATTCAACTAACTTTTTAATAAACTTAACTTATGGAAGTGAATATTTAGAGGCAAGTAATATTTTATTTTATCTTTTACTTGCACTACCTTTTATATCTATAAACAGATTAATAAATTATTCAATGATAGCACTCGGTAAACAGAAAATTTATATGTACTATACTTTAGTAGGCACAATAATAAACTTCTTAATAAATTTACATTTAATTCCTATTTATGGAGCCTACGGAGCTGTCATTGCGACTATAATAACTGAGTTTTTTATTTTTATAATTGGTGGTATTTATGTTATATATTTTTTTCACTCAAAAAAGAGTTAGCCTCTATGAAAAAAAAAGTAGCATGGGTTTCACAATGGCCTGTTCACTATCATGTGCCGATCTATAAAGAGTTAAATAAATTAAAAAATATAGATTTTAATGTGATATTTTGCGACGATATTACTTTAAAAGGCTATTTTGACCGAGAATCTCAATCTATAGTTGGCTGGAAAAGCAGCATATTGCTAAGCGGTTACAAATATAATTTTTTAAAAAATATTACAAGTCATAATAATGATAGAAGTTTTTTTACTCTAGTAAATTTTTCAATAATTAAACATCTTCTGATAAAAAAATATGATGTAGTAATCATAACTGGATACATGGATATAACTTTCATACTTGCTGTGATTGTTTCAAAAATTGTTCGTTCTAAAATTATTTTTAAAGGAGAATCGACATTAAGAGAGAAAAAAGACAGCTTGATAAAAACTAACTATCTTAAAATATTTTTTAAATTTTTTGATTTAATATTTTACAGTTGTAAAGGAAATTATAATTTTTTAAAACAATACTCCTCACCGAAAAATTTTTTTTATGCACCGTGTGTTGTTGATAATAATTTTTATAGGAAAGGTTACTTGAGTTTAAAATCAAATAGATCAGAAATCAGAAAGGAAATGGGTATCAATGATAATGAGATTGTGCTTTTAAGCGTTGGTAAATTATATAAGAGAAAAAGACCATTAGATATTTTAAAAGCAATGAAAAGTCTTAAAACTTTGAATTGCTGTGCTTTACTAGTTGGTAATGGAGAACAAAAAAATGAAATTAAAGAATATAGTAAAAGGCATAATTTAAAAACTATCTTACCAGGTCACAAATCATCAGACGAAGTTATTAAATATTTTATTGCAGCTGATATTTACCTGCAGCTTTCAGATTATGATCCTTCACCAAAATCATTGAATGAAGCAATGAATTTTTCTTTACCTTTAATAGTATCAAAAACTATAGGAACTTGTGATGATTTAGTTTTTGAGAATAGAAATGGTTATAAGGTTGATAAAGGTGACATAAGTAAAATTGCCGATTCAATCAAAAAATTAGAATTTAGTGATTTAAGAACAAAGCTTGGTGAGGAGTCAGAAAAAATAGTAAGAAATTTTTCAATTGAAGATCATGTTTCCAGAATGAATGAAGCTATAAAGGTTTTATAGTTATGAAAATATTTTATTTAAGCCCAACATTTCATCCAGCAAAATCACTAGGTGGTCCAACTATATCAAGCTGGGCAAAATGCAAATTGCTCTCAAAAAGTAAAAATCAAGTTGATGTATACACAACAAATACTGACGGTGATAAAAGAATGGAAATAGCGAATGGACAGATAAAAAAAATAAATAAATATTTTGTAATTCATTATTACAACGAAATTATTCGAAATTATTTGTCTTTTGGATTATATCAAAAAATTTCTTTTAGGTTAAAAAACTATGACTTTATCATAATTGATGATCTCTTCTCAGGGTATTCACTCATGACTCTTTACTTATGTATAATGATGAAAAAAAAATTTGTAATTATACCCAGGGGAGTATTAAGCAAATGGAGCTTAAATAATGGAAAGAAGAATATTAAATTTATACTAATAAAATTTCTTATAAAACCTTTTCAGTCTAAAATAACTTGGGAAGCCACATCATTAGAAGAAAAAAATCAAATAAAAGGTATTTTCAATAGTTCTAAAATAATAATTTTAAATAATGGAATAGAATTAAAAAATTATCAAAAGATAAAAAAATTAAAAAAAGATATGTACTTAAAAAAATTTGCTAAAGAGCAATTTAGCAATAAAAAAATAATTACCTCCCTAGGTAGATTACATCATGTGAAAAACCTTGATGTATTAGTCACAGCTTTTTCAAAAATCTATAAAAAAAACAAAAAATTATTGCTACTAATTGCTGGTAACGATGCTGGAGTCAAAGGTGATTTATTAAAACTTATTAAAAAACTAAATATATGTGAATCTGTAAAGTTTGTTGGGCATTTAAATTTTTCTGATAAAATTAAATTTCTCAAAGGTGCAGATTTATTTATCTGCATTTCTAAATCAGAGAATTTTGCTAATGTTGTATTGGAGGCAACTGCTTGCAAGACGCCTTCTATAGTAAGTCAAAATGTACCCTGGAAAATCTTAGAAGATTATCGATGTGGAAAACAAATTAAAGTAACAAGAAAAAATTTAATTGAAGCAATGGAATATTATTTAAAGAAAAAAAAGGCTACAAATAATAATTATATAAAACTTGCTGGAAAATTTGATTTAAATGAGCTTATACAGAAGACTGATAAAATATATAAAAGAATTAATTTATAAATATTTAGAATACACGAAATAATTTTATGCAAATATTAAGAAAATGTATTGAAAACAAAAATGTAATTGAAGTAGGTTCAAATTATGGAGATATTACATCTCAAATATTAGAAATGAAACCTAAAAATTTACTGGCTACAGATATAAATGAGTCTCGCTTAGATTTTCTTAAGAAACGATTCAATAATAATAAAGAGGTTGTAATAAAAAAACTTGATATCTTTCAAAATGAAAAAGAATATTTTGAAAAATATGATACTATTATTCTTAAAGAAATAATTAATGCATTTGAAATACATTATTACAATTCTATTTTACAAAATTCAATTAAATATTTAACTGAAGGTGGATCACTCATTATTATTGATTACCTCCCAGCCATTCACCTTAGACAATTATTTGTAAGACTGTTACTAAGCCCTTTTAAATTTCAACGACACTTTAAAAGGTATTTTTATAATAAAAAATTTAAAAAACAGTTAAACCAGGAAAAATTGGGCCATCTTTTTGATAATAATAATTTTAAAATTAATTATTTTAAGAATGTAGACCCATTAAATATGAGCGACAGATATTTACATAAAATTCTGGAAAAGATTATACCGATGAAGTATTTGTTTATAGCAACTAAAAGGTAAATTTGTTTGTGAAAGTTTCTATTTTAATTTTAGCCCATAATGAAGAGGAAAATATTAGATATTGCCTCGACTCAATTAAAAGTCTTACTGATGATATCATCGTAATTGACTCGTATAGTACAGATAAAACAATCGAAATTTGTGAAGAATTTAACTGTAGAATATTTAAAAATGAATTTATTAATCATGCAAAGCAAGTAAATTGGGGGTTAAAAAATATTGATATAAAATATAATTGGATAATGCGGTTAGATGCTGATGAAATAATTCCAAAAGATTTATTTAGTGAAATTCAGGACATAGAGCCAAAAGATAATGTTAATGGATTTTACATGAATAAAAGAATGTATTGGATGAATAAATGGTTAAGGCATGGACGCATGTATCCACACTATATTCTTAGAGTTTTTAGAAAAGGATTTGGAGTTTATGAAGAAAAAACTGAAGAGCATTTGGTAATCATTGGTGAAACAGGTTATTTGAAAAATGATTTTTTTGAAGAAAACAAAAAAAATAATTTAAATTTTTTTACACAAAAACATATGTTGACAGCTGAAGGCGAGGTAGAAGAGATAATTGAACAATCTAAAATAAATAATTCGGAAATTAATCCAAAACTTTTTGGAAATAAAATTCAAAGAACAAGATGGCTTAAACTAAAAATTTATAATCATCTTCCTCTATTTATAAGACCTTTTGTATACTTTGTTTTTAGATATTTTTTATGTTTAGGTTTTTTAGATGGCAGACCCGGATTGATTTTTCATTTTCTTCAAGGTTTCTGGTATAGATTTTATATTGACAGTAGAATTTATGAAGATAGAGTGCGAAAACCTTCTCAAAAAGAATAATTTTCATTTAGATTTATTATGGATAAAATTAGCCCCTTTTTTCTTGATTTAGACAATAATGATAAGGAAGACTTGCAAAATATCTTTAGAGATATACTCGACTCTGGTCAGTTAATTTTAGGAAAATATACAAAGGAATTTGAGGAGAATTTTGCGAACTATACTGGCACTAAATACGCGGTGTCTTTGAACTCCGGAACTTCTGCATTAGAAGCTCTTCTTATATATTATAATGTTAAGGGTAAAAAAATTGCAGTTCCAACAAATACAAATTTTGCAAGCGTAGTTACAATAATTAGAAATGGCGCTCAGCCGATTTTCTTGGATATGTCACCAGAATATTTTTTGCCAACATTTGAAAATCTAAAGGAAATAAACGAAAAATATGCAATCGATGGTTTGATGTGGGTGCATATTGGTGGAATTATTTCACCAGAATTTAATCTTATAGTTGAATATTGCAGATCAAATAAAATACTTCTTATCGAAGATTGTGCCCATGCACATGGCAGTGCCTACAAAGGTAAGAAGGCTGGCTCATTTGCTGATGGTGGTGCATTTTCTTTTTTTCCTACAAAAGTAATGACAACTATTGAGGGTGGCATGATAACCACAGATGATGAAGAGTTGGCAAAGATTGCGAGGTCATTAAGAAACCAGGGTAAAAGAGATGGTGATTATGGTGGTCTTCATTATGACATGGGTAGCAGTTGGAGGATTTCAGAGGTCTCTGCTTCAATTGGTATACTGCAGCTTCAAAAACTAAACAAAATGATTGAAATTAGATCTCAAAATGTTCTTGAGTTAACAAAACTATTTGACAACATGAATCTAAAATATTGTTCAACAAAACACATGGACTCTGCAAGTCATTATAAACTTATTTTAAAAATGAATAGTGATGATGAGGCTAAAAAAATAAAAATAAAAGCAAGAGAGAAGGGTATTTTCTTTGGAGGCGGGGTATACGATATACCATGTCATAAACATCCAGTTTTTTCTGAAATTCGTTATGAGAAAAACGAAGTGAAAAACTCTGAGATTTGGTGTTCAAGGCAGGTTTGTCCACCAATAACATCTGGTACGACTGTGGAACAAATAAATATAATAAAAGATTTTATTGAAAAATATTTTAATGAATAAGAAAGAATGTCAGATTTTAGTTATTGGTGGAGGAATAGCAGGCGTTGCAATAGCAGAAATTTTTTCTCGATCAGGTCATAAAACCATTCTTATAGAAGACAAGGATAAATTATGTATAGAAGCCAGTGGATCACATCATGGCTGGTTTCATTTTGGTAGCCTATATTCTATTTTCCCAAGCAATCAATTTATGAGAACATTAATTGGAGGTATTGAGGATTTAATTGAATTTTATAGTAGCTTTCGTGGTATGAATTTATTTATTACAAAAAAAGGAAAGCTTGATTTTAATGACTCAAAAGATAGCTGGATAAGAGATGAGCCGATTGATTATTTAGTGGCAGCAAGAAACAATGAGGACTTTAATTTGTTAAAAAGTAGTAATATTTTTTCTTTTTTTAAAAAATTAATATTTCGTTTAACTTGGGAGTTTGCGATTAAACAGTTTATTAGTCGACATCACAGATATCAAAATTATAACTGGAATAATAATAGAGCATCTACTGAAATACCTAAGGCTGGATGGATGGATTATTCAAAAAAATTTATTAAAAAACCTAGTGATAAGGATTTTAAATTTAATAGAGATTCTCACTTTTTAATTGAAGGGTTTGATAGACCAATGAATCCAATTAATATCATTAAAGATTTAGTAAAATCTACATTAGCAAACGGAGCAGAAATATATTTAAATTGTAGATACAAAAGCTATAAAAAAGTTACAGAAAACAAATACGAAGTATTAACAAATAGCAATACCATTCTTGCTCAGAAAATTATTTTTGCAAGCGGTAAAGAACTCGGATTGCACACAATGAACAAGAGCAATATCTCGGTTGTAGCATCCCCTTTATTGGTAGTTTATCCTGCAATATCTAATAAACATATAGTGAGACTAACCCCATTTGTTGATAAAACCATTAATCATATTTCTCATGAAATTAATGGAATCAAATATTCTGTTATAGGTGGAGGATATGCCTCTCCATTAGAAGATAAAAATAAAATAATCGAATGTTGCACTAAACTTGAAAATATAGCACGCGAGTTTTTTAAGGGAATAAATAGCAATTCTTTTCTGAAGACATATGTTGGATATAAAACTGAACTTATAGCTTCACAAGGTGAGAGAAACTATCAATATATTATCAAAAATATCGAAGATAATGTTTTTTCTGTTTTGCCTGGAAAATTCTCTTTATGTTTTAGCACGGCAGTAAATTGCTATAGAACCGTTTTTGGAAAAGAACCAAAAAAAGTGTCTGATTACGATTCAAAAATTAATGTTGATCAGTATACTTCAATTATGCAGCATGCTAAAATTGTACTATCCTCTTTAGAAAAATAATTATTATTATGATTATAATTGGAATAAATGCTTATCACGCTGATTCATCAGCCTGTTTGGTAATAAATGGAAAATTAATTTCTGCAATTGAAGAAGAAAGGTTTAACAGAATAAAACATTGGGCTGGCTTTCCAGTTGAGTCAATTAAGTATTGTTTAAAAAAACATAATATTGATTTAAGTCACGTCGATTGTATATCATTAAATACAAATCCTAATTTTAATTTCTTAAGAAAATTATTTTACGTTTTTAAAAATAAACCCTCTTTAAAATTTATTTATGAAAAAATTAATAATAAAAATAGAAGAGTAAATATAAAAGAAGAATTATTTAAACATTTCCCAAATCATAAATTCAATGGAGAGGTTCATTATATTGAGCATCACATATCACATATTGCATCTGCTCATTTAAATTCAAACTTTAACGAGTCAGTTGGGTTTTCACTTGATGGCTTTGGTGATTTTTCAAGTTCAGCCTGGGGTACTTGTCTCGATAAAGACATTAACATAGATCATAGAGTTTTTTTTCCACATTCAATGGGAATTTTTTACCAATCAATGACACAATTCCTTGGTTTTCCAAAATATGGTGATGAATATAAGGTAATGGGGCTAGCGCCCTATGGCAAGCCTACTTATTTAGACCAAATGAGAGAATTAGTGGTTATTAATAAAGAAAAAAAATATGAGTTAAATCTCAAATATTTTATTCATCACAAAGAAATTATTAACTATCAATGGTCTGATGGAAAACCAAATTTCCTTAATTTGTTTAATAAAAAAGAAATAGAGGAGTTATTGAAACTCAAGCAAAGAAATATTAATAACGAAATTTCAAATGATTACATGAATTTAGCCAATTCTATTCAGGCTAGGTATGAAGAGGTATTTTTTGAGATGCTAAACCATATCTATGAACAATATAAAATACCAAATTTATCTCTTGCTGGAGGGTGTGCGATGAATTCTGTAGCGAATGGCAAGATATTCAGAAAAACTAAGTTTAAACAAGTTTATATACCAGCTTCTGCAGGAGATGCTGGAGGCGCAATTGGTTCAGCATTTATTGTAGATTCTAAATTGAATCCTAAAACAAAAAGATTTTTTAAGACACACGCTTATCTTGGTCCCAGTTTCAGTAATGGGGAAATTTCAAAAATACTTAAATCTTATGATGATTACTTTAAGAATGAGAAATGTGAACTTATTTTACAGGATAATTATCAAAAACTTCTCAAAGACACCGCAAAAACTATTTCTGAAGGTAAGGTGGTAGGATGGTTTCAAGGGTCTATGGAATGGGGACCAAGAGCATTAGGCGCGAGATCTATTATTGCTGATCCAAGAAATTCAAATATGAAAAATATATTAAATAGTAAAATTAAGAGAAGGGAATCATTTAGACCTTTTGCACCTTCAATTTTAAGAGAGAAAGTAGATGAGTGGTTCGAAGAAGATTTTGAAGTACCATTCATGATGCAGGTATTTCAAATACGAGAAAATAAACGTTCATTTATTCCTGCAGTATCTCACAATGATGGATCAGGTAGATTACAGACTGTTAGAAAAAGTGATAACTCAAAATATTACGATTTGATTGATACTTTTTATTCAATAACAGATGTTCCGATTTTATTAAATACATCGTTTAATGAAAATGAGCCAATTGTCTGTAGGCCACAAGAAGCCATAGAAACCTTTTTACGAACTAAGATGGACTTATTAGTTATTGAAGATTGGATGATATCTAGAATTTAATTTATATAATTGCATGTCAGATTTAAAAGTAACAATTATAACCTCAATTTTTAATAATAAGGAACTCATACAAGATGCAATTCATTCTGTAAATGAACAAACATATAATAACATAGAGCACTTAATTATAGATGGTAATTCGACTGACGGATCTAAAGATACAATTAAAGAAAATATGAATAATAAGATTAGATTTCATAGTGAAAATGATAATGGAATATATGAGGCACTTAATAAAGGTATCCATCTTTCATCAGGTGATATAATTGGCATTCTGCACTCAGATGATATTTTCACAGACTCAAATGTAATTATGGAAGTAGTAAATGAATTTAAAAAATACAATTATGATATGCTGTATGGCGACATAAATTATATAAGTAAGTCGAAAAATAAAAGGATCTTTAGAAAATGGAAAGCTAATAATTTTTTAATTAAAAATATTAAGTATGGTTGGATGCCACCACATACATCAACATTCATTAAGAAAAGCTTATTTAATAAAGTTGGTCTATATAATACTCAATTTCAAATTTCTGCTGACTACGAACTTCTCACAAGGATTTTAACTAATTACAAGATTTCCATTGGCTACCTTCAAAAAGTTTTAGTTTTGATGAGGGTCGGAGGTAAAAGCAATAAAAGTCTCAGAAATATTTACCAAAAAATGGTTGAAGATTATTCTATAATCAAGCGAAATAAAATTGGCGGGTTCTATACTTTAATCTTTAAAAATCTGACTAAGATTAAGCAACTTTTCTGAATTTTTTTAATTTCTATAATAGCTATAAAATAGTACTATTAACTCATTAAACAATTTTATTAATTACAGATTATGTCGAAAAAAAAAGCATTGATAACTGGAATTACCGGTCAAGATGGTTCCTATTTAGCAGAATTTTTACTTGATAAAGGCTACGAAGTACACGGTATAAAAAGAAGATCTTCTTCATTTAATACCGAAAGGATTGATCACATCTATGTAGACCCTCACGAGGCTGATGTAAATTTTTATTTACATTATGGAGATTTAACTGAGTCAGAAAATCTTTTGCGTTTAATAAAAAAAATAAAACCTGATGAGATATATAATTTAGGAGCTCAATCCCATGTGGCAGTTTCTTTTGAAATACCAACTTATACTGCAGATGTTAATGCTTTGGGAACACTGCGTTTATTAGAAGCAATCAGAGCGCTTGATATGTGTAATTCAGTAAAATTTTATCAGGCATCTTCCTCAGAACTTTTTGGATTAGTACAAGAAGTGCCACAAAGAGAAAATACACCTTTTTATCCACGCTCTCCTTATGGCGTTGCGAAACTTTTTGCCTATTGGATAACAGTTAATTATAGAGAGTCGTATAAAATGTTTGCATGCAACGGCATTCTATTTAACCACGAGTCTCCTAGACGAGGAGAGACGTTTGTTACAAGAAAAATTAGTAAGTCTCTTGCGTCAATCGCACATGGTAAGGACAATTGTCTCTATATAGGCAACCTTAATGCAACACGCGACTGGGGACATGCAAAAGATTATGTCGAGATGCAGTGGTTAATGTTGCAACAAGACAGCCCTGATGATTATGTAATTGCAAGTGGCAATAGTATTTCGGTAAGAGATTTTATAGTAATGACTGCCAGAGAAATTGGCTTAAAAATAGAATTTCAAGGAGAGGGAAAAGATGAGATTGGCAAGGTTATTGAAAAAAATAATGACTTATCTCCCAGTATTAATGTAGGAGATATTATTGTTAGAGTTGATGAAAAATATTTTAGACCGTCCGAAGTTGACTCCCTTATTGGAGATGCATCAAAGGCAAAGTCAAAATTAAATTGGAAGCCTAGCATAAAACTACAAGATTTATGCAAGGAAATGGTGCTATCAGACTTAGATAAAATTAAAGAAAAATTTGAAAAATAATCCTAAAAGATGAATAATCCTAAAAACGTATTTATTGCTGGTCATGATGGCATGGTAGGTAAAGCAATAAAAAATCAATATTTGAAATTTGGCAATGCCAAAATTATTACAATTAAAAAAAACGATCTCGATTTAAGAAGTCAAGCTGAGGTATATAATTTTTTTAAAAATAATAAAATTGATGAAGTAATAATTGCTGCAGCCAAGGTAGGAGGTATTAATGCTAACGATACATTGCCTGCAGATTTTATATATGACAACCTATTAATTGAGTGCAACCTAATTCATAATGCACATTTATTTGGTATCAACAAAATCTTATTCCTTGGTTCATCCTGTATTTATCCAAAGAAAGCAAAACAACCAATGTCCGAAAAAGAAATGTTGAGTGGATACTTAGAAAAAACTAATGAACCTTATGCTGTAGCTAAAATAGCAGGAATAAAGATGTGCGAAAGTTATAACCGACAATTTGGAAGAGACTACAGAACTGTAATTCCAACCAACTTGTATGGTGAAAATGATAATTTTAATACTAAAACAAGTCATGTAATACCTGGTTTAATTGCCCGATTCTTTGATGCAAAAAAATCTAATTCTACAAATGTTGAAGTATGGGGAACAGGAAATCAATTAAGGGAATTTTTGCACGTAGAAGATATGGCCTCTGCTTGTCAATTTGTTATGGACATGTCTAAGGATCAGTATTCTAGTTTGGTTGAAGAAAGAAATAACTTCATTAATGTTGGAACGGGAAAAGAAATAACTATTAAATCATTAGCAAAACTAATTGGAAAAATAGCAGGTTATTCTGGCTCAATAAGCTTCGATGAAAGTTTACCAGACGGTACGCCTCAAAAATTACTAAATGTTAGTAAGCTATCAAATGCTGGTTGGAAATATAGCATCTCGTTAGAAGAGGGGTTGAAAAGAACATATGGCTGGTATGCGAAAAATATAAGTATAGTAAAAAAATAAGGAATCAGTCAAACACATTTATCTTTCTTAAGTAAGATCTTGCTCCAAAGTATAAAAATAAATAAACAATATTTAAAATTACATAGACAAATAAATAGCTTTTAATATTAAATAAAAGTGTAAAACTAACATTCGCAATTAATAGCAAAGATAAGATAATTAAAGCTGTTAGAGAATTTAATGTAGTTTTCTTTAGAATTATTTTTTTATGGATCTTTAGGTAATTATCAAAAACCAAAAATAATATTGTGTGTAAATGAAAATGGTCAGGTTTAAAAGGGTTGTTTTTTGAATAAACTCGCCTAAAGAAAGTAAAAATTAATTCTGTTGTTGGATAAAATAAGATGCAGGCGACATGAAAAGGAGTTATTATTCCTGCGTTATAAATAAAAATCCCCATACATCCATAAACAAAACCAATTAAGTAAGAGCCAGAATCACCCGTTAATAATTCACCGGAATAAATATTTACAAAAAAAAGAGGAATGACAGAAATACAGGCTATTAAAGAAATCATATAAATAATATCTGAATTTCCTAAGGAGAGATAAATATAATTTAGAAAAATTATAATTGACGTTCCTAATGTTAGGCCATTTAGGCCATCAATAAAATTAGATCCATTAATGCAAAACAAAATTCCAAAAAAAGAAAAAGTTGAAAGAAAAATATAATTTTTAAGTAATGAATAGTTATTATAATCTATAGATGTAATCCTAAAATCCTCATAATAAAAAGTTAAATAAAACATCACAACTATTAACAAAAGAAATCTTGTAAAATAATTAAAATTACTTGAAATATCTTCAATAAATCCAATTATAAAAACTATAGCGCAACAAAAAAAGAAGATATTTAAATCAGGATAGTAGTCGATAAATTTAATAGATATGAAAAATGATATTATGCTGATACCGCCCATCCTACTCACTTTAATTTCATGAATTTTTCTATTATCTCCTGATGGTATTTCGTTAAATATTTCAAATTTATTTTTTAATAAATTTATGGATACTAATAAAAAAATTGAGGTCATGAATGTATAAAAACATTCTTGATATTCTGTTAAAAAAAGGAACATTTACTCTGAAACTATATTTCGATAATTAGGCTGGTAATAAGTATATATATAAGATAAAAATATAACAAATTTATTCTTTAATATAAAATAATTTTTCATTGAAAAAATATTTTAATTTTAATAATTTGGAAATTGAATATGAGTCATTATAACGAAATAAGTCTAATAAATTTTATAAAACATTTATTTGATAAAAAAGCTATAGCTTTGTCAATTATACTTTTTTGTATTGTTACGTCTTTTGTTATCCATGCCTATTTAAAAGATAATTATAGGGCTGAAGCGATGGTGTATTCAAAGGAGATTGGTGAGCATACTGATAAATCTAGAGCGGAAGTACTTTCGTTGTTGAGAGTTAATTTATTAAATTTTGATTTAGTCCAAAATGTAGCATCACAAAACGAAAAATTTAAGAATCTTAATATTAAAAAAATTCATAGAAGCTTTAATATTATATTAGCAACAAAAATGGCGAAACTTACGGTGCAGCTTGAGGCTGAAAGCCCATTGGCAAGAGAATTTCTTAACGAAATTATTGTAGCTGCTAACAACCAATTAAAAAAAGACTTAATGAAATATAACGAAGTTAACCTGGAAGTTGCAAGGGAGCTAGAGACAGAACTTAATGATCTTAGGAACACTTTTGACAGTTTTAGATCTGAAATAACTGAGGGTATTACTTACTCAGACTTCATTGAAAAAACTGAGGGGGATTTAAGTTATTTAGATCCACTACGTTTTATTTCTTATTTGAAAGATCAATTATTTACTAATAAAAAAGACATATATCAAATGGAAAAAAACAACCAACTGATTCGCGATGAGAATAGCAGTTGTTGTATAATCAATAATGCTGGGTCAATCAAATTAGAGAATCAAAAGATGTCATTAACGTTAATAATAATACTTTCAATTATATTTGCTTTTATCATTACAAGCTTTTATGTTTTATTGAATCTACTGTTTATTATTGATAAAAATAATCAACAAAATTAACAAAATTCCCTAAACAAGAATATTAAATTTTTATTTTAATAAGATATGTTTTCAAACGAACTTCTAATCAAATATTCATCATTTTTGTATTGTTTAATTCCTTTAGCCCTACTCTCGGGTCCATTTTTTCCTGATCTATTTTTAACTATCATATCAATAATGTTTATTTTTTTGGCTATGAAAGATGAAAATTATCATATTTTTAAGAAGCGATTCTTTATTTTTTTTACTATTTTTTGGATTTATTTAGTTCTCAATTCAATTGTCTCACAATTTCCTTTATTTTCTCTTAAATCTAGTATTGTTTATTTTAGATTTGGGCTATTTGTTTTAGCGACCTTATATTTATTGGAAAACAAAAAAAATTTTATACTAAATTTTACTTTATCGTTTTTAGCCGCATACTGTTTTGCATTAATAGATGGTTATTATCAATATTTATTTAGTACAAGTATTTTTGGCTTTGAAAGTGAAAACCTCGTAAGATTAAATCTTCCTTTAAATGATGACCTGTTGCTTGGAAATTACCTAGCAAGATTATTTCCAATATTATTTGGTTTAATTATTTACCAGTTTTCGGAAAAGAAATTATATATTTATTTGATTTCTATTCTATTGATTTTGACAGATATTCTAGTTTTTCTGTCTGGTGAGAGAACTGCACTTGGATTACTTTTTTTGTTTACAATTTTAATAATATTATTTTTAAGTAAATTTAAGATAATAAGAATTATTACATTCATTATTTCCCTTTTAGCTATTACTTTTATAGCTACAAATAATTATGATATAAAAAAGAGAAATGTTGATACAACAATCTCCCAGCTAGGGATGGATAGTAAATCTGATAGAATAAATTTATTTTCACCTGGACATGAAAGCCATTTTATGGGTGCGTGGAACATGTTTAAGCACAATACTATTTTAGGAGTGGGTGTTAATAATTTTAGGAATTTATGTGATAACGAAAAATATAAATATAATAAATCAACTTGCTCTACACACCCCCACAATACTCTTGTTCAAATAGCATCTGAGTTAGGCAGTATTGGCTTATTGTTTTATCTCTTGATTATAATCTATATATGCTACAAGATACTTTTGCATATTATATCATTTATCTATCATAAAAAACTCATCCTGAATGATTATCAATTAAGTTTAATATTTGCTATAATACTTTCTTTGTGGCCTTTAATTCCATCGTTAAACTTTTTTCATAATTGGATAAATATAATATATTATCTACCAATAGGGTTTTTACTTTATAGTAGTAAGATGATCGAGGTAAATTAAATGTGGGAACTAAAAAAATCTAAAGTTCATGGTAAAGGAATTTTTGCTACAAGAAATATAAAAAAAAATAGGAAAATAATTCAATATATTGGGGAAAAAGTTTTAAAGAAAGAAGGTGATAAGCGGTCTGCTAAGAGAATTAAAGAGTATTTAAACTCAAGCAAAACTGGATCGGTTTATATATTTGAACTTAACAAAAAATTTGATATTGATGGTTCACCCCTGTATAATAAGGCTAGGTATGTAAACCACTCTTGCGATCCAAATTGTGAAGTAGATATCAAGGACGATGAAATTTGGATAAGATCAATTAAAAATTTGTCTAAAGGTACAGAATTAACTTATGACTATGGCTATGAATTTGATAAGAATGATTATAAAGATCATATTTGTAAGTGCGGATCAAAAAATTGTATTGGATATATAATATCTTCAGATGATTGGAGCAAATTTAGTAAACACCTTAACAAGATTATCAGAAAAAGAAATCAATAAAATTTACATTACATATTATAAAATAATTATTAAAAATTATTTAACTTTTATAAATTGTTAGGTTATTTACTTTTATGAAAGTATTTTCTAAATTATTTTCTATGGCATAATCAATTTGCTTCTGTCTATCTTCGGAACTTTTAATTTGATCTTTCGTTCTAGAATTGTAGCAATTTGGACAATGGATGCCCTTTTTATAATAAATAGAATTCATATCCTTCTTTTGTATTGGTCTTCTACATCCATAGCATTGACTATATCCTCCTTTTTGAAGCCTTTTATTGATGGTTACTCTTTCATCAAATACAAAGCATTCACCGTTCCAAAACGATTTTTTTTTATTTTTTTCAATATATTCTAAATATTTTAGAATACCGCCTTTTAACTGAAGAATATTCTTATAGCCTTTACTTTTTAAGAATGAGCTAGCCTTTTCACACCTAATGCCGCCCGTACAGTACAAAGCAATTTTATCATTTCTTTTTAATTGCATCTTTTTTAAAGAATATGGGAATTCTCTAAAATTATTTGTCTTTGGATTTAATGAATTCTTAAATTTACCAACTTCAATTTCATAAGTATTTCTTACATCCACTAATTTAATATTGTCATCATTTATAATTTCATTCCAATTTTCAGGTTTTACGAATTTTCCTCTGAATTTTTCAACATTTATTTCTCCTATACCTAGAGATACTATTTCTTTTTTAAGTCTAATTTTAAGTTTATTAAATGGGAGATAATCAGTCTTGTTAATTTTAGGATTAATATTTTTAATACCAAGATAATTTTTTAAAAATTTAAAACACCTATTTAAATCTTTTTCTGTACCGGATATTGATCCATTTATACCTTCATCAGATATTAATATTGTACCTCTCATTATTTTCTTCTTTAGAAAACTCTCTAATGTTTTCTTAAATTCCTCTTTATTATTAATTGAAATAAACCTATAAAACGAAACTACTTGTAAATTGTCTCTAGTATTTGTCATCCTTATTTCAGTTCCTTTAATAGTTTACATATAGGATATTGAATGTTTATATAGATATTAAAAATAATATTAATATTAATATTAATAATTACTTATTTTATGGCAAAAAAGAAAGCTTTAATAACAGGTGTAACAGGTCAGGACGGTGCTTATTTAGCAAAATTACTTCTTAAAAAGGGTTATAGAGTTGTTGGTGGGGAAAGAGAAAATTCAAGCAGTAATTTATGGAGATTAAAAGAATTAAATATTGATAAAAAGATTAAAATTGTTCCATTCGAATTACTTGAAGAAAACTTAATTAATAAGGAAATTCGATACGGCCGTTATAATGAAATATATAATCTTGCTGCACAATCATTCGTTGAAAAATCATTTGTAAGTCCAGTATATACGTCAAATGTAAACGCATTAGGTGTAATTCGCATTTTAGAGGCTATAAGACAATTCTCAGCAAAGACCAAATTATATCAGGCATCAAGCTCAGAAATGTTTGGAAATGTAAAGTCTAGAAGACAGAATGAAGATACTAGTTTTGAGCCAGTGAGTCCATATGCAGTTTCAAAATTACACGCTCATTGGATGATAGACGTTTACAGAAATGCATATAATCTATTTTGTTGTTCTGGTATTTTATTCAATCATACCTCACCATTAAGAGGTAATGAGTTTGTTACAAAAAAAATAATAGGGGATCTTATAAAGGTAAAATTTAAAATTTTACCAGAAGTTTTATTAGGCAATATTCATGTCAGAAGAGATTGGGGGTATTCACATGATTATGTTGATGCTATGTGGAAAATGTTACAGCAAAAAAAACCGGAAGATTATGTAATATCATCAGGTATAACCCATACTGTAAAAGACTTTATTAACAAAGTGGCAAAATATTTAGAAATGGATATTTTCTGGCAGGGAAAGAACTTAAATGAAGTGGCGATAGATAGAGCAACAAAAAAGAGAGTTATAAAAATAAAGAAAAAATTTTTTAGACCTAATGATATAAATCATACTTATGGCAATTCTTCTAAGGCAAAAAAAATTCTTAAATGGAAACCAAAAACTGATTTTGATTTACTTGTTAAAATAATGTGTGATGCTGAGCTGAGCAAGTATAAATAGTGTAATTAAGAAAATAAAAATTTATTAAATTTTTAGAGCATAAGTTGTTTTTTTTAAATAATCAGTTAATTTAGCACGATCTCTATACTGATAAATTTCAGAGTATTTAATAATTTGACCTGCATATATGATTATTTCTTTTCCAATTTTTTTCTTTGTTTCGTGGATATATGATGAATATTTAAGAGTTTGGTTTTTTAACTTAGCTGCAAAGAGATGAAACAACAAACCATTTTTACCGTCAAAATATATTGGTAACACATCAGTTTTAGTTTGATGGATAAGTTTTGATGGAAATAATTTCCAATCATCATCTATAGCATCTGATTTGAGGCTACTGGCAGTAGATACACCTCC
>MDSV01015216.1_pt1 | contig 36893 bp, 46 predicted proteins | sample 810851 | NCBI WGS metagenome assembly MDSV01 (sample SAMN05326640, study PRJNA326480) | marine metagenome | isolation source: seawater | place: Atlantic Ocean: North East | collected 2012 | reverse complement strand
AGCAGGTGCTGCTTCAGCTTCTTTTTCTTCAGCAGGTGCTGCTTCAGCTTCTTTTTCTTCAGCAGGTGCTGCTTCAGCTTCTTTCTTTTTTAATCTCTTGATTTTAAGTTTTTCGAGTTCCTTTTCTTTAGCTTTCTGTCTTTTACTTAAATTATCTGGGTCTAATGAATACTTTTTTAAATATTTAACTCTTTCGCTAATTTGCGCACCTTTAGAAACCCAATACTCAAGACGCTCAATATTGAGCTTTATTCTCTCATCTGTCTCTAAAGCTGGATCATAACTGCCAATTCTTTCAATACAGCGGCCTTCTCTTCTATCTTTTTGGTCTATTACTACTATATGGTAATATGGTCTTTTTTTAGCACCACCTCTAGATAATCTTACTCTAACCATATTATTTAAATTCTCCTAATTTTAGAAACAGCCAAATTATATCACTAGTTAATGTATCTAGTTAGTATTTTTACGCAAAACTTGATAATAATTTAATAAGAAGCTATTTTTATTGGAAATTTTTGCTATTATCTTAGTAAATGGCCAATATGAACATGGGAATTACTAATAACAGGAATTTAAGCATGATATTCCAACAATCATATCAAAGCTAAATATCAAAAAATGGAACTATTGGGCATATCAACGATAATCGGTTATATCATATCCATCTATAGTCTAAAGTATGTACTTACTGATACGGATACGGATAGAAACCGAATTATATTTGATTTAGTTTACTTTATTATTTTAGTGCTTTTTAGCTTATATGTTTATAGCATGATAGGAGACTTTTCTAATAAGCTTGATTTCTTAACTTCACTGCTAATTACATTTTTGATTATTAATTTTCTTTTCTTCCTTTTTATGTTTACAAGACCAATTCAACATCTAGGTTTGATAATATTGCCGCTTTCACTGATTATTCTAATAGTCTCAATGATTTTTAGTGAAAATCAAAATCTTGGTACTATCCCAAATGAATTGAGACTACACATAATAGTATCAATCACTTCATATGGTTTCTTAGGTCTAGCTGCAGCTCAAGCTATACTACTCAATTATCAAGAAAAAAAATTAAAAAGGATAAAGAATTCTCTATTTATAACCATACTTCCATCAATTGAAAAAATGGAACAAGTAATGTTTGAATTAATTATACTTGGATTTATCTTCTTAACAATCTCTCTTTTGAGCGGAGCACCATTTATTAAATCAGAACTTGATACTGGCCTACATCAAAAAATAATTTTTTCGCTTATAGCTTGGATCACCTATTTATATTTAATATATAATCGTTTTTCTGTGGGAATTAGAGGAAAAAAAGCAAATAATTTAGCACTGAGTGGAATGGTATTTTTATTTATTGCATATCTGGGAACTAAACTATTCTTCATATCATTCTAAGGCAGGTATAGTATCATTAAATTATGACTGAAATTAATATAGAAAATTTATTTATTATTTTATTTATTTTGCTTATTCTTTCTGCTTTTTTTTCTGGCGCAGAGACATCTCTTATGAGCGTGAATAGATATAAACTTAAACATAAACATAAACAAGGTGAGAAAAGCGCAGGTAGAGTAAATTATTTAATATCTCATCCTGATAAAACATTGGGGCTTATTCTACTTCTTAATAATTTTGTAAATATTTTAGCTTCAGCTATTAGTACACTTATCGCCGTTAATTTATATGGACAAGCAGGTGTAGCAATATCAGTTGTAATGCTTACGGTTATAATATTAATATTTGCAGAAGTCACACCAAAGACTTTTGCTGCGCTCTATGCAGATAAAATAGCTTATCCAATATCATGGATTATTTATCCATTAATGAAACTATTTTACCCACTTGTTCTAATTATAAATTTTATTGCAAGAATTGTACTCAATATATTTGGAATAAAACCACAAAATGTTAGCCAGGAACTTCTCACCAAAGATGAAATCAAGCTTATAGTTAAAGAATCTAGTGACAGAATACCCAAAAGTCACGAAGAGATGATAGTGAATATGCTTGATTTAGAGAAAGTTAAAATTGAAGATGCCATGATACCAAGAAGTGATCTTATTGCAGTAGATATTGAATCTAGTTTAAGTAATATTAAAAAAAATATTCTAGGATGCAAACATACAAGGATTCCTATATATAAAAATGAACTTAATAAACTTATAGGTTTTTTACACAAAAGGAAAATTATAGATATGCTAATTTCCGGAGAAATTACAAAGGAGAAGATTTTAGATAATATTAATCCTCCATACTTTATCCCTGAAGATACATCTTTAACTAGTCAGTTAATTGAATTTAGAAAACATAAAAAAAGGATAGGCTTCGTAGTTGATGAGTATGGTGATGTAAAAGGCGTTGTAACTTTAGACGATATTCTTGAAGAAATTGTTGGGGACTTTAAGATAGATAGCAATAATACCGGAATTAAAAAGATAGAGGAGAATATATATTTGATAAGTGGCTCAGTACAAATAAGAGAGGCTAATAGATTACTTAACTGGTCAATACCTGAAAATAATGCTAAGACAATTAACGGATATATATTAGAATCATTGGAGAATATACCTACAAAAGGTATGAAATTTGATAAAGATGGATATATATTCGAAATGGTTGATGTGAGTAATAATTTTGTAAATACTGTAAAGGTCTCAAAAAGATAGTATTATTTAAATATGAGCAAGAAAATAAAAAGTAATCTGTCATCATTTGAGAGTGATCTGAAAATGATGCAAAAAATTTTAGAGGAAATAGAAACGAAGGACTTGAGCCTAGAAGATGTAATTGATAAGTATAAGCAAGGTATTGAATTATCTAAAAAATGTCAAAAAGCACTTGAAGAAGCCGAACAAAAAATCAAGGAAGTTGATCAAATAAAGAAATAATAATGAGTGGAAATTATAAAATACTTAATGGAATTGATAGTCCATCAGATATAAAAATACTTTCTGAAAAAGAAGTCTCTCAACTTTCTAGAGAATTAAGGGAATTCATTCTGGAAAGTGTTTCCAAAACCGGTGGACACTTAGCTGCAAGCTTGGGATCTGTTGAAATTACAATTGCCCTTCATTATGTATACAATACACCCAAAGATATTTTGGTATGGGATATCGGCCATCAATGTTATCCTCATAAAATTCTCACTGGGAGAAAACATCTAATGTCAACACTCAGGAAAAAAAATGGGATATCAGGTTTCCTCAAGAGAAATGAGAGTGTTTATGATTCTTTTGGAGCTGGTCACTCAAGTACATCTATTAGCGCTGCAATTGGTTATGAAATAGCTGCGCGTCTAAAAAAAGAAGATAAAAAAGTTGTAGCAATTATTGGAGATGGTGGATTAACCGCTGGTATGGCTTTTGAGGCATTAGGACATGCTGGAGGAATAAAATCTGACATCTTGGTAGTACTGAATGATAATGATATGTCAATATCGCCAAATGTTGGAGCAATAAACAAATATCTTACAAAAATTCTAACGAGTAAAACTTTTTCATCTATTAAAGAAAGTAGTAAGAAAGTTCTTAAAAAAGTTAAGGCAATAGAAGAGATTGCAAAAAAAGTTGAAAGCCAAGCAAAAGGTCTTGTGACCCCTGGGCTTCTGTTTGAAGAACTTGGTTTTAAATATTTTGGGCCAGTAGATGGCCATGATGTAAATAATTTAACAGAGGTACTAAAAAATCTAAAGGATAAAAAGGGTCCTAGATTGCTTCATATAATTACAAAAAAAGGCAAAGGTTATAAGTTAGCAGAACAAAACCCTATTTCATATCATGGTGTCACGCCTTTTGACATTAAAACTGGAAAGACCACTCATAACAAAATTAATAATAAACTTTCTTATACGCAGATTTTCAGTGAATGGATTAACAAAACGGCCTCTGTTAATGAGGATATTGTCGCGATTACACCTGCTATGAGAGAAGGATCTGGGCTTGTAGAATTTGAAAAAAAATTCCCCAGCCGTTATTTTGATGTAGGGATAGCAGAACAACATGCACTTACCTTAGCAGCAGGATTATCATGTGGCGGGCTCAAACCAGTTGTAGCAATATATTCAACTTTTCTCCAAAGAGCTTATGATCAGTTAATACATGATATAACGATACAAGAATTAGATGTCCTGTTTGCAATAGATAGAGCAGGAATAGTTGGTGCTGACGGTGAGACTCATCAGGGAATTTATGACATTTCTTTTCTCAGAATATTACCCAAAATAGTCTTGATGGCTCCTTCTGATGAAAATCAGATGTTTAAAATGCTAAATACCGGCTTAAATTATAAAGGCGTTGCAGCAGTTAGGTATCCCAGAGGACAGACTTTAGGCATTGATTTTATCCACTCAACCGAGGTTCTTGAGATAGGTAAAGGTGAAGTTGTTAAAAGCGGCAAAAAAATAGCCTACTTAGTATTTGGTACATTGCTCCATACGGTTAAATCTGTTGCTAATGACTTCGATGCAACTGTGGTAGATATGAAATTTGTTAAACCAATTGATGAGGAGTTGATTGTTAAGGTTTGTCAGAAACACCAATATATAATAACTGTAGAGGATAATGTTATTTCTGGAGGTGCAGGTACTGCGGTAAGTGAAATTATGAATAAATTGAACTTAAAAAATCATTTATTAAATCTTGGTTTTCCAGATAAGCAGATTCCTCATGGAAATCAAAATGAATTAATGTCAGAATTACAACTGGATGAGGATGGAATCCGAGAGATGACTAATAACCATATTCATATCATGGAAAGTGTCAATAAAAAAGCAAAATGATTTGAGGTGTACAGATTTTTACATTAACTACATTTGTTGAGTTTTCATCTGCTCATATATTAAATGGGCATGAAGGTGCTTGTAAACGTATGCATGGTCATAATTGGAAAGTTGAAGTTGAAGTTTGTGGCAATAACCTTGATAATATTGGTATGGTAAAAGATTTCAAAGAAATTAGAAAAATGACTAAAAAAGTAGTTGATGAATTGGATCACCGTTTTTTAAATGATTTAAATGCATTTAAAGATATTAATCCAACTGCAGAAAATATTGCCAAATATATCCACAATCAACTATCATTAGCTTTTAATGAAGATAATGACATAAAAGTTAAATCTATAAAACTCTGGGAAACTGATAAATCAGCTGTTAAATATATGGGATAAAGACTATGGCAACAAATAAAGATTCAATCAAAAAAATTAATAAATCTAATTTACCTGACACTCAAGGATTAGAGGATACACGCAACCTTCCAATAAATAAGGTTGGCATCAAAGATATATTACATCCTGTAACTATCAAACAGCGTGGTGGAGTGGAGCAAAAAACAGTTGCTAATTTTAATATGTATGTGAATTTACCTCATAACTTAAAAGGTACACATATGTCAAGATTTGTTCATATCCTTAATAATCACGAAGATCACATCACTGTTGATACATTCAAAAAAATGATTGAACAAATGCTTGTGTTATTAGAGGCAGAATCTGGACATGTAGAAATGTCTTTCCCATTTTTTATAAATAAAACAGCCCCTGCCTCAAAAGTAAAGAGTTTACTTGATTATAACGTCACATTTATTGGTGAAATTAAAGATGGTGTGTCTAATTTAAAGATTAAAGTATTAGTGCCAGTTACCAGCTTATGTCCGTGTTCAAAAAAGATATCATCCTACGGGGCACATAATCAAAGATCTCATGTTACAGTTACAGCAAGCATTAAAGATTTCATCTGGATAGAAGAAATTATTGATATTGTAGAAAAAGAGGCATCCTCTGAACTATATGCACTACTAAAAAGACCTGATGAAAAACATGTAACTGAATTAGCATATGATAATCCAAAATTTGTAGAAGATATGGTAAGAGATATAGCTTCGCACTTTAGTAGTGATGATAGAATAATTGAGTATATAATCGAATCTGAGAATTTTGAATCAATACATAATCATTCTGCATACGCACAAATTCATCAAATTAAATAATCGCACTATCTGAAGTTGACATGTAGTGCGCGTATAACCTCTTCTGTGGCAGTATCTGTAATATTGACTGAAGCATCATTTTGAACTTCTATTATTGTTGATTCTTTTTCACTTATTAAAACTAAATTAAATGTATTAGAATCAGTAGATTTCCAAAATGTTAAATAATCGAAAAAAGAATTTTCTTTATTTATATTTTCATCTACAGATACTTTTATGATGCCATCTGATTCATCTGCAGTTAAAATACTGATTCCATAAGTTTCAAGTGATCTTATGACTTCTGGCCATACACGTTCGTAAATATCATTAATTAGCAAAGTATGCATTCCGTTTTCATCAATATTTATTGTTGATTTATTTCTTATGCCTGTAGATTTTACAACAGAAAACCCCTTAGACTTAGCTTCTTCTCCCCCAAGATAAATATATAATCTAGATATCATCTCACTTTCATATTCTGTATCTCTTGGCCTATTTTGCCATCTAAATTCCGTATCTCCATCTGACATATATTCTTTACCATAATGAGTTATAAGGATATCTGTAGAATTTTCATTTATGAGTACGCGCGTGCTATAACTATCTCTTGTCTCAGGCGATACCAACAAGGGTATATATCTTCCAACATATCTTTGTATGGTGCCAAGTTGCGCTTCGCTTAAATTTTCGAGGTAACTCGTTTTCATAATACCAATTGTGAAATCTCTCTGTGTTAAGCTAAAACCTTCGCTAGACCAAAAATTAACTAATTTTTTCCAAATAGCGTCTTTATCTGTGGCATTTACAGATATATAAGAATCTCTTCCCGATCTAATGATTTTTATACCATCAAGTTTTGTGTCAACAGTAAAGATATCTATTCCTTTATCACCAGCATACTCCGGTATTTCCATGATGTTAGTTGACTCAGGTGTGATTAAGTCAGGAGGTATCTCAAGATTATACTGTGTTTCTTCATAGTTTTTACCTTTTTTATAAACTATGAGGTCTTCTCTTTCATCAGACATGATGTCATCATAATACTCACCTAGGCTTGCACAGCCAGATAATAATAGAAAAGGAATCATATATTTATATAAGTATTTCATGCTTAATGTTTTAATATTATACCAGCATCATTCAATGATTTGAGTAAAATATCATGATACTTTTCATCTAACCATGTTAGTGGTAGCCTTATTCCTGCTTTGATTAAACCCATTTTATAGAGCGCCCATTTAACAGGTATAGGATTTGACTCCATAAATAAATTATCATGCAGAGAATCTAATTTTGAATTTATTGCTTCAGCTTCGAGTTTATTACCTGTTGCTGCTAACTTACACATATTGTGCATTTGAAGAGGCGCGACATTAGCTGTGACAGAAATGTTTCCCTTAAAACCTAACATAATGTCACGCATGGATGTTTTATCATCTCCGGTATAAATAGATATATTATCTGAACATTTGTCCAATATTTCCTTAGATCTATTTACATCTCCTGATGCTTCCTTGATTCCTATTATATTAGGGTGCTTTGAGAGCCGCTGTACTGTTTCTGGCAACATATCAACAGAGGTTCTACCAGGAACATTGTATAAAATTTGGGGTATACTTACTTCTTCTGCAATTTTCATGTAATGACAATATAAGCCATGCTGAGTAGGCTTATTATAATATGGAGTAACTAGTAAACATGCATCTGCTCCTAAATTCTTAGACTTAGATGTAAGTTCTATTGCTTCACTAGTAGAGTTTGCGCCAGATCCCGCAATAACAGGCACTCTCTTATTTACTATACCTAAGGTAGCTTTGATTACTTGTGAGTGTTCATCAAAATTTAATGTAGCAGACTCACCCGTGGTGCCAACAGAAACAATTGCATCTGTCTTATTTAAAATGTGAAACTCTAGGAGGTTTTCGAGTGAATCATAGTCTAGTGAGCCATCTTTATTCATAGGAGTGGCAATTGCCACCATACTGCCTTTAAAAATACTATCTGACACTATGTAGCCCCTTTAGTTCTTGGCCAGATATTCAAAAGAGTATTTAGTAAAACTGCCAGAGGTATAGCAAAAAATACCCCCCACAGTCCCCAAATTGTTCCGAAGAATAAAATGGATATAAGTATTGCTAACGGATGGAGGTTTACTGCATCAGAAAATAGTATCGGTACAATAACATTGCCATCAATCACCTGAATTAGAATATGAACTATTAATACATACCAAAATTCAGATGATGTTCCCCACTGAAAATAAGCTACAAAGATTATTGGAATTGTAACTGCAACTGCGCCAACATATGGAATAATTACAGAAATACCGCATAGAAATCCTAGAAGAAGCGAATAATTTAGGCCGAGTATAGCAAAAAATAGTGTAGACAAAATCCATACAATCAGTATCTCAATGAATTTACACCTTATGTAGTTACCAATTTTCAAATCTAATTCAGCATAAGCTTTTCGAGATAAATCTAACTTATCAGGGAAAAACTTGCCGAACCATTCATTAATCTCATATTTATCAAATAAAAGAAAGAATATTATAAGAGGAACTAATAACATATAAATCATCACCTCAATAACACTTCCCGCTGATGATAATGAGTAAGTAACTATAGAGCTACCTAATGAACTAATTTCTGCATTCATCGAAGAAAATATACTAGTTAATTGCTCTTCCGTTAAGAGGCCATGAGAAGAAGTAAATGAAGACATAAAAACCTTACTCTTATTAAGAATAGATGGTAGTGATTTTATTAACAGCGATAATTGTTCAAGCATCAGTGGTAGTAACATAAATAAAGTAACCACGGCAGTTGTCAAAAAGAAAAAATAGACTGCTAAAACTACTGGCTTTCTCTCTAAATTATATTGATTCTTAAATCTATTTACCAAACCTTCAAGCATATAGGCAAGTACTATGGCTACTAGGACAGGAGTTACCGTAGCGAGAAGTATATATGTAATAATTGTTATAGATAATATTATTAAGGCAAGTGCCACTTGATTAGGATCTGTTAAGTGACTATCGTACCAATCTTTAAAAAACTTAAACATTTGCTTTATAGCTCTAAACTCATTGAATTGCTTTATATATAATACATATATTCATGTTAAACTAAAACATCAATTTGTATAATATATTGATATCAAAAAGATTTAAAATATGAAAGTATCAAGTTTTCCAATTTTCACGCTTAAAGGAGTACCCTCTGAGGCGGAAGTCCCTAGTCATCAACTGATGATCAAGTCTGGTATGATTAGAAAGCTATCATCTGGGCAATATTCTTGGTACCCCCTGGGTTACAAAATTGTTAAAAAGATTGAGGAAGTAATAAGACAGGAATTGAATAATATAGGTTGTAGAGAGATTTTAATGCCAACAGTTCAACCAGCAGAACTGTGGCAAGATTCTGATCGGTGGGATAAATATGGTCCTGAATTGCTTAGATTTAAAGATAGAAACAATCGAGATTTTTGTTTAGGCCCAACTTTTGAAGAAGTCATAACTGATTTAGTTAAAAATGATGTTTCTAGTTATAAGAATTTACCAATAAACCTATTCCAAATTTCATCAAAATTTAGAGATGAAATAAGACCAAGATTCGGTGTAATGAGAGCCAGAGAGTTTATCATGAAAGATGCATATTCATTTCATGAAAGTAGCATATGTTTAGATAAAACTTATGAACTATATAAGACAGCATATAAGAGAATTTTTGAGAGATTAATGCTAGATTATACCATTGTGGATGCAGATAGTGGTAATATTGGAGGAGATGTTTCACATGAGTTTCATATTATTGCCGATATCGGTGAAGATGATCTTCTACTTGATAAAAATATGAATGGTATGAACATTGAAATTGCTAAAGTGAAATACTCAGAACATGATTTACCCAAGTTAATAAAAAAATCTGGTTTAACTCATAAAAAAGGTATAGAAGTAGGACATATATTTAAACTAGGTCAAAAATACTCTACGAAAATGGGGGCTTCAGTAACATCAAATAAATCAGAGGTAATTGATATGTTTATGGGTTGCTATGGTATAGGTGTCACTAGAATTGTAGCAGCAGCAATTGAACAAAATTATGATGATAAAGGAATTATATGGCCATCTTCACTCAGTCCATTTAATGCAGCAATTATTGAGATAGATGGAAATAAAAATAAAAATGTAAGGTCTTTAGCTCAAAAACTATATGATATTATGCAATCAAAAAAAATAGATGTAATACTAGATGATAGACAGGTTACTTTTGGAAATAAATCTAAGGACTGGGAATTAATAGGTGTGCCCAATATCTTTATTATTGGAAAAAAAGAATCAGAAGAACAATTAATTACATTTCAAAGGAGAGCTGATAACAAAAAAGAATTTGTTAAACTTGACGATATTGAAAAGTTGCTAGAAAAGCTGTCAATCTAAAAACCTATAGTTATCTTTTTGACTATTATGTTGTTCGATTGCCATATTTGCTTGGTTTAATGCTTTTTTTGCAAGTGAAGTGGCTTTCACATAATCTTTATCTTTGTGCGCCTTGTCAGCTTTTTTCAAAATCTTTTTTGTATCTCTCCAAACATTATTTAGTTTGACAGCTTTTTTATAAGATTTTTTAGCCTCTATAATCACTTGCTCAGCTGTTTCTCTATCATTAGCAAAAGCATTATGAGGCAGATAAAGGAGAATCAATAATAATAATAATATTCTTTTCATAATTACATGTTTAAATTAATAGCTATATAGAATATGCTACATCTATAATGAATGTACTTATTATATATTATTCTACAAATGGCTCAACGAAAAAGATGGCAAGATTAATAGCCAGAGGCATTGAGATGGTTGATGGGGTGAGCTCTATTATTAGAACTGTCCGTAATGACAGTATAGAAGAGTCTGATTTAGACGATGTAGTGGTTGAAAAAAATGACTTACAGGAATGTTCTGCATTAGTCCTAGGAAGTCCTACTCACTTTGGTAATATGGCAAGTCCAATGAAAAAGTTTATAGACAGTACCACATCTGAGTGGTTCAATGGTGATTTAGTTGGCAAACCAGCTGGAGTTTTTACTTCAACATCTAGTTTACATGGAGGACAAGAAAGTACTCTTTTGAGCATGATGTTGCCTTTACTTCATCATGGAATGATAATTGCTGGGGTACCTTATACAGAGAAGAAACTTGCGTCTACAAAAACTGGTGGAACTCCGTATGGACCAAGTCATGTGTCGTTCAATAAAAAAGATGATTTGAGTGATGATGAAAAAGACATTTGTATTGGCTTTGGAAAAAGAATTGCAGAATTAGTTATTAAATTAAAATAATAACTATTTGTAACTCATTATCTTTTTAATAAAAGGTATAGTTATATTTTTTTTCAATGATAGCGATGTTGTGTCAATATATTTAATACATCCACAAAGAAAAAATAAGTCTCTCTTATAATGATTAATTATATAGTCACATACATTTGATTTAAGTAGCCAGCCTCTTTCACTTGCATTTTTCTGAAGAACTTTTATTTTATCCTCATCGCTTAATTCAGTTATATTAATTATCTGATCAGATTTTAATCTAGAAAGTAAATCTGGTAGTCTGAATTTAATATTCCGCAAAATAGATGTACTTGTTATGCAAATTTTCTTTTTCAAAAGAATCATTTCATTAATTATAGTAAAAATCTTCTCTTCTAAAGATGAATTATTTATAATCAAGTCTATATTGTCAACTATTAAAAGCTCATATTGATCTAAGCTAGAAATTTCATAATTTGATATATTTGTGTCATTTAAAAATAGCATTGAACTATTAGTATAATCGGCTAATGCTTTGCATAAATGTGATTTCCCGCTGTATTTAGCACCTATTAAAACAACTATTTTCTGATGATTATTAGAGGCTAAATCTTTTAATATTTTAAGAGCAATCATGTTTTTTCCTACTATAAAATTTTCAAAAGTCTTATTTGATATAAAGTCGAAATTTATAGGTATCTGATTTTTATCTAGTTTTGTCTCTTTCATAACTGTATATATTCCATAGATTAATATATAATTAAACTCTGATCATTAAAACATGAATAAAACACTTAACAAGATAACTTATAAGAAATCTGGTGTAAACATCAAGAAAGCAGATAAACTAATCGACGCTCTTACTAAAAACTCACAGTGTAAAATTTCCAATGTTTTAGAGGGTATAGGCGGTTTTGCAAGTTTATATAAATTAAATATGGCAAAACTGAAAAATCCTGTAATTGTATCTGGTACAGATGGTGTAGGAACCAAGCTTAAGATAGCAAACCTTTTAAATAATCATAGATATATTGGTCAAGATCTTTTAGCTATGTGTGTAAATGATGTTATTACAACAGGGGCCAAACCTCTCTTTTTCCTCGACTACCTATCCACAGGAAAAATTAACATTAATTTGCATTCAACTGTGCTAAAAAGTATAAGCAGAGCTTGTAAATCTATAGACATACCACTTATTGGTGGTGAAACTGCTGAAATGCCAGGCATGTATAAAAATAATGAATATGACTTAGCTGGATTTTGTGTTGGCATAGTTGACAAAAAAAATATAATTAATAGCTCCAGAGTCAAAAAAGGTGACATAATAATAGGCTTTAAGTCGAGTGGTTTACATTCAAATGGTTTTTCGCTTATTAATAAACTTATCGATGAAAATATATTATCTATACATAAAGAATATAAAAATATTAATTTAAAGAACTCCTTAATAAAACCGACAGAGTTATATGTTGAGTTAATTAATAAATTAACATCTCAAATAGATATCCATGGAGTGTCACATATCACTGGAGGCGGCATAACCGGGAACCTGCCCAGAATAATACCGGATAAATTATCTGCAAATATAAATTTATACTCATGGAAAATACCAAAATTGTTTCAATTAATACAAGATAAAGCAAAATTATCTATATATGATATGTTGGAAACTTTTAATTGTGGATTAGGCATGATTATAATCATAGATAAAAATGATTATAACAAAGTAAAAAAAATAATATCGAAAACTAAATTTAAACCTATGATAGTTGGAGAGATATCTGATAAAAAAGATAATAAACCTATTGTATATATTAATGACTAAATCTATTATCTTTATTTCGGGAAATGGGTCGAACCTAAAAAATATAATTAATAAAATCAATTCTGGTTTTATCAATATGGAAATTGTTGCCGTGGTATCTAATAATAGTATGGCTAAAGGGTTAGAAATTGCTAGAACTAATAATATTGATACTATTGTTATTGATACAGAAAAACCATATCTTGCTATAATTAAAGATCTTGTCAAAAAACATGAAGTATCATTATTAATACTTGCAGGATATATGAAAATTTTACCAGAATACATAACGGATGAATTTCGTGGTAAGATTTTAAATATCCATCCGTCTCTTCTACCTAAACATAAAGGCTTAAATACTCATAAGAAAGTATTAGAATCAAATGATAGTTCACATGGTGCATCAGTTCATTTTGTGAATTCTGAATTAGATGGTGGTGCTGTAATTATACAGGGTCAGGTTAATGTAAAAAGAGATGATACAGAAGAAACATTGAAAGAAAAAGTTCATAAAATTGAGTATGAAATTTATCCAATCGCTATAAAATGGTTTATAGAAAAACACATAGAGCTAAAAAATGATAAATGTCTTTTTGATGGAGAGGTGCTAGAATGTCCTATAGAGCATATACTCTAATTTCTTATTTGATAGTAATAGTGTCACTATCTTTCTCATATCCTACTTATTCTAAAAACGAAATTATATCCAAACACGATTATAAACTATATAAAAGCAACATTCATTTTGCTTCAACTACTTATATTCTATCTAAGAGTGAATCTGATTTTACATTTCAAATAATAAGTAGAACGGATGGTATTTTTAAACTAAAAAAAGATGATAGGAAAGAAACATCAGTTTTTAAAAAACATGACGATAAAGTTGACCCAGTATCATATATATTCTCTAGAAAAAAGAGAGATAAAGAAGAAGTAATCAAAACATTTTTTAATTTAAATGAAAATTATGCCTATAGCCTAACTAATGGAAAAAAGACTGAACATATGGATTTAGAGTATTCTCTGGATAGATTATCAGTTCAAATTGATTATCAGAACTCAATGAGAAATGGTGTTTTTGAAAAAGCATATAACATTATTGATAAAGGGAGATTAAGAAAATATATTTATACAATTTACTCAAATGAAGTTATAGATAGTATTCTTGGGAAAGTAAATGCTATTGTTATTAAAAGATCTATAGAGAATAATAAAAGAAGTACTCTTACGTGGTATGCTATAGATTATGATTTTATACCTATTAAAATTGAACAATACAGAAAAAATTCAGTCCAATTTACTGTTATACTAGATAGGATTAAATAATCGTTAGTTATCTATTTCTCAATCTCACTGAATTTACTTTAATGAAACCTTCCGCATCTTTCTGGTTATAGTCGCCTGAATCTTTTTCAAAGGTACTCAAATCTTCACTATAGAGAGAATTCGGAGATTTTCTTCCCATTACAATTATATTTCCTTTATAGAGTTTTAATTTAACGACGCCAGAAACTTTTTTCTGTGACTGATCAATTAGACTTTGCAGACTTTCTCTCTCTGGGCTAAACCAATAGCCATTATAAATCAACTTGGTATATCTATTGGTCAAGTCTTCCTTCAAGTGAAGCAGTTCTCTATCCATTGTGATAGATTCAATAGCTTTATGAGCTTTATGATAAATAGTTCCTCCAGGTGTTTCATAGCACCCTCTTGACTTCATACCAACGTAACGATTTTCTACTATATCTATTCTGCCTATACCATGCTTACCAGCTAAACGATTAAGATATGCAAGAGCTTTCGCAGGACTATGCATTTTCTTGTTAATCTTTTTTACATCGCCATTTTTAAATTCTAGCTCTATAATATCGGGCTTATTTGATGATTTTTCAATTGAGGCTGTTCTTAACCACATTGACTCATCTGGGCTTTTCCAAGGATCCTCTAAAATACCACCTTCATAAGAAGTATGTAGTATGTTTGCATCCATAGAGTATGGGCTTTTTTTGCCAGAATCAAAATCAATAGCGATTTTATGCAATCTAGCATATCTAACTAAATCTTTTCTGGATTTAAATGCCCACTCTCTCCAAGGGGCAATAATTTTAATTTTTGGGTTAAGTGCATAAGCAGATAACTCGAATCTGACTTGATCATTACCTTTACCAGTTGCTCCATGGCATATGGCATCTGCTTTTTCTTTTTTTGCAATTTCAATCAATCTCTTACTAATAAGAGGTCTAGCAATAGATGTCCCTAACAGATATTCACCTTCATAAATAGCATTAGATCTGAACATTGGATAAACATAATCTTTAACAAAAACTTCTTTTAAGTCTTCAATATAAATTTTCTTTATGCCTAATTTCTTTGCTTTAGCTCTGGCATCTCTAGTTTCTGAACCTTGTCCAATGTCTGCTGTAAAAGTTATGACTTCACATTTATATTTTTCCATTAACCATTTTGCTATTACAGATGTATCAAGCCCGCCAGAATATGCAAGTATAACTTTATTGAATTTCATTACTAGATTCTGTTTTATCTACAGGCTGGACCCACCTAAAACCTTTGTCAGTAGATTCTTTTTTCCAAAAAGGTGCTTCTGATTTCAGAGACTCCATAATATCCCTGGTAGCACTAAAAGAGCTATCTCTATGATCTGACCAAGTAGCTACTAATACTATCGGATCAGTTGGTTCTAGTAATCCAACCCTATGAATAACAAGTCCACCAATAAGTTTATATTTTTTTATCGCAGTTTGTACAATATTTTCAAGATATTTTTCTGTCATACCAGGATAGTGTTCTAAATGCATAGCGTCTACATCATAATCTTCATTGAAATCTCTCATGGTTCCTAAAAATATTGAAGAAGCTCCTATCTTAGGATCATTTTGTAATTCATTTTTTTTATAATCTACCAAGGATTGCCAAGGATCAAATTTATCATCTATAATTTCTATTTTCATATCTAACCACCTGTTACTGGAGGGAAAAAAGCTATTTCATCTCCATCATTTAATTTATAATCTTTACTAACATAAACTTGATTAACAGCATATAGAACTTTTATTTGAATATCCATATCCTTAGTCAAGTTTAACCATAATTCACCCACTGTAATAGAATTCATATCCTTAATATCTTCAGTATCCTTGCCCATTAAATCCTTGATATTTGCAAAATATTTAACTTGTACTTTCATGAGTTGCCCATGTATGATAAGTATAATCTTATCTATAATCAACAAAATTAGCACTTAGATCAACAAAAATCAAAAAATTTGTTAAGCCTTATGCTTTCGATTTTCTAGAATAATTACCTAAGATTACTCCGAACATAATAAATATGTAACAGACAATTGCTATTGTCCAATCACCATTGCTTATTGCAGGATAAAGAGGTATAAGAGGAAAAAACATCGCAGTCCCGACAAATCCTATAGAAAGTTCTAGTAACCCATAATCGGGAAACATTTGAATTAATATCCCATAAGCCGCCGTATAGCCTGCAAGTATAGCAATTAAATAACAAAAATAGCTTAGAATTAGATACATACAGCTTTTATCCTCTAAAAATATTGTACACTAGAATAAAAATTCATCCACCTATGTATGACATTTCTATCTTACTAGCATTATTAGAAGGGTGATTAGCAATGGAACGTAACTTTGAATACTGATCTATTCTGCTGCTCCATATATTTTGAAAAAATAATCTAAGTATTTCTCGGTCCTGATTTCTTATGTGATTAGATAAATCGTGACCAAAAGTAGAAAAAAGACATGTATAAAATTTTCCATCCGCGGATAATCTCCCACGATTACAATCATTACAAAAAGGCTTAGATATAGATGATATAAATCCAAGTGTCGCAGCGTAATTATTCAAGATCCATTTTTCAGAAGTAGACGATTTTATAGTGGGCTCTTGTTGTATTGAATATTTCTGCGATATTATTTTTTTTATTTGATTAGATGTTATGACCTTATCTTTATCCCAATTATTAGATTCTCCTACATCCATATATTCTATGAATCTTATATTAACATTATCGTTTTTGAATTGATTTACTATAGGGATGATTTCCTGTTCATTTATATTCTTAATAATTACACTATTCAATTTCAAGGTTCCATAATGGTCTAGTACATGATAGATGTTATCAATTACCTTTTTGTTATCAGTATGAGTGGGGTTTAGTTTTTTACCAATGTGTTTAGATATACTATCAAGGCTAATGGTTATTGAGTCTAATCCAGATCTCTTTAATTCTCTAATGTTCTCTTTTGATAAAAGTGATCCATTACATGTCATATGAACTTCTTCAATCCCTGCTTCATTTTTTAATTTACCAATTAATAATTGAATATTTTTTCTGAGCATAGGTTCGCCACCAGTTAATCTTATTTTCCTAAGACCAAAATGTTTCAACTCTCTAGCGATATAAATTATTTCTTCATAAGATAATAATTCATCTTTCTTTAAGAATTTATGATTACTACCAAATACATCTGATGGCATACAATAACTGCATCTATAATTACATTTATCAGTTATAGATATTCTTAAATATTCAAACTTCCTCGACAATTTATCTCTAATCATAATTCATTACAAACGCAACATTTTTTATCCTTGACAATCTTTATATTTCTAAAAATCATATTTTTGAAATCAATTAGTAATAACTTGCTTTCTAAAGTCTCACTCATTGACAGTAAAACTTTAATAGCTTCGGTTGCAAGTATAGACCCTACTGCTCCTGTTAGAGATGATAGCACTCCCTGATTCATACAACTTGTCGCTTGGTCTTCAATATCTGAATATAAACAATTATAGCAAGGCATGTCTTTATGATCATTTCTAAAAACGGATATCTGTCCTTGCATCTCAATAGCAGCACCCATAATTAATGGTTTTTTATATTTGATAGTGGCAGCATTTATGGCTGTTCTGGTTGAAAAATTATCAGTGGCATCTATTACCATGTCTACATTGCGAATAATTTTGCTAGTATCTTTGCAAAATCGTAATTTAGAAGTGAAAACATTAAGCTTAGGGTTCATTTTTTTTATCTTAGTAGAGGCAATGTCAACCTTATATTTTCCAATATCAAGACCTGTGTAAAGAACTTGCCGTTGTAAATTAGTCTCCTCGATTATATCTGAGTCAATTAGAGTGATGGTTCCTATACCAGAGGTGGATAAATATTGAGCAAGAGGGCAACCTATACCGCCCAATCCTATTATGGCAATATGCTTTGTGTTTAACAATTCTATCCCATCTATCCCAATCTCATCGAGTAAAATATGCTTATTATATCTCAATAAATCTTCATCAGATAAAGAGATGTTATTTTTCTTTTCGTTTTTCATTAAATTTTTCAAGTTGCTCTTTAGTTGCCTCTTTTTGATATTTTTTTTTATATTCTTCATATGGCATGCCATAAACCAAACTTCGTGCATCATCGTAAGATATATGCTCTCCATTTTTTTCAGATTCCGCAACATACCATTTAGATATACAATTCCTGCAAAAATTAGCTAGGTTCATTAAATCAATATTTTGTACATCAGGGTTGTCTCTTAAATGTGAAATAATTCTTCTAAAAGTTGCGGCTTCAATTTTTTCATTATTGCTCATATTATGCACCTCTCTATCACTAAATATAACATGAAATAGTCATACCTATAGAGTTGTTCTACCCTGTTTTTGGTTAGTCTGTGATAGTTGTATACCTAATATTATAATAATTAAGCCTATAATGTAGTTTGATGTGACTTGTTCTGCAAAAAATATTACACCAAATATTATGGCCCAAACTGGGATCAGGTAGTTCATTATTGATATGAAAGTTGCACCAGAAGTCTGTAGAATCTGGAAATATATTATTGTTGCTATAGCAGTACAGAATATTCCCAGAATTAAAACAGCAATAATATGATTGATGTCACCCATTTTTTCTGGCAATGATTCTGATTGAAAAAGCATATATATCATCATTATTATAGCAGAATAAAGAATTGTTCCAGTAGAGGCATTCAAGGGGTCTGTTATCTTGAACCTTTTGCCAAAAATTGCTGCAAAAGAATATAATACCGCGCCTGATATAACCATAAGTTCAGACTGTAAACCATCAATTAGGCTGTTTTGAAGAGATGTCTTCCCAGGCATTATTAAAATAATCACTCCGGTAAAAGCAATTAGAAAACCAAATAACTTTTGCTTTGTCAAAAACTCATCTTTTAGGAATATGTGAGATAGTAACAATGTTGAAATGGGCATAGTTGACATTAGAATCCCTGCTAAAGAGCTATCAATGCCAATTTGACCATAAGATATGAGCAGAAATGGAGCTACAATGCCAACTAAACTCATAAAAAGATAATATCTCCAGTCAGATAGTCTTATCTGCAATTTTTTTGTGATTAATAGGACGCACAATATTAATATGACTGAACCAATCAATAAACGTGCACTAACTAGGGTTTCTGGGCTATAAACCTCTAAGGCATATTTATTTAGGGTAAATGCTCCGCCCCAAAGTGCAGATAATAATAATAATAGTATCCAGTTTATTGTATATGATGTCATCTTAAGATATCCTTTTTCATAATAATTAATAATTAGTAATAAATAATGAAGATTTTATCAATAAATATATCTGAGCCGAAAAAAATTATATTTAATGGCAAAGAGCTTATCACAAGTATATATAAAAAACCTATAGATGGTTTAGTAAATGTTGGTGATGTTGGTATAGACGGTGACCTTCAAGCCGATCTCAAAGTTCATGGGGGTTATGATAAAGCTATATATGCATACTCATTTCAACATTATAAATTTTGGTCTGAAAGACTTAATCAAGATTTTAATGATTTTGGCTTGGTTGGTGAAAACTTGACTATAGATAATTTTAATGAAAAAGATTTGAATATTGGAGATGAAATCAGTATTGGTAGCTGTATATTACAAATCTCACAACCACGCATACCATGCTATAAAGTGGGTATAAAAATGAATAATAGGGACTTCCCAAAGATATTTTCTCAAAGCTGCCTACTAGGATCATATTTAAGGGTTTTGGAAACTGGAAAATTTAAATCAGGAGATGAAGTAGAAATTTCTAAACGCGAAAAAAATAGTATGAGCGTATATGATATATCCGATATTTTATTTAATGATATAAAAAATATAGATAAAATGAAAAAAGCTTTAGATCTAAAATTTTTAACGGAAGAAATAAAAGAAAGATTTAGGGAAAGACTCATGAAACTAGGAGATTTTAGTTCACTTTAATTATGCGTATTTCAAATATAAAAGTTATAGAAGATGATGTGAATCAGGTAAGCTGTTCAGGTGACCAACAAAGTGGCATGCATCCACAAATTTTTTTAAAAGTTAGTGATGAAGATGGAAGTGTAGAATGTTATTATTGTGGCAAGGTATTTATACGTAAATCAAAATTTAATAATAAATAGTTATGTTTGAAGAAAGAAAAAGTGTTAAAGAAGTAGAAGAAGGAAATAGCTTAAGCCCTAAGTTTTCAAATGATGGGTTTATACCTGTTGTCACAACAGATGCTGATAGCGGTGTTCTCCTAATGCATGCTTATATGAATAAAGAGGCGCTAGAACTAACTATAAAAAAAGGTGAAGCTCATTATTTCAGTAGAAGCAGGAATTGTATTTGGCACAAAGGCTCAACCAGTGGTTTTGTTCAAAAAGTTATAAATATCTTAATTGATGATGATCAGGATTGTATCTGGCTAAAAGTGAAAGTAACGGGTAATGCAAGCTGTCATGTTGGTTACTACTCATGTTTCTATCGAGAAATCAAATATGATGGCACTAAAGCTAAATTAAAATTTACAGAAAAAGAAAAAGTTTTCGATCCAGATGATGTATATGGAGACTCCCCTAACCCAACGATTCTATAAGTTATTAAAGCTTAAATTATTAGTGAAAAATCTAGCTAGCAATCCTGTTAAATAGAAATTTAGAGCAAGGTATAGAGGACCAAAATTCATGGATGCATAAAAATAATATAATGAAGGTATTGGGCTATAATTAGATAAATAATGATATGTAAAATGAATGAATATGAGTATAGGGACTAAAATGAGAGCGCCCGAAACCGTATTTACTAGGATATTTTTAAGATAACTCATAAAACTATGAAAAAAAAATCTGTTAAAAACAGTATATCAAAAAAAACTGCTTGGTCACTAATTTTAGCTGTAAAAGAAGCATATCACCAAATTAGTAATAATCAGAATAAAGTATCATTTGCTATACAAATTAGAGGGACAAAGTATTCATTTACATATGATATTTTGAATAGGCAGGTACTTAGAAAGAATTTTGAATTAAATAAATGCTGTTCTGATTATTTAGATTTATACCTGCCAATAATTCTTAATGATAGTGAATCACCATATATAATTGCACACTTGGCACAAACATTAGATGGCTTTATTGCAACAAACTCAGGTGAATCTAAATATATTAGTTCGGAAGATAATCTAGAACATATTCATATGTTACGAGGGATTTCTGATATAATTTTAGTAGGTGCCCATACAGTTTCACTTGATAACCCGAGACTAACAACCCGTCTTGTTAAAGGACCAAGTCCAATGAGAATAATTTTAGATAAAAGTAATTCATTAAATAAAGAATTTCATGTATTTAAAAATAAAGATAATAATGGATATAAAATTATTAGTGATAATATTAAATGTAATGCTGATAACATTTTTCAATTACCTCTTGTAAAAGATTATTTTGATTTAAAAGATGTAACCAATTTACTGACTAAATTAAATAAAAAAATAGTTTTCATTGAAGGAGGTGGTAAAACGGTATCAAGTTTCTTGAATAGTAACTTACTGAATAAATTACATCTATGTGTTAGTCCTATTATAATAGGTAAAGGTAGGAGTAGTTTTATTTTAGAAAAAAAAATCAGAATGAATGATATAAATGATTATAAAATAAATCATTATAAAATGGGAAATGACATTTTATTAGATTTAGATTTATCTTAACTTTAATGGTAACAAAAAGTATAAACCTGGCAGTGAACATATTAAATTTATAAGGCCATATATTATCGAGACACTTATACTGGCTGATGCTGATAATCCTATTAATAAAGAAACGAGTAATGCGGTCAATTCTCTCACTCCCCACCCTCCAATACTAATTGGCAAAGTCATAGAGAATAGAATAATTGGTGAGAAAACCATGAATGCTAAATAATCAATTTCTAAACCTAGCGAGACCGCAGATATCATATATATGAGAATATAAGATAAGATAACAAAGAAAGATATAAAAAAATGACGCCAGAATACTTCACCAGTAAATATTTTGAAAAAATTACTTTCAATTTCTTTTTTTTGTATAGCCTGTCTTATTCTTTTTTTTATAAAATATCGCACTACATAATAAACAAGGATTGATGGGAATAGGAAATATACAAAAGCAAGATATCTCTCTTCACGGAGGAAATATATAGTAAGTGATATAATAAAAAAAGAAAATAACATTAACTGGCCAGATAGTCTCTCAAATACAACAGATTGAAATGATTTTCCAATCTTATAGAATTCATTTTTATTTTCCGATGTTTTATAAATTCGGAAAATATCTCCAATTATTCCACCAGGCAAAATGTTATTTAGAAATGATGATATATAATAAAATTTTATTGAATCATAAAAATCAATATTCAGATTTGTATACTTGGAGATATACATCCATCTATATGCTGAAAGTATATACTGAATTGTACTAATTAAGATTACAATAAAAATATAGCTAATGTTAATACTTAATAATAATTGTAATATATGTTTCCCATAGTGATCAATTATTATGAATATTAATAATATCGAAGATGCATATTTTAAAGAATTACTTAAAGACATCAGGTTTCTATTAGGATATCTTTATGTCCGACTCTTATATTAATCTTGCCTGACTGAATTACTTCTTTTTTGGTGAAATACCACTTATCTAACATATCTCTATCAACCATATGATCTTTGCGTAATGCTTTATATATCGTATCAAGATATAATTTGCAAAAAATCTTGTTTTCTGAATTTTTAGAATCAATGTACCAAGATGAATCTTTTGTTTTAACTTTAAAAAAGTTTTTTTTAGCTAAGGCAGTTGCATATTTGATTCCATCTTTGCCAAGTGCATAACCAAAACTTTTATCAGATGATTGATGTTGATTAAAATTAGATATAATATATTTATCATATATATCAATAGGTATGAATTTTATAGTTCCATCAAAGCATATGGAGAAATATAATATTTTTTTATTAGATAACAATGAAAATAAATCATGTATGAGTTTTTTGGATGCGATATCAAGAATTGCTGATAGACTTATAATATCGTAATTATTGATCTCATTTAAAACATTATTGAGATCTGATAATTTAAGGTTAATAATTCTCTCTGAATGATGTTGGTTTTTTTCAATAATAAACTTAGACGGGGACTTCTTAATAAGTTGAATGTTATACTTAGATAAAAATGACTTAGTCTTAGGGTAAAAATCATTCATGAGTTTTTTATCATAATCTACTAATGTCATTTCATCAAAATTAAGACCTACAAAATAACACCATCGTAAAAAAGAAGCATTACCTGAGCCTAAATCTATTATACGAGTGAACTTCTTTTTTTCTAGTTTCATTCTCTCTAAGAGAATATTTGATCTTGAATATTTGTCATATTCTTCCCTAGAATTAATCCAAGATTTAGAAAATCTATTTTTATCCATGGTTAATTTGTTTGAACTCCAGTGCAGCTCTTTCCCAGCTATATATATAATTATTTTTACTTTTCTTAACAGGTTCGCCCGATAAACATATGTTAATTGAATTTGCTAGAGAAGTATGATCATTCTTAGTGATAAACAAGACATCACGGTTTCTCAATGTTTCACGTAAAACTGGCAAATCTGTTGTAATTACCTTCAACCCCGCAATAGAAGCTTCTAAAAGTGACATACCAAATCCCTCATAATATGTAGTTAATACAAATAATTTTGAATTTACTAAATATTCGCATAATTTTTTAGAAGAAATAGTACCAAGAAATGATATTTTATTCTCAATGTTATAACTCTTAATTGTCTTTATGAGAAATTTATAGTATTCATCATCCTTTTCATATTTACCAATTATATTAAGATGCCAGTCACAATCTAATTTACTTAATGATTTTATCAGCCAAATATAGCCTTTTCTAGGGATTATATTTCCTATAGTTAATATATTATGTGAGTTTTTATTAATAACACATTTAAAAAATGACTGGTCAATACCCGGCTTTATAATATTCACATTTACTTTCTTAGTTAGATACTTATTAATGGTACGTTTCATATATTTACTAACAGTCATAATTGATTTAGCATTACTAAATGCAAATTTCTCTTTAAAAAATAGATTTAGATTAATCATTCGATCTGAATATTCTAGAGATTTAGGATGATGAATCAATATACAAATATTTTTTCTTTTTCTCATGAATCCAGTTATTTTATCTGCTATATATCCATCAATATAGATAATTGAGTGCTTAGGAAGTAATTGTATTTTAGCGAATAACTTTTTATGATCGATTCTATGATCTACAAATATTGTATTTACATTAATATATATTTTTTTAAGATAACGACATAGCTGTAGGTCATACATGGTACCGCCAGTTATAGCATCATTAAATGTTGGTATAATAAAATAAATCTTTCTCATTCATTAAAAACTTTCTCATATGACGCAGATGCTTTGTGTGATTCATTAAGAGTCATCTTTATCGAATAGATGTTTTGTATATCCACATTTGAACTATCTTTAAGAATATGAATTTTTTCTGCGAAATCATCAACTAGTTTTCTAGCCATAAATTCTGTTGTTGTAATTTTATTCTTCAGCTCATCAATATCATCTAAGTTAAGATAATTATATTTCGCTATACAATCTTTAAGTATATTATGAGCGAATTCAATATCACATACGACATTATGATTATCAAGTGTTCTTGATTTAATTGTTAAATCAACTACATAAGTAGCGCCATGTAGATTTTTTGCTGGTCCAAAAAAATCATCTTTAAGACTATGTGCAATAAATAAGCTTTCTCTAACTTTAATTTCAAACATTTCACTCTCCATGATAATTAATTACTTTACAAAGATACCTCTTGGAATCATCAATATTAGAGAAAAACTCTGGAAGATTATTAAATTCTAACATTTCTTTCTCAATTAACATATCAAGTTTTTTATCTTCTAATAGGCTAATCGCTAGTTCTCTTCTTTCTTGGTTATTCCAATATTTACTTCTATTTTGAGATACCTTAGATACTTGGGAAAAAATTATTTTAATCCTTTTTGATAAAAAGTCCTCTCCAAAATTTACTTTAGAGATATTATCGCCATACCAACTGAGAATACATATCATAGCCTCATCTCTTAAGTTACTTCTTAATTTATTCAGTGAATTTGGATCACCAGAACACTCATATACAATGTTTACCTCTAAATCTTTTGGTATTTGTTGAGAAAAATTAATTCCTAAGCTCTGAATAATTTTGCGGTTTTCAGTAAAAGTGTCAACTAATAATACATCTGTACCAAAAATAGATTTTGCTACATATGCTGTCAGTATCCCGACAATTCCAGCACCCAGCACAAGAATTCTATCACCACATGTGGGTAATGTGTCCCATAAAGCATTAATAGCTGTTTCCATATTAGCAGTCAAAAGGCATCTTTTTAATGGAATATGGTCTGGAATAAATGTGACGTCTTCTTTTTTTAGTGTAAATAGAGTCTGATGAGGAAATAGTGTGAATACAGGTTTATTCTTATAATCATTAGGTCCTTCTATTATTTTGCCAACATTTATATATCCATATTTTAAATCATTACCAAATTCTCCTTCCTGAAAAGGACACCGCATAAGTTTTTTTTGGCTCTGTGGTACCGCACCAGTATAGACGATTTTCTCAGTACCATAACTAATTCCGCTATAAATTGTTTTTATCAACAATTCATCTGTTTTAGGTATACTAATAGGATGAGTTTTTATAAAACTGTTATATTTTTTTCTTATCCAAAATGACTTTGCAGTGGTATTTTTCATGATTAATTAATATGAATATAAATATAAAAATATTATTATTATATCTTTGCATGGTAGTTCTTACTTATATAGTTTTTCACTACACATGGACTCCATTAATATTACTACAAAATACATTATTTTTTATATTTTTTTCGTTGGTTATTTTGTTTTTTCACAAAAAATATTATATATGTGATTTAACATTAGCTAGTGTCATTACATATATACGCATAATAATATCAATAATTATTCTAAGCGGTATAATAAATTCTCATAACCCATATATATATAATATATTTTATACTGATGGTGCTATTATTTATTTAGGTTTTTTAGCATTAATACTAGATGGCGCAGATGGATATATCGCTAGGAAATATAATCAAGAAACTTATATTGGCGAGTTATTTGATCAAGAGGCTGATAATTTTTTAATATTGATAATGGTGATATCTCTTTACATAAATAAAAATATCAATATATTTGCTATAATGATACCTTTATATCGCTACATATTTCTAGCAAGTATGTATAAATTTACTTGGTTATCAAATGAATTGCCACGAAGCATTAGAAGGAAGTCTATATGTATAATATCAATATTTACCTTAATAATTGCACAATCTGTATTGTTTTCTAATTATATTAGTAATAATTTATCATTATTTGTATTATTTATAATTACATTTTCATTTACTATAGATATAATTTGGTTATATCGGAATAAATATGAGAAAAAATAGATATATAGTTATAGCATTGCTTTGTTTTTCAACCGTATCTTTTGCCAAAGGTGATTTTTATGAAATTGATCAAACTCATTTTAGTCTAGGCTTTTTAGTGGAACATGCAGGTTATGCAAAAACACTAGGTATGTTTAAAGAAGTGTCTGGTTCTTTTTATTATGATGAAGCACAAAAAAAAGTCTCAGATATAGTGATAGAAATAGATACAAATAGCGTTTTTACTAATCATGAAAAAAGAGATGCACATCTAAAAAGTCCGGATTTTCTCAATGTTGACTCATACCCAATTATGACCTTTGTAGCAAAGAATCATAATCTAGATGAAAATCAAAATAGAATTGAGGGTGAACTTACATTATTAGGGATTACTAAGCCTATAGTATTAAATCTTACTATAAACAAAATTGAAGAATATCCATTTAGAATTGGTTTGACAAAACCTATGGTCATGGGTGTTTCTGGAAGTGCTTCATTTAATAGATCAGAATTTGGCATGATTTATGGTATTGAAAAAGGTCTAGTTGGGGACACAATTGACCTAATAATTGAATTTGAAGCAAGACGTCAATAAATTGAGAAATAAAAATATACCTTTAGATATAGAAAAGTTAAATGCATATATAAATTTATATGGCTTCGAAGAATCTGAAAATTTAAAAATGTTAAGAGACGAGACTAAAAAGTTGGGCGATATAGCAATCATGCAAATAGGCCAAACTCAAGGGAAGCTCATAGAAATGTTATGTAGGATAGGTAATTATAAGAAATGTATTGAGATAGGTGTATTCACGGGCTATAGCTCAATATGTATCGCTCAAGGTATGGCAGATGATGGTAAATTATATGCAATAGATTGTGACAGGAAAAATACAGAAATAGCAAAAAAATATTGGAAAAAATGCAACTTAGAAAAAAAAATTAGTCTGATAATAGATGATGGTATTAATGCATTAAATAAAATTCTACAAGATCATCCGAAACAAAGCTTTGACCTTGTATTTATTGATGCAGATAAAAATAATTATATTAATTACTATAACTTGGCATTAGAACTACTTAAGAAAGGTGGTCTTATGCTAATAGATAATACAATATGGAAAGGTAAGATATTTAATGATAATGATAAAACTGAGAGTACGACTTCAATAAGAAAGTTAAATGATATCATAGCTAAAGACATAAGAGTGGATCATTGTCTTCTAACAATATACGATGGTATGACATTATGCATCAAAAAATAGACACAATATTAAGTTTTTATAAATTCACTAAGCTGAGTTCACTTCCAGATATTAAAAACAAATTATTTAAATATTTAGAAAACAAGAATATATATGGTACTGTGATTATTGCCAATGAGGGTATTAATGTAAATATATGTGGCAATAGAAAAAATATTGATAAGGCGAAATATTTTTTCGAAAATTTAATAAAATATAAAAAAGTTCACTATAATCAATCAAAAATTAATTCCAAAGCTTTCACTAAGCTAAAAGTCAAAATTAAAAATGAAATTATAAAAGCTGGTTTTCAAGTAACAGAAAGTAGAGTTCAAAATAATCAATCTCTAGATCCTAATCAATGGAATAAATTATTAGATAAAAAACCTATCCTAATAGATATGAGAAACAGGTTTGAGTTTATGCTGGGTAGCTTTAATAATGCTAAAAGCTTAGATTTGCTCAATTTCAGTGATATAAGAGCGTCATTACAAGACACAGATGTATTAGACAAGAATCAAAATATTGCCATATTTTGCACAGGAGGAATAAGGTGTGAGAAGGCAGCTATAGCACTAAAAGACATTGGCTTTAAAAATATCTATCAGCTCAAAGGTGGTATTGTAAATTACATTGATAACAATAAAGATCTTAGCCATTGGGAAGGTGATTGTTTTGTTTTTGATGATAGAATAACACTCTAATTAATCTTATAAATAAAATTATTATCTATATCTATTAAATCAGATTTATAGATTTCTTTTAGATTTTCATCAACAACATTTTTCATACTACCTTTAATGCTAAGGTAAGCTTTTCGTGGCGATGCCTGATTTTTTATCATAACATTTGAAGAATCTATAATAATATTACGATTAAGGTCTTTAGTTTCAATTCTCTTTACTGCGAATGGTACTTTATTTGATTCTGTTAAAATAAAAAAAGCATTTTTATACTTAGATATTTTTGCATAGATTTGTTCAGATAAACTTATGCTTATTTTAAAATCTGATTGAAATACAGACATATTTTCATATGCCTGTATATAAGAATCCTTATTTTTAATCTTAGGGTTTTCAATTATATCTTTAAGTGTTTTTCTAGTTAATGCTGAGTCATTTATTTCGATTGAATAGTTTAATTTTAAATTGTATATATCAATATCTGCGTTATTGGACTTATGTAATAAGTTGAAAATATCAAGAATTTTTTCTTTATTTACTTTTGGGTCAAGTCTTCTAAGAGTTGCTATATATTCTTTTAAGATTATAGGATCATCTGATTTTAAAGCTATAGCCTTTCTATATGATTCTGATGAAGACTGTATATCGTCGATAATTAAGTAGGATTTAGCTAGCATTACCCAGCCTTCATAATATTTAGGATTTTCATACATCCTTCTTTCTAAGGCAGGAATATTCTCTTTAATTTTACTAATATTATTTCTAATTTCTTGATGTTTTTTAGATATCTTCTCATATTCATTATACTCTCTCAGATTTGAAAGATTCGTATATATAGTTATCATAACAATGAAAAATACTGATAATGTTAATAAGAACTTTTTATTCAGAAAAAAACTTTCAGGCATGATTTCATCTTCCTTCAACAAAAAAAACAAATAAAAGAAGGTAATGATGACAAGTATAATGTATATCATTTTATGTTTTGTTCCTGAAAAAATATAAACCTAAAAATAATAGAAAGATAAAGGGGCCAAACCATAAGATTATATTTCTTATTTTCATAGGTGGATCATATAAGATAAAATCACTATATCGCTCTGATAGATAATTTTTTATAAATAATTCGCTCTTTCCTTCGTTTAACATTGTTTTTATTTTCTTTCTCAAGTCTACAGCAAGTGGAGCTTCAGATTCAGCAATATTTTGGTTTTGACATACCATGCATCGAATTTCTTTAATTAACTTATTATATGTATTCTCAGCTTTTGTGCTTGAGAGAATGTTATTACTATTAATCAACAATAATGATAATAAAACTGTTTTCATATGATTATTCTTCATAATTAATATCTTGAATCAAAGGTAGAATTTCATTCATGTAAAGATCAAAAGTTATAGCTCCAATATATTTTGCCCTAATATATCCATTTTTATCTACAATAAATGTCTCAGGAACACCATAAACACCTAGGTCTAATCCCAATTTACCTTCAGAGTCATTTACGGAAAACACATATGGGCTTCCATAAATGTCTAACCAGCCTAATGCCTCTGTTCTTTTATCTTTATAGTTTATACCAATAATCTTAATATTTCCTTCTTCAGCAATAGCATTTAATACCTGATGTTCTCTTATGCACTCCTTACACCAACTTGCCCAAATATTGAGTAAAATAGTTTCATTTGGTAGATTACTATTGGTAACTAATTCCATTGATTTGAGAGCTGGATAGTTAAATTGAGGAAGTGTTTTATTAATTAAAGGTGAACTTATTTTCCTAGTATCTGTAAATAATCCCAAAAAAAGAATTATTATAAAAATTAAGAATATTGCAAATGATAATCTAGATGTCACAATTGAACACCCTTATAATTAATTTTTTTAGACAAGATACTTAAAAACCCTCCTAGAACCATCATCAAAGCTCCAATCCAAATAAATCTAATTAATGGTTTATGGTATATTCTCATAGACCATTTAGTATCAGATATCATATTTCCTAATGTTATATATAAATCCCTACTAAACCCTGGATCTATACCAGCCTCAGTCATAGGCATTTCACTGGAATTATATAATCTCTTTTCTGGTAATAATTCACTTACAAATAGACCATCTTTAAAAACTAGAAAAGTGCCTTTAATCGCGGTGTAATTAGGCCCTTCATAATCCTCAAGTTTAGAAAATACAAAAGTATAATCCCTTAATGTAATCTCTTGTCCAATTTCCAGGATAAGTTCTTTTTCAATCTTATTATTTTCAACAATTACAGCACCTAATATAAATAACGCTAGACCAAGATGTGCAAAAGTCATGCCTATATTTTTTGACAATGAAGAGATTTTTTTTGTTAATTTATATTTCGAATATAAGTCAAAAGATATATTACCTATAATCCATAGAAAGATAAAAACACCTAAGAGAACATTGAAATTGAAACTTTCAAGAAAATTAATACTTATAAAAGAAAAAATAAGTACGATTAATAAACTTATAATCAATAATTTTAGCGCATCAGATTTATTATAATTTTTACTTAAAAATAATAACGGCACAAAACCAGCCAGAAGAACTAAAGGGGTCATGATTGGCAAAAAGACATCATTATAGTATGGGACTCCGACTGATATTTTTTCTAAACCTAGCAAGTCTAAAATTAATGGATAAATTGTTCCTAAAAGAATTGTGAAAGTTGCTGTAACTAGCAAAATATTATTTATTAAAAAAAAACCCTCTGTTGAGTATATTTTAGTATTAGTATTATCAGACATTATTCTTGAATTTCTGAAGTATAGAATTAAAGACCCGCCTATAACTATTGCTAAAAATAAAAGTATGTATGCACCTCTAGCAGGATCATTAGCAAATGAATGGACTGATATCAATATTCCAGACCTTACTAGGAAAGTACCTAATAAGCTCAATGAAAATGCCATAATTGACAGTAAAATAGTCCAATTTTTGAACATAGATTTTTTTTCACAAGTAATCAATGAGTGTATAAGCGCAGTAGTAATTAACCATGGCATAAATGAAGCATTCTCAACAGGGTCCCAGAACCACCAGCCGCCCCATCCAAGTTCATAATATGCCCACCAACTACCTAAAGCGATGCCAAGTGTTAAAAAACTCCAAGACGCAAGAGCCCAAGGTCTTATCCATCTAGCCCACTCAGGCTTGAAATCATTGCTTAAACAACAAGCTAAAGCAAAGCTGAAAACTACTGATAAGCCAACATATCCCATATACAGCATAGGCGGGGGAACTATGAGACCAAAATCTTGCAGAAGTGGATTTAGATCTTTTCCATCTATAGGAACACTTATGTTTTTCTCAAATGGGTTTGAAGTGAAAACGAGAAAAGCTAAGAATCCAATGTTTAATATCCCCATAATTGTAAGAAAATTTAGTCTAAATTTCTTTTCAAGATTATGACTAAATATATTTGCGAGGAACATCCAAAAACTTAATATCAGACACCACAAAAGCATTGACCCCTCATGTCCTGCCCAAACCGCTGATATTTTATAAAAATATGGTAATGTTGAATTAGAATTAGACGAGATATATTTTAAAGTAAAGTCATCGCTTAAAAAAGATATGATTAGAGCAATGAAAGACATCAATATAATTGGGAATTGAAGCCTAGATGTTTTTAAAATTAAAGATTCATAATTATTAGTGATTTTTGATAAGAAAGGCTTAGATGCAACTAATAACGTGACGTTGAGTAACGCGATTAAAACTAAAAAAGAACCTATATACGAAACCATATTATTTATACTGTGTCATGGATTTAGTTGTATCCTTTAATTGATCTTTATTTACTTTTAGGCTATCTGCAACCTCAGGTGGCATATAGGTTTCATCATGTTTGGCTAAAACTTCTTCAGCTAAAAATATTCCATCACTTCCTAGCGAGCCCCTTATAACGACGCCTTGGCCCTCCCTAAATAAATCTGGCAAAATCCCATTGTATCTTATGTTAATTGATTTTTCATAATCAGTAATAGCGAATTCAATATTTGTCGATACCTTGCTTTTGACTAAAGACCCATCAACAACGACACCTCCTATGCGAAAGACATAATTCTCAGGGAATTCACCCGAAACTATTTGCGATGGACTTCTATAAAATAATAAATTTTCATTAAAAGTTTTTATAAAGAAGAAAAAAAGCACTGATAATCCTATAAGAATTATAATAAGAAAATAGATTCTTGATGCTCTCTTATTCATAATATTATTTCTTTTTTTTATATTTACTCTTCATTATCTTGAAATTTTTATATGAAATAAATACATTAAAAACCATTGATATAATAACAATGAGATAAGATGATATTATATATATTAGATAATTATCCATATTTATATAATATCTTATCGTGAACTCAATAAAAACTATACAAAATATGATACTTAATGGCTACGGGTGGACTTGAACCACCGACCGCAGCGTTATGAGTGCTGTGCTCTAACCAACTGAGCTACGTAGCCATTAAACATTAAATCTAAAGTATATGACATCACCTTCTTTAACAAGATAATCCTTGCCTTCTTGTCTCCATACACCACTAAGTTTTGAACCTTGTTCGCCATTATTTACTATGTAATCTGCATAAGAGACGGTTTCTGCCCTTATAAAACCTTTTTTAATATCAGTATGTATAATACCTGAACAATCCCTTGCGTTAAATTCTTTTTTTGCAGACCATGCTCGTGTCTCTTTAGGTCCAGAAGTAAAAAAAGTCTTTAGTCCCAACAAGTCATAACCAGTTTTAATAACTCTATTTAATGCACTATCAGAAACTCCTAGTTCAGTTAGAAATTCTTTACGATCATCTTCATCAAGCTCATTAATATCTTCCTCAAGTTTAACATCTATTGAAACAAGAGGAATATTGGAGTCAATATTATTTTTGAAATCTAATAAATCATCATTATTTGTTTTATCATTTTTATTAGCGATAATAAACATAGGCTTATTTGTTAAAAGTTTAAGATCAGTCATTTCAGCAAGATGAGAAGAAAAATTATATGAGGATGCAAATTTATCTTCTGATAAGTGGTTCATCAAATCTTCAAGCTCATTAATAATAGCACTCCTATCTTTATTATCTTTTTTACCTTTTTTAGCATTCGCTATATATTTCTCTATAGTATTAAGGTCTGACAATATAAGCTCTAGGTTTATATCAACAAAATCCTCTATAGGATTATGTTTCTCTTTAACATGTATTATATCCTTGTCCTCAAAAAATCTAACTACATGAGCAATTACTTCTGTGCTGTTTATGTGACTTAAGAACTCATTTCCTAAACCCTCGCCTTTAGATGCACCTTTGATGAGGCCTGCAATGTCAACAAACTCAATTGAAGTGTTAATAACTTTTTCAGAATTATTTATGTCTGCAAGTTTATCTAGTCTAGTATCTGGAACTTCTACTAGTGCTTTGTTAGGATCAATAGTACAAAAAGGATAGTTGTTAGCTGGTATAGTTTGTTTTGTAAGTAAATTAAATATAGATGATTTTCCAACATTAGGCATTCCTACTAAGCCACATTTAAAGCCCATTAGGATTCTCTCTTATTTAATTTATTCATAAGCGATTCTGGACTACCTGAAATAAAATTATCAAATTCACTTATACATTTATTAATGGAATCATCAATACATAATATTTCTTGTTTGGTTGGGATACCTAATACATAATCAATTACACTATTTCTATCATTAGGTTTGCCTATACCTAATCTTAATCTCCAAAAATCAGGAGACTTGATCTCATTTATTATACTATTGAGTCCATTATGCCCGCCGCTGCTTCCACCAAACTTAAGCCTAATACCACCAACATTTAAATCTAAATCATCATAAATAATAAGTATGTTTGACGGACTAATATTTCTATTTTTAATAAATTTTTTTATAGGATGCCCACTATTATTCACATAGCTCATTGGTTTCATAAAGAAAATTTTCTGATTATCCAAGTCATACTCTAATAAATCTGCGTCATATTTTTTTACATAGTCAATGTCCATAGATAGTTTTTTTAAAAGGGCATCAATAAACCAAAAACCAACATTATGTCTAGTTTTTAAAAGTTTTTTATCTGGATTTCCTAGCCCAACCAAAAGCTTAAGTGACATACCGTTCATTTTATGACATTTACTAATTGGTGGAAAGAGTTATATAATAATCAGGCATTTTCTTTTTTTGCGTCATCATCCGATTCATCTTTCTCAGCATCAGCATCCTTAGATTCACTCGTTACTTCTGGTTCACCCTCGGCTTCAGGAGCAGTGTCATCGATAACTTCCTCAACTGGCTTGTAGCACTTAACAATTGCAGTGTCGTGATCTTTATCACCGCCAGACGATAACTCAACACCATCCGGTAATTTAATCTCAGTGAGGTGTAAGCTTTGATTGATGTCCAATTGGGCTACATCAACTTCTATGTTTTCGGGTATATCTTTAGGTAAACATGTTATTTCTGCATCAGTTATAATATGAGAAATGATTCCGCCAGAAACTTTCACGCCAATACAAATATCCTCATTTATATAGTTAAGCGGTACATTGACATTAATTTTTACATCCTGGTCTACAACCAGAAAATCTATGTGGGTAATGTGTGATTTTTGAGGATCTCTCTGAACATCCTTAAGGATGACCTCTATATTTTTTTTATCAACTTTTAAATCTATTACATTACTGTAAAACTGAGGGTCTTTAACCTGATTATTTAGCTCAAAACTGTTTACCAAAATAGACTGGTTGTCTTTTGAAACACCATAAATCTCTGCAGGCACAAGGTTATCTTTGCGATAACGTTTGGAGGCTCTTTTTCCATAGTTATCTCGCTTGGTAGCACTTAATGTATATTGTGATGTCATATTCTATTCCTTCTAAAAATAGGATTATACACTAATCCATGAAAAGTGTACTAACGGATTCACGTTGATGGATTCTTCTGATTGTTTCAGCGAGCATCTCAGATACCGATATTTGTCTAATATTACTAATGTCTCTTGATTTTTCATGTAATGGGATTGTATCAGTTACAACTATCTCATCAAGCATTGATTTCTTTATATTTTCATAGGCTTTTCCAGACAATACCGGGTGCGTAATATAAGCATAAACTGCTTTAGCACCCTGTTCTTTTAGTGCTTTTGCGGCGCCACACAAAGTGCCTGCAGTATCAATAATATCATCGACCATAATGCAGGTCATATCTTTGACATCACCTATTATTTGCATTACTTCTGATACATTCGCTTCTGGTCTTCTTTTATCAATAATTGCTAAATCACAATTTAGTTGTTTAGCTAATGCTCTTGCCCTCACAACACCACCTATATCAGGTGAAACAACTATCATTTTTGGGTGTTTTTGTTTATAAATATCTGCAACGAGCAATGGTGTAGCATAAATATTGTCAACAGGAATATCAAAAAAACCTTGTATTTGATCAGCATGGAGATCTATAGTTAAAAGTCTGTCAATACTCATACTAGCTATCATGTTTGCTGCCACTTTTGCTGTGATAGGAACACGAGCTGAACGTACCCTTCTGTCTTGTCGAGAATAACCAAAGTATGGAACAACTGCCGTAATTCTTTCCACCGATGACCTTCTAAGAGCATCTGTCATTATCATCAATTCCATTAAATTATCATTGGTAGGTTTGCAAGTAGGCTGAATTATAAAAATATCTTGTCCTCTGACATTTTCTTGAATCTCTACAGATATTTCTCCATCACTAAATGTAGAAACCGAAGCTTTACCAACTGAAAGTTTCAGATGTGAGGCAACATCTTCGGCTAATTGCATATTAGAATTACCAGAAAAAATCATTAAAGGTTTATCATTTTTCATATTTCTTTCCAAATTATGCTGGGGTGGAAGGATTCGAACCTCCGAATGACGGGATCAAAACCCGCTGCCTTACCGCTTGGCGACACCCCAAAATAAATT